>Ga0315294_10006123_pt1 | contig 13212 bp, 11 predicted proteins | sample YL17G13_40_MG_FD_203626 | JGI IMG/M metagenome (GOLD analysis project Ga0315294, IMG submission 203626) | Sediment microbial communities from Yellowstone Lake, YNP, Wyoming, USA - YL17G13_40 | ecosystem: Environmental > Aquatic > Freshwater > Lake > Sediment | place: USA: Wyoming | collected... | reverse complement strand
ACCGTGACACTGTTGACGCTGCCGATGTTCAACGCCGGGTAACCTGTCCTCCCACTCCACGTCTGCGACTGCCAAGCGCCGTCATCAAACCTCCCATTTATCTTCGTGCCGTCATGGTACACCTCCTCAGTGTACCACGTGTTCTTCAACCAGCTGCCCGCTCGAACATTCCATATCACCCCATCATCCAGGAAGCTTCTCTCGTTAAGAAGAGTGAAACCGCGGAGAACATAGTTGTACCCTCTGCCATCGGCGGTTCCAGTTTTCACTCCAAGCCCAGCCCGCTCATCGACACTCGTTCCCACCGTCACCTTGAATCTCGCACGCAGCACAAGGTTATTACCCGTAGGGCCTCCCGTCGCTATGATCTTACCTGGATCGACGCCGTTCGCTGGTGCAGTCATCTGGCTGGAGGCGAAGGTCAATGCTCCGCCGTTCTTCTGCGTCCACTTAGACGCATCCAGGCTCGGCCCGTTGAAGTCGTCGAAGAGTATGAAGGTGTTCGATCCGTTGCTTGTCGTGGTCGCGTCGCTTTTGCCGTAGTAGAGGTAGATGGTGCTGCTGACGCTGCTGAGGTCATCCGCGACCTCGACCCAGAAAACGGCGTTGTTACCATCAACTTTGCTCTCGATCCAGTAGTCCAGGGGCGTTGTTCCATCAGATCTCGTGAATCTCACGTCGCCGAAGTCCGTTCTGCTTTTACTGTTGAGGTAGACGTTGGCTCCGCTGTCTGTTCCGCCTCCGTAGTAGGCTGTGATCTTTACTTGGTAGTTGGTTCCCGCTCCGGCGGAGGGATTGATGACGTGGCTCTTACGGTAACCCCAGCCGCCGAGCTTCTCGGCCCAGGCGTTGACGTCGTTCCACTCGTAGAGTCTGCCGCCTGGGCTCGTGCCTCCGTAGAGCTTGCCGTTGAAGACGGTGAGGCTGTTGATGCTCGTCTCGGAGAAGAGCTGAGGCGCAACCTCGACCCAGGCGTTTACTCCGTTCCACTCGAAGAGGCGGCCGCTGGGGCTTGTGCCGCCGTACAGCTTGCCGTTGTAGACGGCGAGGCTGTTTATGCTCGTCTCGGCGCCGAGTTGCGGCGCAACCTCGACCCAGGTGTTTACTCCGTCCCACTCGAAGAGGCGGCCACCAGAGCTCGTGCCGCCGTACAGCTTGCTCGGGGTACCGTAAACGGCTAAGCTGTTGATCTTGGTCTGCCCGTTGAGCTGACCAGCCTTTTCAACCCACGCTGCGGAGCCGTCCCACTCGTAGAGCCTCCCGCCGGGGCTCGTGCCGCCATACAGCTTACCATCGTAGACGGCGAGGGTGACGATGTCGGTCTCCGTGCCGAGCCGGGGTGCTTTTAGGAGCCACTGGCCGGCGGTACCATCCCACTCGTATAGAGCACCGGTGAATGAGCCTCCGTAAATCTTGTTGTTAAAGAAGGCGAGGCTGTGTATTAGCGCCGGGCCCGCATCCTCAACCCACGCGTCTACACCATTCCACTCGTAGAGCCTGCCGTTCGGACTCGTTCCGCCGTAGAGCTTGCTGTTGTAGACTGTGAGCGACTTTATGCTCGTCTCTGCGCCGAGTTGGGGTGCTACCTGTGTCCAGGCGTCGACTCCGTTCCACTGGTAGAGCCTGCCGCCGGGACTCGTGCCAGCGTAGAGGTTACCGTTATACTCGGCGAGGCACATTATGTCGGCCTCTGAGCCGAGCTTGGGGGCTCTCCGGATCCATTTCAGCTCTGTCGAGTCCCACTCGTAGAGTTCACCTCCGGAGGTGCCTCCGTATATCATGCCGTTGAATTGGATTGTTGAATAGATGGAGGCAGGCGTGATTTGGTCCAGCCAGGCACCAACCCCGTCCCACTTGTAGAGTTTGCCGTTCGGGCTGGTACCCCCGTAGAGGGAGCCGCCGTAGACGGCAAGGCTCTTCACCTGGGTCTCTGCGACGAGTTGACCCGCTTTCTCCTCCCAAGCGGCTAACTTGTTCCACCGGTATAGCTTGCCGGTCGGGCCTGTTCCAGCGTAGATAGTTGATCCCATCGCGTCGCCTGCGTTGTAGATGGCGAGGCTGAGGATGGTGTTCTCCGATAGTTTTGGAGCTTTCTGCATCCACGTTGTTGCGCCGACGCTCCATTCGAGGAGCATCCCGTTGGGGCTCGTCCCCGCATATATCTTCCCAGCGTATTCTACGAGACAGTTGATCTCTTCGCCGGGCTGGAAGGGGGAAGCCTTCTGCGCCCAGAGGCTGTTCGCTGGCTCCCACTCGTAGAGGCGCCCCTCGCTGCTGCCCGCGTATATCTTGCTCCCGGTAGTGCTAATCATGCATTTGAGGTTTATCTCGTCGAGGATTGGGATATTCTTCAGGTCCCAGTTCGAGTTCGCCGCGTAGTCGAATACTAGGTCGTAGCTGCTCGGTGGCCGCGTGATGTCTATGAACCCCGCCGTGTTGGATTTGCTGCCGGTACTGAGGAGCGTCTGGCTGCTCAGCTGCGGGGTGTTCTTGGCCCAGAACTCCAGAGTTAGCTGAGAGGGGTTCGTTATCGGGAGGGCGTGGGTTATCTTGTCGTTGACGCCGTCGAATAGTTGGCCCTGGCCCAGCTTGCCCGGGTCCTGCTTGGGCTCGTTGGCGGCGGTTTTAGCTCCATTGTTGGCGGGGGAGGTGCTGTCGGCGACTTGGCTGCTGCTTGGATTGTCTACCATGTGGGTGACTAGGAGGTTTTCCGCGCTCCACACGCCGTTAACGTTCTGCTGGCTGGTCGCGGTCGAGTATCCCCAGTAGATGTATAGGTTCTTGTCGGCGAAGGGTGTGAGGGGGTTGACGCGGACCCACGCAACGAGGGTGCCCGTCGCCGAGTCGAACTGCTCTATCTCGTGATCGAGTTTAGTGACTCCGTTGCTGTCCGTGAAGAGGATGTCGTCTCCGTCAACCTGGGCGTAAGCCTTGAGGTCCGCGTCGGTCACAGATACTAGGAGCGGGTAGTCGGCAAGGCTATCCTTAACGTAAGCGTGGTTGATTGTGAGAGCCTTGCGATACGCCCATCGTGAGTCGTACCAGTTGGCGGGGGGAGCCACAGGGGGCTCAGACACCTCGACGTCGACCACGGGATCGTAGGTTATCCTCCAGCCGAACTCGTCCTTCAGGTTGAGGAGATCCGAAACGTCGCCGTAGGTGACCGTATCCCCCTGCTCGATGTAGATATCGGTTCCCTTCCCGTTCATGTTAATGTAGTCTGGTCCGGTTACGGGAGGGTACTTCTGGGTTACGGATGTCGCGTTGAGTCTAATAGGGGTGAATGGGCTGAAGGTGGAGCTCTCTCCATTAGGCCACTTGAGCCCGAAGCTTGTGGGAGGTGCGGTGGTCTGCCCCCAGTCCTCCGGGGCGCCGTTGCTTTCGGAGATGATGTTGAAGGTGTCCGTTGAGATGGTTGACACTAGTTGGTTCTGCTGGTACACCAACGCGTTGTCAAGGATCTGAGTGGTGACCGTCACCGTGAAGGTGAGAAGCAAGATGAGTATCACGAAGGATGCAATAAAATCAATTATGTCACTTGCCAAACATCTTTCACCCAAAACCCATACTTAGCCGGCTGGGAGTCACGGATATTTTTTGAATTACAATCTTAGGATCCGAAGACAGGCTGTTAAGCGTCCCGCCGCTCCAAGTAACACCTGGACCAAGGACCACTGTTACGTCATGGCTTATACTGGGTCCAGGAAGTTTAAAGGTCAACGTAAGCTTCTCGCCGATCAGGCTACCTGTCACGGTGTAAGGTTCACCGTCGATGTACTGGGGTAAGGGGTTGGTCTTAGTAATAGGGGTGGTTGTGATCTGGATCTCGTCGAGGCTCATGGACTGGTATAGCTGCTGGAGCGTTGAGGAGAGCTGGTTCTCGTAGCTCTGCACGATTATGATTTGATGCTGCGTGTTGTAGTTGGTCATTATCTGGTTGGCGACCATGACGAAAACCATCAAGGCTACGAAGACGGGTATCATCAGCAGGCTGCGCTCAGTTATCACACTCGCCGTTTCAGGTTCCTCCTAGTTCCTGTATCCGACCTCTACGGTGCTCACGTAGATCTCGACGGTTACTCCGGTGGGCGAGAAGGTCAAGGTCTTAGATTCGAGGAGTACTCCATTCTTGTCTTTGAAGTTGAAGAACTCGGAGTCATAACCTTCGGCTGCCCGGGGGTACTCGACTGTGAAGATCATGCTTGTTACACCCCTCCGAATGAAGGAGTCGATCTTTGAGCTGTAGAGATTTATGTACTGGGGGCTGCTCGGGGTGCCGAGTCCTGTTACCAGGTCGGTTAAGAAAAACTTCTTGTATTCGGTTTTTCCCGAACTGAAGGTAAGGCTATACTCGGTGTACCGGAAGAGGGGGATGACGCCGATGCGTACGTAGTCGCCCTCTGTGCCTATGGGATTTTTCTGCACAACGAAGACGCGTGTTATTGGCTCCGTGGGCTGATTCTGAACGAGTTTAGTCATCTCCCCGGGAAGTATGCTCTCGTGGTACAGGTTCTCAAGGTTGTACTTACTGACGGGTATGCTATAGAAGAGACCGTTCAGAGTGTAGGTCAATGTCTCCGATGTTGGGGCGGGTGATCCAGCATAGTTTATTGTCACGGTGTAGCGTAGGATCCCTTCCCGCAGGAACATCTCGCTGTTCTGGCTGCTATACTGGAGGCTGTCGAGTTGGCCGGTCTGCCAGGCGACGTCGTCGACTTGGAGGCCGACGGTCTTCATGAAGACTTTGGCGAACGTGAACTCGTTCTCGGCTTCGCGGCGCGTCAGGTTGCTTTGGACGAATGATAGGGTCATGGCTAGGGTCATGACGGTGATCAACATGAGCATGAGTGTGGCGACAATAGATGCGACGGCCCTTCTCTTACGTAGAACGGTTTGTATGCATGGCCCCCTTCTTTGATACTAACCTAATATACTGCTTATTATTGTTTATTGAGTGAAGATTCATAACTCAGTTATTCGTGAATTACCTTTTAGGGTAGTTAGCTTAAAAGATAGAATGAGAGGTTGAAGGCGACGTGGAAGGCGGCGGGGACGGCCAGGTTTCGTTGTAGTATGTACATCCCGCCGACGGCCAAGCCGAACGTGGCCCTCAGCAGGATGAGGACGGGGAGCATGTATCCGGCAGCCGTGCCCTTGATTATGAGTGAGATCACGTCGTCGTGGACGAGTGCGAAGGCGATGGATGACAGCAGGAGGGGTTTGGTCGCCTTCCTCACGAATTTTCCTCTTTCTTCACGGTCGAGGGAGTAGAAGTCTGGCCAGCCCCTGACGGCGGATCCCAGGAGGTAGCACCTGAAGTAGAGTTCCTCCACCACGGGGAGGATGAGTGAGCCCCCGGCGAGTATGGTGGCCTCCTTGAAGGAGTTGCGCGTGAAGAAGACGAGTACCGCGGCGAGCGCCGTGTAGGTCAGGAGCGTGATCCTTCGCGCGTCTAGGCCCAGCCAGTCGTGTAGGGTGCCCTTCTGCTCGGTTATCACCCATATCGTCGATGACGCGATCATTATGGTTGAGAGGATGCTGATCCTGAGCAGGATGGAGGTGGGGGGGTTTACGTTGAAGTAGATCTGGGAGGCGAACAACGTGCACCATGAAACGAGTGTTATTAAGATGTGCCTTCGGTCGTTGGAAGCATTGTATGTCGAGGACAATGTCGGGTTAGTCAACTTTCTGGGGATCAGTTAAGGTTATTGTCCCAGAAAGGAGGGGTGGATGAGAAATGTTTTAGCAAAACGATATTTAATCGCGGAGGATCGATTTTTTGAGTATTTTTATCTACCTTTTTATGAATTCCACGTATAGTTTGTGTGTATATAGTTCTGACATATTAATGTTTAAATAGTACAGGGATGATGCTTCTATCCGAGTTGATAGTATGAACATAAGGAATAGGAAGGCTATTAGTCCTCTGATCACTACGCTTCTGTTGATTGCGATCGCCGTCGCCGCCTCGGTGTTGACCTACTCTTGGGTCATGTCGATGGTTGGCTCGCAGTCGGCGCAGGCACAGACACAGGTGAGGATCGACAACGTCGCGTGGACTATATCCGGAACTCTCAAAGATACGGCACTCTTGACCATTAGGAACACAGGAAGCATAGCTGCAGAAATCGAATCCATTTCGATTCGTCTGAATAAAGCAGGAGAGACAGCCTATCTACAAAAATACACAACGGCCAACAGCATTGATATAGGTGAAACAAAACCAATGACATGGGATAGCACTGCGGCTTTAGCTACAGTTGATTATGTCACATACAGCTCATCGTATGTTATACGCGTCACAACGAGAACAGGCTTCTACTACGAAATGGTAGCTACCACGCCATCTTCCTAAACTCACATCTTTTTTTAAACCAATTTTTACATAGGGTTAATACATATGAGACATAAGCTCTCTTAATGGCCAATCGAAGGGGGAAAACGAGCATAGTCACTTCAGAACAGCAACCTGAACCAATTGCCCAGGCCCCGCCTCAGGCGAAGAAGGAAAACGACTCCTACCCATCCATAAGAGCCTACATCAAGGGCAGGAACAGGCTCCTCGAACTCTACCCGGTTCGCCCGCCACACGTCTACTCGACGATCACCTTCGACCAGGAGAGCCACCAGATCAAATACACGGCCGTGGAGCCCACCCTGTCGGAGAAGGACGCCCAGAGCCTGAAGATCATCCAGGACCACCTCAGGACGACCCTCAACACACCACTCGAGCAACTAGGCAACAGGGACAAGGCCATCGCCGTCATGAAGAAGGGAACGGAGGAGGCCGCGAAGCTCCACAAACTCACCCTCGACCCCGCGGTCTCGGAGATCATCCTCTACTACCTCATCAGGGACTACCTCGACTACGGGAAGCTCGACGTAATGATGAAGGACCCCATGATCGAGGACGTCAGCTGCAACGGCCCCAAGATCCCACTCTACGTCTGGCACCGGAAGTACGAGTCCATCCCCACAAACATACATTACGACAACGACGAGGAGCTCGACTCATTCATCATCCGCCTCGCCTACAAGGGCAAGAGGATGATCAGCGTCGCCACCCCACTCCTCGACGCCTCGCTACCCGACGGCAGCAGAGCCCAGCTCACCTACGGCCGGTACGCCACAAAGCAGGGCTCCACATACACCATACGCAAGTTCAAGGAGGACCCGCTCACAATCATCGACCTCATAAAAAACGGCACCATCTCAGCCGAAATGGCGGCCCTCTTCTGGTACCTCATCGAGAACAAGATCAGCGTCTTCGTCTGCGGCGGCGTCGCCTCGGGCAAGACCACGATGCTGAACGGGCTGAGCATCTTCATCACGCCGGACGCAAAGATCGTCACAATCGAGGATACACCCGAGGTCCAGCTCTACCACGAGAACTGGATCAGGAGCGTCACCCGCCCAGCGACAGCCTCCTCTGCTGGTATCGAGCTCTTCGACCTCCTCAAGGCCTCCATGAGGCAGCGCCCCGACTATATCCTAGTCGGAGAGATCAGGGGCGCGGAGGCTTACACGCTGTTCCAGGCCATGTCGACCGGCCACCTCGGCCTCGCTACACTGCACGCCGAGTCGGCGAACTCCGCTCTCCGCAGGCTGGAGACGGAGCCCATGAACATCCCCCGCATGATGATCGCCAGCCTCAACATGATCGTGATAATGGCCCGCCGAGAGATCAATGGCAGTCCTACGAGGAGAATCATCTCATGCGACGAGGTGAATGGCCTAGACAGCGAGGGCGAGATCATCCACAAGACCCTCTTCCAGTGGGACCCGAAAGAAGACAAGTGGCACATGCCCTCCGAGAGCTACTACATCAAGAAGGCGGCCATTGCCAAGGGTATAACCGTCGAAGACGCACAGAACGACATCAAGACCCGCACCGATCTATTGACCTTCATGGTAAACCAGGACAAGAGGACCTTCACCGACGTCTCTCAGTTCATAAGGGATTACGCGAAGACGCCGGGAATCGTCAATGGATCAATCCGGGGAAATGAGCGCCGATGATGAAGAACAAAGGCCCGAAGCTCAGCGTTCAGCTCCCAAACATCCACTACATAGGATACCGGATCTTGGGAGACACCCCGTCAAGGTTCTTTCCCCTCACGGGCATGTTGAAGACGAGCTTGGCAAGAGCCCACATGAGGATGAGCCACATCGTCTATATCAGCTCAATGATCTTCTGGGGAATAGTAGCTTTACTCGCCTCGGCAGCCATAGGTACGCCCCTGATACTGACCCTCAACACTCTTCTACATCTACAACTACAGACCCTCCAGCTGATAGAGTACCTCGTCGGCATACCAATCGCCACCATGCTCATCGTCCTCGTCATCTTCATGTACTATCCCCAGTACAAGGCGGACTCCATCAAGAGCGAACTGGACAAGAACCTCGTCTACATAGTCAACTTCATGGGGATCCTCGCCGGCTCCGGCATGACGACGGAGGATATATTCACCGCCCTCGCCGAAACAGGTAAGACTTACAAGGTGGCTGACAGCGCCGAGTCTATAGTCAGGGACATAGGCATCTTCGGCAAAGACATCATAACCGCCATGGACGCGGAGAGCCAGAACACACCCTCAAAAAAATACTCAAAGGTCCTCATGGGGCTCCTCGGAATAAACAAGTCAGGCGGAGACCTGAAGCAGTACTTCGCCGATACAGCTGAACACGAGATGGAGGTCAGGGGACGAGAGCTGAACGACATCGTGAATAAACTCGGCCTCGCGGCTGAAATATACACCACGATCGGGATAGCCTTCCCGATCATCCTCATCGTCCTTCTCAGCCTGATGGGGATCTTCGGAGGCGAGGTCGCAGGCGGGCTGGGCCCCGTCCAGATAATGACCCTGATGACCTACCTGTTATTCCCCCTGATGTCAGTAGGCGTAATTCTCCTAATAGATGGGATGACATCGAATTGGTGAAGCTACCCGAGATAAACGTCGACCTCTTCTTTAACAGACGCTTCCAGTACGTTCTATGCGGCATAAGCGTCGCTGTAACCCTCATCGTAGCACTGTTTGGCTATACCCTATACGCTACCCAGATAATCTCGGAATTTAACCTGCACATATTCGCCGTTATAGGATTAGTATTGGGCTTGATCCTGCCAGCGTACATACTGATACTTCAAGACAGACGCCGAAACGAGATCGATCGCATGCTTCCGAGGGTCCTGGACGACATATCTGAGGGGCTTCAATCAGGGATGACCCTTATTGAGTCGATCGAGGAGTCGTCTAAGAGGGACTATGGGTTTGTCTCAAAAGAGCTTCAGATACTCGTCGGCCAGATGAGCTGGGGGATCTCACTCGAGGAGGCCTTCGAGAACTTCTCCAAGAGGATCGGCACCGATATGGCTAAGAAGACCACAGTGCTCATCCTCTCGGCCATACACCTGGGCGGGGATATGAGGTCGGTCTTCCTCTCGACATCGGCGTTCCTGAGGAAGATACTCGACGCCAAAGCGGATAGGAACGACCAGCTCAGGCCTTACCTCAGCATAGTGTATGTAACCCTCCTCGTCTTCCTAGTCATGATGGTGATGCTCTACGGCAGCATCTCCAGCCTACTCTCCATTAAGAGTCCTATCATGAAGGTGCAGATGACCAAGGAACAGCTGAGGATACTGCTCTACGACCTCAGCATCATGGAGGGGCTGTTCGGCGGCTTAATCGCCGCTAAACTGAGCGAGGGGACAATCTATCCCGGGCTCAAACACAGCATAATAATGCTGGTGTTGAACACGCTGGTCTTCTTGACCTTCATGCCCTGAGAAGCTAGGCTCAGAAGCCCCAGCCCTTCTTCTTCGGTGGTGCCGCCACCTTGATCTCGACCTTCATCTTAGGGAGCTTTTCTATGAGCATCGCCTTCAGCTTCATCAGGGCCTCCAAAGGCTTGGCTGCCTCGACGAGGTTCATGTTATAGGATTTAACGATGACGGCCGCCCTCTGATCCAGACCCGGCACCGCGACGACGAACACGTTCTTCTCAACGTTAATGATCTTCCCGTACTCCTTGATGAGCTCGAACTCGGTGATGGGCGTCTCAGAATACAGCAGATCGAGGAAAATCTTGACCCCGTTTCCCTCGAAGGCCGTGTCGAAGACCTCCTTGAAGCCCGACTTACTATCGGTCCTCGTGTCAGCCACGCGGGCTAAGCCCAGTTCCTTGAAAACCTCCGCGATCTTGCTTAAATACAGAATACCGTTCTCCATGTCCTTCTTGACCAACTCGCGGGGGAAGTACGAGTATGCCGGCTGATAGATGGAGTTGTCGAAGTTGAACTTCTTATCGCAGTCCCTGCACCAATGGTTCACGTACGGGGTGTCTATCTGCTGGTTGCACTCTTCACATTCATATATACTGCCAACATTACGATACTCTCCCTCAGCTATTCTCTTCCCGCATTTTGGGCAAATTAACGGCTCGCCTAAACTGACCACCGGCCCCATGTAGCCACAGGTCATATGTTCGAGCAACATCGTCTTTTTTATCCTTAGAGACTCACAATTCGGGCAGAGATAGTATACGGAGACGTTGGAGCTGCCACAGTAAGGACAGCGGAGCTCCATATCGTGAACTTCTCTGTCGAGTATCCCAGCATTATATAGCTGTTCCATGAGACCAATGGCTTTAGGCACGTCGAACTTTATCGCCTCCTCGACATCGGGGTACCTGTAACCAAATTTAAGATCGAACACAGGATCGACTTTTTCTCTCTTCTCAAGGATATTGAGAAAAAGCGCCTCGACCTCCGGAAGCTTGTAAGAATCGGTCCTCTTCTCAGACATAGTTAACCCTCAATGAAGTTTACTTTTCACTCATTTAAACGCTCTTCTCCCTTCCTACTACTCGCCTTAAAAAACTCGATGGAGAGAGAATAGGCGACAAGGACGACCGAAAAACCAAGGCTGAAACGTACAAAGTTACTCAAATGGAAGGGCTCAGAAAGCAGATAGTATATTATGCAAACGACGCCGGTTACTACCAGTGCATTGAAGTTGTCGCCCATTTCCCGAAGTCGCCACTCTACAGCAATTATTTATCATTCTCAGATTTATAATGGTTCCTTAGAAATTAATAGGAACGTGAACAGAGACACAAAATAGTAGAAAAGTCTAATACACCAAACATTGAATATTAAGGCGAGAAAGATGTCCGTCGTGAAAACTAAAATACTTATAGTCGACGACGAGAAGGGCATCACAGATACTCTATCAATTATTCTGGATAGCGAGGGATACGATACAGATACTGCTGCCGACGGGGAAACGGCGCTGAAGAAGGCAGAAAACGAGTTCTTTCACCTCGTTCTCCTCGATTTGAAGCTACCCGACATGTCTGGCATCCAAGTGCTGAGGAGACTGCACATGATATCGCCCAGAACAGTGATTATAATGGTGACTGGGTACCCCACCATCGACAATGCAGTGGAATCGCTGAACCTCGGCGCATCAGCATACATAATGAAACCCGTGAACCCGGAGGAGCTTCTGAGATTTGTAGGGGAGAAGATCAAGGAGCAAGAGGAGAAGTCGATCACCATCTTCGACAGTACGATACCACTCTATCTCAAGTTAATCCGTGACGGGAATATGTGGACAGTCGACACCATCGCCGCGAAGCTAAACATGTCAAGGACCACTATCGAGAAAATGTCGACTTTCTTCGCCCAGAACGGTGTTGTGAAATATTGGGAATCCAGGGGCATCGTTCAAATCGAGAAAAATTAACTGCTTCGTGGATTAATGTAAGGGTTTGAAATTTTAATGCACTCCACGCTTTCCTCACCACCCAACCCTCACATGTTAACCAACATATTGTAGAGAGCCACCTTACCCACAAGCTCCCTCACGATGTTCTCGAAGCTCCTCGCCAAGCTGTGCTCCCCGAACAGCCGCTTAAACGTCGAGTACGCCGTCTCCACAGCCCACCTCCTCCCATAACCCGTGAGCCGGGCCCACGCTTCATACCCAAGCTCCCTGACCCGACCCACCGCCAGCCTCCTCCCCGGACACCGCGTATCGAGCCGGCTGTTCCTCCTCGGCTTAATGACGGCCTCTATCCCCCGACCCTCCAAGAAGCCGTACACCCTCCCCGAGTCATAGGCACCATCCCCAATGACCTTGGCCACCTTGACGTTCGCCTCAGCGCCATCCACCAGCCTCGGCAGCGCCCTCACGTCGTGCACGTCGTCGGTGCTGACCTCCATGGAGACCACCTCGTGGGTCTCCACGTTGACGGCGAAGTGGAGCTTCACGTACCTCCACTTCTTCCCGTGCTTCCTCTCTATCCAGCCCCCGGCCTTGTGGACGCTTATGCCGGTGGAGTCGACGGCGATGGAGACGGGCTCGTTGGATTCTCGCAAGCCTCGGTAGGGGTCGACGGGTAGGCGTAGGATCCGTTTCCTGATGCCCGAGTAGTCGGCTCTGGGTGGCGTGGCTGGGACCAGTCTGTGTAGTGCTCTTGTGAAGCCTTCGAGCTGCCTGTAGGGCATCTGGTAGAGGTACCGGACTGCTGAGAGGAGCTTGACGTATGTGTTGGCTAGGAGGTATGGGCGGCCTCTCCTGCCCTTGTTCATGGTTTTGAGCTCTTGTTCGTGGCTCTCTAGGAGAGAGGGGTCCAGGATGAGTTCCCCTCTCTGGATGAGCCTCTCATCGGTCTCCTTCCAGGCCATGGTCTAGAATTATGGTTTATTTATCTAAAAGTTTCGGTTAAATCCACAAAGCAGAAGATTCTGGATTTCTCCTTCAGGTCGCATATGTTTTGAAAGGCTTACCTAAAAGACGATGCTCGGCGACAAGCTAGTAAAAGCTGACCAGAACATCGACTGGAAGTTCAGACCCACTCTCTCCGCCTGTGCTAGTTCGTCGCCCAGCTTCTCGAGCCTATTGGGGAACCTCCGGAGTAGGTAGATCATTGGTGATGGTGAGGGGATCGATAAGTCTCGGAGGAGGGGTTCATGGGGTGATATCATTTTTAAAAAATCTCTATACGTTTTAAGACGCCTAGGAAATACCCCTAGACGGTATCTAAACCCAGTACCCACTGGGGGTGTCTGCTTCTAAAAAATTTGAGAAGCCGTGGACAGGTTCCGATATCTCCTGCGGGATCGGGTAACGAATGCTGATATTTCGGGCTGTTGGGGGAGGCCGGCTGAGTGTCTCGACCGAAGTCTTGGCACGTACA
>Ga0315294_10006120_pt1 | contig 13215 bp, 19 predicted proteins | sample YL17G13_40_MG_FD_203626 | JGI IMG/M metagenome (GOLD analysis project Ga0315294, IMG submission 203626) | Sediment microbial communities from Yellowstone Lake, YNP, Wyoming, USA - YL17G13_40 | ecosystem: Environmental > Aquatic > Freshwater > Lake > Sediment | place: USA: Wyoming | collected... | reverse complement strand
GAAACGATTCAAGATTGATTTCTAAATAACAAAAAAGCCCCTAACTTGGGGCTTTTATTTTTTTTAATGAATTTTTATTATGCGAATACCAATGGAGGTATACCATCAGTATCACTTCTCTCTAAATTTATGTTAGTATAATTTCCGCCATATCCAAAATTAAATGCCTGGAAAACATTTCCACCAAAATCATTATATGCAAAGCCATCCAAACTATCAAATCTAAAGAATGCTGGACCTGAAGTATATGTTATTGAGATGCTAGTATTAATAATACCGCCAGCTCCTACTACTCCAGCAGCAGTTCCTAAAGAATTAATTACTCCAGTACCATCAAAATTGAAAATTCTAAGCGTGAAGGCATTTCCAACAAAATTATTTAACCCAACTATGTTTATGGTATTAACACCATCTGCGATAGCTCCTGTACCAAATAAACCTGCTTTGTTATTAATTACTAGATTTGAACCTAAGTCTAATTTTGGAGAAATTCTAAGTGGAATATAAAAGCTACTTCCACCAAAGTAAGAAATTGCATCTGCATAACCAAGAGTAGTCCAATTAGGTGTTTTTAATGATGTAATATTAACAAATAGTGTAATTAAAAAAGCTGCGTCTGAATTTGCAGCTGGTACACCACTTCCAAAATCTGTATTAATTTTAGTCGCAAGTTCATGAACTATAAATTGATAAGCATCTACTGGTATAGTATATTTTGTTAAGTTTCCAGAACTAAATCTACCACAATTATTATTATTCCATTTGTTTCCAGTGCTATCTGCAATGAACTGAACGCCTGTATATTTTGCAATTAATCCTGCAAAACTAGAAATGCCTTCATATGGCGTTGAAAAATTAAATCTATTTGCAGATTCATAAAATCTAGCTGGTACATAAGTTATTATTGTTTTTGCCATAATATTGTTTTTTAAATTTGTTTATCTATAAATATTAAATAAATTTTGTTTATTGAGCTTTTTTTTATATTTTTGATAAACTTTCCAAACAAAATTATGCAAGAATTTAATATCGAAATCCCCAAAGAAGTAATCAATCAAGGAAAACACGAACAGATTGATTTTAAGGCCCTAGAAGGCAAAATAATCATAGGTCTTATGGGTTATGCCAAAAGCGGCAAAGATACCATCACAAAGACTTTTATTGAGGATTACGGATATCAGAGAGTTGCCTTTGCAGACAATATCAAAAAGGAGATGAACCAATACTTGAAAGAACTTGTTTGTGAGGACCTTAACGCTCGTGAATTGGCAGAAGCAAATTCTAATAAATATCGTTTAACGACACTAGAACCTTGGACACCAGACCAAATAGACTTCTTCACAGAAGATTTGGCCATGAAAAAAATAATCAGACCATACATTATCTGGTACGGAGAAAAACTAAGAACAATCAATGGAAAATTTTGCTGGATAAACAAAGCTCTTTCTGAAGATGGAAAAGACATGGATAAAATTGTTTTGTCAGATGTTAGAAGATTAGCCGAACTTGAAGTGTTTAGAAACTCAAATGAATATAATAAAAGATTTAGACAATCTTTAACAGAAGCTGGCGTGGCCAATCCCAACTCTCTAAATACAAATAATTATGGTACACTTCTTTTTGAAGTTAATCAGTTTGGGTTGATAGATGCAGATAATCTAACTATAGAAACCATTCAGGCCGCACGTGAGCAATGGTTAATTGATGATACATTCTTCGTAGATTCAAGAATACCTTCGGATGGAGACCATAGAGAAAAAGCAATCACACATCAAATAAAAAAAATTGCAAAGAAATTTGGAATTGAAGTTCCTCAAAAAACAAAACACGAACAAACCAACATCTATCAAATACCAGGAGTTAAAGAACAATCTTAACGATTTCTGCTATCAGGAACATTATTACCTGGAGAGTTATCATTAACTGTAGTATGACTATTATTTGGCTGTATATTTTGAGTTCTATCTAATAATTGCTGAATGTTGATTCTAACCTGAGTCATATCTTCAATAAATTTATCGTTTTTTATGTCCTGTTTATCAAATTTTGAATCTAACTTGGAGTCAATTTTTTTTAGAAATTCTGTATTATTAGTTTCTATTTCTTGTTTGTATAATTTTATATCTGATTGAGATTTAAAATAAGTAGCAGTAAGTATCGTGCTAAACAATACAAAAATTCCACCTATTATCCATAGTGCAGTTTTTACAGAAAGACTTATTTTTGTGTCTTCGCTAATTGTCTTGTTACCTATTTTTATTTCTTTGTCTGCCATATTACCAAGGGTTCGCTTCTGACCAAGTTAGTTTAATTGTTTGTGATGAACTAGGACTATAAACATAAGCTAAATAAAAATAGCCATTAAAATATTGTGTTTTAGGAGGAACCACACCATAAGGTATGTTCAATATAAATACTTCATTTCCACTAGCTCCGACAAAATAAAAATTTATATTTTTTAAATACGTACTAGCAAGATATCCATTTGTATAAGAGCTATTTGTCCAACAATAAACATCATAAAAATAATAACCCCTATTATTTGGTGTTGGATTATTTACAACCATTACATAAAAAGAACCACAGCCAACACAAGGCGAATTAGATAATACCCACTTATTGTATTGGTTATAATTAATAACCATATTCCCTTGAGCATTTGCGTTAATTGAAAATGCTATAATAAAAGTCAGCAATAAATTTTTAATCCATTTCATCATAATTCATAAATGTTATCATATCCATAATTATGCGAGAAATCTTTAATTAAAATTCCAGCAATTGAATTCGCCTCATCTTCTATTTGTCCTCCAATATTTTGAACCTGGTCTCCAGGGTTAAATATTCCAAGTTCTCTTTGTCTGTTGTGAGTTAGTTCATGTCCTATTGACCTGCAGATATCTACAATTGCTCTTCCGCCAGCTCTAATGTGATTTTCATTTGTACCTGGGATATAAGAAGCTGTAGTGATAATACTTTCATCTCTACCTTTTTTAATAACAACAGTAACAGCGTCTTGCATTTTTAATTTTGCACAAGTAAAACAAATAAAATCTTTTAGGATGTTTATTTTTTCTTCTGTCATTCCTGGAATTCCTTTTTGAACCTTAAGAGTATTTCTTTTAATAGGGCTATTCATAAGTTCAACCTCATTTAAACTTTTTTGTTTATCGAAAGACATAGTTTTTATATCACTTAATTTATCTAAATATCCATTATTTCTTAGTGTTTTAAACACAAGATTCTCAGTAGAATATTCTCCACCAGCCTCAAGCGAAGCTTGTCTCATTTTTTTAATCTTATCCTTTAACTTATCAGCAGCATCAAATCTCTTTTCATCGTCAGATATTTTCTCAACATCATCAATTTTATTCATCAAATCAGCCGTCTTTATTTGTATAGATTCAGAATCAATATTTACATTTTTCTTTGATGGCTTTTTAACCCACTTATTTTGTAAAAGACTGTAAATAGCTTTTGAGCCATGCTCATCCTCAACGTTCTTAGCGAAAAGCTCAACTGGAAAACCATAAATTGTTATATTGTGTTTATCGGACCAAACTTCTTTTTTTGCAAAAATGTATTCAGAAAGAAATTCATCCTCTTCAGGAGCTTCGAATAAGACGTGCACATCAGCATCGCTGTGGCTGGTCCAATTATAATTGGCAAGACTTCCAGTGAAAAAAATATCCTTTATCGGATAATCAATGCCTAAAGATTTATAGAATTCTTTTCCAAGTTCTATCATTTTGGTCCTAACTTCAGGTTTTAAAATGCCTCCTTTTTCCCAAATTTTGCCACTTAAGCCAGATTTAAGTTTAGACACATCAGTAACATCCACGTTCTCTGGAGCTGTAATTTCCTTTAGTCTTTTGCGTATGTGATATGGCACAAATTTCATCAATTATAAATAGAATAAAAAAAACCAGCTAAAAGGCTGGTTTTGTATTGAATTGTATTTGTATTTAAGACCTTTCTTCGTCATCAGGAATGTGGTAATTTAATACTCTATTCCATCTGTCTTTTTCGCCTTCGTTTTGTATAGAAATATGCTTCTTTTTATTGATATCATCAACATCTAATTCTCTTTCTCTCATGTGAGAATCTCTTGTAGTTAAATGAACATCTCCTTCTTCTAAGATTTTACCTACCAAGCTCTGCTCGCTTTCGGAAATAAGAGGGTTTCTCAAATCAATAGTTTTATTAATTTTTTTCATCTCTTCCGCAAGTCTCTTTATATCAGAAGCGTTAATAGTAGGCTTAACTTGAGTTGCCTCTATGCTTACGTTTTCCTTAATAAGTTTAAGGGTTTCAGCTGGAACATCACTCTCCTTAGAGAATAGATATTTTTTAGCCTCAGCTATGACATGTTTTTTAAATTCTTCTTTGTTCATAATTTAAACTAGAAACTTGTTTTAATAAATATAATAAAATTTTCAAATTTTCAAATGTTTAAACAACAAAGTAGTTGATTTTCAATCTTTTTTGAAAAAAGGCTATTTTAGTTCATTTTTTTTAGTAAATTTGCAAGTATGAATAGTATAAAAGAAGAAATAATAGAGCAATTCCAAGAAGAATTTGATAATGGTGAAATAGCCTTTCTTCCTGGCCAGGACGACAAATTGATTGGATATGCAGAAATGTTTGGAAAAGACTGCATTCTGCTGTATAAAGATATTAATGTAACATTTCTTTATCCTGAAAAGGCTATTGAGGAAATACATGCTATTAACCCACAAGCCAGAACTCATGATGGCTCAGATAGTTCTATTATAGGGCATTTGAAGCTTGAAGACGGGTCAACCATCTTGTTATATGACAAAGAGGCCCTAATAGAAGGAATAAAGCAAGATTACATGAAAGATGATTCTGGCTTATTTGAAGGTGAGGAAGATTGCGAAACTAGCGCTGTAGAGTGGTACTATGTAAATTCCCTAGGAAGCTATATGGATGGAATCCCAGCTTTTGCAGTTATGTGCGATTCTGTTTATATCCATCATTAGTTTTAACTTAATAGATTTAGAAAATTTTCAGTCTCTCTTCTATCCATTTCGGTTCCAATATCCTTTCCAGTAAAACCTTGGTCCATTAATTCTTTACCAGTTACTGTAAGTTTGAATTTAAGGAATGTATCAACTAAATGCATATCCATTTTATTCCAACGAGCAAACTTTATAATCTGTTCATCAGATAGTTTAGAATTAACTTGAGCTCTTTTTAATTTAACTGCATTCTCAGAGGTTAATGATTTAAAGTTTAATAAAAAAGAAATCTGAGTAATTTCATCTACAGAATATTTCAAAGCATTTAAATCTTTTCTCAAAGTATCAACAGAATTATCCTGAAGCATATAAGCAAGCAACACGGGAATGTCCCTTTCCTCAATTAAATCTAAAGATTGCATACCCTTTTCTTTAACTACAAGAGGTCCAAATATCCATTGAAATAAATTATATCTTTGTAATAGTTCAAGAAAATGTTTAACGCTTTTAGCGCTCTTGATTCCTTTTAAAAATTCATCTCTAATTCTTTCTCCAGAAACCCCCTCAAGACTATTATCTTTTCTCAAGGCAGCATCAACTGCTGGGTCCAATTCAGAACCGAACCTTCCAGCAAATCTAATAGCTCTCATGATTCTTAGTCTATCTTCTCCAAATCTTTCTTCAGCACTACCAACAGTTCTAACAAGGCCTTTTTTTAAATCCTCAATACCTCCAACAAGGTCAACTACCTCTTCAGTATCAATATCATAAAACAATGCATTAATTGTTAAATCTCTCCTTTTAACATCTTGGTCAATTGTCGTGAATTCAACAGCATCTGGTCTGCGGCCAGCACCAATATCTTTTCTAAACGTAGCAATTTCATACTCGCCAGAAGGAGTTAATACGTTTATAATCCCAAAAGATTTACCTGTTTCAAGAGTTTTATAAAACGGGGAAAGCATTTTTTGAATATTGTCAGGAAGAGCATCTGTTGCTAAATCATAGTCTTTTGGTTCTTTTCCAAGTAGCGCATCTCTCACAGCTCCACCAACAACAAATAATTTATTACCATTTTTTTTGAAAATATTTTTTATTTTCATAATATCCTCAGGAACAGGAATATTAAATTTCATTTTAATTTCCTCTTCTTTTAAGAAGTTCTCTTTAAGAATTTTTCTAATCTCTTTTCGTATGTTTTCGTCTGCCATTGTTAATAAATATGTGTTTTTTAGTTATACTCGTTTTTTTGAAAAAAGTTTTAAAAAATACAGATATTTATATAAAAATTATAGTTTATGACACTTAATGAGGAAAAAGACAGAATGAAGGTTTTGGCTGGATTAAAAACCAGTACTGAGGTTATAGAAGAAGGTCTTTTAGCGAATATAGCCGCTGGCCTAGGACTTACTTTAGCAACTTTTACAAGCGCTTTGGCTCAAACTGGAAATTTTGATAAATTGAAATATAGCGATGATAAAAAACAGGCTATAGAACAAGCTATGGAGGACCCAGCAGTTCAGTCTAAATTAAAGGAATTGGGCGTACCAGATAACAACATAGACAGGCAAATAAAACACCTCAAAGGAAAAAGAATAACTGGATATACAACCAGAACAGCTCACTCAGATAAAGACCTTCAAAGGTTTTTGAAATTAGGATATCATTTAACATCAGTTGATAGAGATATTGTTATAAAAACATTAACAGATACAGTACCAAGCGAAGATGTTACGTCTCTCCCGATAACACTAGATGAAAATGAAGCCATGTTCCAAAGTGGTAAATTTCAATTACAAGAACAGGATATAAGTAATATAAAACATATTCTTGACTCATTAGAAAGTTCAAATAGTGTTCTTCTTAATGTTAGTATAATTTCTTCTACTGATGGTCAGAGATTGAGTGGAAATTTAAAAAAATCTTTAACATCTTTGGGATATACTCCTAATAACGAAGGTTTAAGTCATGCCAGAGCTGAAACGTTAGAAAAAGCTCTTGAAAACTTAGGTGTAGATAAGTCAATAATATCAGAACCAAAAATACTTTTTAAAGATGATGGTGTTATAGACCAAGGCTATAGATATGTTATAGCTATTCTTGATGTTGTTCAGCTTAAACCAGCTGCACCTCAAGTTAAAACATCAACAACACAAGACGTAGTTCCTGCTTACAAACTAATTAAACCAGTGGTTAAGAAACACAAGCGTTTTAGATTAGGAACAGGAAACACAATCATAAAACATTATCATCCTGCACACACTGCAGTTGATAAATGTTTTTTTCCAGTTCCTGGTAAATAATTAATATAAATCTAATACAGAAGCTACACAAAGTATTTTTCTGGTTACTCCTGAATCTAATGTTATTTCTGCAAAATAATATTTAATAGAACACGCAGCCCCAATCAAATCTTTTGATTCCATAATTTCTTTATGTCCTTTTTTTGATTCTAACCATATTTTAAATATTGAATTATGGATGTTGTTTTTTTCATTCTTACTTACGGTAGATAAACAACAATTTTCAGCAAATGAAAAATATTTATTTTTAACAAATTTATCTTTTGCAAATTTTTTACCTCTATCAATTGTTGTTTTAAACTCATCAAAATCAGGAATATCAACTTCTTCCGTATGGCCAAGTTGTGATTTAATTACTTTTCCGTTATTTTTTGAATTTAATAAACAAAGATATTCAGTGTGATGATAAGCCATTTTATATACAGATGTATCCCAAATAAGCTTGTTTAATCCTAAGGAGTCTCTATAGTGATTTATTTTATTAAAAAGCGCTGTTTCGTCACTTGTTTGACAATGTGCTATAAAAATAGAATTAAAGCTTAATAATATACATACGACAAATCTTTTCATATAACGTCCTTTTCATAATTAAACGTATAATAAATAAAAAAGTTGCAAGAATAAGTATTTTTTATTAATTTCGCACACATAAATGGCATCAGAAAGACATAATAGATTTAGAATTTACGATATTAAGGAAATTCAAACAGTCTATAGAAGGCATGCTAATCATTGTGGAACGGTTTTGTATTCAGAAGATAATGGATATACCTGGAAATCAGTTGGAATGGATAGCGGAAAGTGGAATATAAATCACTGGCTTTTTGCCTTTATTACTTTAAAATAAACTAAAAAAATATATATGAAAAAAACAATCACAACTACCGTTCTTTTTTTGACTGCTATTTTATTTTTATCTAGCATGATAGAAAAATCATCCATTAACACTAAATCATTTGTAGATGTTAAATGGTGCTTAAATGACACCACTAACACTATTGACACAATTGAAAGCGCTTCACTATGTTTTAAAAAAGATAAAACTTTTTGGCACTATAGAACACGCAATTTATTAGTAGACTCTTTTATGTTTTCTAATTGGGGAGTTGAGAACAATAAATTATATTTATTTGATAACACTTTAAGTCAATCAAAATTTGCTTTTATGAGGATTGTTTCGTGTAATGAAAAATATATGATAATAGAGGATTTGAAAAAGAAGGAATTGGTTAAATTTCGTAAAAAAAATAACCTTAAATAAGAGTGTTTTGAAACCTTTTTTTTATCTTTTCGTATAAGTAAACAAATACCAACCTAATATGGAAAACGAACCAGGGATTATAAAAAGTATATTGGACAATGACCTTTACAAGTTTACAATGCAGAACGCTGTTTGTAAGCTATTTCCAAGAGCTATAGTAAAATATGAATTTATAAATCGTGGCAAAACAATCTTCCCAAAAGGTTTTGACAGAAAACTCCGACAAGAAGTAGAAAAAATGTCTAAGTTAAGTCTAACAAAAGACCAAAAACTTTTTTTTCGTTTAAAATGTGGAAGATTTATTGATGATGTTTATTTTGATTTTCTTGAATCATATAGATTTGACCCTTCGGAGGTTGGCATCTTTTTAGAAGAAAATGGTGAACTGAGAATTTCCATCGAAGGGCCTTGGTACAGAACAATTCTATGGGAAGTTCCATTGATGGCTTTGGTATCTGAACTTTATTTCATTGAAACAAAACCTGAAATTCTTGATAGAAATACCAGGCAAAAAAATAATAATGGCAAAGCTCTTTTGTTCCATCAGCACAGTATGAAAGTAACTGACTTCGGAACTCGTAGGCGCTTTTCTTTCGACAATCAACTTGAAGTTTGTAAGGATATGAAAAATATGTTTGGTAGCGAACAGTTTTTTGCAGGAACTTCAAATGTCCATATCGCTTATCAACTTAATTTAACTCCAATTGGAACTCACGCTCATGAATGGTTTATGTTTATGGCAGCTCGATATGGCTATACAATGGCAAATAGAAAAGCTCTTGAACATTGGTCAGATGTTTACCAAGGAGACCTTGGAACTGCTCTGAGTGATACCTATACAACCGATGTGTTCTTACAATCTTTCGATAAAAAATTCTCTAAACTTTATGACGGCCCACGTCATGATTCTGGAGACCCTCTTGTTTGGACTGATAAAATTGTTGCTCATTACAAAAAAATGGGCATCAAACCATCCACAAAAAATCTTGTATTCTCAAATAATTTAAACACAACAACTGCAATAGAAATACATGAACATTGTATTAGACAAGGTGAAGATATCGGCCATGCATTCGGAATAGGTACAAACTTTTCAAATGATGTTGGAGCAAAGCCTTTGAATATTGTAATTAAAATGGTTGCCGCACAAGCAAATCCTGACACCGATGAATGGATTGAAACTGTTAAATTAAGTGATGATGTTGGAAAAAATACTGGCAAATCAAAAACAGTTCAATTGTGTAAAGATACATTGAATATTAAAGAAGAAGTTAAAGAAAAACAAGTAGACCCTGCATAATTATGAGCAACAAAACAATAAAATTACAAAAAGAAAATCGTTTATTCGATGGATACTTTAAAGTTGATGCTGTCGTTGTAGACGAGTTTCAAGATGGCAAATACACAAGCTCATATAATAGATTTAAGCTTACAAGACCAGACGCTGTAACTATCCTTGTATTCAATGAAGACACAAGAAAGGTTACGCTTGTAAAACAGTTTCGTTTTCCTATTATTCATCATACGCCAGACAATATTTTAGAAGCCGTAGCTGGAAAGATTGATGCTGGTGAAACTCCAAAACAAGCTGCGATTAGAGAGCTACATGAAGAAGTTGGTTATAAAATTTCAGAAGATAGATTAAGCAATCCAATTGAAATTTTTGCATCACCAGGATATTCTACTGAAAAACTTTATATCTTTTTGATTGTTGTAAAAGATTCAGACAAAGACCCTAATGCTGGTGGCGGTGTTGCTGGCGAACATGAAAATATTGAAATCGTTGAAATGGATTTAAATGAGTTCATTAAAAAAGTTCACTCAAATGAAATTAAAGATTCTAAAACAATAATTGCTGCAAACCTTATTAAACTATAATGGAAGTCAAACAACGCATAGGATTATTATTCGGCTCATTCAATCCAGTTCATATAGCACATTTGGTTATGGGTGAGATGGCTCTTGAATCTGGTCATGTCGATGCTGTTTGGTTTGTTGTATCTCCTAATAGTCCTTATAAAATGGATAAGGGTATATTGGCCCCACCAGATGATAGGTATTCAATGGTAATGAGAGCAATTGCTTATAATAACAAATTTGCAGCCGATACAACAGAATTTTATTTAGAAGGGCCTTCTTATACTTATATTACTCTTGGAAAGTTAAAAGAAAAACATCCAGAACATGAATTTCATTTGATTTGTGGTACAGATGTATTTGTTGATATTCCAAGTTGGCATGGCGGTAAAGAAGTTATTGATGCTGTTAATTTTCTTGTTTATCCAAGAAATACAACAACCAATTATACTCCAGAAGAAATGGCTCCAAAAACAAATTTTTTAAATGGTGTTCCTAATCTTGAAATATCATCAACATTTTTAAGAGAACAAATAAAAAACGACAAATCAACCAAACATTTATTACCAGAATCTGTACAACAATTTATAAAAGAAAATAATTTATATAAATAACATATGAAAGACAGAAAAATTAGAAAAAACACAAAGGTTTATTTTGTAGTAGATAAAAGCTTCGCTAGGGGAAATCAGGTTTATTCAGGACATAGCGGAACTGGCAGAAAATTTCAAATGCATATGTCTGATTATGGAAAGTATGCTATGATACCTACAACCAAAACTGCATGTAAGGATATAATAAAAAGAATTGAAAAAGATGCTAAAGGTAAAAGCAATCAACAAACTACTTTTGATTGGGTAATTGTTCCAATGACACAAATAGACCTTTGTAATTTTTATGAAGATACACGTTGGAACCAAGAAGTTTACGACAACTTAAAAAAAGAACAATTAAAGATAAAATAATATGGAAACAACAACTCAAAACAAAACTCTAAACTACGCCATTGTAAAACATCACATTACAGATTGGCTTAAAGATTATGCAACAAAAGCAAATCTAAAAGGATACATCATTGGTGTGTCTGGAGGAATTGATTCTGCCGTATGCTCAACTCTTTGCGGATTAACTGGACTTCCTCTTACTGTTGTAAGAATGTCAATACATCAAGCTGTTGACCAGGCTGACCGTGGAGCTAAACATATTGAGTGGTTACAAAATAATTTTCCAAATATAAAAGCAAATCTTACTGTTTTGGATATTGACCTTACAGAAGCTTATGATAAAGAAATTGAGTTGCTTACAAAAGCTGGCGCATTTGATGGTGTTAGTGCAGATGATATCTTTTTAACATCAGCAAATACACGCTCACGTCTTCGTATGGTAACTCTTTATGGTATTGCTGGTGCTCATAAACTTCTTGTTTGTGGAACTGGAAATAAAGTGGAAGATTTTGGTATTGGGTTTTTTACGAAGTATGGTGATGGAGGTATAGATATTTCTCCTATTGGAGAACTTTTAAAATCAGAAACCTACGCTCTAGGAAAAGAACTTGGAATCATTGATGAAATTCTTAATGCTCGTCCAACAGACGGTCTTTGGGATGATGGAAGAACTGATGAAGACCAAATTGGTGCCACGTATGACGAATTAGAATGGGCGATGAATGAATGTGACCACTTAACTATTGGTGCCCTTAAAGACCTTGCAAGTGGTTATGAGAGTGCTTTAATAGCTCCATACCCTGAAAGAAAAAAACATGTGCTTAAAGTTTATTGGAAACGTCATATGGCAAATGCGCATAAAATGATAATGCCTCCAATATGCGATTTATCTAATATTAGAAAATAAATATGGATAAGCTACTTAATTTTTTTATGATTATCGCATGGATTTTTGCAATAATTTGTACAGTCGCATTTTCTTTATGCTTATACATGAATCTTACTTACCCTGGAAGTGTTGAAGAAATAATGGATAGAGCAAGAGGCATAAAAAAAGAATGGCCAGGAACAATGTGGTTTATTGGCGCAATAATTTGCTGGGCATTTATATTTTCATTTAAATAAAAACCTAAACTTTCTTTTTGTTCTTGTAAGTAAATACCAAAATCTTTTCTTCCAAGTTCTACTTTTTCTTTTATTTTTAAGATAGGTCTTTATAACAAGCTCTTTTTCTTTTTGGAGAGCTGCAGACATTTCATATTCTTCATTAGCTGTGCAAATATCTATCCAGGTCTTGGCCAATAAAATTTGTGTACCAAAACTAAATTTAGACCTTTCTATGTTATACCAAGCTATAATGAAGTCCTGCTTGCTTTTTGCTTCTGACATTGCGTCTCCTTTCTTTGTTATAAATAGTTTTATGTTTTACTAAATCGTTGTATTCCACTCATTAAAAGGCACTTCCCACCAACTGTTTTATTCGCTTTTATATAATTGGTCTGTTTGAAACTATAACTGGTTTTCTATTTACATTTTTATGTCTTTTGTCTATTTTTATAAAAATCAATTATTATGGCAAAAAAGGATAAGAAAATTAAACCAAATAAGCAAAGTTTAACTGGAAGTGGAACTTTAATAGGAAATACATCTAGCTCATTTGCTATCGGAAATACATCCACAACCACATCTTCATTTATTGTTACTTATACAAAAAAGGTCGAAAGTACAAGATTTGTAGAAAACGAAAAAGGAAATTATTTTGAAGTGATATCTGAAGAAGTTCCAAGTCACTATATTACTCATGGATGGACAACCACGACCCCTGGAAGAAGCATGGTTAAAGATATATACGGAATCAAAGATGGTAA
>Ga0315294_10006119_pt1 | contig 13217 bp, 12 predicted proteins | sample YL17G13_40_MG_FD_203626 | JGI IMG/M metagenome (GOLD analysis project Ga0315294, IMG submission 203626) | Sediment microbial communities from Yellowstone Lake, YNP, Wyoming, USA - YL17G13_40 | ecosystem: Environmental > Aquatic > Freshwater > Lake > Sediment | place: USA: Wyoming | collected... | reverse complement strand
AGAATCTTCCGGTAAACAATCCAAGTGGGTGTCCGCACGTTAAGCCCACGAGCCTAACAGATCTAGGACTCCCGAGAAAGAACTTTTGTCCCAGAATCTAGCTAGAAAGATTCTAGCAGGGTCATTTTTATTTTAGCAATTCAAATAACTAGGTCAAGCTTTCAATTTTGCATAATCCGCCGCGCACCCATAATCTGCTCTTCAATTATCAGAGATTAAGAACTTCTGCCAATTGTTTAATCATTGAAATAACAACTGGCGGAGGCAATAAACTATGAGAAGGAACGCCTTCGTCATCTGGGAAAACCCAGGGTTTTTCAATTACTTCCACTTTCTTTTTTTCTTTTACCCATTTGTAATGGTATTCCGGAGTAATTTCATAATCATCCACATATTTTTTTGCTACATTTGCTGGAATTGAATTTCTCAATAAAATTTTGGGGATTCCATAAAGAGAGAAGGCTTGTTTAATCAGCTTTTCATCAAGTTCTAAACGAGCTTTTATGGACCCTATTCCGAGATTATCGCCTTCTTTCGAAACCATCCTTATTTCTTTACAGGACGGATTATCGCAAATAAAAAAGGGCTGTTTTTTCTTTTCGTCATATCTAATATCTTTTACTGTGAAAAGTTTTAAATTGCGCGGACTCTGGCAGCGCGGACAAATCACTCTGAATTTTATCCTTTCATTAATTACTGCTTTCGGAACGTCAATTAGAATAAAAACATCTGGGTCATCTCTGTAATCAACTAAGTCTCTGAAAAATAAGGAATAAGAAACCTGGTCCAATTCCCGCGGAAACCCGTCTATAAATAAAGCTTTCCTCTCAGATCTTGATATTTCTCTTTTGACTAAAGCCAGAATGAATTCTGTCGGCAAAAGAGTCTTTGTACTCCTTTTCAAAAGCGCTTTTATAGCTTTTTCAATTGGAAGATATCCTCGGTAATTTTGGGAAAGCCAATTGATTAAATCCTCTTTTTTTCCTTTATCTAAAGCTTCCTGGTGGGCTTTCCGGACAATATCTCCGATAGAAATATGGTTTACTTTTTCTTTATCAACAACTTGAGCGAATATTTTAGAATAAGTTCCTTTGCCAGAATTCTTCTTGCCCAGAAAGTGAGCAATAAAAGTATTGTCTTTTAAATAATCTCTTAATTTCTTAATTTCAGGGCCGGCTTTTAGCCAAAGGTATTCTTTCACTTCCTCGGGATCGCTTAAATTAAATTTTCTGTCTAGTCCCTTGACTTTGGTTTTAAAAATTGGGAATTTAATATCTTTCATTTTTTACTCTACTTTTAATTTTAATCCATTACTAATTGTTTTTATATCACCGTCTAAATCAGTTCTTAGAATATTTATATCATTTCTTTTAAAAGTTTCCAAGGTCTCTTGATGGGGATGGCCATAGTTATTATCTTTTCCAACAAGAATTACAGCAATTTCTGGCGAAACCATTTTTATAAATTCTTCAGAGGTTGAGGTTTTACTGCCGTGATGGCTAACTTTTAGAACGTCAGAATTAATTTCAACCCCCCTGTCTAATATTTCTTTTTCTGCTTCTTTATAAATATCGCCTGGGAATAAAAAAGATTTTTCTCCAAAAACTAAACGGGCTACAACAGAAGTGTTATTAACCTCTTTAAGGTCCTGACCCGTTAGCTTTTCGAAAGGATATAAAATTTCAAAAAAATTTTTAGGATCCTTATTCCAGAATATCTTCTGACCAACTTTAGCAATTTGAATTTTAGCTCCCTCTGCCTCTATTACTCTTTTCCACTCGTTATATTCTGGAGCTTGATGTAAAACGCCTGTCCATAAAATATTTTCAACTTTATATCTCTTTAAAACATCTATTAACCCTGAAAGATGGTCTTCTTCAGGATGGGTAAGAATAACCAAATCAATTGTCCTGTCCCAAAAAGGCATTTCTTTTGCTAATTTTTCTAAAATTACGGAGGACGGGCCTCCGTCAATTAAAATTTGATGCTGCTCTGGGGTTTCAATAAAAATAGCATCGCCTTGTCCAACATCAAAAAAATTAACTTCCAGAAATTTTGACTTACTCAAATCATAAACTACAATCCAGGCAAAAATATTTGCCACTACTAAAATCCCTAAGATGACGAAAACGCTCCCCTGCTTTCTCATTAGATATATTATAAAAGAGTTTCTCTTAATTTAAAAATAAAAAAGGGGGCGACGAATTGAATCATCCAACGCCCCGTTGGAGAGCTCTTTAATATTCATGGTCGTCTTACTTTAAAATCTGGATCTTTAAGCAAATCCTCAATTCTTCTTATCCGACAAATTAGAGCTCTTCCTTCAGATAAATGAGCTAAACAGCAACTTTTTCCATCATCCATTTCTTCGGGAGAAAGATGCCAATCACAGCTATTTCTTATTTCTTCTACGCTTTTCTCTCTAGGACAGAATCCGTCAAGGTCCATTACAAAATTATGGGCTAGGGTACACCATATTTGGCCACGATATCCAATTGTATGAAACTTGCATTCTCTACAAGTTTCTTCTCCCATTTTCAACACCTCCTTAGGAACTAAATTTAGCTTAATAGATTCGGAATTAGTAAGTCAAGGTCGAGGCAAAAAAAACGCCCCCGCCCCGCTTTAATAGAATGGTATAGAAACGTATCCAGTAGGATACGAACTACAAGTTTCTCCCCTATCATAAAGGAAATAAAAAGCCAAAACCCCAAAGGGGTTTTGGCTTAGATAAAATCTAATATTATCTAGAGATATTAATATGCCTAGATTGAGATGTTTATTTGCCTAGAATCCGGAACATTTTTGTTCCGCACTTCGGGCAAATACCAGATAAAGCTCTCCTCTTTGTTCCGCCCTTTCCCTTCATTGAGACTTCTTTCTCGTTCGACATATCTCTCTTGGCTTTGCACTTTACGCAGTAAGCTTCTGCCATAAAATATATAAATAGAACTTATTATTTCGAAAGTGGCGACCTTTTCAGTCATCTCGCCAATTTTCCAAATTGGCGAGGGTTTTCCACAGCCTTATTTTACCTTAATTTAAGCATAAAATTAAGTCAAGCCCGCCTAATTTTGAAAACCCGGTGTTAAATCTTCCATCTATTTATCCGAACATCAAAAAATGCGGCCTAAAAATTAATAGAATACCTAAAATAAATATTAATAACCCCCCTATTAAGGTGCTCCAACGTGCATATTTTTCCGTAAAACCTATTTTTCTAAGAGTAATAATTGCCAGCGCAAAAATAATCATATCGTCCAGCATGAAAACTATTGTGTAAAGCAAAAGGTAAAAGTAATAACTTAAAACATTTAAATTATTTAAGGCCAAAACTCTGGTAAAAATAGCAGGCAATCCGGCAGAGCAGAAAAATTCAATTAAATTTACGCCTATAGCTAAAAGAATTACCCCTCCTAACATAGCAAAGGTGACTGGAGAAGCGACTATTTTTTCAGCTTTATCTGTGAATCTTTGCTGTAATTTCGGCTTCAATCCCAATACTTTGCAAACTCCGGGCTGATAATAAATAAATTCTCTAAGCTGCAAAATTCCAAATCCTATAGCAAAAAGACCAATGAATATTCTTGTATAATTTACATATCCTATCGCAAAAAATAAATTTAGCCAGGCGGCTAAAATGAGAAAATAGAACAAACCAGAGGTGAAAATAAATGTTCCACCAACCAGCCAAATCCTTGCGCGAGACTTTGTATTTATCAGAAGAGCGATTAAAAATATCAAAATCCACATTGCGCAGGGATTAAAACCATCCAGAGCGCCAAAAACTACAGCAAGAACGGGCAATGATAATTTAGATATCTCAACCTCTCCTAAGAAAGGAATTTTAATCTTCTGAGGGCCTGATGACTGTCCTTGGCCGATACATTCTTTTAAACAATTTTCGATTTCCTGACCAATCTCTTTACTAAAGCCAATAAAATATTTAGTTGGAGTAAAAGTTACCGGGACTCCTCTTCTTTCACTTAAAGGAACTTCATATTTCTCGTAAAAATCCTTAAGAATTTTTTGATTTTCTGTATTATAAATTACCTCGTATTCTTTTATCTCAACCTCAGGATATTTTTGCTTTAATTCGCTTAAAAATTCTTTTTCTGCCTTACAATGAGGACAAGTGGTACTATAGAAAAAATAAATTTCTGGAGGATTTTGAGCCAGAGCTAAATCAGCTTTAAAAATCTGGAAAGCCAATAAGATAAAAAAAATTGAACCTATAAAGAAAATTTTCTTCACCCCGCTAGAAATTTTTGGCAGATTTTTCATGATCTTTTACAGGTCCCGTTAGATACACAATTTAGATACGAAATTTCTAACGAGCTCATTTTTATATTAGCTGAAAGGTTGTCTTATCTATTGTATTATTAATTAATTTATTAATATTTAGTTTCTTCTCCGCCATTAACACTTCCTCTAATCTTGCTTTAGTTTCAGGATGCTTTGGTAAAAATCTAGAGCAGCAGTCCTGATGGGGTAAAATTGATATCTCAAAAGTGCCTATCTCTTTGGCTTTTTTTATTATTTCTTCTTTATCGTTGCTTATTAAAGGCCGGAAAATTGGCAAACTGGTTACTGCTTCAATAACTTTAATATTTTCTAGAGTTTGTGAGGCTACCTGTCCTAAGTTTTCTCCGGTAAAGACTCCTAGCGCTCTTTCCTTTTTAGCAATTTCTTCGGCAATTTGCAACATAAACCGACGGTATAGAATCACCCTCAATTTGGCCGGTGTTTTTAAAAAGATCTCTTTCTGAATATCGGCGAAGGGAACTAAATAAAGTTTTGATTTTCCCTGATATTCACTTAAAACTTTGACTAGTTTTTTAACTTTTCCAATAGAAGCTTCGTCAGTATATGGATAAGCGTGGAAATGTAAAAATACTGCTTTTATCCCCCGTTTCATTGAAAAAAACGATGCCACCGGCGAATCAATTCCGCCAGAAATTAGAACAATTACTTTTCCACCGGTATTAGTTGGCAATCCCCCCAGACCTTTAATTTTTTCAAAATATAGAAAGGCGAACTTCTCAACTATTTCAATAAAACAGGTAATATCAGGACTTTCTAAGTCCACTTTTATTTTTGTTTTTTGTTCTTTGTTTTTTGTTCTTTGCAGTATGTACTCCCCCACTCTTTCGTTAATCTGCTGAGAGGTTAGATAGAAATCTTTTTTTGATCTTTGGGTCGTTATCCTGAAAGTTTTGAATTTTCTATTTTTTAAAATCTTTAAAGCTTCTTCCTGAATGTTTTTAATTTTTTGCGGAGAGCTTATAGCAAAAGAAAAATGGGCTATTCCAAAAACTTTCCCTAAAGCTTCTTTAATTTCTTTTTCGTTTTTTATTCCTTCTTTTGTTAATTTAACGATTATTCTTCCTGAAATTCGTTTAACAAAATCAAAATACGCCGGTTTTAAAACTCGTTTTATATTCTCAATTAATTTCTCCTCAAAAAATTTCCTATTTTTCCCCTTCAGTCCTATCTCGCTATAATGGCAAATTACATATTCTATTTCCATCTTCCTAAGATACCAAAAATTTCTTCTTTATTCAATAAAAAAAGACGGATTGACTTATGTCGCACCGCTTTGAATCCAAAAAGAGCGATTTGTTCACCTATATCAATCCAGGATTATCATTCTTTTTTCTGGGGGCAAGCTTTTTGGTGATAGCCTTCCCGATGCTTGGTCAGCTCGAACGGCCTGAGAATATCTTACTAGTCCTTTTTTAACATCAATACTAGCGTCGGGATTTATCTCTGTTAAACTGAACCGCCGATGTGTTCGCCTTTGCTGGTTTTTCATTCTTGTCTCCCTTCGCCTTTCCTTTTTGTTGAACTAGAAATCGTGATAAAAACGTGCTGTCTCTGCGTCAAGACTGGGTTCTTCTGGATTCGGACGACCATCTCTTATCCTTTGTTGCTCTTCTGCACGGAAACTAGCCTTAGCTCGTTTAACTATTTCCTGGGCCTTCCGACTTGTAAGAAATCGGGGTATCTTCTTTTTCACCACAGCACACCTCCTTGTTACTCCTCTTTTACTAGATAATTGTTAAACATCTATTATCTTTTTAACAACACTTCTATAATGAGTCAAGCCCCGCCGCGTTAAACGCGACGGGGCAGTAGTCTTTTCTTGTATTATTAATACTAGTTTATGGAAACCTGCTCTCTGTTTTTTATTTACTCATAATGAAGAGCATCAACTGGTTTCAGGCTCGCTGCGTTTCTTGCTGGTAAAAATCCCGAGAGACAGCCGATCAAAAAAGAAAATCCCATACCGAATATAATGATGAATGGCGAAATAGAAGCTTTTATATAAAAAAGAGGATGCACTTGGCCGACAAGCTCAATCAATTTAGCCAGCCCTAATCCCAATATCATTCCGCCCAATCCTCCCACCAAACCAATGAGCCCGGACTCAATCAGGAAAATAAGAGTTATGGTTGACCTTTTGGCTCCAACTGCTTTTAATATACCTATTTCCCGCGTCCTTTCTCTTACAGAAGTATACATAGTATTCATAATCCCTATACCGCCGACAATAACAGCGATGCTGGCAAAAGCCATAACCGCAACCTGAATTATTCCCATAATGCTAGTGACCATACTGGACATTGCTTCGTTTGTTAAAACAGCGAATTTTGCTTCTTCTTCGCCTCTCTGTCTTTTCCTTGTTTCAATAAGGTTTGTTTTAATATTTTTCGCAACTTGATCTGAAGAAAATCCTTCAGCAATCTTGGCTATTACCATACTGGCATCTTTAACCCCTGTGATTGATTTAAAAATATCTATATCAAGCGCAACCATAGAATCGTCTTGTTTATCTCCGGTAGATTTTAATATCCCTACTATTTCAAATTTCTTTCCTTTTATCGTTGCTTGAGTCCCTAATTTCAAACCGGGAAAAATATCTTTAGGGACTGCCGCACCGACAATAATCTCTCTTCTGCCAGCCACCGGATAACGGCCTTCTGCCAAATCCAGAGACATATCTTCTTCATAAACTTTCTGGGCGTTTCTGATGTCCATCCCGTACAAAAGAACGGTTTTACTTGAGCCCCCATATTTTACAACTTCCCCGGTGTAAATCATTGGAACAACTACCTCAACGCCTTTGGTTTTTTCTACTGCTTTGATGTCTTTTTCTGTCAATTTTGTACCTCCCATAAGGGTTGTAAAAATATCAGAAATGTCGCCCGGCATAATCATAATAATATCTGTACCTATACCTTGAAGCTGTTGCGTTACGCTTGTCTTTAATCCTTCACTTAAAGAAAGAAGGGAGCTTATCAAAAAAACGCCGATAAAAATTCCTAAAATTGTAAGCCAGCTGCGGAGTGGCCGCGTCCAGAGGTTCTTTACTGCTATTTTAAAATATTCTTTAATCATTATCTTTAAAATATTACTTGCCTGCTCTCTTCCAGAGCACATGGCCAGCTCCCGTGTGGTTGGAGACCATTTGGCCATCTTTAATATGAACAATTTGCTCGCTGTATTCGGCTATTGCGGGGTCATGGGTAACCACTATCATTGTTTTATTTTCTTTTTCATGCAAATCCATTAAAATCTCCATAATTTTCTGGCCGGTTGTTGAATCTAAATTTCCGGTTGGCTCATCAGCCACAATAACATCGGGGTTGTTAGCTAAAGATCTGGCGATAGCAATTCTCTGCTGCTCACCTCCCGAAAGCTCAAAGGGCCGGTGCGACATTCTTTCCTTTAAACCAACTGAAGAGAGAAGAAATTCGGCCCTATCTTTTCTCTCGCCTTCTGGAGCTCCCTGAAAAAGCATTGGAATAGTTACATTTTCAAGAGCATTAAGATTTGGCAATAGATTAAACTGCTGGAAGATAAAGCCGATTTTTTTACCCCGAATATAAGCTAGCTCGTCTTCTGAAAGTTTAGAGGTATCTTCGCCTTCCAGAAAAACCTTTCCTTTTGTAGGCACATCAAGAAGTCCAATGAGGTTTAATAAGGTTGACTTGCCAGATCCAGAAGGACCTAAAAGCACGACAAAATTACCTGGAGCTATCTCCAGATCTATCCCTCTTAGAATTTCGAGCTCTACCTTTCCTAATTGATAAATCTTCCAGACTTTCTCCAGTTTAATTAAAGGCTCTGGCATATTAGAGTTATTTTATCTTACTACCACCTGTTCGTTTTCTTCTATTCCAGAAATAACTTCGGTTGTCCCGTCGCTGCCTTTCAGGCCGGTTTTAATTTCTACTTTTTCAATTTTCTTGCCTTTTAATATTTCTATTGTTTCTTTCCCGTCTTTTCTGGTGACAGCGCCATCTGGAATCGTCAGAACATTGTCTTTTTGCATAGTCTTAATCGTAACATCGGCTGTCATTCCGGATTTTATTCCCTGTGGAGGATTTTCAAAATCAATTTTTATTTCGTAATAAACCACATCGGCAATCAATTTTTCTGCAGGGTTTATTAAAATTACCCTGCCTTTAAAAATTTCATTTGGAAAAGCAGCAATCTCTATATCAACCGGATTTTCAATCTGCACTTTTACAATATCTTCTTCGTAAATATCGACATCAATTTGAAATGGAGCAGAGGGCAGTAAAGACATAACTGATTCAGTTATTTGGGTAATCTCGCCTTCTCTCTTGTTCACCTCAGCAACCTTCCCATCAGTGGGACTCTTAAGGGTCGCGTCCTGAATCTGTCTTTCCAAAAGCGCAACTTGGGCTTGAGCTTGATTTGTCTGCGCTTGATACAAGCCGCTTTCTCCTCCGGATTTAAGCTGAGATTTTAGAGTTTCAACCTGAAATTCGGCACTATTAATATTTGTCTCATTGGTAATTTTAACAGTTGAAATATTCTGTTGGGCGGTTACAACGTTAGCTATAACGGTATTTATGCTCAATTTATGGGTGTCCAAAGATGATTTATCAGTACTAGAAACAAGCTCACGATAAACTCCGTTATCGGTTATGTCACGAATTCCTTCTATAGCATTCCCCGCCTTTTCCAGCATCTCTTTGGTTTGAGGGAGAATTGAATCCATATTGTCGTGACTGAAATCGCTCTTGGCGCTGTTCTTTAAATCCTCAACCGTGTTTAATGCAATTTCTATCCTGCTCTTTTCTTCTCCAACTTTTAATCCATATTCATTAGGTACAGAAAAATAGGTTTCTTTAATGTTATTTACTGTATTAAAAGTATTATAAATCTTTAGATAGGCATCATTCAAAACCGTAAGGGCGTTTTCATAAGCGCTATCTAAATCCTCCTCTGCTTTCTGTTTTTTATTCGCTAAATCATTTTCTGCGGTTTTAAGAGAAATCTCAGCATCAGTCGTTTTGGCTTGAGCTAATTCTAAAAAAGCCCTAGCTTCATTAAGCTGAATAGCCAACTGGCTGGTATCTAGCTTGGCCAAACCCTGCCCTGCGGAAACTGTCTCTCCTACTTCTACATAGATTTTTTCTATTTTGCCACCATTCTTAAAGTTAAGGTTTATTTCTTCACCCATTTTAATTGTCCCTGTCTCTGAAACTTCTTGAACAACTGTTCCGCGGACTGCCTTCTCAACAGAATAATCAGCTTTTTCTTTCCTGAAGAAAATCAAATAAATACCGGCAATTATAACTACTGAAATTACGACTATGGTTATAATTTTTCTCTTTTTTAGAAAAGATAAATTTAATTTCATAAATAATTTTTAATAGATTTAAAAAACGCAAATTTATTATACAAAATTCTCAGGAAAAAAGCAACTATGAAATTATACTGCGCTAGTTATTTTTCTCTCTTTGGTAAATGAAATAAGAGTATATGACGGTATAGGCGGCAGTTAAAATAGCTGGAATAATTACAAAGAATATTGCGTAATCTGAAAAAAGAAGCCCGAAAAGAGCAATGATTGCAGCAGCTTTAAATAGTTTCGCCCCAACTCTGTGGGTTTTATCCCACACTATATCACTGCTTAAAGTCCAGGGCGTCCTAATCCCAATAAACCAGTTTCTTTTAGCATTCTTCGTTAGAACTCCGGCATAGTAAAAGATTAATGCAAAAGCTGGTACTAGGAACTGAACCATATTAAACCTTTTTCCGAAATTCCAGAAAATTGTAAGAAGATAAAGATAGAATAAAAAGATGATTATAAGAACAATAAACCAATCGAAATATTTTCTAAATTTCGCAATGTTTTCTTTTAATGGATCTATTCTGGGAATTAATATAAAAAGCAATAACATTCCGAGAGATATAAATGGCATCAAAAATAATCCCCAAAATTTTGGCATATAACCGTCAACCTCTCCCCTATAATTCCAATGAGAAGCCATTTTTTCTGGCATATGGGGGTATAAATAAATGCCGATAGCAAATGTAATTAAGATAACTATTAAAATTGTTATTTCACTTTTCCTCATATTGCTATTCTATTTTATCATTTTAATTCTACTTTTTCTGTTATAATTTTTCTACCGAAAAATTTACTGCCTAAGATTTGGAATCTATCGGTCAGGTCGGTAGTAAGGAACTCTACCGTTGAACTCTTGCTGATATTATTTTCTATCTCAGGGCGTCTTCTTAAATAATCCTTTAGTTTCTTAGCCACTATTTTTCCTTCGTTAATAATGTTAACCTTTACTCCTATAGTTTTCCTGATTTTCTTTTCTAATATACCGTAATGAGTACAGCCTAAAATTAAGGTGTCGATATTTTTTTTCATTAAGGGATTAAGATAATCTTTGAGAATCAAATCTGATGCTTTTGAATTCTGCTCACCTGACTCCACTATTGGCACAAGTAAGGGGCAAGCTTTCTGAAAGATTTTAGTTTTATTATTAAGTTTTTGGATTTCTCTGGCAAAAGCTTCCGAATTTACCGTACCCTCTGTGGCAATCACGCCAATGCGATGATTTTTGGTCCTCTCAACAGCTTCCTCAGCCGCCGGTATAAGTACTCCCAATACTCTTTTTTCAGCGTTGTTTTTGGGTAAATACTCCTGCTGAATCTTCCGAAGAGCTTCACTTGAGGCCGTATTACAAGCTAAGATTATCAATTGGCAATTTTTATTTCCGAAAAGGTAATCTACTGCTTGCCTGGTAAAACCATACACTATTTCTTGAGACCGTGTACCGTAGGGAGTTCGGGCGGTGTCGCCCAAATAAACATAACTATATTCTGGTAATTCTCTGACTATTTCTCTCAAGATATCCAAACCGCCGAAACCAGAATCAAATACGCCTATTGATTTATTTTCCGCAGAATACTTTTTCATTTATTTTAACTTCCTTCCTACTAATTAATATTATACCCATTAGCGAACTACTGACAAATATTATTTAGTTTTTAATAAAAGCTGAATAAAAAAGAGCCAGACTGAACTGGCTTTGTTCTTGCGTATTTACTGAAAAATAATAGAAAAGGCGTGACTTATCTCTTCCTTTGCCTTTCCGTCTCGCAACTGATCAAGGTAAGATCTATTTATTTGTATCCTTGCACTGCCGTCACTCAATTTTTCTACTATCCTAGCGTATTCACTCCTTACATCATCTATCGTCTGATGGGAACTTATTGTATATATATTGCCAAAAGGCATTCCGACTTGGACGTCAAATTTCCTTGCCTTCTTTTTATTTCTACATATTATTACATCAACTCTCCCTGGTTTTTCTATAACAATCTGATCATCATTGATAGTAACAGTCCTTCTGTTAAGTATTGTGCCGATTACCTCTGAATAGTGCGCGGTGCTCATTTTCCGTTCCACCTCCTAGAAAGAACTACAAATAGCTATTATTATGTTAAGACAGGAAGAAAAAGAATTCAAGCCCGAGGCAACCAAAAAGCTCAAAACAGTTGACACATCTAGAATAATTGCTATAATGCCTATAGGCTTATAAGTCGGGTATCTTAAAGTAAGTCTTTAATAATTTCCAAAAATTAACGAAGGCTCAAATAAGCAAGGCGGCTTAGAAGTTTTGAAAAAGGTCGCTTTTTTAATTTAATTTATTTATTCAATGGCCTTCAAAAAATTTGGCGAACAACCCAGGGAAAATTTCGCCCCTCGGGAAATGATCAAGGGAAATTGGAACTGCGCTGACTGTCAAAAGGAAATAACCGAATTACCCTTTGAACCATCTCAAGATAGACCGATTTACTGCAGAGATTGCTGGTCAAAAAGAAGAACCAGAAGATTCGAACGTTAATTTAAGATAATCGTGGAAATTAAATCCCCGCAGGATTCTCCTGCGGGGATTTTTTTATTTTTAGATTAATATAATTTACAACCGCTTCTTTAATCCAATTTTCATTGAAACTCTTTCCGGACGCAAAGCAACTTCTTTAAATCCACACTGCGCAATTAGTGGTTTGATATTTTTTTCATAGCCTTCTTTTGAGAAACCGTGGCCAGAAAGGACTTTTTTAATAAAAAATTTCGGTAATTTTATCCCCAGAGGATATGCTAAACTTAGGTCTATGTCGTTATCAGAAATGCCGGAATAACCATCATAAATAAAGACCTGTCCGTCAGGCTTTAAAACCCTGTAAATTTCCTTAAAAACTTCTAATGGTTTTCTCCAGTGGTGGAGAGCGAAAGTGCTAATTATGTAATCAATGCTGTTTTCGGAAAATTCCAGTTTCTTGCCGTCCATCACTTTAAATTCTAAGATTGGCAGATCTTTTTTGTTTTTGTTGGCTATTTTAATCATTGTTTTCGACAAATCAATGCCGATAATTTTCAGATTAGGATATTTTCGGGCAATTAATAAGGCCAGAAATCCAGGTCCGGTTCCAATATCCAGCAATATCCCATTATTTTCTAAAGGCAAGGTCTGGGCAATATGTTTGTACGTCGGCTGAAGCATTCTAGCTGGAAGGAAATTATAAAAAATGGCCATTGACCAGCCAAGTTTTTCTCCTTCTGAAAATATATTTCTTAACCAACGTAGCATAGATATTGTTTCCGCTATATATTAAATGACCGGTTAAATGAGAATAAAGTTCTTTTTCCCTTTTCCGTACAGAATATAGTCCCTTAAATCACCCAAAAAAATCCAGTCTTTATTAATATATCCATATTTGGTATAGGGAGTAATTTTTATTTCTGATTCACCGTTAAATTTTCCATCTTCAATGAGGGCGACATTTGAGATTATCTCAAAATTATACTTTCTCAATTCTGGAATATTCCGAATAAACGTCTCTAAAACGGTTCTTTCCTGATGGCTTATAATAAT
>Ga0315294_10006118_pt1 | contig 13218 bp, 12 predicted proteins | sample YL17G13_40_MG_FD_203626 | JGI IMG/M metagenome (GOLD analysis project Ga0315294, IMG submission 203626) | Sediment microbial communities from Yellowstone Lake, YNP, Wyoming, USA - YL17G13_40 | ecosystem: Environmental > Aquatic > Freshwater > Lake > Sediment | place: USA: Wyoming | collected... | reverse complement strand
ATTTGCCTCTACGACCTTTGTATCACCGCAGACGATTGGTATATTTTCTTCTTTTGCGGCGGCAGCAGCGCTGCCGATAATTTTTTTTAATACCTCGAGTTCCAGACCTTCTTCGATTATCAGTGATAAGCTCAGTGCCAGAGGTTCTGCTCCGCTTACGGCAAGGTCGTTTATCGTGCCGCAGACAGCGAGCTTGCCTATATCTCCGCCGTTAAAAAACAACGGCTTTACCACGTAGCTGTCGGTCGTAAAACAGATGCTGTCTTTACCGAACTGTATTTCGGCAGAATCTGTCAATCTGCAAAGCGTATCATTTTTAAAGGCAGGAAGGATTATACTGCGGATAAGTTCATCGCTTAATCTGCCTCCTCCCCCGTGTGCGAGCAAAATCTTATCGCCTGCCGCCATCAACTTTGCCTTTTTTTAGGGTATATTTGAACCATGTAGCACAGGCACCCTCACTACTTACCATACAGGGCCCGACCGGCGTCTCGGGAGTGCAGTTGGTTGCGAACAGGCCGCAATCGGGCGGGTCCATCAGACCACAAAGAACCTCCCCGCAGCAGCAGCCGGTAAGGTCCTCTTCAGGTATGAATTCAATGCCAAGCTGCTTTTCAGCATCCAAATGGCTGAACTTTTTCTTGAGCTTCAGAGTGCTTTTTTTAATCTTTCCCAGTCCTCGCCACCAGCCGTTGGAGACATCAAATGTTTCATTTATTATTTTCTGAGCCGTTTTGTTGCCGGCGGCTGTAACGGCAGCACGATAAAGTGAAGCGACCTCAGGTTTCCTGTCGGCAAGCTGTCGGCAGATTTCGGAAATTGCGTCGATTATCTGCATCGGCTCAAAGCCCGCTACTACGCAGGGTTTTTTGAACCGCTCAACAACAGGTTTATAAGCATCCGAGCCGATTATAACACTCACATGGCCGGGACAGAGAAATGCGTCGATTCTGTGATTCTTCTCCGACAAAAGTGCCTCCATTGCCGGCACGACAAGCTTGTGATTGCTGAAGATAAAGAGATTTTTAACTCCCTGCCGAAAAGCTTCATTGGCCAGAACCGCAGTTGCGGGAGCAGTCGTTTCGAAGCCTACCGCCACAAACAAAATTTTTTTGGCAGGATTCTGTTTTGCAAGTCTTAAGACATCTTCTGCGCTTAAGATTATCTTTATATTGCCCTTATTTGTTTTCTGCTCAAGCGAACCTTTTCTGCCGGGAACGCGAATCATATCGCCGTAAGTTGCGATTAAACAGTCGTCCCTGTCGGCAAGCGATAGAACTGCGTCGATGTATCCCTGGTCGGTGATGCAAATAGGACAGCCGGGGCCGCTTAAAAGTTTCAGTCCTTCCGGGAAAGTGGTCCTCAGGCCGGCACGAAAAATGCTTACCGTATGAGTGCCGCAGACTTCCATTATGTTTACGGTTCGGCCAAGCACCTTTTGCGCCCTTGCTATCTGTGTATATGCCCTGTTTATTCTCTCAAGCATTTTCTATACTTCACTTCGTAATTCAATATTCATTATTCGAGATTCTATGCTCTTTCCTATCCTGAAACCCTTTTGTCGGTCTTGGAAAAGTTGTCCAGGTCAGCCAGAAGCTGCCAGGTCTTTTTGGCTTCTTCTTCATCGAGAACCGTTATCGCAAAGCCTGCGTGGATAAGCACAATATCCCCGAGCTTTACCTTCGGCACGAGCGTAGTCTTTGCCTCGATGCGATTGCCGATGCAGTCCGCTATCGCCTCATCACCTTTTAATTCAACTATCCTTGCAGGCACCGCAAGACACATCGTTCATCCTTTTTTTATGGCTTTTGCTGCTATTGCTGCCTGGCCGAGCGAAATTCCGCCGTCGTTGGTGGGCACAAGTTTATTAAATAATACATTGAAACCATCGTTTTGCAACAGTTCAATCAGCCGCTCCAAAAGAAACCTGTTGCAGAACACCCCTCCGCTTATCGCAACGGTCTTTATGCCGGTCTGTTCTCTCGCCTGTTTTGACAGGGCAAGAAAAAATTCCGCTGCAGTATTGTGAAATTTTGCCGAGATAACCTCTTCATCGGCGCCGCTGGTTCTGTCTTCAACAATTTTTTCAAGCATCACGCCAATATCAATTGTGACAACTCCATTTTCATTTTTCAACTCGAAATCATAACTTCGATGCGTTTTGTAGTCTGCTATCGCCTCGAGGGTCATCGGAAGCTGTGCCTCGAAGTGATTATAATTTCCAAGACCGCAGAGGGCAGAAACCGCATCGAACAATCTGCCCAGACTGGAGGTTGAAACAGTGTTTATATTTTTTTCAATCTGCTGTTCGATAGCGTCTCTTTTTTCTCTATCCGGTTCAATCCCGTCAAGAACGGCATCGGAGATGGAAAGATTGTATTTTTTCATCAAGCCTGTTATCGGTCGAATTGCCTCTTTTGCTGCCAGGTCGCCGCCGGCGAGCGGCCAGTAACTCAAATGTCCGAAACGCTGAAAACCATCAAGCGAGGCAATCAGACACTCACAACCCCAAATCGCACCGTCAGAACCATAACCTGTGCCGTCTGCGACAATGCCGATTACTTTTTCATCAATGTCGTGTTCGGCAAGAACAGAGGCTATGTGGGCCCAGTGGTGCTGGATTTCGATAAGTCTGTCTTTTTTTAACTTTCTTGCGTATTGGCTCGACAGATAATTCGGATGCATATCGCAGGCAACGACAGAAGGATTGACTTCAAAGAGACTTTTTAGATGTTTAATCGAATACAGCCAGTGTTTATAAACGCTCGCATCGGCCATGTCGCCGATATGCTCGCTGAGTATAAGCCGATTCTGCTTTGCAAAGCAGAAGGTATTTTTCAAATCCGCACCTGCCGCAAATATATCGACAGGAGCGCAAATTTTTAAAACGAAAGCCTGCGGCACAAATCCTCTGGCCCGGCGAATTTGGACGGGCTCATTTTGGATAATATGCATTACAGAATCATCAACCTGCCGGTAAATTTCTCTATCATGAATTAAAAATGTATCAGCAACAGCAGATAGTTTTTCAAATGCGATGCTGTCTTTACAAATCAAGGGCTCATCTGCGATATTGCCGCTGGTCATTACAAGTGCGTTTAACTTTCTGCCGTCAATCTCCTGTGAAAATATAAGATGATGTAAGGGCGTATAAGGGAGCATAAAACCGAATGTATTTACACCCTCGGCAGCAGATGGTGCAATTGTGTTAGGTTCCTTTTTGGCCAAAAGCACAATCGGAGTCTGGCTGCTTTGCAGAAGGCAAGCCGCCGTTTTGTCAACATGAGCAAACTGCCGGATTTTATCAACATCGGCCGCCATCATCGCAAATGGTTTATAGTCGCGCATTTTTCGCAGACGAAGTGTTTTTACCGCTTCGTCATTTTCGCCGTCACAGGCCAGATGAAAACTGCCGAGCCCCTTTATTGCAATAATCTTTCCCGCCAGCAGAAGGCGAACCGTTTCCCAAACAGCTTTGTCCGAATCGCCTTCAATTTCTCCGCCCGCCTTCTCGCAAAGTTTTATTTTCGGACCGCAGACAGGACACGCAACAGGCTGAGCATGGAAGCGTCTGTCCTCTACATTCTCGTATTGCTTTTTGCATTTGGAGCACATTGAAAAATCCGACATCGTGGTATTTGGCCGGTCGTACGGTATCGACCTTATTATTGAATATCGCGGACCGCAATTGGTGCAGTTAATGAATGGATAACGATATCTGAAATCATTCTTGTCGAACAGTTCAGCAAGACAATCTTTACAGGTTGCAATGTCAGCGGTAACTTCCGCACTTACTGTTCCGATTGTTGCGCTTTGTCTTATCTCGAAAGACCTCTCATCGATAATCGGGACAATTTCGGCAATATTCATTGAGGTGATTTTCAAAAGAGGTTTTTTCCTGCCGCCCTGTTTTAGTCTGTCGATGAATCTCTCTATATTGTCTTCGTTGCCTTGAATCTCTATTGTTACCCCCTCTGTGTAATTGTAAACAAAGCCTGTCAGATTCAGTTCTGCAGCAAGTCGGTAAACAAATGGCCGAAATCCAATGCCTTGTACCTGTCCCTGTACTGTTATTTTTTTTCTTATAATATGCATTAAACTAATCTATTTCGCTCTGATGAGGCAGCTTTTCAAGAGGACAGCCTGCACATCTGGCCTTTGGTCTGCAGAAATCCTTGCCGGTGCGGACAAGCAGGGCGTGAAATTCGTTGAAAAGTTTTACATCGTCTTCAAGATTATCTTCAAACAGGCTTCGAAGCTGCTCATAATCGCACTCCGGCTCGATTAACTGATGCCTTGTTGCTATCCTGTATGTATACGCATCAACGACAAAGACAGGCCGCTCGAATGCATAAAGCAGAATCGAATCTGCGGTTTCTCTGCCGATGCCGTTTATCTGCAGGAGTTCCTGGCGAAAAGTTTCTGTTTTCATAGATTCAATCTCTGAGAGCCGGCCGTTATGCTGCTCAAAGAGCCATTTCAAAAATGCCGCCAGTCTTTTTGCCTTTATGTTGTAGTAGCCGGCGGGCCTGATAAGCTCTGCCAGTTGCTCCTGTCGGAGCGAGTAAAGTTTATCAAGACTCATCAGGGATGCTTTTTTCAGATTCAATACAGCCTTTTCGACGTTCTGCCAGTTTGTGTTCTGGGTCAGGATTGCGCCTGTGATAATTTCATCCTTCGTTTCACCCGGCCACCAGTGCTGCGGACCGAAACGTTCAAAAAGCAGCTCAAATATCTGATCCAATTTTTGTCCGACAATATTCATAGCCTCATTATTCAATATCTTTCCTGCTGCGTCAATTTGTTTTGCGTTTTTTGCTTCTTTGGGCTAAACTGCTACCGCAATGGCAGCAAAAAAATCAGATGGAACTGATAAAGAGTTGTCCAGCACAATCACGGCAGAGGCGGGATATTTTGCCAGGACTGCCCGCCCTGTTTATGCACTTGTTTTTCTTCTGCCGTTTATCATTTTTTATGAAATTCTTGTCCTTCTGGTTAATCCGCAGCTTCTGACCGAACCTGTCAGCAATGTCCGCGGCGCGGTAGTGTCTTTCGTCTGGGTGCAGAACTTTCTGCTCTATCTCGGCATGGACACAAAAAGCGCCTGGCTTTTTGCGCCTCTCGTCGTAATGTTGACGCTTTTGATACTTCAGCTCGCCTCCAGACAGAACTGGAAAGTCAGGCCGGGCGATTTGCCTGTCATGGCTGTAGAGTGCCTCGTCTTGGCAGTGCCTCTTATCGTCCTCGCTCTTGTCCTTAACAGAGGAGCAAATCGGCAATCATCGGCAGTTGAAAATTTTTCTAAGATTATCGCCTGCAAAACCTGTTTGCAGACAAAACAGCCGGTAGAGTTTGTATCCGATGTTTCCGGCAGCAATACAGGCTGGCGGTATGAAAGCGGCAGCCATAACATTGCGATGGACCTGCTGACCGGCATCGGGGCGGGGATTTACGAAGAGCTTATCTTCAGGCTGATTCTCATAAGTCTTTCAATACTGTTTTTTGAAACGGTTCTCGGCATAAGCAGATTTAAAGCTGTGGCCGTATCCGTAATTATATCTTCTGTCCTTTTCAGCCTTCATCATCATTTTGTGTTTCTTAACGGACAGTTTGCCAGGGCGGAAATCTTCACGATGACTCGTTTTGCTTTTCGAACTATCGCGGGAGTTTTCTTTGCCGTTATTTTCGCCGCCCGCGGATTTGGCATTGCTGCCGGCACTCATGCCTTCTACGATATAATTGCCACACTGCTCAACGCATGGCTGTTTGAGCAGTACTGACTTCGGCGAGCTCTCCGTCAGGAGTCCCAAGGACAGTCGAGCCGAAAATTCAAAAATCATTACCAATCCCGTGTTTTTTTGAAAAAAGCAGATTTTTTTTGGAATCTTTATCCCTGTCTGTCTCTGGACTTGCGTTATAATCGTCCTATAATGACACAAAACCGCATTATCAGTATTGATAACGGCCTTGAATTAAAGAGCCGTTTGTGGTAAAATAATGGCATAAGAAGTAGTCAGCTTTTTAAATCTTAAGTGGACTTTGCAATGGAACTTCCGAACACGAATGTTATTGTCAGCGAATTGACCTTCACCCTTTATCAGAGGCCGCTTCATCCCGAGCTTTTCAGCATTTATGAAAAGCGTGTCATAAAGACCGACAAATATGAAGCGCTCATCTGGGCGACCGGCGGCTCGCATGTGGTAAGTGTCTTTGCAAATGACCTTTGTCTTTCGGAATTGATAAGCACGCCGACGCAGCTTCTCCCAAGGAGGGGTCTGATTGAAAGATTCAGATTCACCACCGGCCAGAGAAATCATAAATGCACGCTTGCCAGAGGCCTTAGCTATATGACGGATTTCCAGGTCGAAAAGATGAGTCCGAACCTCTATCGTCAGAGTCATATCGACCTTGAAAGATTTGCCCGCAACCGCGGCATATTCGTAAAATTCCCGAAACTTGCCGTCGGCGGCCTTGAGCCTTTCAGCTATATCGACTTCGAGGCCAGACGCGATGAACTGCATATTCACGCATTTCACGCATATCCCGACCAGGTAACAATTATAAAAACCCAGTCCCTGTTCGATATGCACTGAATCTGTCTGCCCGTTTAAATCACTTCATAAATAATTGACGCACAGACACTGTCTGTCTATACTATCTTGTTGTTTATTTTCCGGAGTATTTTTATGCCCAGATTAGTCAGTCTTGCCGGTCTAATTGTGATGTTGCTTTTGGCCTGGCTGCTTTCAGCCGACAAAAGAAAAATGAACTGGCGATTGATTATCAGCGGAATAGTTTTACAATTTGTGCTCGCAATTATCATCCTGCATACCGCGCCGGGCCAGTTTATCTTTGACGCAGTTCGAATCCTTATAACAAGACTAATCGGTTTTTCAGAAGCGGGCAGCGAATTTGTCTTCGGCACGACTTTTAAGGAGCATTTTTTTGCATTTTCCGTTCTGCCTACCATAATTTTTGTATCTTCTCTTATGACTGTTCTTTTCCACCTCGGCATTTTGCAGAAAGTTGTAGAGTTTATGGCAAGGATAATGGTCTATGTTATGGACACTGCCGGTTCTGAATCTTTGGCGACGGCAGCCAATGTCTTTATGGGAATGGCCGAAGCGCCGCTGGTGATAAGGCCTTATATAAAGACGATGACCCGTTCTGAAATTATGGCTCTTATGACAGGCGGGATGGCCACAATCTCCGGCGCAACATTGGCCGCCTATACAGGATTCGGCGCAGATGCGGGTCATCTTCTTACGGCCTCGATAATCTCCGCTCCTGCTGCATTAGTTATTGCAAAGATAATGATTCCGGAAACAGAAATCTCTCTGACCAAGGGCACAGTAAAGGCCAAAATTCCCAAAGAAGATGTAAATGTCCTCGATGCCGCCTGCCGCGGCGCCGCCGATGGTGCCAGGCTTGCAATCAATATCGCAGCGGTGCTTATTTGCTTTATAGCATTTGTTGCTTTTGCAAACTGGCTGCTTTCATTTCTGCCGAACTTTAATGACAAACCCTTTACCCTCGAAAGAATCCTCGGCTACTTTCTTTCGCCGCTCGCCTGGATTATGGGCGTCCAGTGGAAGGATGCCTCGATAGTCGGTGCCCTTTTGGGCAAAAGAACCATCCTTAACGAATTTATCGCTTATCTTGACCTTGTCAAGGTCAAGGATGTGATTTCCTATCGTTCGTTTACCATCGCGACTTATGCCCTTTGCGGCTTTGCAAATTTAGGCTCAATTGCGATTCTAATCGGCGGCCTCGGCACACTTGTGCCCGAAAGGCGGAAAGATTTTGCCACGCTCGGTTTTAAATCAATGCTCGCAGGTATGCTGGCCTGCTTTATGACTGCCACAATCGCAGGTGTACTGATTTAAGAAAACTCCAAACCACGAATTGACACGAATAATGTCATTCCCGCGAAGCTTGTCCTCGAGAAATCGGGGAGCGGGGATTGCGGAACGCCCTCGGAGCCCCTTTTTTCCTTGACAGTCAGCAGGAAATAGCTATAATAGGGTGTAATTGGCATCGGAGAAGGAAGAAAATGAGAGGTTTTTGTGTGGTTCTTCCGGTCGTTTACAACCCAGCGGTATCTTTGCGCAAATCATTCAAAAACAGTCAAACATTAACGATTTTTGAGGAGGAAATAAAATGAAGAAAAGGTTCAGTTCAATCTGCCTCAGTCTTGTCGGGTTTCTCCCGATAATACTGGCGGCGATGGTGTTTATCGCTGTTTTCGGCGAGCAAAGCCGTGCAGCCTTCCCGGAATATATCGATCAAAACAGCGTTTCCCCAAACATTCACTCTGCTATTTGCACCAGTGACGGCGATGTCGTCTGGGACTCAGAATTTGCCCAGATGGTCTCAAATGCTCTGGGGCAGCATAATTACGAGGAAACTGCCTTTGCGTTTATGGAGTGTTACGGTGGTGGTATGATTGACGAACTGCTGCCTGTCGTCGGCACTGCTGGTGACGTCAGCTCGTTCACTTCGGCCTCGAGGCACAATGAGTTAGCCTGGTATGGCTCAAGTGGTATAGCGCCTCCGGTGTGGCCGCTGAAGCCTTGGGAAGAATCTTATTACAATTTCAAGTATGCGGAAAGGGCTGGAGGTGCAACTGTTTACAATCATAGCCAAGCCGCCCAGCACGGATACGACAATGACCAAGTAGGCCCGGTAAAACAAAATCCGCTGAAGGAGCACCCGCAGTACAAATTCCCTTGCCTGCTGCCGAACAAAACCGATGTAACTCTGCATCGCGCAAACATAAGCGGCGATACGCCGGATACATACCGAGCCATTCTCTTTGGAGGTTCCACCAGCGAATGGCCTAATTACAACAGCCTGCGTCGGATTTATAGTAACCTCAAAGCCCGCGGATATACCGATGACGAAATCTATCTGATGTACCCGGCCAATACAAAGCCGGATGGCACTGCTCTTCCTGCTGATTGGGTGGTCGACGACGGCACCGCATATCAGGATATGGACGATGCCTGGAACTGGATGCAGAACCAAACCACTGCCACCACCCAGGTTTACTTTTGGAGCAGTATTTGCCACGGCACCAAGACTGAGGGAATGTATTTGCCTCCTTCCGGGATACAACCCAGCTATGTATATGGTCTTGACCTGACGGATGAATTCATTAATCAGGTTAGGGACATATTTTATTTTTATGAGGGCACACCCGATGCAATCAGCGGAAACCCCTATTTTCAAGTCATTACTTCGGATTTAGTGGCAAACTTGGTCGTATTATTGAATAACAAGCCGTTGGCTTTTCTTGATGTAAACGACCACGCCGGCACAGACTATCGCTACAAGTTTGCTCTTGACGAGATCGACATCGCCTATCTGGAAACCGGCAACAGCGTTGCGTTTAACTGGACAGGAGGGCCTGCAGATTTCATGATGGCCGGCATCACCGCAGGCAATATGCCTACCCCAATTCCGGAACCTGCCACGCTTTTACTGCTCGGCTTTGGTGCTTTTGTCCTTAGCAAACGGAAATAATGTTTTTATAGGAGGAGTAGTAGGAAACGTTTCTATTTTTGGCAAACTTTACTAACGCCGAATAAACATTTTGATTTCGCGCAGCGTCCGACGTAGTCCGCCGAAGGTGGACGAAGGCGGATTTAAATTTCAGAAAATTTTTACCTGTATGCCTTTTTCGCTTGTTTTTTCAAGGGTCTTTTTCATTTTCTTAAGTGATTCCTTCAGCTCTTCGCTGCTGTCGAGCAGGTTTTCATAGAGTTTGCCGTCGGTGATAAGTTTTCCTACGGTGCCTTCGCCGCTGTTAATCTTGTTGAGTATCCTGCGCAGCTCAATAAGCGTTTCGCCCAGCTCTTCGCTGGTCTGCATAACCGAATCTGAAACGGAAGCCAGTTTTTGTTTGCCTGTTTGAGAAAACTCCCTTATCTCTTGAAGCGTCGCAACGGATTCTTCCGTGGCTTTTGAAAGGTTTGCGAGCGATTTTTTAAGGTTCTGCTGGTTGTTCGCGTCTCCGATTACAACATTGAGGTTGTCGACCAATACTGTAACCTTTGTGAAAAACGAATCCACCTTATCCTGAAGGTCTTCGGGCAGTAATTCGCTTATTACGCCGCTTTCTCCCTGCAGAATCATTCCATGCCGCAGAAATTTCGGCTCGAGAGTGTCAAACTCCTTTGCTGTTATTGGTGCTGTTCTGAGTTCGATATAGCTGCTGCCCATCCCGCGTTTTAAAAGCTTAACCTTAACATTTGCAGGGATGCTCGAATAATCTCTGGATATCGCCATTTCCACCATCACCTGATGAGTAAATCTGCCGTCTTTGTCCTGGAACGGCATCGGCGGTTCAACGTTTGTTACTTTGCCTATCTGGTAGCCGCAGTACTGGACGGGCGTACTTTTCTGGACTCCCGGTGCAAACGGAAATCTTACCTTTACGGTATAGGATGTGAATTTAGTTACCGTTACCGGCAGTTCGCCGAAGAGAAAAACCATATAGGCGAAAACAAGAACGCCGACAATTACAAAAGCGCCTACAATCATATTCCGTTTGTTCTGTATGCTATCGTAATCACTCATTAGGTTGTTCCTTAAATATCTTGCCTGCCTTCAAGAAAAAGTTCCCGTATCGCACGAAGCGGATAGCCCGACTTGTTGAGTTTTTTTATAAGTTTTATTCTATCGACAACCCGCCTGTCAAAGAATCTTCTGTTTGTTTTACTTACCGATGTCGGCTTTATGAGACCTACCATTATATAATATTGCAGCGACTGCGTCGAAATACCCGCCTGGCGGGCGGTCTGTCCTATAGACATTAACTTTGTTTTTGCCTTCATAGTCAATAATTTTTTAGCCGGTCCGGCGGCGGGTCAAAGCCTTTCGGTCCGAAAGGCTGACATCGCAGGATACGTTTGAATGCAAGCAATCCTCCTTTGGCCGGTCCGAAAAGTCTGACAGCTTCGATTGCATAGTTGCTGCAGCTCGGAATAAATCTGCATTGAGTGCCCACAACAGGGCTCAAAACAGCCTGATAAAGTCTTATGACGAAAACAAGGCTCTCGGTAACCAGACTCGTGCTGCGTAGCGACCCGTCCTCCGCAGTCCCCCTGTTCTTGCTTTCGCACCCGTGCCTGCGACTACCCAACGGGTGCAGGCAAGAAAGCATAGGGGGACGGAGGGTGGAAGCGAGGAATTCAGGTTTTGCCCTGTCTTTTTTCAAAATTTTTTTGTCCCTGCCTTACAAGTTCCAAAAATGAGTTTCTGACCTGATTGAGACTTAATTTTTTTATATCACAAGACTTAACTTTAGACAACATTCTGGAAAAAATTATAAGATAATCGAAATTGTTCGGGATTGTATGGCTGCTTAGCCGAAAGGCTTCTCTGGCAAGTCTTTTGAGCCTGTTTCTGGCGACGGCGGAAGCAATTTTTGAGCTTACAGAGACGGCAAATCGTGATTTTGCGGCACTGTTGGGGGCCATGTATAATGTCATTAAGTTGTTTTTGGAAAAGAGCTTATACTCTAAAACCATTCTGAAATCAGACCTTGAGGTCAACCTCGCAGATTTTGAAAATTTGTATTTTGCCATTTGGACAAAGGCCTTAAAACAACATTGCAGATATTTAAAAATCTGAAAGCTTTTATATTATGCATTCATCGCTGCCATTTCGTCAGCCTGTTTGTGTTTTTTCACAACCTCAGCGCTGATTTTTCGGTTCACTGCCCTTGCGTCAATTATGCCGACAAGTTTGTTATTATCGCCTGAAACAACTGGCATATATTCGAGGTCGAATTGCTTCATATGCTCCATTGCCTCGGTCAGCGGTGTATTCCATGTGGTTTTATCGAGTGCAGGCTGAGCAATATCGCAGGCCAGAAGCCAGTTCGCAACATTCTGATAGGCAAAGGTCTCCTTGATGCCGCTTACCGAGATGATACCTTTTAATTTTGATTGCTCGTCTATAACAGGATAATACAGGCTGTCAGTGGTGCTGAAGATATTGATAATCTCATCAAGAGGCAAATCTTCTCTCAGCGTTGTGGGATTCGAATCCATAACTTCCTTGACAGAGTATTGTCGTATCAGGTCTTCTTCGGTAACGTCCATGCCAACTTCGCGGGCCTTTTTGACGCTGATTTTCACAAATATCGGGCCGAACATCTGGAAGATAAATATACCTGCGATAATAACAGCAAGCATCATGGAGCGGACCTGGCCTTCGAATCTTGCGCTGGCAACGATTAATAAAGCAATGGCTACCGTTCCCTGCTGGTAGAGACTGGTGCCCAGATATTTGCGAATTGATGCACAGGCACCGGAAGAAATAGCGCCGAGCCAGGAACCGGCTGTTTTGCCGATAACCGTGCCGACAACATAAGCGGCCAGCACGGGCAGCATACTTTTCGTTATGCCTGAAATGTCGAGAGTTGCGCCGATGATTACAAAAAACAGCACATATAATGGCGCAGAAAATTTTTGGATAGTCTCGAAGCTCGATGCACTTCGTCTTGGAGCAACGTTTATGAGAGTTGCTCCGCAGGCCATCGACGACAAAATAACGTCAAAGCCGAGAGACATTGACAAACCGACTATTATTATAATGATTCCGACGGTTGCTATGAATAGTTTTTCAATGTCCTCGATTCGGACCATAAGCCACTTAAGAAGCATTCCGACGATAAATCCCATCAGCAGCGACCCGCAGGCTTCGTAAAAGGCGTTGAGCAGCAGAATACTAAAATTCAACTGATGTCCGGCGCCAACCAGTATGTCGGAAACAGCGACGCTGATTATATATAATAGTGCCGCCAGAGCATCATCGAGGGCCACAATTGTAATGAGCATCGTCGTCAACGGCCCACGGCACTTATATTCCCACAGTACAGCTACGGTCGAAGCGGGGTCGGTCGCGGAACAAATCGCTCCAAACACTATTGCCGCCGCTACGGATATTTTCCAGTCAAAAAACAACATAAGTGCAAAAAAGCACAACAGTCCCGCGAATACGGCTGCTGCAAGGCCTTCATACAACAAAATATAAAAAACCTGTTTACCGTATTTGACGAAGATGTCCTTCTTCAGCTCGCCCCCGATGAGAAAACCGATTATGCCGAGAGCGAACATGCTCAGAGGACGAAACGATTCCACAATCTGCGGCGGAATAATTTTCAGTATCGGCCCCAGAACTATCCCCATCGCCACGTAGCCTACCACC
>Ga0315294_10006116_pt1 | contig 13222 bp, 10 predicted proteins | sample YL17G13_40_MG_FD_203626 | JGI IMG/M metagenome (GOLD analysis project Ga0315294, IMG submission 203626) | Sediment microbial communities from Yellowstone Lake, YNP, Wyoming, USA - YL17G13_40 | ecosystem: Environmental > Aquatic > Freshwater > Lake > Sediment | place: USA: Wyoming | collected... | reverse complement strand
CCTCTACCAATTTCTTAAGTTCATTAGTAGCCAATGACAAATTCCCAAGTTCATCAGTAGAAATTAAAAACCCAACCTCGGTATCTTGAGACGCTTGCAATAACACATTATTAAGAGAAGCCTGAGCAGTAGCCATCTCACCAGCAGAAGAACTAGAATCTTGCAAAACCCTATTATATCGTTCATAGTTATTAAGCAACGCAGTTGCAGTATTTTCAAACTTTGTTTGCTCAACAACCGAAGAAGCCATATCTTGCAATAATTGATCAGATTTAGCAAGTTCTTCCTGAGCCTTACTTAATGCCCTACTGGCACTATATAAATAACCAATAACAACAGATAATCCAGCGGCAAGAGCGACCAATGCTGTTACTGGATTAGAAAGAATAATGCCAGCAAAACTTTTCATAAGTCCACCAACGGCTATAAATTGTGTCTTAATAGAACTCATAACACTAGCAAATAATCCAGCCTTAGTGGCAGCACTCGCTTCAGCAACAGCACTCGCTTCAATAGCCGCAACCATATTAAACTTAGACGAAGTTAATGCTTTAGTAGCAAGATCATTAACTCCAGTAGAGACAGTATTTCTATCGAGTGCAACCTTTTCTAATTCTAAAGAAGCAGCGGCAAGACCAGAACTAATAACCAGCCCATTCATTTTATCTCCCAAAAATAATATAAGACCAGTTAATCCCAGAAAACTTTGACGTGCAATTGCAATTGCAGAGGCAAGACCGAGAACTGTCCCAATGGCACCAGCAAAAATATCTAAAATACCAATATCACCAATAGCAAACGCATCGTTAAAATCACGAACAGCCTCGGCAACCTTATTAAATGTTTTAACTAAATATGTAAGCATTTCAATCAAAGGACCGATAAAAGACTTCATCATAAGATAAATATTTTCATTAAATTTATCAATTTGAGACGAAAGTGTATTAAGTTTTATATTTGCCAAAGCAGACGCGGCGCCATCTGCCTGGGTTTTAGCAAGGGCAAGATTTTGCTTCAACAGTCCTGCTCCCTGTGCTAACAAGAGGAAAGGACCAGTACCACGCATATTTAATGACTGAACAACCTTTTCTAATCTAGCAACGCTAACACTTCCCTTTCCAAGTTTATCACCAAGTTGTTCAAGAATATCCATAAACTTTAATGGACCAGTCGGATCAATTTTAATTCCTAAATCAGCAAAAGCACTTTCAAACTTCCTACGATTCTGGGCAATACTGAAGAAAACGGATCGCAACGAACGACCTGCCTGACCAGCCTTAATACCTTGATTGTGCAACGTACCAAGAATAGCAGACAACTCTTCAAACGAAACGCTAACTAAATGAGCAATAGGTAATACATATTTCAATGCATTAGTAAATTCATCAATTTCAATCTGATTATCACGAAAAATCGCCGCAGTAACATCAGCAATATGCCCTAAATCATTAAGAGAGTTCCCGGTTAATGCTCCCTGATAACTAAGAACATTAAACGTAGCAGCCATCGTCTTAGCAATATCGTTAGCCTCTGCTCCAGTACCAACAATTAAATTCATAATAGGCTCGATAGAAGCAAGGGTGTCTTTCATATTAAGACCAGCAGATCCCATCTGATAAAGAGCATCACCAATCTCTTTAGAACTTTTACCAAATTTAGAACGCATATCGTCCATTGTTTCACCAAGAATAGATAAACGCTCATCTAAACTATCTACATCAGAACGGGATGCAGACAAGGCAATACCTAAATACTTGGTTTCTTCAACTACTTTCTGAAATGTTTCACGAACAGTAGACATAATACCAAACAATAAAGTAAACGAAGTAAACTGCCTAACCTGCATAGCAACAGTAGAAGCTATTTCTTCACCAGCATCTCTAGCAGAATCTTTAAATGTTTTAAAAGAAGCAGCCTGCATTTTTAACATCGCCCCAAGCTCACCAGTCGCATTACTACTTTCATACATCCTAGCGGTCAATACTTTTAAAGTCTCAGCATCAAAATATCCGGCCTGAGAAGCACGCTGAAGAACAGGAATTAATGTCTCTAAAGAGACCCTACGCCTATCAACTTCCCTTGCAGCAGAATTAAGAGCATCAGTATTAGCCTGCATGCTAACACCAGAAAGTCGCATTGCCTCTGCCTCTTTAATCATTTGCATAGCATGTAACTTAGAAGCTTCCATTGCATCAATACGAGTCTCAACTAATTTCATTAACTTTATTGTCTGAGTGGCAATCTCTTTTTCACCAGGAGCAGCAGGCGTAGTGCCAGTTGGACCGCCGCCACCTCCGCCCGGAGGAATACCACCACCTCCACCAATCCAAATACTCTTCTTATTAGTAACTAACGGCATAATCTCTTTTGCCATAATCCTAGAAAGAATCTCTTCTTTATCAATACTGACTTGAGTAGCAGCATTAAAATCTTTCATACCAGTAACTAAAGCCAATACTTCTTGTCTTACTGCGCCGAACTGCAACTTAATAGAATTTAATTTATCAAACTCATCCTGCATGGTTGGAGTAACAGACTTACTATCTTTAAGAAATTGTTTTTGCAATATACCGATAGTAGACATAACGGAATCAACCATTCTTAATGCAGAAACGGCACTCTTTAACGAATCAACATCAATAATTTTACCAGCTTTCATCTCGGAAAGCCTAGCCTGTAATCTTAAAACATCTTCCTTAACAACTTTAAATATATTTTCAGATTTATCAATAGTCTGAGCCATAGACTTAAACTTACTACCAGTATTTGAAACTTCGGTTTGTAATGCAATAAGCGAATTTAAAGCCTCTACGTTCATATTTCTAAGAACAGCTAAATCGGCAATCCATCCTTTAATATTATTAGATTCTTTAGATTCGGCCTGCCCAATTCTGGTCAACATATTTAATTGAAGATTCTGGGTATCAATTTCCTTATCAACAGAGGTAATAAGTGCTTGACGCCATTTAATATTCATAGAAATATCATTATTCAACTGCTTAAAACCAGCGGAAAGTTGTTGTTGACTGTGTGTCTCTTTAGCTGCCTCAGACGATAATTGATTTAATACATTCCTAAATTCATCAACATTAGAGTCTGCCAATCTAAGGCCAGTAGTCTCAAGCTTCATTATTCTCTTAGGAGCAATATTAATATCTTGCGTCTTCTTAAGTTCTTTCTGGGCTTTATCGGCTTCATTAACAACAGTCTTTGATGCAGCAATCGCTTCTGCTACAATCTTCTTAATAGTAGACTCAATAACACTAACAGACTCAGTAGAAGTTCCCTGAACCATCCGCAAAATAGTACCTAAAATCTTACCAATCTTAGTTTCAACACCCGGAACATTGGCCAAAGACGCAAAAGCCCCCATCAGCCCAGAGATTTGGGCCGTGGCGCTAGCTATTCCTGGATCTGAGAACGTCTTAACCAAGGATTTAAACGAAGAATTTAAATCCTTGAACATTGCCTTGTTATCAGCATCAGAACTAATCTTTTGAAGCTTCAAAACAGCATTAATAAAGGCAGCGATAGCTTCAGCAGCAGCCACGGCATTAGGAGGGACCGTGCCTAATGTAGCTAAAGCCTCAGTCGCAGTGCGAAGATACACCGCAAACTTCTCTAACGCTTTAAGGCTCTCTGGCGAGAAACCTTCTCCGCTTTGCGCCGCATTACTCTTCATCACTTGAAATAATAAGTTTATATTACTAACGATAGCAGTAAGTTTTGCCGTGTCGATTTTAGTATCAGCGGACAGAGCTGCCCATTCCCGACTAACATTAAGAATGCTAGCGAGCCCCTGAACCTTTGCGCTTATGACTCCGGCGGCATCAGCAGGAATATTAAAATTATACAGGGAAAGAACCAGAGCAGATAGCTCATCTAAAACTTGCTTTGCTTGCTTAATACCTTTCTTACTAATCGCCTTCCAAATAGCGGAAAACGTAGACTCAACAGAAGCAATCGTAGCAGACATATCTTCATCTGTCTTAACAGCTTTTAATGCATTGATTAATGCAGCAAAATTCTTAGCAATATTACCGGCAGCACCAGCATTAATTGTAACAGTTTCCATACTCTGAATAGACATCGCAAATTCAGAATAAAGCGGCGCTATCTTCTTCAAGATAGGAATAATCTTTTCTACTTCAGCAATCTTAGTAAAGAAATCACCAGGCTTATCAACCTTTATTTTCATTGTAATCAACGCATTATAAGACTTAATAAACGTGCCAAGCAACGCAGTTAAAATAGGAATCTGATCAATCATTGACAATAAATCAGCCTGCTCTCCCTTCCAGGCTGTATTAACTTCTTTAGACATCTTATCAATAGTTTTAGCAATTAAGACAAAAACCCTAGTAAGATTATCTAAAGATGTCTTAAGACCAACAGCCTTATCATCTGCTTTGCCTCTCCTAAATTCTGGAATATTCTTAGAAGCTTTCAATAAAAGGCTAATAGAACTAAAGGCGGTATCCATATTTTGTATAATACTTTGTATATCACTAAATCCGGTTCCCTTAGCAATCGTACCAGAAATACTAGATAATTTAACACCAAGACTCTGAAGAGCCTTATCCGCTTTATCTACAGCATCAGCAGCACCAAAAATAGCAGTACCAGCATCAGTAATCTGTTTAATACTCCATCCACTAATATCTCCAGTATGAGTACCACCAGTGCCGCCTGTCCTCTTCGTTGGCATGTTTATTCTATCTCTTTTTTCCCTTACCACTACTTCCAGTTGGGTGTTTCTTTTTAGCATTCTCAATATATTTCTTTTCACGTTCAGCTTTAACAGCTTCACGCTCTCTAGCCAATATGGTTACAGCAATCCTAAATAAATAAGATTGCTCAAAAGCATTACCATCATTAGGAGGTAACCCAACATCTAAACAATAAAGCGTATCCTGCATGATACCCATTAATTCTATATCATTAATATCTGCAACAGGACAGGTCTTATGTTTATAACCATCTAATTCAAATATAATTGTATCCTTATCAACATTCTTTAAAATAACCGGCTCACCACTACGAGCTTCTCTCTCCTTGTCTAATAAAGCCTTTCTATCAGCCTTTGCTTTCTTTCTACGTTCAAGCCTAGCAAGTGTCATATTCTCCTTAACAGGTTTATCTTCACTACTATCTTCTTTATCATAATAAATAAAACTCTTAATATATTCCTCAGAATACCTAGTGCATTTTCTTGATGTGGAGCGACCTAGCCGAAGGCAATCCTCACAATTCCAGACACCACCTGGACCGAGGAGGGCCTCGCGGTCGTGCCGCGAGGCTTCCTCCTCAGATCCTTCCTCAAGGTATGCTAGGAATCTGTAGGCCGCTCTCAGCCTTCCCCCAGCGACTCCTCTCCGAGATTGCGAATGAACGCAAGAACTTCGGCACGCTGGGATTCGGAGAAATGATTGATAGCAAGCTCATTGAGGTAGATACCAGAAACGCCCTTGTTCGCAGGAGACTTGATCAGCTCATCGTAAGAAAGATATTCACCTTGATGAACAATGCCATCACAAAGCTCGCAAGGCCCAATGGGAGGAAGAAAACGCTCCCAATTAACAACACAAGAAAGAAGAAGATTCATATCCATAGTGCCAGTAGCAATCTTCTGAACAAGCTCGCCCTTGCGACTATGAACTTCAATCATGCGATCTCGCTCTTCGGCATATTGACGAACATTGCGACCACGAATATGAACAACAGTAAATCCATTCGACTCAGCACACTTAATAGCTTCATCATTGCTCATCTCTTCATAGCTACCATCTTCCTTCTTAATATACTTCTTATCAGAATCACGACGACGACGCTCAATAGCAAAAACCATCTTATGAATACGCTTATTGTCAATCGCCCGAACTGCGCACATGGCCACTCTCCTTTGCATCTTGGTTGTCTGTAGGTGTTCTGGTGTGTGCTTTGCACAGAATATAAATAACCTAACTATATTCTCACTAAGAATAGCTATATACTTTGCTAATTTCACATTTATCTTAATATCAATAATAATTCTATTTTTATTTACAAATAGATATTTCTTATGATTATATTCTATAAACGGAATAACATATTTTATTACTAATCCTACTACAAATGAAAAAATATACATAGGATGTATAAACCAAAACAATGCTGCCAATAATAATATAAAAATTAAAAAATTAGCTAAAACGAATCCAACGTCTTCCATGGCAAGTCTGTACGCTACTGGTCAATTTGATTGTGAGTTACATCTGACTTGCATATTCTATCTATCTAGAATAGATTACCAGAGGGTGATACTGCGCTCGTTCGTCATCCAGACGGCGAGTTCAGTAAACGCCTTGGTATTTGCATCTCCATTCTTAACAGCAGCAGAGAAAGGCATATCAGTCATAATCATATCAGGCCCATTGGCATTGGGGGTAGCGCCAGTGTACTTACAATTATCAAAGTAGAAACAAGCAGAATAAGGCACATCATTTGTGCCAGTTCCGCAAAGACCCTTATCAGGATCAACAGAAATACACTTAATAAGGAATGCAAAAGAACGACCATCAAAAAACTTACGATATTGATTAAGGTTATCAAACTCAAACGAAAGGGTACCAGTCACGGTACGCTTCTGCTCAATAGCCTTAACACGATAACGAGAACCGAGGGCATACTTATCAGCATAAAGATTCTGTTCAACAGTAAACGTAGCATTCATGACTTCAATTTCTTCAACACCCTGACGACCTTCCGAATCAACAGTACCGCCAACTGCACCAGTATGAGAAAGACCAGAAGACATAAGAATAGTAGCCTCAAAAAAGCTATAAGGAGGAAGATCAACCATCGTAGAACGAAGATTCGCAGGGCCACCAGCAACAGTACAAGCACGACCAGTCATCGGAACAATAGGCGTACCTTCAAAATAACCCCAAGAAAGACGACCAACGCCAGACCAACCAGTCCACGGACCAACACCAACCTGATCAGTACCCTCACGAACATCTCCGAGAGCAGACAACGGAGTAGTAATAGAAACGGGAACAGGATTATTCATAATAGTCGGATCTGCTAAAGAAAACAAAGGAGAAGGACCAGTATAATAAATATCACCCTCATGTCCAAGCATAAATTTAGAAGTAGCACCAGGATAAGCGCAAAAGATACGCGCATCATCAACAATAAGCGTCGCACCAAGACCAGTAGCAATATTATTAACTGCGGAAGTAAGCACACCACCACAGAACTCTTCCCTACCCATAAAAGTAAACGTACCATTAACAATCTCATTAGCATTGAAATTCATCGTCCAAGTACCAACCTTCATACCACTATAAACAAACAGAGCAATATCGCGCATAATATCAACATCTAAACCAATAGGAAGATTAACACCAAGTTCAAGATAATGCAAATAACAACCAGTATTCTGAGCAGCCTGCACGGGAAATACCCACTCACCATCTTGCGGTAACGGATCATCAGCAGGAGATGCCCACGCTGCAACAGTAATGTGATGCCAATAAGTAGGATCACCAGCAACGCCCATGGGCACAACACCCGCTGCCGCAAAAGTCTTGTTTTTAGCAATAAGCAATCCAGTAGTAACATTACGAGCAATATGAACAAAAGAAGCTCCAGCGGTATTATATAAAGTAGCCCAATCTGCCATCACCTCACGAGGAGCTTTAACATTTAACTGAATACCAAGCAATGCATGAAGACCGTCAACCTGCAACGGAAGATCGCCACGACAATTCGCAACAAACACATAATTTGCACTACCAGTAGCGCCATCACCCATGGCCTGCTTAATCAACTGACCATAACCCTGACCACGAAGCTCAAAAGCAATATCTCCACCAACATCAGACGTACCACGAATAGTAGGAAGCGAACCACGGCTAGGATCAAGCGTAGCAGACTCAAGCGTATTAATGGTATGAGCAATAGACTCAGTAGTAAACGGAATATAACATTCAGATTCAGCACCAACAATTAAAGCACCAAGATCAGTACCAATACGAAGACGACCATAAGTAAGCTCATCAATAATCGAAATTGAACTCTTAGATCCTACTGCTGGACCGAAGTTCCTAGTTCCCACTTATTCAACTCCTGGGTTCGGATTACGGATGACGGTGCTTTGTTTTAATAACTCTAACAATTAATTCCATTGCAACAGCATTATAAAAATATCCCCCATGCGGTACATGGGTAACTCTAGCACTATCAACAACAAGGCCCATATTGCACAATCCACCAAGATCACTATTCTTCTCAAAGAAATCAATAAACATATCCATAACCAATGTTAGATATTGTAGATTTCTACCTTTATCTATTGTAGTATCATAATAAAAAATAGAAACTATATATGCGTCAATGTATGTTGTGCTGTGCCTTCCAAGATTTTGTGGGGCACTTAATGGAACCGATTCAACTCCAACATACAAAGTATGCTCTGCAACATCAGCAGGTAACTCGTCTGTAATTCCACCTTCTAAATTAATAAGTTTAAGAAACTCATCAGTCGTCTGATTATCTTCTATTAAGGACATAATTTTATTATAAATATTAACACCTCTTGACGGAGATGCAGTATCGCCACGAGCCATTCTACCGATGGTCATTACATATTACCTCGTGTAAGACTTACCGTAGCCCCAATGATTTTAGAAAAAGCTGCCCAAGCAGCACGATTAAGCTCTTCACGTTCAGCAGGACTCATACCTAAAAGACCTATTTGATGAGCACCATATGCCACATATCTAGAATGTATATCTTGACCAACATCTTTCATTGTAACGTGCTTCTTCACATATGGAATATTCCCTCTTAATAAATCATCAAGGAATTGTGGATATGAAATCTTTCCACCTCCAAATGGAATCTTGTAAAAATGATTCATCCTAATATCCCAATCAAAAGTAAAACTGCTAGAAGAAGCAACTTCTAATACTGTTATGAAACCAGGACTAACACCCTTATCAGATAACAATGCAGAAAATATTTGTTCAATTAAATAATCAGAAGCAGCACCAAAAGCATCAGCATTCCCCGGATTACTATTCTTCTTTACTGCATGCTTACCACTACCAGTAACTTTAACAGGCCAGCCTCGGCTTTTCATATCGTGCCACTTATCACTAACACCGATTGTAGCCAATTCGCCAAACCTATGTTCAACAAATTGTCTCAATGCAATATTATATGCCTTCCACAATTCAGGTTTATAAATTCTAGCATCTATAATTCTTTGACCACCACCAGCAATAACCCTTTTTCTATAATCACTAATCATATCTGTAAAAATATCATGTTGCTCCTGAAGTATTCCTAATGACTTTGCGAGACTAGCCGTAAGAGCCATTATACAATATCGTTCTCAGGAATTACAGATGAAAGTTTCCCTTCAATCTTTGCAGCAGTATCAAGCATATTTTGAGGATCGGTATAATCTTCATCAGTTCCCATCGCAACAGTACCATAATTCTGCCCAGGGATACCAATAGTGCTCTGGAGAGGAAGCCAGCCTGTCCATTTAGGAGCATTGCCAGCATTCTGAATCAAATAAGTTTTAATATAATCCTTTAATGCCTTCTCCGATAATCTTTGCCACTGATAAGCAAGAGCGAAATCCTCATCAGTCATTTCCTCTTTACCAGACGGAACCTTCAAACTCCTACCAGCTTTAAACAAATCATTAACAACACGATAGCAGAATTCGTAAGAGGCAACAACCCTAATCTGACGAGGAACAGGAGGATTCAATACAAAATATAAATTAGCCGGAATAGTTCCCTCTGGAGTAACAATGATCGCCTCTTGTCGAAGCACATCATCAATCCTACCTTCAATATCATTCATGGTAGATTCCGCATCATTGATAGACATATTGGAATCTGTAACCATAATAATTAAATCATTTAACAAAGCAGCACCAGACCATCCTGCTGCATTAACAGTAAACAATCCTGCAAATACAGTATTTGCAAGTGTGCTACCAAGACCAACAAACAACATATTCTTGGGGCCATCCGCACTACCCTGTTGCCATAATTGATATTGTGTTAATAAACCAGCATTAACAAATCTAAATTCAAATCTAATATTTTTACCACTATAAGCATTATTCATGAGGATTCCAGATGAAACCAAAAGGATACTGCCAGTATTCTTATTATCAGGAGCTAATGCCGCTAAAGCGTTAGAAAACTTTACTTTACCAAGTAAAATCTTAGTGCAATCTGGAATTATCTGCGAATACCCTGTCGGCATCTCGTTTTATCTCCTTATCTTCTTAAGACTACATTATGCTACTTCTAATAAAACATAATCTTTATCAACCCATCTTTTATTTCTAATTATTAAACCGATTGCCGTCTGAGTAACATGATATTTATCCGCAAGATACTGTTGACTATATTTTCCAGTAGCATATACTTTACGAATTTTATTAACAGTATCCATTCTCTTTATTAATCATAACTTTAGATATAAATCTTTTAATATCTTTTAGCCTATATTTTCCATTACAGGTATATTTAAATATGTATTTTAATTTAGGTATTAACATATTTATTATATTAAAAAATAACCCATAAACATAAATGGAAACAGCACCATCATCGAATGCAATACAGTCTTTATAATCCCTTGAAACATTCTTAATTCACCAGCATTAACATTTTGATACCTTAAAGAACTTTGAATATTTAATTTAGACTTAACAACAAATTTGAACGTATCATCATGACCAGCAAAACCAAAATGAACAACCCTCTGGGCAGAACGTCTTCCGTAAATCATCTGTTTGCAAAATTTAATTTTAACAAGTTGCATTCCAAGACAAAGGAGCATTGCTGCATCATTAGGATCCCTAGTATAAAAAATATCATTCTTAATAGCCTCTTCTAATAAATCAATTTCATGAACAGCAGCCTCTATCTCCTCTCTCGGAATTGTATCTATATTGTTCTCCATTAGAACATCTCTCCTTCTCTCTCACGCTTTAAATCTTTACGCTCATTAAGTCTACCACTATAATATAAAGTATTCCCGCTAGGACTAGAGATAAAGAAAACAAAAAAACTAGGATTGTTGATCCACTTGTGAGGATCAATTTCAGCAGTAGGATTTTTATAAACTAATTTCTTCAAATATCTCATTGCGTCTTTAGTCCTAAATTCAAAACCATGGATTGTATCAATAAAAAACTGATCCCAAAATGCACACAACGCTTGAAAAAAGAACTCAACTGGATCGGTATCATTTACCGATCCCATATTATAAATAATACTATACAACATAGTATCTGCGAAACTATTAATATGAGCGTCTCTTCTCATTGAGAAATTATTTAATTTAAATGTAGTAATTAAACTACTATTATAAACAACAGGAACACGATAACTACCCTTCTTGGTTTCCCAACTAACCATTAATTCGCCATTAAGACCCAATTGTTCAATATTTAAATCCTTAATATTAATATTTAAATCATAAAGAAGTTGACGCAAAGCAGCGGTAGCGAATGTTACATTTTCTTGAGTGTGCATTACTTCTTCTTCGCTGCCGCCGCCTTTGCATCAGCCCTTGCCCTAAGACCACTTACAATAACCTGCTCAGGACGCAATGGCTGGCGTCCGATATGAGCAAAAGGATCAATAGGAGTCTTATATGGAACCTCTCCACTTTCAGTAAAAATAACTCCATCATTAGAGGCTTCATCAGAAACACGAACAATACGAGTAACAGTTTCTACATGATACTTTAGCTTACCATCAGTAGGATCCTGAAATGTCCTATTTGGATTATCAGCATGCTCAATCATAAGAGGAGGAGCACCATCTTTTGGAATCAAACATCCTTGCTTATAAGTTCTAGCCGGAAGATTAGCCCCATTAGAATTCTTATGTCTATAAGCCGTACTATAACCATTTAACCTAAGATAATCTCTATAAACATAACCAGGAGGAAGAGCTTTTGTATCGCTTACAACAGGAGCATTGGGTAATTCAGTTTCATCACCATCATCAATTTCATCACCATCATCTTCAATATCAGTATCTTCCACTGGACGCTTTGGTTCTTTCATCTCTTCTCTACCTCAAGTGTGAAGTTTCATGTAGTTTACATCTTATATGGAACACTTCACACGATCAGGTGAGAACCTTGTGAACGCCCCAAGGCCCCTCATCGTAGTACACCACGACACCAGCCGAGATAGACCCGATGATTTCGACCCGGGGAGGATCGGCATCAAGATGGCGAATCAGACGAACGCCAATACCACTAAGGGGATTATCCAGACCACTATCAACGTGGATATTAGCAACACTGACATACTCGGCCTGAGTATTGCCGCCTTCCTGACCAGTAGGCATCTCAGCAAACAGAACAACCTTATCATAATCAAGGAACTCATACCGCTTACGAACAATGGTACCCTTCGGGGCGGTAAGAGCAGCAGCAACAGTAACAGTTCCGGCAAGCGGAGTAATAGCGGTAATAGTAGTAGTGGTCTTCGTACCATTAGGATAAACAACAGTCACAGGATCGAGAACACGGAACAGTTGATAATTACCAACAACCGGAAGAACAGTAGGACCGCCAGCCGTGACCGCCTTAACGGTCTTCAGCGTAACAGCAGGCCCAAAAGGATTATATTCAAAACGAATACCAGCAAACAGATTCTCAAAGAAAGACTTAATCCCTTCCATACCAGGAAGAGGATTGTAGATGTTATTAGGATTAACACCAAACTCAATCTGACCCTGCACCAGCGGACCCAGGCCCGCAGCCGCAGTAGCGTCAGTCAACAGAGCATTAAGAACATCAGTTCCAAAATAAAGAACGCTGGGAATAGTAGCCGCTTCACGGAACTCAGAAATGAAATCAATCACGTCATCAATAATCGTAGGACCAACAGCATCCCAATTGGTAGCAACACCAGCATGGAAACCAACAGTGCTATAATCAGCAGTCTGCTGAGTACCAACACCTTCAAGAGTAATCGGGGTAAAGCTCTGAACAGCCTGCCACTTGTACCAAAGCCGACGATTATCAAGCCGACGACGCAGACGAGCCGTCCACTTCAAAATAAGATTAGCCATGCTACGCTGCTGATTAATAGTGCCAAGCTCACGCAGATTCAGAATATCGGTGCCATCAAGCATAACCTTCTCACGGAAATGAGGAGGCGAGAATTGAAGCTGCCGGGCTC
>Ga0315294_10006115_pt1 | contig 13224 bp, 8 predicted proteins | sample YL17G13_40_MG_FD_203626 | JGI IMG/M metagenome (GOLD analysis project Ga0315294, IMG submission 203626) | Sediment microbial communities from Yellowstone Lake, YNP, Wyoming, USA - YL17G13_40 | ecosystem: Environmental > Aquatic > Freshwater > Lake > Sediment | place: USA: Wyoming | collected... | reverse complement strand
CACAAACGCTACGAACACAATAACATCAATCATGGGGGTTCTCCTTAAAAAATCATTTCACTAAGTAAAGGCTCCCAACTCTGCTTTATGGACTGAAAGAATCCCGTTACGCACTTCTCGCCGATAGCGTAGATATGTCTGCCTGCCCATAATGGTTTTGGAAAGATAAAAAGCTCCTGCTGCGGTAACGGCTATCATCACCAGCATTGCAACAAGATAGAGAAACGCACTTAAACCCAGATTTGCCTTGGCAAAGGCCGTAAGCGTTCCCGGCACAAGAATACTTCCAGCCCTGCTTATAACGAAAGCGATGCCTCTGAATATCCACATCGTGCCCAGAGTAATAATAAACGGATGCACCTCGAGTCCGACAACCATCAGGCCGTTAAGCATTCCGCAAACGGTGCCGAGTCCAACGGATGCGAAAATTGCCAGTATAACAGCGGATGGCGAATCAATGTTAAGATACCTGAGCATTAAAGCCGTCAGCACGCCGCAAAGGGCATAGATTGAGCCGACGCTTAAATTGATACCGCCAGAAATGATTACCATAGTTGCGCCGACTGCCATAACGGCAAAGAAACTTGCATCGGTAGCAGTCTGCATAAGAGTGTAAGAATTAAAAAAGTTGTTTACGGTTTTGCCGGCTGTTCTGTCAATGTGCGAGCCGGCCAGGGCGGTCAGAATCACAACGAGCAGCAGAATTACAATGACCAGACCTGACTGTTGTCTGCCGAGCAGTATTTGAATTTTTTTTTCTGAGCCGGTTGTCATTTATATAAACTAAACGCCAAATATCATTTTGATAATATTGTCATAGCAGGAAATCCGGATAGATTTTAATATTCTGTCCGGCGATGTCAAATTCTTTTCTGCAATCGGCTGCAGGCTGATTTGGAGTGTTTATTCTTGTTAAGCGTTATATGTCTGCTATAATCAGGTTCGTTTTGTTTAATCAGACCGGGTTGGGATGAAAAATGGCAGCAAATAATAACGGTTCGCAGCAAAAGAGCAATTTGGGATTGATGCTGCGGGCCTTAAAACATAGGAATTACCGGCTTTTCTTTTTTGGCCAGGGGGTATCGCTTATCGGCACGTGGATGCAGCAGGCCGCTGTAGGCTGGCTGGTGTTCAGGGTTACGGGTTCGCCGTTTTATCTGGGACTGGTTTCGTGCTGTAGTCAGATACCCGTGCTTCTTGCTTCGGCGATTGCCGGCGATTGCGCAGACCGCTGGCCTCGGCGCAGAATAGTTATAATCACACAAGTTCTGGCGATGATACAGGCATTTTTGCTGACTGCGATGGTTGCCCTTGACGGTATAACGATGATGCGAATTATTCTGCTCAGCCTTTTTATGGGGGTGATTAACGCATTCGATATGCCGACGCGACAAGCATTTGTTAGTGAGATGGTTGATAACGAGGAGGATTTGCCTAATGCCATTGCCCTTAATTCAATGATATTCAATCTGGCAAGACAGATAGGTCCTCTGCTGGCGGGTTTTTTGATAGGACTGGTCAGTGAAGCTGCCTGTTTCTTTCTCAATGGCGTAAGTTTCCTGGCTGTTATTTATTCCCTTGCGGCTATGAGGCTGACGCGCTCCAGCGGGCCGAAACACAACGGCACTATGGTTGCCGGAATAAAGGACGGCCTGGCTTACGCATTTGGTTTTGTGCCTATAAGGTCGATACTGACATACACGGCGATGACGAGTCTTGTCGCGATGCCGTATGTTTTGATGCCGGTTTTTGCGAAGAGTATTTTGCACGGCGATTCCAGAACTTTAGGTTTTCTTATGGGTTCAGTTGGATTAGGGGCGTTTATCGGCGCGATTTATCTTGCCAGGCGCAAGAGTGTGCAGGGGCTTGAAAAGGTCGTGGTCGTCGCGGCAGGTGTTTTCGCCGCGGGAACTATCGGCTTTTCGTTTTCACGAAATCTGTGGTTGTCTCTTTGCTTGGTAGCTTTGCCGGGTTTTGGAATAATGGTGCAGATGGCCTCGATAAATACTATTCTCCAGACGATAGTTGATGACGACAAGCGCGGCCGGGTAATGAGCCTTCACGTAACGGCATTTATAGGTATTGCACCGCTGGGTAGTTTGCTGGCAGGAATTACAGCCGAGCACCTTGGCGCGCCTCACACATTGCTGTTGAGCGGACTTTTGAGCATTGCTGTTATTGCATTTTTCGCAAGAAAGCTGCCTCATATCCGCCGGCTGATTCACCCCATATATGTCCGAAAGGGGATTATTCCAGAGGTTGCCGCAGGTCTGCAGACGGCAGCGGGAGTTGAGTCACAAGTCAGAGATTGACCCCGCACCTATTGTACCGTACTAAAACCAAAAAAGAGTCAATTCAAAAGGCGCCCGGCTCAAATGATTTTACTGCCAGATAGCACGGAACAATAGGTGCGGGGTTGACCTTGATATATCAAAGTATCCTCAGGAGTCCCCAGAAAGCTAATAAAATACCAGCTGTAAGAGCCAAGCTTGCGATAACACCCCATGTATCTTCCTTATTCCATTTGCAGAATTCCCAACTGGAGTTCGGGAACAGCTTTGTATGGTCGAATCGTGTCGGGTCAGCATAACTTTTCTCAAGTTCAGCCTTGTCTTTTTCCCGGTCTGCGATAACCTGTGTTTTCATTTTGACGTAGAAGCGTGCTATGTTTTCTTCCAGACCTTTATCTTTGGTGAGCATACTTACCGGGATAAGGATAACGAACGGTAAAAACGAAGCTATAAGGTATCGTACCGTTAGCAGTGTGGACGGTTTCATATTTACCAGGTTCAGCCCTATCATTTTGCCAACAGCAAGTTCAGTATTCAGTCTCCCGATACCAACCATTGGCGAGTTGGCGTCTTGGGGAATGCTTCTTGCCACTGAACTGAAGAATATGCTTGTGGGAGGAATTATAAATTCTTTTCTTATTTTTTGTCCGACAGCGGAAGCAAGTCCTTTATCAACGTCCTGCTGCGTAGCCGATGTACTGCGTGTAACCGTTTGTTCAGAGGTTTGCTGGGTGAGCCATTTTGAATGTTTAACTGAGCTGAATACAGGCAGTATTTCAGGCAGAATCGCAAACAGTAGCGTGCAGACTATTACCTGCGTATATACCGCCTTGAGGCTCAATCGTTTCCAGAACAGCAGGAGCATTACCGGTGCACCAAAGATAATATTCAGCAAAGGCTGCATCTTAATTATATCAATCAGGCTCTTGTAGTGTACCGCGATATAAATAGCGAGTAGCAGAACAATGGCAATAGCAACTCGCGATACGTTAATATAATGCCGATCACTTTTATCTTTGACGAACGGTTTGTACAGATTTCGAACAAATAGAGCCGAGAGGTAAATACTATTACAGGCCAAAGCAGCCATATTTGCCGCCAGAATGCCCGCTATCATAACGCCTCGCAGTCCTACTCCCAGCAGATTGTTACTCATCACGCCCCAGGCGGTATCCGGGTCTGAGATCGAACTCTGGTAAAGGGCAAAAGCAAGCAGACCGCACATCGCCCACATAATCGTAAGGATTCGTTTGGTATAATTGCCGCCCAAGCCTCCAACTCTTGCGGTAATTTCATCCTTGGCTGAGCCGTTATGAGCCATATTGCCCTGATGGCCGGTGATGCCGATGACATAGTTGGCCAGCAGGAATGCGGCGATTGACCAGATGGAGAATTCATCCGTACCCGAACCGAAAAAGTGCAGCATACTATCGGGTACCTTTGCAGAAAATACGCTCCAGCCTCCCAGTTTTACCAGCGCAATCGGTATCATCATTATTGAAAACGCGAATACTAAAAGTCCCTGGATTACATTGTTCCAGACCGTTGCCTTAAGCCCTCCCATTATTACATACGCGCCTACAAAGACCGTATAGAATATGTAAAACCAGGAAGTTGGGGTGTAAGATATAATAGCGCTGATTTGCTCTTTTATGTACATACTGTCGAGAGCTTTATATCTTTCGGTCTTTTCCGGCGGGAGTTGTTTTGCTTTGTAGAGTTTGTTGAGCTGATTGTATTCCTGGAACAAATCCATTTTTTGTTTTTCAGCGGCGGTGCATTTCTCAACCGGCTTGACGGTCATTGCCTGAAAAGTGCGCAGCGTGATTTTGTAGCTCATTCCGGCGAGAATTACAGTCAGCCAGATTCCAACGCAGGCATAAAAAACGGACAGGAATTTACTTTTGAAGCGTTCATCGAAAAGCTCAGCCATTGTAATCAGCCGGACTCGTCTGAACCAGCCGGCTATGAACCAATAGTAGGGCCCTGAAAAGATAGGGGCCAGCATTAGCCATACGCCGCCGATTCCTTTACTGAAGGCGAAACTGGCGGTATTTACAGCGTTGCTGGCATCGACTATAGTGGCCATGTTCATAAAGTACTGGAGAAGTTTGCCTACCGAGCGGCCGGCCATAAAGAAGTCTTCCTGGCTGCATACCTTGCCCGCGGTTCTTTTACCAACATAGGTGATGGTTGCCAGATAAGCCACAATTAACAATATATCGATGGGGTGAAAGCCCAAAAAAGTCATATTGTTCCTTTCATTTATGGTTACAGTATGGCGTATTCTGGTTAAACGCGAAGATATATCAGGAAAGGCATTAGGTGTCCACTGAAAACCGCGCAAAAGATAACGCTTTATTGCGCAAAAACACGGAAATTCTTGACAATAGCACCATTTAAAAATAAACTAATTGATTCAAATTATTTTAACATTTTTAGGAGGTCTGAATATGAAAAAAGGAAATTTTATTACTTTTGCTGTTGTCGTTTTGCTGATGGGGGTTGTCCAAGGCGCAGTTCCTCCACCGCAGGGATTGATGGTTCCACCCGCTGCTTTCGATGATTCGAGTATTATAGCGATATGGAGCAAGCCTTCCGACTATTCAAAGGTTGTTAGTTTCAATGTTTATCTAAACGGGTCTTTGGCTGGAAACACAAAAAATCTTTTTTACAACATTGTAGAATTGGAAGCTAATTGTCCGTATTCACTTACTGTAAAAGCTGTAGATGCCTGCGGAACAGAATCCGTATCCAGCAATAAAATTATACAATTCACAGCTCCTGCAATGAAAGTATTTGATGTTACCAAATATGGCGCGGTTGGCGACGGCAACACATTGAATACCGTTGCGATTCAAAAAGCTATCAACGAATGCACGGAGGGTGGGAAAGTTTTAATTCCTGCCGGAAAATTTTTAAGCGGCGCTCTATTTTTAAAAAGCAATATGACACTTCAAATCGACGGGACACTGCTCGGCAGTGATAACGCGGCTGATTATCCTCTGGCAAGTATGCGTTTTCCGTATTATTTATCCGGTAAAAATTATATGGGCCTGATAAATGCATATACTGAAAAGTACGGCAGTATGACTAATGTCAGGATATGCGGCAGCGGAAATGTTTGCGGAGGAACATGGACCGGCGGCAATGTTGTTGATACCGTACTCGGCGCTAATGAAAGAACCGCAAGCGGAGGCAACGATAGCGCTCGCGGGGATATGATTACGATAAAGGGTGTAACTGATTTTTATATCGGCGGACTTACTTTAACCAATCCTGCGATGCATACGATTTTTATCACCTATTCGAAAAATATAACGGCAAATGGAATCAATGTAAGCACTTTCGATATACATAATGCCGATGGAATTAATATCTGCACTTCTGATAATGCTTATGTTTTCAATTCTACTTTTGATACCGGCGACGACTGTATCAATCTTAATGCAGGTGTTGGTGAGCCCGGCGTAAAGGAAAATTATCCGGATAACAATCTCAGGATTTTTAATTGCACTACCAAACGCGGCCACGGCGGTGTGGTTTTTGGCAGCTTTACCGGAGCGTGGATTCAGAATGTTTTGGTGGAAGACTGTGTTTTTGATGGAACTGATATCGGGCTGCGTTTTAAGACCGGCAAACAGCAGGGCGGCGGGGCAAGAAATGTCCTTTGCAGGGACATCACAATTAAGAATATCGCAAAACATTCCGCTATATTTTTTGATAGTACCTACTCTTGCGATTATCCTTCAGGAGGTCTGGGGCAATTTAAGGATATAACTATAAAAAATATTACTTGTTCCAACCTTAAAAAGTATGGCATTTATATTAACGGCTTGCCTGACAAACTGCATACTAATATTTCCATCAGTAATGTTTCCATAGATGGCGGCAAGTCCGGCGGAGCTTCCGTCAAGTATTGCACAAACAGCACATTTGATACGATTAACATTACCAATAGCACGCCGGTCTGGATAATTGACCCTAATTCAACCTCCGGCCTTACTTTTAAAAATTGTAATCCGGCGCCGTAAAGATAACAGCCGGCATAGGCAATAGCGATAGTATCGCCGATTATGGTTCTTTCAGCCAGTTTTCAGCAAACAGAGCAAATTCGTAGAAATTGACTATACCGTCGCCGTTGTAATCTGCATCGGCAATTTGATTGGGGTCGTTGACCAGCCAGTAATCAACGAACTGTGAAAAATCTTTCATATCTACTGTGCCGCTGTGGTCGAATTCGCCGTAAGGACCGAAAAGCCAGTGTGGAAAGAAATCGTTGCTGTCGACGCCGGCGCCGTTCGTCACGAGACTCTTGACATTCGCGCCGTCATCAAGCGTATAAGAATACGGCGGCACAAAGACTTTGTTGGGGTCGTTGTAGTCGTTCGGAAACGTTGTGGGAATTGAGGTGCTCACAAATACGTTACCGGTGTTCCAACCGATTTTTCCCGGAGTTGAGGCGGGGTCTCTCCAGGCAGTCTCTACATCGTCGAAGTAATTGTTCTCGACCCGAAGCTGGGATTCCTTGCCTACACCAATACAGTAAGTGTTGCCGGAGCAGCCGTAGTAGTTGTTATAGATGTGGACCTGGCCGAAACGCACGCGAGGCATTCTCTGGTCGCACAGGTTGCCCCACCAGTTGTGATGGAAAGTGACGCGGAGATGACCGGCGTCGCATGGGTCATTGTCACTGGCACCGATAAGGTTGGTAAAGCGATGGCTGGGATTGACTGTAGTTGAGGTATAGTAGAATTTGCACCACGAGACGGTAACGTAGTCTGACCTCTGGGTTATGTCGAAGATGCCGTCGGTGGAATTGTATAGATTACAGTGGTCAACCCAGACATGGTGAGGAGGAGGTTGGCTGTCACCGGTTGCTTTCATTGTAATACAGTCAGATTCGCCGGCACCGCTGTCATTACGGATATAAAGATTACGGATGATGATATTATGAACTTCATTAAAGATGGAAATATCGCCGCGGAGGGTGGCGTTAGGGTCAATGCCGATAATGGTTTTGTCAGACCCGAGCCTGACTTCTCCAACAGTCAGGTCGCCCTGGACATAAATGACTGCAGGCAAGCCGCTGGTCGCAGCGGCATTGAAGTCTGCTGTTGTGGTTACGATTATCGGAGTAGCGTTTCCACCGCCTGTTGTGCCGCCTTCATTGTAGTAGTTAGAATCATTTGGATTGCCGGGCATCGAGGCGTATCCTATAGGTGTGTTTTCATACGCTTGGGCCGGGACAATATAGAATGATAAAATTACGACAAATGCCGCTGTGAAAAGTTTTCTTTTCATCTCGAAACTCCTATCGAGAATTATGAACTTTATTATTCTTTCAGCCAGTTTTCCGCCAGCAGAGAAAATTCATAGAAATTGACTATACAGTCTTCATCTATATCCACGCCGGCAGTTTCATCGCAATCATTTACCAGCCAGAGATCGAAGAAGTCGGGAAGGTCATTTATTTCTACTATGCCGTTGCCCGTGAAATCGCCATACATACCGCCGAACACCTCGTTCGAATCGTTAGACTCATTCGAATTTATATCTACCGCTGTAACAACATAGTAATAGGTTGTATCGAGAGGGATATTACTGTCGTTATAATTTGAACTGCTCAAAATTGAGTTATTAAGTTTGCTATAGCCGCTGCCTGAAGTTGCCGAACGATATACGTTATAGCCGGCAAGGTCGCTTTCATTGTTGTCGTTCCAGTCAAGCCCTACTGTTACGAAACCTGCTGTTGCCGATAGATTTGTTGGTATTGCCGGAGGTGTAGTATCGGCGGTTGTTGTTGCGGAAGCCGGAGATGATGCATCGCCTGTAAAAATGGTCTGAGCCAGGTTGCGGGTCTGGACGGTATAGGTATAGGTTGTTCCGGGTGCAAGGCCGGTATCTGTATACGATGTGCTTGCCTGCCAGCTGGAGGAATGCCCGCCGCCTGCAGTGCAGGTGAAGAAATATTGAACGCCATCAGCGCAAGTAGCGGTGGTAGCGGTCATAGCGATGGAAGTATTGTCAAGGGCGTGGGGTGCTGCGGAGAAGGTTATTGGATTTGGCGAGGGAGTAAGCTTATCGACGCCTGCACCGTTCTGCACGATAGTGGGAACATTGGGACCGGAGTCCAGGGTATATGAATAAGGCGGTACAAAAATATTGTTGTAATCGTTCGGAGCCCAGGTGGGTTGTGTGCAGCTATAAAACACATTGCCGCTATTCCAGCCAATCTTTCCCTGAATGTTGGTTTTGTAGAGTTTCCAGGCATTGAGGGTTATACCAAAGCCGTTGTAGTAGTTGTTCTCGACCTTAATCTGGCATTCATCGCCTACGCCATGGCAGTACCCGTTGCTCGTAAGGGCGCTGTAATAGTTATTAAAGACGTGGACCTGGCCGAAACGCACTCTCGGCATACGCTCTTTACATCCGCTGCCCCACCAGTTGTGGTGAAAAGTCTCTTTGAGTTTGCCGCGATCTTCGTAGGCGGTATCTGATGAGCCTACCAGGCAGCACATACGGTGGGCAGTGTTCTGGGTATTTGGCTCATAGTAGTACTTGCACCATGATACGGTAATATAGTTGGACTGCTTGGTTAAGTCACTCAGACCGTCAGGCGAATCAAAAATATTGCAGTGGTCAATCCAGATATGATGTGCTCCACCCTCTGAACCGATGCCATCGGTCCACGGGTCGGCGCTGCCCTCGGCGATACTGTTTTCATACCAGATTTTAATATTGCGGATAATGATGTTGCTTTTGCCATTAATCTTCAGGCCGCCGTTAAGGCCGGGATTGTAGCCGATGCCGATGATGGTCTTGTTGGAATTTACGTTCACTGTTTGGGTTGTGTTTGACTCCGAGGGTCCCCGCGGCATTGTTATTGTTCCGGACACAAGAATGACATAAGGCAAGGAGCTTGTGGCATAATTATTAAAATCTGTCGCATTGGTAGCGATAACAGTATCACCTGCCGAACCGCCCGTGATAGTATAGGGCACGTTCCCGTCATCCAGCGAAGCCCAGCCGATGGGGCTGGTCTCGAATGACTGAACCGGAACTGCATAAACCAAAACCGCAACAAATCCGGCGAAGAAAAGTGTTCTTTTCATCACCTGTATCTCCGCAAGAAGTTTAAATTGTAACGAATTTATATACCGCCACCTGTATTATATCAAAAATGAGACTGCAAAAAGGCAAAAAATGACTGCAGAAGGTAATTTGCGCAAATTTATACTTTTTCCTGCACAAAATAAGGTTTTTAAAGTCTGAGCAAAAAGCTTTAATACAGATATATTTGCTGAAAGTTATGCAGATTGTCCAGTGTTGTGGATTATTGGCGAATAGTTTATAGTATTATCAGGCATAACAGATAAGATTGTTAATGAACCTGATGGGAGTTTTGGGTGAAAATATCGACAATGCGGCGAATTGATTGTTGGCTCGGCAGGCCGATATGTTTTGTCCTGACGGTCATCCGAAAGAGCCGTAACCTGTTGCCTTTCCCGCAAAAACCGGCGCCTCAAAAAGTCAAACGCATACTTTTTGTCAAACTTGCCGAACAGGGAGCAACCGTTCTGGCTGATGCAGCAATTCGACGAGCCGTGGAAATGGTCGGAAAAGAGAATGTATATTTCCTCGTTTTTGAACAAAACCGTTTTATCCTCGATGTAATGGATATTATCCCGCAGGAAAATGTCATAACAATTCCTGACAATAATTTTATTTCGATGGTTTTCGGCACAATCGGGGCATTACATCGTATCCGAAAGCTGCGTATTGACGCGGCAGTTGATTTCGAATTCTTTGCGCGGAGTTCGGCAATCTTAACCTGGCTAAGCGGAGCCGGCATACGGGTGGGTCTCCACAGTTTTGCCGATGAGTCGCCTTATCGCGGCGATTTAATGACTCACCGGCTGAACTACAATCCGCATCTGCATACAAGCCGGATGTTCGAGGTAATGGTTGAGGCGATTAACCTGCCTGCCAAAGAGATGCCGAGACTGAATATGGACCTGCCAAAGATGCGGCCTGTGGAATCGCGATTTACGGCTGACGAGGCAGAATTGAAAGAATTTAGGACAGTACTGGAAAAGGAGGCGCAAGCGAGCAATTATTCTCCGCTCATACTGCTCAACGCCAACGCATCCGATATGCTGCCTTTGCGTCGCTGGCCTTGGGAGCGATATGTGGAACTCGCATGCCGATTAATCGGGAAATCTCCTGCGGTGCATGTGGCTTTTACAGGTGCACCCGACGAAACTGAACATTCGCAAAAGCTTGTCAGGGCGGTCAATTCGCAGCGGTGTTTTTCAATGACCGGCAAGACAACACTGCGGCAGCTGATGATGCTGTATTGTCTTGCTGACGCACTTGTAACCAATGACAGCGGGCCGGCGCATTTCGCGACCCTGACGGATATTCAGGTCATAACATTATTCGGGCCGGAAACGCCGATGCTGTTCGGCGCAAATACGCCGCGCTGCCACATTCTCTGGAAGAATATTCCATGCAGTCCCTGCGTAAGCGCATACAATAACCGACAGTCAACCTGCAAAAATAACATTTGTATGCAGCGAATCAGCGTTGATGAGGTTTACGATTTACTGTGCGAACTGTGCAAACTGTAAAGAATACTGTTAACGCCTGCGAATAATCGTGTGAAAAACGCGGCATTTAAAGAACCATTAAAAACAATGTCCAAATCGAAACTCGCTGCCTTTGCCATAGTCATCGCTGTCATTGCGGCTGTTCTATACCTGCCTGTCCTGACGGCTGATTTTGTCTATGATGATATCTCGCAGATACTCACTGATAACTACATTCATACGCCTGCTCATTTTGCCGAGGTGCTCAGCCTGTCGGTAATGAAAAAGGATGTTATTGATAACAACCGGCCTGTAATGCTGCTGTCGCTGATGCTCGATTCGCTTTTGTGGGGACGTAATCCTGCAGGTTTCCACCTGACCAATCTGCTGCTTCATTCGTTATGTTCTGCAATGGTGTTTCTATTGCTCTATGGAGTATTAAGCCGGCTGCTGGCGCAAAGAGATAAGAATATCGGTGCATTGTGGGCGGCATTTGCCGCAGCGACGCTTTTTGCGATACACCCTGTAAGCAGCGAGGTTGTTTGTGTCGTAACATTCAGAGAAGACCTGCTGGCAGCGTTTCTTATATTGCTTACCCTCGTCCTGGCGGAGCGATTTCCAACAGAACGAAGAACAATAAACATATTGCTCGGCGGTCTGATTATAATTTCAACTTTTGCCGCCGCGGCAGCAAAGGAAAACGGTGCTGTTGCACCGTTGTTTCTGCTTGTTTACTGGCTTATTGTTCGCGGAGGCAGTCAATGGCGTATCTGGACGGGATTGATTGCTGCCGGGTTTGGCGCCACTGCGGTTTTTATAGCCGCACGTTTTATGCTTATTCCTGCCAAGTCGGTAATCTTTTTCCAAAAAGCTTCATATCTCGGCGGCTCATTTTCACAGATGCTTACAATTCAGCCGCGAATATGGGGTTTTCAATTGCTGGAGCTTATCTGGCCGAAGTTGTTGTGCGCAGACCAGACCGCCTATTCTATAAGGTACATAACTTTACCTGCCGCGTTGGTCGCATTAGCTGCGGTAATCATAGTAGCTGCGTTGCTCTGCCGCAAAAATATCGGTTTTGCTGCAGGGGCGATATTTTACTTTCTCGCAATACTGCCGACATCAAACCTCGTCCCAATATACAGGCCGATGGCTGACAGATACCTGTACCTCCCGACATTCGGAGTTTGTCTGGCTTTGGGTGCGGTAATCTGCCGATTAAAGACACCGACAAAACAATGGCCTATGGCATTACGGGTAGTTGCTGCTATGGCTATCTATATATTTTTCGGCTTCTTTACGGTACAGCAACTGTTCGTGTGGCATAATAGTATTTCTCTTTGGCAGGATACCATTAAGAAGAATCCTTTTTCCTATACCGGCTACAACAATCTTGGTTTTGCTCTTTTTGATGCCGGTGAATTTAAAAAAGCCATACCATTTTTTACAAAAGCATCTCAGCTTAATCCAAACGACTCGGACCCTATTGCCGGTTTGGCGATTACTTATAATGCCTTGGAAATGTTCGCTCCTGCCGAGGAGGCCTTTCGTAAGGCCGTTTCTTTAGATAAGCGTTATGCCGGCTACGACAGTCTTATGCAAACACTTCTCTGGCCGCCGCATCAGGCAGAGAAACTTCAAGTGATAGCCGACAGAGTGCTTGCAGAACAGAAAACTAATATAGAGCATTGAAAATTTCCCTGTAATGTTTATTTTTTGAATAGATGGACACAAACTCAAATAACAACCGGTCTCTTTTAATTTGCCTGGCTTTGACACTCGCCACCGCAGCGGTCTTTTATCAGGTTTGCACCTATGACTTTGTTAATTACGATGACCAAATCTACGTCTACGAAAACCCGAACATTCAGGCTGGTATCACACTTAAAGCCATTAAATGGGCCTTCACTGCTAATTATGCTAACTTCTGGCATCCTTTAACCTTGCTTTCGCATATGCTGGACTGGCAGCTCTTCGGCTCTAACGCCGGCGGCCATCATCTTACTAATCTTATCTTTCACATCGCAAATACTCTGCTGCTCTTTCTTGTTTTGAAGCAGATGACAAATGCGCTCTGGCAAAGTGCCTTTGTGGCGGCCCTGTTTGCCCTCCACCCATTACACGTTGAATCTGTTGCCTGGGTTTCTGAGCGCAAAGATGTCCTGAGTACTTTTTTCTGGATGCTCACGATGTGGGCTTATCTGCGATATGTCAAATATCCAAATGTTGCTCGCTACCTGCTGACACTGCTTATCTTTGCGTTAGGTCTTATGGCAAAACCTATGCTGATAACTTTGCCGTTTGTATTGCTGCTGCTGGACTATTGGCCTCTTGCCCGAATA
>Ga0315294_10006109_pt1 | contig 13232 bp, 24 predicted proteins | sample YL17G13_40_MG_FD_203626 | JGI IMG/M metagenome (GOLD analysis project Ga0315294, IMG submission 203626) | Sediment microbial communities from Yellowstone Lake, YNP, Wyoming, USA - YL17G13_40 | ecosystem: Environmental > Aquatic > Freshwater > Lake > Sediment | place: USA: Wyoming | collected... | reverse complement strand
CGATATTAAGCGGGGGATAGAACGAGTAACAGAATCGCCAACTGTAGCAGCCGCTAGGTCAGAACAGAAGATGCGTGATAATCTCGTCGCTTCTGTTGATAACGGAAAATGGCGTCGGGGATTAGAGCGCGTAACTCTTGAGGAATGGCGGAGTAAAGCCATTAACAAGGGTCTACAGCGGATACCCGCGGGGGTTGAGGAAGCGCGTCCAAAGGTAGAGAAATTTATGACTGAGCTTATACCGCATATCGAAGCGGGTATGAACACAGTCAGCAGTATGCCCTCTGCTACCCTTGAGGATTCCATTAGTCGTATGACAACCTTTGTACGTCATATGGCTGGATTCCAGCGGCGTTAGACTACAATAGAATAAGTATCTTATCTAGGGGGTTCGTGTATGGTTAAGAAAGATAAGCCTGAACGGGTATGGAATCCAGAGACTTGTGAAATGGAGCTTGTTCCCGTTAAGGTTACTAAGAAGGATAAGTAGTTAGTATTTGCGTAAAACTAGGAAAGGAGATAGCAGAACATGGCATACTGGCAACGAGAGAATATAAGGGAAGCCGTAACAATGGATCAAGCGTCTACGTATAAGCTTGAACTGCCAAAACACGGCTTCCTGGGTTCGCTTCTTCTAGCTATAGACGGTACAGAATACAACGGTTATGGTCAAGATGGCGGAGCTTGGACGCTCGCAGACAAGATAACAAAGATAGAGGTTATCGGAAACGGCTCTACTGTTATTAAGTCTCTCACGGGTAAGCAGGTTCAAGCTCTTGCTACATTTGACCAAGGGGTTATGCCACCTTCTGTACTGCGTAACTATGCGGCAAACATACAGTACGACTACTTCTTGTTGAACTTTGGGAGATTCTTGTTTGACTCTGAAATGTACCTGGATTTGGAAGCGTTCGATAATGTTGAGTTATGGGTTACTAATACAGGTTCAACAACGACGATCACTTCTTCACGTATTCAGGTAACTGCGTTTTGGGCTAGGGAAGTTTCAAAGGCGGGTTATCTAGGTTATCTCCGAAGTGAAACTTGGAAACAATGGACAACCGTAACTGACGAATGGGTTTACAACGATTTGCCGACCCAATACCTTATTCGTCGGATACTGTTGCAGACCATACCAGCAGTAGACGCAACAACCTTCAAGAATGACTGTAACGTTGAAGATTTGATGTATGACATCAAACTTCAATATGATACAGGGAAGCTTATAGCTTTTGATGGTTCTCTAAGGGATTTGTATTTCGAGAACTATCTTGACTTCGGGAAGGTTATGCTTCGCCCAGGTTTTAATTACAGTTTTGCTGATAGAGCGTTTGACGTAGGACTAGGTAACGTTTTGGGTGGTGCTGCCGCGGCTGCGTGTGCTGCGGCTTCTAAACATAAGACACTTAACCTAAACTATAACCGGCCCAGTCAATACTTCTATGAGTATGAGGGTGATGTTGGAGCGATATTCTTGTTCCAGGGAGTATCTCCCTTCAACTGTGGTCTGTATAGGTTTGACCACGACTATAACCCTGCTACTTGGTTAAACCCTGACTTGCGAAAAACGGTTAAACTGGATATTCATACAAGAAACTCTGCTACAGCTGACGCTGGCATTAACTATGTAGTGCTTGACCGTTTGGTTAGGTAGTAGAAGCGGTAAGAGTTAAACTGTGTCAGGGGGTATCGTGAGGGTTAGCGTATGCTAGGGAGAATCCTTACGATACCCCTTGTTTATAGGAGTGTGGCAGTATGAAGTCTAATCGGTTTCTTTGTTTGGATACTTCACAGATAGTATATCACAAGGGTTTGCTCTTAAAGGGAGTTGTTATAAACTGTCATGCGTCTGATGGATATAGCACTTTATATGATGGTTTGGATGCTACATCAGGGCGTAAGATTGGTAGGATAAACGGTCAGAGTAAAGTGTCCACTCCTATCGATTTTGGTGAGGGGATACGAATAGAGCGCGGTTTGTATGTAGCTTTTGGCGACCATACCGACCAGGTTATTGTTTATTTTGACCCGTTTGAGACTGTGTTAGAGTCAGAGGAATAATCTTGATACCAGTTATTCTTTTAGCTTGTGATGAAGCGGGTTACACTGTAGAGATAGATGGTAAAACCTATCGTGTACCGCTTTGTGATGCTGACGCTCATTTGCAGGTTGATGTTCTTTCCACTCCTACTATATCAGGATTTGCTACAGAGGTTACGTTAGATAAGATTTGGGATGATTTAGTCTTACTAAAGGCTTTGCTAAATGCGTTAGATAGTGTTGGTACAGATGAAGTTAATGTTAATGTGGAGAATTCGGTTAGTATTACTTCCCCCACTTCTGTTACATCAGGGAAAGATACTGTAGCAGCAGCAGGTACGCATGAACAAATGGCTAACGTTCCTTGTAAGGGAGTTAGTGTAAAAGCCCTTTCCACTAATACTGGTATGATATATCTCGGGCCTGATGGTGTAGCTGCCGCTACAGGTTATCAACTTGCTGCTGGTGAGAGTATTGATATAGCGATTGATAATCTTAACAGACTATATATTGACGCTGCGGTTATTGGTGAAGGTGTTACTTATCTGGCGGTTACATAATGCTCCAATACACTAAAGCAAAGGGTATAAGCGGCGCTGGCTGGCTAGGGTTAGTAACTAGAGATTGCCCTAATTTGATAATTCCTATACAAACCATTCCAGCAGCTAGAACACCTGGTCAAAATTGGTCTTGGAGTGCTTATACTCAAATTGTTTCATCGCTTGCTTACGACTTTCTATTAAGGCAGTTGTTAATCGCTACTGGTATAGGTCGGAATATTACTTTAACGACTTATTCGCAGAATCTAATAATACAAGAGCTAATGCACATTCAAATCGCTACTGGCGCTAGTCAGAGTGAAACTCCGGTTGGAGAAGCACAAATAGCTGAAAGTGCTGTAGTAGTAGTACCTAAAGGCACAGGCACCGCTATGCTGTTTGTGTCAACAACTAGAGATATTCCTATCGCGCCTATTCTTATTCCTGATAGTACGAGCATTTCTGTTAGAACAACTATTGACACAGCGGCAGAAAGCAAGAGAACGGTGTTGTATCTTAGCGGATATAACGCAAGCACTTTAGATTTCATTGATATTTCTACTATAACTAAACAGTATGAACAAGGCTCGCCAGTATGTTATCCTGAATTGAACCCACTAGCATCTTCAATACTCGTTACAGGTAACGCAGCAGCTAATAATTTTGGAGCATATTCGGTTGTAGTTGCTTCTTTAACAGATGATTATTTGATATGGGGCGGCGCCGCGTTTCAAAGCTTTGAAGCATATACAGCTAGTAGTGCCCAATTTGATGTATCTTTAGGTGCTGCGGGTTCAGAAGTAGCACAAGCTAGGTTTGCCATTGCTTCACCAGTTGGTTATTATACTTCTTCTCATTGTATATTTCCTTGGCCTTTTATAGCTTATGCGGGTGAAAGATTATCAATAAGAGTATCTTCTGTCAATAGTGGTTCTATACCTTATTATTCTTCCTTATATGGTGTTAAGTTGTGATATACGTAGAAGAACTAACTATTCCTGCTCAGACAACTAAAGAAGTTTGTGTTAGAGTCCCTTTACCTGTTGTTGATGGTGTCATATCAGAAGTAAATGTACTCTTTCCTGACGGTTGTAAAGGGCTTGTAGGAGTTAGAATTTACGATTATGAGCATATTATATATCCTTCTAATCCTGACCATTGGTTAATCGCCGATGATGAGGTTATACATTGGTCTGACGATTATCAAATGTCAGGTTCGCCATTTGAGTTAGGTCTAGAAGGATACAACCTAGACGATAGTTATGAACATACTATTTACTTTAGATTCGTTGTCATAGAAGCATCTAAAGCAAGTGTTATGAATAAATTTACTGATTGGATTAAGAGCTGGTGATATAATGGCTCACGGATATCCTGATTGGGCACAATCAGCTGGGGTAAATACTGTATATCAGCTTAGAGACTTGGCTGAATTAGCCGCTAGGTTAGGGTCAATAGATACTTTTGACCGTAGGGGTGATGTTTTCTTCTTATGGGATTTTGAAAGTGGGGCTGAGAGTTTTGGATATTGGGGTGGCGGCGCGGGATGGGGCACTTACCTATCGCTTTTGTATCCTAAATCTGGTCATTTGTGTTTTGCGTTAAAGAGTGGTAGTAACGGTAGTCAAAATGCTTATATGTTTTATCGTTCTCATATACCGTCAGAATCTAGGCTAGGTTTTGAATCGTCTGTTTGTGGCGGAAGCGTAAAAGGTCAAATTGTATGGTGGTTATTGTCTTATGATGGTGAAAGATGTTTAACTACCGCTATCAAGTATGACCATAATACCGATAAGTTATATTATTATAGTACTGATAGTGATTGGATAGAGTTTGCTAGTGGTATAAATTTAGGTACTGTAGCAGGCGCATATAATACCGCTAAGTTAGTTGTTGACTTACCTAATAAAAAGTATGTGCGATTTATGCTTGGGTCTAATTGTTATGACTTATCTGACATAGATGGGTTAGATGAGGCCTTAGTAGTATATCCCCAAACATACTCTCAAATAGAATTTTATGGTGAAGCTGGTTTTAATAATGTATTGTATGTAGACGATTGGATTCTAACTCAGAATGAGCCTTAAGGAGAGTGTTATTATGGCTAAAGCTTGCGTGTCAGTTGTTGCGATTGTCGCGTTAGCGTTTCTAGAAAGTTTGGCTATATACAGACAAATGGATGGTGCTATGTTCTTTCCTGTTGTCGTAGCAATAGCTGGCATAGCAGGTTATAACCTTAAAGAAGTTGTTACTAGCATCAAGGGGGTATTATCTAATGGCAAGAGTGGTAATTAGGGTAATCGTACCAAACGTAACTGATGAGGAAGCTATCACATTAAAGCAAGATATTGCGGCACTTCTAAAGGATAAGCCTGATACTGTAATCTTGCTTGATATTCGTTAAGCATTAGAGCGTAACTAATGTTTCTCCTTAGATACATTATAGACAAACTCTATGATGCCTACAGGTGGTTTCATGCTGTAGCACGTACGGTATATGACCTTAATCTTCCCATTGTGGATAAGCTGTTACATTGGTGTGCGGATAGGATAGAGAATCTTGCTGATGCTTTTAGGCAACTGTCGGATGAGTTTGAGGATATACAAGAGTGGTTTGAGCTAGTACATGATATTGCCTTACGTGTTATAGACGTATTAGACGTAGAAGAATGGCTTAAAGATGTACTAGATTTAGCTGGTATGTCCTTAGGGTTCCTTACCCTCAGATTGCTTGACGCCTTTAGATTCGCTTTTACTGCTTCATCAGACCTGGCTGATGCCTTTGTAGACGCCTTAAAGCCCGCTCTTGAAAGAGCCTTTGACTTCCTTAGTATGACAGGGGTCGCTTTTTCTTGGGCAGTATTACACATCATTAACGAAGTATTTAAGCCAGGGGTTCAATTCTTTGATAACATTATTGATACCGTTTGGGACTCCATAAGCTCTGTCGGCGGCCCTCTTTTAGATTGGTTAATCGATAATGCGGATTGGATAAGAGATAATCTCTTAAACATACCTACTTGGTTAGCTTATCATATTGCTGCTAACGCTAGAGACTTTATTGAGTTAGTGTTAGACTTGCCATCATGGTTACTAGAACAAATAGAAGAAGGAGCTGAATGGACACAAGGGTTTGTTACTGATGCGCTTAATGCTCTACTTGATATTATCGTAAATAAAACAGTCGATTTTGTTACCGCAGTTGCTTCTGGTGTTTCATCCCATTTGGATGATGTTGCGCAACCGATTATTGACTTGGGTGAGCTAATCCTTGATTATGTTTGGGGAGAGGAAACAGGCTAATGCCTAACTTGGGTGAGAAGGTAAAGAACACTCTATTAGACTGGATTGGTGATTTACTAACCCTATGGGGCAACGAGATGAAGCTTATCATAGGGGGTGGTATCGGATTAGCTCTTGATATATTAGCTTTTCCCCTGACTCTTGCTTTTGGGTTATTGATAGAAATGTTTGAACCCCCTGGGGGTTATCCGCCTGAGCTTAAAAAGTATCTCAATAAATTAGACGATAAACCTAGTATAGAAAAAGCATTAGGCTTTATGTTCTTTGCGATTAGTGTACCATTAGCTTTCTTAGGCTCGTCAGGTTCAGCCTTACAAATGAAGGTACAACAGGACGCTCTTGAGAATTTCAGAGCTAACATACTTGACCAAAACACACTCGTGCAAGCCTACTTTAGAGGAACAATAAGCGATGACTTACTATATGACTCCTTACACAAATGGGGATACACAGACGAGTTTATAGACGCTCTATTGCGCACTAATGAATCTCCTTTATCTCCTGAATACTACTTACAACATTGGCTAAGATTCGCTGATAGTGATTCTGCGTTAGGAATTCAACTTCGTCGGCATGGTTTTAATGATAATGATGTTGAAAAGCTAAAACAACTAGCTTTCTATATTCCCCCACCACAAGACTTGATACATATGGCTGTTAGAGAAGCTTTCACACCTGAAATAGCGGAAACCTTTGGTCAGTATGAGCAGTTTCCCCCTGCTTTCGCTGAATGGGCACTAAAATTAGGCATATCTGACGATTGGGCTAAAGCATATTGGGCATCTCATTGGGAGTTACCTTCACTTCAAATGGGTTTTGAAATGCTACATAGACGTATCATAAATGACTCTATGCTTGATATGCTTATGCGCGCCCAAGATGTTATGCCCTTCTGGAGAGAGAAGTTAAAGCTTATATCGTATAACCCTTACACAAGAGTTGACGTTAGACGTATGTTTAATGTTGACGTTCTATCTGAGCAAGACGTTTATGATACTTATAGAGACTTAGGTTATGACCACGAACACGCTCTAAGGCTACAAGAGTTTACAATAAAGAATCGTAGACAAGAGAGTAAGGATATAAGCAAGACTGAAATCCTTAAAGGTTACAATAATAAGATATTTACTCATAACGAAACAGCTTATATGCTAGTTGCTTTAGGATACTCACAAGATGAGACTGACTACTTACTAGCTCTAGAAGATGCTAAATTCGCAGAAGAAGAAGAAAAGATAGCTATTGAGCTTCTACAAACTAAGCATAAGGCTGGTCAAATATCGCTTGATGAGTTTAGAATAGGGTTAGGTAAGCTAAATCTACCAGCTAATCGTATAGACTTACTTGTAGCTAAACAAGGGCTTGTAGGCACTATAAAAGCAACACTCCCCACTAAAGAGGATATTATCCGATGGTATAATATGGGTAAGATTGACTCCTCTGAAGCTGCTACGTTCCTAGACACAATGGGATACGACCAAAAGTATGTCGATTTGTACCTAGCAGAAATACCTAAAACACCTTCGGCAGCTCTAGCTATTCGTTGGCTAAATAAGGGTCTGATTGATACAAAGCAAGCGGAAAAGTATCTAGGCGATTTGGGATACGCCAAAACGGAAATAAAACTACTTATAGACGAATCTACTGCTAGAGAAGCTATTTTAGACAAGTTACCATCGGTAGCAGTAATCAAACGATGGTACTCTACTGGCTACATACCTGCCGAAGATGCTATTTCTTATCTGCAACAAATGGGGTATGGTGAGAAGGAGATTATACTGTTTATGACTGAATGGACGCCAGAGGAGATTACATAAATGGCTACAGATAGACGTGATGCTTTAATGAAACTAGCTGTAAAGACTAAGAATCTTCTTACTGTTATGAAGGAAGCAGTTAAAGAGGGTAAAGCTATACAAGGAGAAAAGAAATAGTCATTATCTGCTTGTGTCTATCTGGCGCTTTAGCCATTCTTGCTGCTCGGCTAGAGGGTGATATTGGTGTTGTAGTAGTAAGCGATAAGCTTTTTTAGCTGTAATAGGGATTGTTCTTATGTATCCTTTTTCTTTGTCATATACTTTTATACCACTGTTAAGTACATAAACAATACCAATCTCTTTCATCTTATAATTCCTTACTACATTAGCATTAAATCATCGTGTAATATCTCGTTAAGCTCATAAGGAACAATTCTACCATCTGGCAACACTATACCCTTATCATAATCCCTTCCCAAGTGTTTATGTAAGCGAATGAATACAACTTTTTCCGGCTCTCCACGCAAAAGAGTTGTTCTTATACCTGGAACGCGAGTAACTTCATATATACCAGGCGCTACTTCTTTAGCGTCGGGGCGTACTCCCTTCATGTGTATTATATCATCAAGCTGATAATCTTTTAATCCTCTTATAACACCCTTCTGAGCTTTGCCTTCTAACTTTAATGCCCCTAAACGGTCAGCGTCTATAAAATCTAGTAGTCTATCATACCCTTCTTTATTGGTTACGATTGAATCAGTATCACAATAAGCGACATTATTTCCCCCTGCTATTCGGATAAGATTCCACAAGTATATTCTCGCATAACCTGTAACACAAGCGGCAATAGCAGGGAAACTATTATAGCTTAAATGTCTATCTCCTTCTCGATATACTATTCCCCCAATCGTTATCTCTCGCCACCGCTCACCTGTTTGAATGTCAAAATGATATTCTATAGAAGCATCATTATAATCTGCTGTGCGCAATACGCTTGTTTCAGGTACTTGCTGACCAAACTTTCCATACAAACAGTTTAACATACGCTTACAAAATTCGGTAAAAGCAGCATTTCCTACTTGCTTATACCCGTTACGCATAGTATAAAAGTAGCTAACATACTCCTTAAATATGGGTTTTCTCCGATAAATATATCCCTCAACAAGTCTTACTATATGTCTGTGTTCTAGCGCATATTCTATCTCACCATGCGTCAGAAATACGGAAAACTGTCCTATAGGAAATGTTAGCTTACCATTCTCACTACGGGGATAAACAGGCTCCGGCGTGTTAACTTCGCATAGACCCATTAGAATAAACGAATCGCATATATGCTTAACCTGAATCGGCGGTACATCATAAACATACTCTAGGAGCGCAGTAGGATAATCATTCGTAGCCATAACATAAGGATACATACTATTAACATCTAATTTGAATATAGGATTCCAAGGTATTTCCCCTATACGAAAAGCCTCTACTCTCCCACCATGATAACATTCCAGCTCTAGCTCTGAGGCTTTTTCGTTTGAGTGTACTTCTATAGGAAATGACATAAAACGATGCTGATAAGCATTTAACGCTTGTCTCGCTTCAGTCATTCCCCAATTCCCTAAATCTTCTGACTGAACAAATTCCCGAAAATCCGTTATGACCTTCTCTATGACTTGTGCATCATTAAGACAATATTTATCCCATTCATCTTGGTCCGCGTCTTTATCTGGCATAAGCATTTTAGGAAAGTCAACCGACTCCCCTAGTTTTACTAGACTTACAGGAAAATAATTCATTGTGTCAGATATAATAATAGTAGCTCTATCTTTACGCCATGTAATCAAAAATCGCATACGGTCAAATATGGGGATGTTCATTTTCCAACCCCGCTTTGACAACTGCGTGAAACCCTTTAAGATACGAAAGTCAAAAGCTGTATTGTGAGCAAATAACCAGATTCTCGTATGAGGTCTTGTCTTACTCTCAACCCAATCCCAAAATGTATCTATATCTGTTATACGATATATCTGTCGGGTTGAATTTACTGAATCAGCTCTAAAGTTACGATATATCGCATAACCGAACCAAAGATGATGCTCTTCTTCCCACTCACTTAGAGCTACCCCCTTAGTTTCTGTATCAAAGAAGATAAACTCTAAGGGAAGTTGTGTCCTTTGATTGTGTCGCAATAAGTGTTGTCTACGTCTATTTTTCATTAAGAGGGTCTTGCGTAACCGTGTGATACAGTTACTTCTTCAACGTCTATTCCGTACTGCTCTACTTTAGTTAACCCACCAAACTGTTCTAATGCTTCTTTTTCCAACTCTTGTTTTGATTTAGCAACATCACTCCATAATGTAATAGGTTGATTCATGGGTAAACCCGTGAACACGCTTGGCCCTTTAAGATTAACTGTATAACGATATAAACGTCGCTGGTCTGGATACCCAGGCGCTAACATTATAGCCTCTATAGGTTGTGTGTTAGGTATGGATTTTATATACGACATAGAAGGAATAACGCCTTTGAATATATTATAATCACCTAACATTATAGCTCGTCTATACGATGACAAGCCAAATGATGTCCCTAAACGAAAAGTAGACGCAAAAGATAAGCCTTGCGCTGCCGCATAACCATAAACAAGATTCCAAGCTGACCGCCCGAAAAACATCGTTACGCCTATGTCTTACTTCTACAGTCTATAAGGAATAATCTTGCTTGCTCTAGCATCTCAAACATAACTTCTGTCATAGCAACATATTCTGGATGATGTTCTTTGTAATAGGTCGCTATTTCAGTTACATATGTCTGAGCAGTTTCTATATTCCCTATAGCTTGTCCCCACTTACGCTTTAGCGCAACCCTTACAGGTGTTGCCATTAGGTTTAACTCCTATAAGACTACACTAAATCGTAGTAGTCTTTCACCTTTACTAGAGTTACCATAGAGGGGATTTGACGCTTCTCTTGTAGCTCTTGTACCTTGCGCACCACTACACTACCGCCAGTAGCAACCGATATATGATTACCACTTTCAGGATACACCAAGTGCATTATCACATACTCGCCAAAGCGACCCTTAGCCGTTTTTGCATCCACTAGAGCAAACTCTTGGTCAAGTATGTTCTCTATTTGCTCTTGGTCTGTATCCTCAAAGACTGTGCCACCTAAGTCTTTAGCAGCATCCCCACGCCGTTTTGCTTGGTCAAGAAGCTTCTGAGTGTCAGCGTCTATTTCCTTCCCCTTCTTCGGTTGTGTCCCTATAGGATTAGTGTCCTGTACCACTTGATACCCCTTTCTATTACACTATTGCGGTCAGCTTGGAATCTCGTTTATGACAAACGGCGTAAGTTATTCTTTAGTGTTTCTAAAGGCGTTACACTAGCTTTACCATACGCTGATTCTAGCAAATATCGTGTTAGCTGTAACGAGCGTTGCGTTTGCTCATTCATCTGTAATAGCCTTAACGTTAGCTGTTGTAAAGCTTCCCACTCCGGCGTAGGATGCTCCGGCTCTGGTAACTCCCCTGGAAGTGTAGGCCATACCGCCCAAGAACCATCAGTATTAAAGATTAATTTCATGGCTGTTTCAAATATAGCTATCTGTAAGCTATCATCTTTAGGATATAACCCAGGATGACCGCTATGTTGGCAAGCTACATTAAACCAGTCATAACCAGTTAATCCCCGCTCTGTTGCTAATGAAGCTCCATATTGTAATGCTGGCATCGCTTTTTCAGTATTATATTGCGCGGAAGTCAAGCGTCCCCAATCAGTCCCATAACCTTGACCGCCACAAATGTTTAACTGAAATAACCCCCAGGAACACGCCCAGGTGTTTTTGTACGCTCAGAACAAAGCTGTATATGTTTGACCTCCAACAACAACTTCCTTGGTAGTATGAAGATCGCCACAGGCAGAAGGATTCCAATTACTTTCCGGCCCTGCTACAGCTAAAGCAAACCACTCTGGTACTGCCAACCGACGAGCTTCTTTTCTTATTATCTCTGCTACACTATCGTTGAGCGTATATTGACCATACTTACCCATTGTACCCCCCTGAGCATAAACTAAGGGCTTTCCTGTTGCTACCAGAAAAAGCCCTACTAGAATAATTGCACAAGCAACTGTATTAGAGTAACAAATCCTATAATCCAAAATGCCGCCATGATACCTACTACCATAGCGCAACCGATACCCATACGCTTACGATTCGGTGGCATGGCTAACCTTCTCCTTTATAACTCTCTCAAGCTTGTATGCCATATGATTGCTATTACATTTGCTACATTCCCTTATTATATGCCATTCCCTAGTAAACAATACTACTGTATAATTATGATGACAATCAAGGCAAGTAACCTTATATACTTTCTTTGTGTTTAGATTATAGTTAAATAATCTTGTTAGCTCCATGATACCCTCAATTTCACTTGCGTAAATAAGTATAAGGCACTACAACTAATATCGCCGGCGGAAATAGGAAACAAATACATATCAATAAGAGCTTAGTCATATTAGCACCTTCTCACACCATTAAGAATTGCTAGGGGGAAAAGAGGGTTAGCCTGAAATCCCCCTAGCGTCTACTCCGTGCGGTTATCCCTACCGCTTGAAGCTGAACAAATCCTCCCCCTGCGTCTGGCCCGCAAACGCCTGGCCTAGCAGGGAAAGCTCTATCGACAGAATCTTCTGAATACGCTCTATATCATCAGGAGCATAATCATAAGTTGCTCTGTTAGCGCACTTGCGAAGATTCTGCAAGCCCTTCACAACGCCCCGCACACGCGGCTCGGCAACACGTAGAAACCTATCCCTCTTTGACTCATCGGCTGGAATGACCGTCCCCTTCTTACCTTTCGGCATCTTTCGATACCCCTTCCTTTCTGTAGTATTAACCCTCTTTAACTAACCGATAATCGCTAGGGGTTACGTTACAGGGTTTGCTTGGTGGCAGGCTGAGGATGATAACCGCTGTTCTGTAACCCCTAGGCATCATAGGTTAGTTATTTCCAATACGAGCAAAGACATTACAAGACTGTTGCCTAGCTTCCGCTTGTAACATCGCTTCAATAACAACAAGATATTGTCTTATAGGGTCAAACAACGATACCATGCCATAAAAGCGTATAGACTCATCTTCATTTCCCCACCACTCAGCAAGGGTACAAAAGCCAATACTCATAGTGCATACTTGCTCGGCTTCATCTGCTGTAACCGGAGGGTCTATGAGATGCTTGTCCATTATGAGCGTCCCTGCTTGTGCAAGATAACACGTGAGGTTGATTGCTCTAGAGCTTGCTCAAACCAGCCCTTCCAGTATCCTGCTCCTAGACACAGGGATAGCTTACAATGCTCCTCTAGCTTTCCGGCTGTGTCTAAGAAGCGGAAAAGGTTGTCAACGTCTTTGCCCGACATCGCAACCTTTAGGGTGAACACCTTATCACGCATGATAACCCTCTTTCTTGAAGGGGGATGAGTCTTCAAGTCTCTGTCCCCCCTCAACTTATACTGTCAAGAGACTCACAGGAAACCCGTACGGTTAGAGGCTTCAACGTTTTATCAACGTGTATAGTGTCTCTATCTCCTGCCGTACTG
>Ga0315294_10006108_pt1 | contig 13233 bp, 16 predicted proteins | sample YL17G13_40_MG_FD_203626 | JGI IMG/M metagenome (GOLD analysis project Ga0315294, IMG submission 203626) | Sediment microbial communities from Yellowstone Lake, YNP, Wyoming, USA - YL17G13_40 | ecosystem: Environmental > Aquatic > Freshwater > Lake > Sediment | place: USA: Wyoming | collected... | reverse complement strand
CCCGACTTCGTCGGGACACCTTGCCCGCTCGGCTCCGGATGGTTTCAGAAAAATATATTCCTCGCCTTTTTAAGACGAGCGATTGTTGACTTTTTAAAAAGATAGGTGTATAATACCGCTTAGAGTGAGTGTTCGTTACGCTAGCGGAGATTATATCTCCTATAACGTGACTCAGCTATTTGTTGCCGAGCACTCAGGATTTATCCTGGGTGCTCGGTTTTTTTATTCCATCAGCTGGTGTGGGGGGTTGATTATTACTTTATATTATTTTACAATGAAGATGGGTCCGGAGGCTGAGCACTCGCTTAAAACAAATAGCATTGGAGTACACCCCTTCGGACCCACTGTTTTAGAAATTAGAAAATAGAATGAAAGTACTAAAAGGAATTAAACAAGGTATTTCTTTAAAGAATTATACAACCTTCAAGATTGGCGGTAAGGCAAAATATTTTACTGAGATTAAAACTCAAAATCAATTAATTGAAACTCTTAGATGGGCAAAAGAAAATCATTTGCCTTTTTTTATTTTGGGGAATGGTTCCAATGTTTTGTTTTCTGATCAGGGGTATCGAGGAATAGTAATAAAAATTAATAACCCTACTCTTAAAAAAATTAATCAAAACACTATTCTTGTTGGCGCTGGTTTGCCTTTAGGAGAATTTTTACAAAAATGTAAAAAAAATAGTTGGGTTGGTTATGAATGGATGGCAGGTATTCCTGGAACAATTGGCGGAACAATTTATGGTAATGCTGGCGCTTTTGGAAACGAAACGAAAAATTTTGTTAAAAAAGTAATTACTCTTAATCCTCAGAATTTCAAAATTAAGCATTATTCATTGTCTCAGTGTAAGTTTGGCTATCGAGAAAGTGTATTTAAGAAGAATAAAGAAATCATTTTAACGGCAGAGCTTAAAGTAAAAAAGGGGAAGAAACAAGATATTCAAAAAATGATTCAAGAAAATTGGCAATATAAAATTCAGCATCAAATGTTTAAATATCCCTCAGCTGGCAGTATCTTTAAAAACATCATTATTAAAGAAACAGCGTATGCTAAGTTCTACGATAATAAAAAACAAACAGTAAAAATTAAAAATCAGATTATTCCAGTTAAAGGCGGCAAGGTTTCTGCTGGTTGGTTTATAGAAAAATGTGACTTAAAAGGTAAAATTTATGGTGGAGCAAAAATTTCTGATTTCCATACCAATGTTATTATCAATTTTAAACAAGCCAAAGCAAAAGATGTTTTATATTTAATTAATTTAATCAAGAAAAAAGTTTATGAAAAATTTAAAATTAAGTTGAAAGAAGAAATTGTACTCTAAACCCTTGACATAGAAATTCATTGCGGTAAAATTAAGGTATAGGAATAAAAGTTAATAAAAATAAAAAAATTAAAAATTAAAAATTGATAATAATGAACCAAGCAGGATTTTATTGAAGGTCGACTGCTTGGAATTAACTCTGCTATCTAAATTTTCAAAAATTTATATAGCTCAATAAAAAACATGGCAAAAAGAAAAGCAAAGAAAGCCAAGAAACCAGTCAAAAAAGCAAAAAAAGCAAAAAAGGCAAAGAAACACGCGAAAAAGCACCACAGATAAGCCTTAAGAATACGACTTGGCTTTAATCCCGCCCTTTTGGGTTTATCCAAAAGGGCGGGATTTGCTTTTTAGAGGCTTTTTGGCTAAGATAAGATGAATAAACCTATAAAATTATCATTTATGAATCTTACTATTACTCCCAAAAACTTTGAATTGTTAGAAACTTATAAAAAAAATATTGAAGTCAAATTAAAAAATCTAGAAAAATTGACCAAGCGATTTGGAGCCAAAGCTGATTTAGATATCACTATTACCCAAGATACTAAGCATCATGAGACTGGAAATATTTTCTTTGCCAAAGCAAAATTTCAAATTCCTGGGAAAGATTTATTCTGTGAAGAGAAAGGTTTGAGTTTAGATGAAGCTGTTGATAAATTAAAAGACAATCTTAAAAGATTAATTATCGAAAATAAAGAAATTAAACAGAGTTATTGGAGGAAATTCACTAAAATTTTTCGGAAGTAGAAATTCGTTGTCATTTATATCAAGTATCGATTATGTTTTCATTTTTTAACCCGAACGAATCTTATTTAAATAAAAAAAAGAGCATAGTAGCCCAAATTACCAAAAGGGAACAAGAATTGGAAAATCTTTCCCAAATAGAGATTAAAGATAAGATTCAGGAATATCGCGAACAAATTAAAAACAGCAAACTACTGAATGATTTTTTAGTTGATGTTTTTGCTTTAGTAAGAATAGCGGCTCAAAGAACTTTAGGCCAGCGCCATTTTGATGTACAGCTCTTAGGTGGTATAGCTCTTCATGAAGGTAAGGTGATAGAAATGAAAACCGGTGAGGGAAAAACTTTAGTGGCTACTTTGCCAGCAAGTTTAAATGCTCTTGAAGGAAAAGGAGTTCACATTATTACTGTTAACGATTATTTAGCCCAAAGAGATGCCATCTGGATGGGGCAAATTTATTATTATCTGGGATTATCAATTGGCTGTATTACTCAAGAAGGGGCATACCTCTATGATCCTGAAAAAGAAGTTTTAGACAAACAAAGAGATGAATTAGGAGGTTTTAAGGTTTTTAAAGAATTCTTAAAACCAATAGAAAGGAAGGAAGCCTACTTGGCAGATATCACTTATGGCACCAACACAGAGTTTGGTTTTGATTATTTAAGAGATAATTTAGCCAACGATTTTAAAGAAAAAGTTCAAAGAAAGCATCATTATGCCATTGTTGATGAAGTGGATAGCGTTTTAATTGATGAAGCCAGAATGCCATTAATTATTTCTGTGCCTGATGAAGAAGCACCAAAACTCTATCAGCAATTTGCTGCTTTAGCCCCTCAATTTAAAAGGGATATCGATTTTATTATTGACGAAAAACAAAGAGCCATTAGCCTAACCGAAACAGGGTTGGATAAAGCAGAAAAAATTTTCGGTTTTAATATTTTTGATAAAAAAGGCATAGTTTTTACTCATTATTTAGAAACAGCCCTCCAAGCCCACCATCTTTATTTAAAAGATAAAGATTATATAGTTAAAGACGGAAAAGTTATTATTGTTGATGAATTTACCGGCAGACTATTATTTCAAAGAAGGTATTCTGGCGGTTTGCATCAAGCCATTGAAGCAAAAGAAAGAGTGCCTGTTCAACAAGAAAGTCGCACAGTAGCTACAATCACTTTACAAAATTATTTTAGAATGTATCAAAAGCTTGCTGGGATGACTGGTACTGCTATCACTTCAGCTGAAGAGTTTAAAAAAGTTTATAATATGGAAACGATAATGATTCCAACTAATAAGCCGATGATTAGGCGCAGTTTATCAGATAGAATTTACAAAACCCAAGAAGCAAAATTAAAAGCTATTGTTGAAGAAGTCAAAGAAAGATATGACCAAGGCCAGCCAATTTTGATTGGTACGCCTTCAGTAGAAAAAAACGAGCTTTTAAGTTTGTATTTGAAAAAAATCAATATTCCCCACAATGTTTTGAATGCTAAGAATCACGAAAAAGAAGGAGAAATAATTGCTCAAGCTGGTAAATTACATAAAGTTACTGTTGCTACTAATATGGCTGGTCGAGGAGTAGATATTATTTTAGGTGGTAATCCGCCGGATAAAGAAGAACGAGAAAAGATTCTTACTTTAGGCGGCCTCCATGTGATTGGCACTGAAAGACACGAAGCAAGAAGAATTGATAATCAATTGCGCGGTCGATCTGGTCGTCAAGGCGATCCTGGTTCTTCGCAATTTTTTCTTTCTTTGGAAGATGATTTAATAAGAATTTTTGCGCCTAAATCCTTGCCTAATTTAATGGAAAAATTAGGTTGGCCAGAAGACCAACCTATAGAACACTCGATGGTTTCTAAAGCCATTGAAATGGCTCAATCAAAAATCGAAGGCCTTTATTTTGATATGAGAAAACATATTCTGGAATATGATGATGTGATTAACAAACAAAGAACGGCTTTTTATAAAATGAGGGATGATATTTTGATAAAAGAAAAAGAAGGACAATTAATAGATTATGTGAAAAATATTTTCGAAGAAAAGGGAATAACTTTTCCCGAAGAGAAACTTCAGCAAAAAATTCAAACTTTTGACGAAGAAAGATTAAACGTAACTTTCAAAATCTTTGCTTTGAGAATTTTTGATAGCCTATGGATAGAGCAAATAGAAAAAATGGAATCTCTAAGAGATTCTACTTCTTTGAGGGCTTATAGCGGCAAAGATCCATTAGTCGAATATAAGAAAGAAAGTTATTATTTTTATAAAGAATTAGGCGAAAGATTTAAGAGTTATTTGATTGATAATATTAATAATGTTCTCTCTCTTTAATTATGTACCAAGTTAACATTCAACAATTTTCTGGTCCTTTGGATCTGCTACTTCAATTAGTGGAGAAGAAGAATTTAGCTATTACTGAGTTGTCTTTAGCTCAAGTTACTCAGGAGTACGTGGCATTTCTAAACGAGCAAGAAGAAATTAATTCAGAAGATTTAGCTGATTTTTTAGTTATTGCTTCCACTTTGCTTTTAATAAAATCCCGTTCGCTTTTGCCTTCTTTGGTTTTGGCTCCAGAGGAAGAAGCAGAAATTATGGACTTGGAAACTCGCTTAAAAATCTATAAACTATATAAAGAGGCCGGAGGAAAGATAAAAGGGATGTTTAAAAAAGAGATTTACGTTCTTAATCGTCCTTCTTGGAAAAATATTGAACCGAAGTTTTTACCCCCTTCAAATTATTCTTTAGAAAGTTTAAACATCGCTTTCTTAAGAATTCTCAAGGAGATTCAAATGGAGGAGATAAAACCCTTAGCTGAGAAAAAAATTCAAAAAATCATCAGTTTGGAAGAAAGGATTAAAGAATTAATTCAAAAAATCACCCACGGTAAAATGTTTCGGCTTCATGATTTGGCTAAAGAAAAACAGGATAAAATTGATTTAATTCTGACTTTTTTAGCTGCTTTACACTTAGCAAAACAAAAAATCATTAAAATCGAACAAAAAGATAATTTTGGAGAAATATGGATCTCGAATCAATCTTAGAAAGTTTACTTTTCGCTTCTGGTGAACCTCAGACCGTAGAAGAACTGAGTTCTTTATTAAACGAAAAAGAGGCAATAATTCAAGAAGCGCTTCTAAAATTAAAAAATTCTTATGAAACGGAAAAAAGAGGATTAGAGTTGATTAATAATGATAATAAATGGTTATTAGCTACTAATCCAGCTAACTTGCCATTTTTGAACAAACTCAAAAAAGAAGTTTTTGAAGGCGATTTAAGTTCTGCTGCTGCTGAAACTTTGGCTATTGTTAGTTATCGTGGTCCAATTTCTCGAGCGGAAATTAATGAAATCCGAGGGGTAGATTCAAGCTATATTCTTCACCAGCTTTTATTGCGCGAATTGATTGAACGTTTTCCTAACCCCAAAAGAACAAATACTTTTCTTTATAACATTTCTTTTAAATTTATGAATCATTTGGGTATAAGCAGTGTCAAAGATTTACCAAATTATGAGGAACTTCATCAAAAAACTTTCAGTTAGAATTTTTTGCTTCTGGTTCATCTTTATCTTTAGCTTAATCTTAATCGCTTATGGCGGTTATTTAAAAAACTATCTTTCAACTAATCACCAGACTTTTGTTACTCTTACTCCAGCTCCAGAATCAATACAAGCGACTGCTTATTTAGTTGGCGATTTAATATCAGGACAAATTTTAATCTCAAGAAATAAAAATCTTCATCTTTTCCCAGCTTCTCTCTCGAAATTAATGACAGGGGAGATAGTCCTAGATAATTTTCCTCTTAATAAACAAATTTCCATTACTCCTTATATGGTCAGTACCGAGGGAGAAGAAGGTGGTTTAAAAATAGGGGAAATTCTGAAAGTAGAAGACTTATTAAAAGTACTTTTAATAACTTCATCTAATGATGCAGCAGTGGCTTTTACCGAGGCATTAGAAAAAGGAGGTCAGGCCTTTGTTAATTTAATGAATGGAAAGGCTCAAAAATTAGGTTTATATAATACAGCATTTTTTGGAGCAACAGGTTTAGATAGAAACGGAAATTTTACCACCGCTGAAGATTTATTCAAACTGAACCAGGATATTTATAAAAATTACCCTCTTTTGGGAGAAATTACTAGAAAACCAGAAGAAACTGTTTTCTCTAGCGATGGCAAAATTATGCATCAGCTTAAAAATACCAATGTTTTAGCTGGTCAATTAGCGTATTTATGGCTGGGAAAAACTGGCTCCACGCCTATTGCTAAAGATTGTCTCTTGACTATTTTTGAATTTCCTTTAAAAGATGATAAAATAAGCATAGCGATTATAGTTCTTAATTCCACTGACAGATTTGGAGATACCGTTCAACTCTATAATTGGGTGCGAGAGATTTTATCGAAATAACTTTATTTTTATGCTTTACCCTTCAGTTGCTTTTCAATTAATCAGAATTCTTCTTTTAACAATTTTTGCTTCAGCTTTAGCGGCAATTCTTACTCCGGTATGGACAAAAGTTTTATATAAATATCATTTGGGAAAACAGATAAGGGAGGATGCTAATGCCCCAGTTTTTATGAGCCTTCATAAAAAGAAATCAGGCACTCCAACTATGGGAGGTGTTTTAATGTGGGGGACAACCTTAATTGTAACCTTCGTTTTTTTCATTTTGAGTAAAACAGTTAATGGCTTCTGGTCTCAAATTAGTTTTCTCTCGCGATCTCAGACTTGGTTGGTTTTAGCAGCTATGACTGGTGCCGCTTTGGTAGGATTATCAGATGACCTCTTAGGTATTTTCCGTATTGGACCAAAAGGTGGCGGCTTACGGATGAGAAATAAGGTTTTGATTTATACTCTTATTGCCGCTCTTGGGGCGTGGTGGTTCTGGATAAAATTAGGCTATAACAGTATTACTATTCCTTTCCTTGGTCCTCTTACCTTAGGATCTTGGTATATTCTCTATTTTATTTTTATCTTAGTGGCAACAACTTTTTCTATGAATGAAACTGATGGCCTCGATGGTTTAGCGGCTGGAGTGGCTCTGGTAGGTTTTATTTGTCTTTTAGTTGTTGCTTTTGTGAAAGGTAAATATGATTTAGCTGCTTTCTTAGGGACTTTTATCGGAACAATAATTGCTTTTCTTTGGTTCAATATTTACCCAGCCCGTTTCTTTATGGGCGATACTGGTGCTATGACTTTGGGCATTACCATGGGAGTAGTAGCTATGTTGACTGATACTTCTTTGTTTTTGCCGTTTTTTGCTTTTATTTTAGTAGTAGAGTCAATGTCAGTCATTATCCAAAAGATTTACAAAAAAATTAAACATAAAAAACTCTTTCTCTCGACTCCTATTCATCATCATTTTGAAGCCAAAGGTTGGCCGGAAACTAAAGTTACTATGCGTTTTTGGATTTTATCTGGTGTAGTGGCTGCTTTTGGCTTGGCTCTATACTTTCTTGATATATTTATGATATAATAAAGAGTATGGGTATTGATTATCAAAATAAGTTAGCCGAATTAATGATTTTAGCAGCTCAGCAAGGCGCGTCTGATTTGCATCTTAGCGTAGGTAAACATCCGACAGTGAGAATTGATGGTAATTTAGTGCCGGTTTCTAATGAACCAATTTTAACCCCGGAAATGACTGCTGGTTTAATTAGTGCTCTTTTAACTCCTGAGCAGGAAGAAAAACTTATTAAGGAAAAAGAAATCGATTTTGCCTTTTCTTATGAAAATAAGATTCGTTTTAGAATTAATGTTTATTTTCAAAGAGGTTATCTTTCCGCTGCTTTGCGTTTAATCTCTACTCATATTCGGACAGTAGAGGAATTAAATCTACCGCCAATTACTCATGAATTTTCTAAATATAATCAAGGTTTTGTTTTGGTAGTTGGTCCTGCTGGTCATGGTAAAACTACTACTTTAGCCGCTTTAATTGATGAAATTAATCACAAAAGAATGGATCATATTATTACTATTGAAGATCCTATTGAGTACACCTTTGTCCAAGATAGATCTTTAATAGATCAAAGAGAAGTAGGGGGTGATACTCTCAGTTTCCATCGGGGCTTAAGATCTGTTCTTCGACAAGATCCTGATGTGGTGATGATTGGTGAAATGCGCGATCCAGAATCAATTTCTATTGCTTTGACTGCTGCAGAGACCGGACATTTGGTTTTTTCAACCTTACACACCAATTCTTCCAGCCAAACGATCGATAGGATTATTGATAGCTTTCCAGCTTCTCAGCAAAATCAGGTACGTTCACAATTAGCTTCCACTTTACTGGGTATAGTTTCCGAAAGATTGATTCCGAGAATTTCTGGCGGTAGAATTCCGGCTTGCGAGATTATGTTTGCGAATTCTGCTGTTAAAAATTTGATTCGTGAAGCTAAAACATATCAAATTGATTTAGTTATAGAAACTTCAACTCAAGAAGGAATGTCATCCCTTAATCGGGCCTTAATTGATTTAGTAAGAAAGCGTGAAATTTCTTTAGAAACAGCAGAAACGTATTCTTTAAATCCCTCAGAATTAAGACAATTACTGGGTTAATATATGAAATTTATTTATCGAGCAAAAGATAAATTAGGCAATATTAAAACTGGAGCGGTTGAGGCTCGTTCTTTGGATGCCGCCTTAAAATTGCTTCAGAGTTATGAGTTAATTGTTTTAGACATTAATCCAGAGAGGAAAATTACTTTTTTGGATGAACTTTTTGGCAAAAGAACCAGAGTTTCCAAAAAACATTTAGCCATTTTTTTGAGACAATTTGCCACTTTGCTTCAAAGCCAGGTGCCTTTAACCGAAGCTTTAAAGACTTTACTTCTTCAGGCTGCCACTCCAGCCATTAAAGATTTGACTTTTGAATTAATTTCTGATTTAGATGCTGGTTTTTCTCTTTCTAAAGCAGTGGAAAAAAGATCGGATATTTTTGGCGAATATTATAGTCAGATGATTAAATCCGGTGAAATTTCCGGCCGCTTGGAAGAAGTTTTAGGTTATTTGGCTGATTATGCTGAGCATGAAAATGATTTAATAGCCAAAGCTAAATCATCAGCTACTTATCCTGTTTTTCTCTTTTTAACTTTCTTGGTTATCGGCACAGTCATTACTGTGGCTTTAGCCCCTCAAATGGCATCTATTTTTGATGAATTTGGCCAAACGCCGCCTTTAGGCACTCGGATTCTTATTTTTATCGGCAGCTTTTTGAATCGATGGGGTATTTTACTTTTAGTTTTTCTTTTGGGAATAGCTTGGCTATTGATTAATTATTTTCGTTCCAAAGAAGGACAAAAAGTAGGTGGAGTGTATTTGTTAAAAATTCCTGTGATTGGTAATATTTATAAAAAAATATTTATTAGTCGTTTTGCTGAGACTGTTGGTAATTTAATTTTAGGCGGTATTCCTGCAGTCACCGCTTTTGAAGTGGCGGGTGATGCCACCGGCAATTATGTCTATCAGAAAATAGGACAAGAAGTAGCGGAAAAATTAAAAACCGGAGAAAATATTAGCAATGTTCTAAAAAACTATTACGAATACTTTCCGCCTCTAGTTAGCCAAATGACAGCAGTAGGAGAAAGCACTGGTCGTTTAGAAGAGATTTTAAAAAAAGTAGCAGAATATTATCAAAAAGAAGTAGATAGATCATTTAGCACGATGATTGATTTACTTCAACCTGTTTTGGTAGTTTTGATTGGCATTTTGGTTGCTTTTCTCGTGGCCGCAGTTCTTTTACCAATTTATCAATTGGCGCAAGGAATATAAAATTCAGATTTAAAAAAGGTCGAATAATTAATAATTAAAAATTATGAGAAAATATAAAGGTTTTACTCTGATTGAAATGTTAATAGTGATTACTATTATTGCTCTATTGGCTTCTTTAATTTTGGTTGGTATGGGAGGAGCGAGGCAAAAAGCTCGTGATGCAAGAAGAATCGCAGATTTAAGGTCTGTGCAGAATGCTTTAGAATTATATTATGCCAATAACTCTGCTTATTCTGATGCAATTACTTGGACTGACTTAAAAACAGATTTGGCAACAGTTGGTTCTTCTCAAATTCCTAATGATCCAGATAAAACTAAGAGTTATCAGTATTGTCCCAGAGATAATAATTTAAGTTATATTTTAGCAGCTCAACTTGAGACTGACGATGCTGCTCTAACAGAAAGTTTTTCAGGAGACACTTGTGGTGGTTTAAGTTGTGGAGCAACTAATAAAGTTTATTGTCTTAAACCCTAATATTTATAAAAATTTAAAAGAGTGAATTTTGAGATGCTATTTTTAGTATTTGTTTTTGGTACCATTATCGGCAGTTTTATCAACGTTTTAGTTGATAGAACTGATACCAAAAGATCGCCCTTTAAAGGGCGATCTTTTTGTCCTTATTGTCATAAAACTTTAGCCTGGTGGGAGATGGTGCCAGTGTTAAATTATTTTTATTTAAAAGGCAGATGCTCTTCCTGTCATCATAAATTATCTTTTCAGTATCCGATGGTAGAGCTTGCTACTGGTTTATTGTTTGCCTTAGCTTTTTGGCGTTTTTTTCGTTTTCCTTTAATTAACTTACATCTATTTACTGTTTTGAATTTAGAAAATATTTTAATTTTGATTAATTTAATTCTTTGGTTTTATTGGATTTTTGTTTTTCTATCTATTTCTCTTTATGATTTGAAAAAATATTTGATTCTGAGTGAGGTTCTTATCCCAGCTATTATAATTAGTTTTTTCTGGCGAATTTTTTTAGGAGTCATAGTTTCCGTAAAACATTTTAGTTTTCTTCCTCAGATAAATCTTTTGCTTGGTTCTCAAACTTATGTTTTTGGAAATTATTCTTATCTTCTTTCCTTAATATTAGGAATAATCTTTGCCGGAGGATTAATTTCTTTATTGGTTTATTTAACAAAAGAAAAAGCGATGGGTTGGGGTGATGCAATTTTAGCCTTTTTTATTGGCTTAATTTTAGGTTGGCCAGAAGCAATTATGGCTTTAATTATTGCTTTTTTATCTGGGGGGTTTGCTTCTTTAATTCTTATGGCTTTAAAGAAGAAGACCATGAAAAGCTATTTGCCCTTTGCTCCTTTTTTATCTTTAGGAACAGTGACAGTCATGCTTTTTGGTGATATAATAATAAAAGGCTATCTCTCAATACTTTTAATTTAATGAGAAACATAATTTTTAAGACAAAGGGGTTTACTATTATTGAAATGATGGTGACTTTGAGTATTATAACTCTTTTAACAGTGATGGTTTTAGCTTATTCTCGCCAAAGTGAATCCTTAACTAATCTAATAAGAGATAGCGATAGATTGTTATTTAAGTTACGCCAAGTTCAAAGCTCTTCCATGCTTACTTTGCAAAAATCAGACACTTCCAATTCTATCTGCGGCTGGGGTATATCTTTCGATTCTACAGTAAATAATAGTTACATTCTTTTCCATGATTTCTGTAATCCTTCTATCAACCAAGGTGATAATATATATGAGAGTGGAGAAGAATACGAAACTGTTAATTTGTTAAAAGGGGTGGTAATTACTAAGAGTGATATTGCTTCCATAGTTTTTGTTCCTCCTGAACCAAAAATTAAAATAAGTTTTGATGGAGCTTCGAGTCAAACTCTTAATACCACAGTTAATATTCAAATGTGTCTTGAGGCTAATCTTCCTAATTGTTTTACTATCCATATCACTCCAGCAGGGCAAATATATAAAGAGCAATTATGAAATCATAATGATACAAAATATAATACAAAATAAAAATGGATTTACTCTTGTTGAAGCTTTAGTGGCTTTATCTATTTTAATTGTAGGAATTATATCTGGTTTTATTTTAGTCACTAAAGCTCTATACGATGTCACGATTATCCAGGACAGATTAACCGCCAGTTTTTTAGCCCAAGAGGGAATAGAGTTTGTAAGACAAATCAGAGATTCAAATTATGTAAAGACAATTAATGGTACCCTAACACCTTGGAACGAAGGTTTAGCTGATGATTCTTATCTTGTTAGCAGCATAGGCAATCCGCCAACAAGCATTAAGCTTTTACCTTATGATGATAAAATTTTAAAATATAATTCTAACACTGGTCTTTATAATTATGATACTGGCCAGGATACTGTTTTTAAAAGAAAAATAACTATTACAAATCTTCCTCCTAATGAAATTCTAGTACAATCAATAATGGATTGGACTAGTAAAGGCGTTAATTTTCATTTAGTGGTTGAAGATCGTTTATTTAATTGGCTAAAACTCTAATGAGAAATATAAAGTACAAAATGCAGAATACCTGCCTGCGCAGACAGGCAAGATACAAAAGAGGTTTTACTTTAGTTGAAGTTTTAGTTTCCGTGGGTATTTTTCTTTTGACTATTATAGCTATTTCCCAGATTTTTATTTCAGTGATTCGTTCAGAAAAATTAGCTTATACCCTTTTAAATAGTGAAAATAACATTAGAAATAATTTAGAATTAATGGCGCGAGCTATTAGAATGGGAACAAAGTTCGAGGATCTCAATGCTGATATTAATAAGCCCATTACTCAAATTTGTTTCGTAAATAATGAAGGTCAAGAACAGTGCTTTGAATTTAAAAATAATTCTCTTTATCAAAGGTTAAGTGGCGAAGAACAGCCTTTAATAGATTTTCAAACTTTAAAGATAAAAATAAAACAAGGTAGTTTTTACATAATGACAAGTACCGATCTTCCTCAATCAACAATTATTATTCAAATTCTAGCCGAAACAACATATCAAAATAATTCGTATGAATTTAAAGTGGAAACTGCAGTAACCCCAAGAAATTTACAAATTTAATAAAGTCATATTCATGAAAGAACCAAAAGGACAAATATTTTTAATGAGCATTCTGATTTTAAGCGTTGTTTTGACGGCAGGGATGATTTTAATGGCGATTTTTATTAGAGATTTAAAACAATCCACAGAAACCAGTGCCTCAGTTAAAGCTTTTTATGCTGCTGATAGCGCCATGGAGTGGCGTTTATATAATACTTTTAACGATCCAGATTTACCAGAGTTTTCAATGACTAATGATACTAGTTTTGAATATGATTCAAATGATTACGTTAATATTGGAAAGATTAAAACTATTGGTATTGCTGGAAACACTAAGAGAGGAATTGAGATTTACTTCTCTAGCCCCTAAAATTGAATCGTTTTTGT
>Ga0315294_10006107_pt1 | contig 13233 bp, 14 predicted proteins | sample YL17G13_40_MG_FD_203626 | JGI IMG/M metagenome (GOLD analysis project Ga0315294, IMG submission 203626) | Sediment microbial communities from Yellowstone Lake, YNP, Wyoming, USA - YL17G13_40 | ecosystem: Environmental > Aquatic > Freshwater > Lake > Sediment | place: USA: Wyoming | collected... | reverse complement strand
GGAGCTCCGGGAACCAATGCCACCGTCAATAATACCGGGACTTCAGCAGCAGCGGTATTTGATTTTACAATCCCTCAAGGAATAATGAACCAGACCGCCAACCTAACGGCGGGAGTGCCTGGCGCACCCGGTGGAACCGGGGGAGTAATCCTATTCTTTAACCATAGTGCATCTGACATCGCAACATACGAGGGGCTGGTGAAAGTTCCTGCTGGTAATGCAGAAGCTGATGAAACAGCAACTGTTAAGAATGCTCTGGGGTTTGTGCTTGTCGATTCATACGCGACAGTCGTTGGTGAACCCGGACTGGCACAACTCCCGGCGGGGTTATGGCAGTTCAACTCGTGGGACTATGTTGATACTGCATCGGGAACAACCGTAATAGATTTCAAAATTTATAACCGGACTGCTGGCGGAACTGAAACGTTCCTGTTCAATGTAACTTCGTCGGACATCGATGCGCTTGTGGCAACATTGTACACGACTACATACGCTCAGGCTACACCTTATACCATTTCTCTTACAGATAGGATCGTCATAAAAGTCTATGGGCGTTCAACACATAGTGCAGATGTTACATTCCATTGGGTCTATGATGGCTCTACCCACACCTCAAATGTCCAGACACCCCTTGCGGTTGCCGATCCCACAACCCTGACATTCGGAGCACAGGCGGCAGAGACGCTGAAGAAAGGGCAGGCTGTTTACATATCGGGGGCGGTGGGGGAGAATCCCACAATATCCCGTGCAAACAATACTGTCAGCTCACAATGCCGGGTTGTAGGACTGGTAACTACCGATCTGGCATCTGGAGCAATAGGATTAGTCCGACGCAGCGGTATCCTGACGGCAGTAGATACGCAGGCAACAAACACTTATGTAAATCCGGGTGGTGAAACGTGGTTAGCTGGCGATCTTCTGTGGTCAACTGGTACTGGTGGACTATCAAAAACACGCCCGACATCCGGGCGTTCAGTCAAAGCCGCATTCTCAATGCTAGGCTCTAACGCAGCCGATGTCTTATTGGCATATCCATTCGAGAATCCCGTATGGTCAACCGCAGCAGCCGGGGAAAACATAGTGCTCCGTACTGGAGACAGTAACGGTGCAAACAAAACCTCGTTCCGGAACTATACCAACAGCGAAGTCGCGTATGTCAATTCTCTCGGCAATGCAATGTTCAACGGCACTATATTCACCGGCAATCTCTCCATGAGTTCACAGTATATCACCGGGTTACTCACCGGGAGTTCTGGCGGATCAGTGCCCAACAAGTCCTATGTCGATGCAGCTATAGCGGGTGTAACTGGAGGAGATACAACCGGGTTCTATTTCCTGAACGGAACCCGGATACTCACCGGGAATATGAACGCAGCCGGGTTTAACATTACCAACCTGTCAACGCCAATAGGGACGCTGGATGCAGTCACTAAAGCGTATGCTGATGCATTGCCGATGATCAATAACTCCTACGTCAGAATAGATAACGGCAGTTACGTTCAGGTAAGCAATGGCAGCTACGTCCAGATAACCAACGGGTCATACGTGCAGATCAACAACGGCTCATACGTCAAAGTGGACAACGGTTCCTACGTCCAGATCACCAACGGTTCCTACGCCAAGAATCCATTCTATTCCTATCTCACCCTGATGGCAGGCTCGGCGATGGTTCCGACCACTAACCCGGCAACCCTCGGGCAGGACGAAACATCTACGGGGAAAAACAATTACATCATGGGCAACTTCACCGATGGCGGTTCCGAGAATCTGCAATGGATTATCGACATGCCCGCCGATTGGGATAGCACAGCAGCGACGAATGGTAAACTTGCCTTTACGTTCCTGTGGACGGCGCAGGAAGGCACTGGCAATGTGAACTGGACAATGAGCGGGTTGGTATTCCCAGACGATGCTGCGCTCGGAACAGTATTGCCGGAGATTGGGTTCGCTACCGATACCCTGCTGGCAACCGGCGATATGCACATCTCCGCAGGGACTACGGCAGCGCTCGTGACTTCCGCAGGGACTGGCGGGAATGTGGCGATATTCAAAGCGGCCCGGAATACCGGGTCGGCAGCCGATACGTTCACGGGCACTGCGCAACTCATCGGTGTGCGGGTTAAGTATATCCAGACGAAAGTGGCGGCGTGACCATGAAGGGCAACTGGGCGATCCTGCTGCTTGTCCTGATGGTGTGGACAGCGATAGTGGCGGTGTATGCTGTTAACTCACAAGCACCGAAGGTTATGCTAGTAGTTACTCCGACGAGTGGGATGGTTCCCGTGCAGGTGTTCGCCAGTGATATATCCGGCGACCAGACGATTACTGCATGGCGATACGACTTCGGGGACGGCACAAACTCCACCGAGCAGAAAGCCTCGCATACCTACAAGTCGGCAGGGACATTCAATCTTACCCTTACCGTGACGAACAGCAAAGGCGAGAGGGCAACGGATTACGTCTGGGTCTATGCAAAGGTAAAGGATGCGCGGATTAACGAGACGACAAGCACCACACAGGCCCGGGCGGGGAATAATACTATCACCGATGCAATGGCAAATAAAACGCCTCCGCAGAAGGCTGTGATTCTCACAACCGAGACGAGCAAAGTGCTGGTGTCTGAAAAGTTTCCCTTAACGACGAATGACGCTGACAGCAAAACCATCATTAAAATCACATCCTATTCCTGCGATTCCAAGAAGTTCCATATCGACGGCACTATGTGCGGGTACTGGATACAGGCGACACGCGGCGGGCTGGAAGTAGCGACGAATTCCCCGATCCTGATCAGTCCTCCGCCCTATGAAGTCCTTGTGAGTGAAGATTATAACGCAACGGCGAACCAGATCGTGCAGACGATGAAAGAGGATCCGGAAGGCGCTGCGCTGCAAACACTGGCAATGTATGTGGATATGTGCCCTCTCGGACGTGCAGTGACGGGGACACCTGCATGAAACGCCTGCTGTGCGTTCTGCTGATGTTTGTCATTATAGCGAGCGTGGTGCATGTTTCCGTTCCGAAAGTACGGGCGGATATCCTTATAAAATTTCTGGATGAGGATACAGCTGACAGATGGATGTCTAATGATACTGCCGATTATTTCCCCACGGTAAGGAATGGCCCGGGGTCGACTAGTGGGGATGGCGCATCAGGATATTATATGTTAAATATCACAGCGAGCGCGGTGTCCCAAAAATATACTATCACTCGTATAGGATATGGATTTAATACATCTTCTCTTCCCGATGATGTTATTTCGATTGATAGTGCAATATTAAGTCTCTATGTAAAAAATACTAATTTATATTTGGCAGATAGTACACATCAAAGAGCCGTTATAACTGGTTTTTCACCAGCGACAAATAATAATTTTGTTGCTGCAGATTTTAATACATTCGGTCCTGTTAATTATTCCAATAATTTTTGGGATTTGCAGAATGATTATAATAAATATGTAAATTTCACCTTTAATGCAAATGGGATTGCTAATATCTCAAAAACGAGTTATACAAATATTATGCTTCGTTATGTACAGGATCAAGTAAATTCTAATAGCACACTCACATGGACAAGTGGACAATATTTGGGTGGGAAAGTATATGATTATACAGAATCCGCAGGGAAGTACCCCTTAATAACAATTGTTTATACCCCAGCCGCCGGTGGCGACACCACCCCGCCAAACAGCATCACCAACCTCGCTAACTCCACGAATTGCAGTTCCGTAAACTGGACGTGGACGAATCCGACAATCAGTGATTTCAACCACACGTACATCATGCAGAATGGTACGTTCTATCGTAATGCCACGAACAGCACGACGTTTGACCTGTGGAGCGGGCTGCCTGCCAATACCGCAATGACATTCAGTTCCAAGACGGTAGATATTACCGGGAATATGAATGCAACGTTCGTGAACCAGACGGCGAATACCAGCGCCACCTGTGCAGTGCTGCCTATCGTCCAGTGGACTATCGATAAGCAAACCGTCCGGGTGCCCGGCACCGTCACCACCGTGGACACATCGCTGAATACTCCGACCTCGTGGCAATGGTATTGGGGCGACGGAAGCGCCAATGGCACATCGAACCAAGAGCAGCACAAGTATGTGAAACGCGGGGTATACCAAGCGCAACTGACGGCTACCAACGCTGCGGGCAGTAATACGTCATCGAAACAAGTACGGGTTATCGGTTATGACCAACTATACTAAACTACTGATGGCATTGCTCCTTGCGGCACTGTGCGTAGGCACAGTGAGCGCTGATGCCGTCACGCCCCCGGACAACATCCGCATTGCAGCATACATCAGCACCCATAACCAGATCGGAATCTGGTGGATTAACCCGACGATTGCGGATTTCGCCGGTACTCAGGTGTGGTTCGATAATGTGTTTGTCGGGACGGACGGGGCGGCAGTGAAGTTCCATTACTGGGAGTTCCTGGCGCTCGGTGACCATACGTTTTCAACGCACACGATCGATAGTTTTGGGAATGTAAATCCGGTATGGGAAAATATCACCATTACAAATAACGGATTCTTTGCCTGCGATGAGCACTGGTATTATTATGAAGAGTATTGCACTCCGGCAATGCCCTGCTATTTTGTGAATCTTACAGGGACTACGGTTCTAAACGGAAGCCAGAGCTGGAACGTCACGCTTGGTAATATGACGTGGGGCACTAAAATAATTAATGCCACTGAAGGAAATGTGTCATGGTATCAATGCGGCATTCAGAATATCACTATTCCACAAGTATCCATTACAACAATCGAAACAACGGCTATCCCAATAGTGACGATTCCGAATCTCCCGGTTGGAACGAAACCATTTGAGTTCCCGCAATGGGGGTATGTTTTATTATTAGTTATTGTGATATTGTTAATCATTATGCTAGCTAGGAGAAGATAACGATGAAACTCATATGGATTATTAGTCTAATCATTTGTCTGGGTATTCTGGTATGTCCGGTGATGGCAGAGACGTTGACGGGTGAGATAAGTAATAGTGGTACAAGTTACCGTTCATTCACATTGAGTATTCTAAGTGGTTATACTGGGCCGTCAAGTGTATTTGGAGTTCTAAATGTATACACTATTCAGAACACCTTAGGATTTAAAACCTTGATTCGAATGGATAATGGAAAAAGACCGACATATTCGGTTGTTAAAAGTGGTGGGACTGCTCCAGTATCCGTTTATCACGGTGCACAACTTATTGGAACCGGGACTTTTGGGTATGTGAGGCTCTGGAATTTTATTGGAGTTGAACAGGATGGTTATCAATATTTGTCGATGGATACTTGGGATGTTGGATCGTTGACTGGTGACGAGAGTTTAACTATTACGGGTGGTGGAATTGACGGGATCACGTGTACAATAGCAACGTGTGCAGGTGGGGGGACTCCTGCGGCCGGTAATATAGTCTGGGCTCAGTCAGGGCCCATGGGTCAAAGTGGTAATTATATAAATTATAATGATTTAATCACCAAAAGTTCATATGTTGCCATGAGTCCCTCTGGACTTGGGATAAATGGAACATTAAATAAAACTGTATCGGGAATTGCATACGGATCTCGTGGACTTGTAGTAAATGCAACTGACATGCATTTAATACAAAGTCAGGATGTTGTATCTACAAACGACATGATTTTTAACATTTGGAATGCCACAAGTATTAAATTGGGAATGCAAGATGCACTCGGAGTGATTGTCTATTCACCCGCATTATTCACAGCACCCGTTGCACCAATCCCAACCCCAACACCACGCCCGGGCGAAACGGATATCCCGAACGGATATTATCGAACACACTATAGAACAACAAATGGGATTACTGGCGCATTTATAATCGGAACGAATATTCAACTGCATGATAACTTTAATAACTCATGGCATAACTCAACGGCAGATGCTGATGGGCTTTGGTATATTGATACATTACCAGAGGCGACGATTGACGCATATGCACAGTATACAGCGATAGCCGGTGCGTATACCCCAGTACATTATTCAAATGATTATGCTGCCAATGGTGGCACATACAATCTGGAAATGTTTCCATCAACTACACCACCACCAACCGGACATATCAATCTATACATCACGGCTAAAGACGATTTCACATATGAAAATCTGGCATCAGCTCAGGTAGACCTGACATTTAATAATGCGTTCTTCGGTGGATACGGAACCGGTTCATCTGGTACAATCCTCGCAGTAGTCCCGAATAATACAACAATCTATATCAAGACAAGTAAGGTAGGATATAACACTGGGGAAACTGTAATCAATTCCGGGGAAAACCCAACTAACGCGCAGGTTGTTTACATCCATCGCACATACATAACGGCGACTCCTACTGCGACTCCGGTTATCCCGGGCGTCACTGTGACATCTACTGGTGTGCCCGTGAGTACTTATACACAAACTGAAAAAGGGACTAGAGCATTCGGTGTTCTGATTGATAGTGCATACGATATAATGGTTATAGCTGTTGGATGCGTGATAATATGGTTGATGTGGTTGGTTGTTTATCTGATGACCGGCGGGAAAATTATTGATAAGATTATGAGAAGAGGAAGAAGGTAATATCATGATAAATCATCGCATAAACATATTGATAATAATTATTTTATTATTGGTATGTACACTTCCGGTATCTGCTGCTATTCTCAATGTGACAGATATTTACTCTCAGAATTTTGATACCATAATTATAGAATCTGGTTCTGTAAATTCATATACGCTAGACCTTCAAACTGGTTCATATGTAATGGGGGGTAATGGCGGTTTTGGTGGCGGTGGGGCCGGGGGTCGTGGCGATTCTACTTCTACCGGGGTGATTAAAGATTATCGTAGTAGGGTTATGGGCAAACAGGTAATCCATTATACTTATGAAAATGTCAAATTAAATTTTCAATACGAAAGAGTTGATGGCACAAAAATAACGGGATATATTTTACTTATACCGAGCAATTCAAATATATTCTCTGGTGATAAAATTGTACATATTAACGAAAATAATTTTAACTCTTCGATTCCTTATGCACGGGCCCCGGTTCTTAATATTCTTTATTCTTCAAATATGCAGGCATTCTCAGTTTTAGATCCTGGCACTATGCAGCAATATTTTACAATTGCTGAAAGAGTTGGTGGAACAGGAGTATCAATTTATTCATGGGATAATTCAACTGTGGCAAATATACCAGTAACAGATATGACAAAAAACCCTATTTATAAATTATCTTTTACGAGCACCAGCCCCTTCACTTTAACAACGTATGCAATAAGTATAGAAGATTTTACTAAAAGTTTAGGCAAAGCAATTGATACTGGTGTGTGTACAGGCAATTATTGGTATTGTTTGCTTGATTGGATATTCTCTCCATTAAAAAATGCAATAAACGAGTTATCTAAATTCGCATGGGACGTAAAGGGATTTTATGACGGAACGTATGCAATTGCAGCATTCATATTCTCCGCACAAATAATTGTTGGAATGACTGCATTCTATACTGCAATTGCTATTCTTTTATCCATTGAAGATAGTGATGATCTCTTTAAGGCATTCGGAAGTTTCTGGAGAAGAGAGATGAAACTCTTTAGATTTTACATGGAGATATTCCGTGCAATAAAAGATATGATTAAGTGGTGGTAATCCTCTCTCTTTTTATTATAGTAACATTATTAACCCTGCCATACTAATAATAATATTAATGACACTCCGCAATACAATACGGGTTTATCTTTTATCTCTTTTGAACTGGGCTAAAACTAATCAGGAATATTGGGGAGATATTAATAAACGGTATCAGCAAACCCTGGATGAAGAGAGACTGCTTGCAAGGTTGCGGAAAGAAGCAAAAGAAAGAAAGAAAGCAAGTTTGAAGGACGGTAAGTGATATGGGATTTATCAAGAAATATATTAAGAAAATCAGAAACCTGTTCCATATCCCGGGCGAAGATGTTATTCTTATTGGACTCGATGATCGGAATAAATCTCTGCGTATCTATGATCTCTATGTTAAGGCCGGGTCTAAGTTTGAATCCAAGATGGAAAGCAAAGTTGTTGAGGGGAATGTCGCACAAGTATTTCTATGGTATCTTAGGCAGAGGATTGATCATGTATTCACCGGGCACTACGATATCGTAAACCCTAATCTCCTGCATATTGAATTTACTATTGATAAACGAGAAGGCTGTATTTTTAAGACTGATGATAAACCTGAGGGCATTGCCTATCTTGTTGATATGCAAACCGGGCAGGGGGCACAACTCATCCGAAAGCAAAAGAAAGAGTCTTTGTTTGAGAAAGAGGGCGCTATAATAACAGAGGACTTGTCTATTGCCGGGAATGAATACAGTAATATTTCTATTCCACAACAGATTAAATTGCACCGCGACCCTGTGATCGATATGCTGGTTTCTATCAATCCATATTTTTGGGGCAGCACAATTGATTCGTTCATTGCAACCGAACTATTGCGTGGAAAAGTTGAGATGTGGAAGACTATCTTAATCGCTGCAGCAGTTGGTGTATTCTGTTTGATAATAGGACTTGGTATGAAATAGGAGTTGATGATATGTTTCCAAATATTTCAAAAGAAGATTTGGCATTAATGGGAATCCCGGAAGAAGAGATCCCGGTAATCATCTCGTATACGCGAATACGAATGGTTGCAATGCTTGGATGTGGAATAGCTCTCGGTATGACAATATGCCTATGGTTTATATCAGTAGTGATTATTTTCGGATAGTAAATCATGTCTGAACTTTCTGATGCTTTAGCAAAAGTTCTGGATGATAAATCCGATAAGAACTACGATCCGCGTATGGAAGAGTTGATGCGCTCTGACCGGCTCATCGATCCGACCAACGAAGCATTATCGAAACTTGAAGAACAAGAGATATTTCATATTGCTAAGATTCGTGGAGCACAGGAAGGGTTTAGAATACCAGTCTGGAAGATTCGGAAAGTATACGATCAACAATGGATGCTTGACTACCATTCAGATTACATCGATTATATCCGCAGCCTGGATATAACAAAAGAGCACGAGAAGAAAGAACTAGAGTCAGTAATAGGGGGTCTTGCCATGACAAACAAGATGATCGATGAACTAATTAAACTTCGTCATGCAGAAGAAGCATGGACGGCAAAGCTCTATGCAGATTCTATTAAACCGCAGGTTGCTAATGCACCTGCACCAATGCAGATGCAGCAGGACCAGCAGGAAGGGTTCTTTGCAAAGATGATTAATTTTGTCTTTGGGAAGAAGAAAGAAGAATCGTCCGGGTATTCTCGGAGATAAGAAATGGTTGAACTAAATACCCCTTTAAAATTCCATATGAATGATCTGGTTTACTATTTAGGTATTTCTTCCGGGGGGAATTTAGGTAAACAGATATCGTTGCTTGGCGCTATTGCTGCAATGGCTAAGGGAATGCTATACCGTTTTAACTCAATTGAGTTTAAGGAGATACAAGATGAGATCGATGAGTTCGTTATGCTGACGGATATGCTGGACAAAGCGTATAATCCCCTAATTGATTCAAATCCGTATATGTTTCCAAAAGCCCGAAGGATTCGGAAAGGAGTACACATTGCCGAAGTTCTTGCGTTCAGCATTATTGAGAAGCACAACCTGGTAGCTGGGAATATAATGAGAGCCCGGCTTGTTGAGCAGTTCGGGAAGGAGCGGATTAAATCACAACCAACTATGGGGGATGTCGATGAACTTGGATAAGATATTTATTCTCTATATTCTGTTAAGTCTTGTTCTTATTACGAGCGGATGCATAGACACAAAACCGGTGCTCGATCTTGTTTCTCCAGTTGTTATGCTGAAAGGCAGCACACAGTATTGTAAAGAGTTTCCGATTGAATGCGGAATAAATGTCACTGCTGCACCAACCCCAATCCCAGAACTTACACAAGCACAAGCTACACCTATTCCAACGATCACAGTTGAACCATCATCGAAATACAAATATGTAAATCCGTATGAGAGCGGAGAACGCTGGATCGGTCAGTGGTTCCGGTGGGTATGGTTGAATACGTCCGGGTATCAAAGCACTAGCAGGGGCATTGTTGTTTATGGGCACAATTACTATAACCGGTTAACACAATGGAATGACGGATTGGGAAACTATCAAAATCTCAATGCCACAAAAGGATATCGGTTCCTTGCTGTATATGTGCACCAGGAAGATTTCAGCCCTGATGATACAGGCATGTGGGGATACGATTCAAGTTATTTTAAGCTTCAATACAACCAGAAACTGCATCCCGAATTTATAGGGTATAATAAAACTTTGCGCATTGTTGAGATAGAGGATTCTGTTAATAATTATTATAATATCGAACGGGTTTTGCCATTCGGTATTAAGCGGATATTTGCTGGATATCGAAACTCTGAGCTCGGAGGATATTATATGGAAACCCTCTGGAGCGTGACACCAGGGCGTGGTAATTCGTGGGATGGGTATATCCTATACGAAGTCCCTATTTCAATCACTGATGATGATATCCGGATCGTTGGTAACTTCGCAGAGAGGGGGGTTAATTGGCGGTTCGATACGGATATTAAAATATATCCGATGTATCAGACACCCAGTGAAACACCACTACCAAAACCCACAGCTACAAAACGGATTCCGGTAATGCCTAAGCGCAATGTAACGATTGTGAATAATACAGATGGTGAAAAGATATGACATTTAGTTTTGAACCTATAATTGCTGATAATATAACTGGTGAACTTGCAAATGTCGCAACCAGTTGTAAATTATACGGACTTATTTGTACTCCATATCAGGAATATCAGAAATTTACAGTATGGATTGCCGTTTTTGGTATGATTGTCGGAGTAATCTGTATGTGGTTATTCCAATATACCAGAAGAAAGATGGCAGAAAAAGAGCAAGAAGAAGAATACGAGGATAATAAATAGATGGATACTTCCGTCGAACAGAAACCTATTTCAAAAAGTATATTCTCGAACGAGATTAACTGGACAGATGCAATAAAAAATAGGTTTCTTAAAAAGCCGGGCGAACATTTACTGGAAGTAGGGATCACGGGATCGGGGAAGACACAGGGACTTTATCACCTGCTTAATGGCATTCTTGATTATTCCAAAAGTGAAACGATCTTGTGGATCACCTGCGGAAAGTCGGCAGAAGAATTAAAATTAATGCAGTTCATGTCAGTAAATTATTTATTTCCCGCTCGGCGTTCTATTGAGATTAAATTGTATAAGGAGACTTATCCATATACTTCATATGAGTTCAAAACCATTCCTGATATCTTTCGACATATAAACAAAGGGCAGATTAATATTCTCTGCCTGGCTCCATACTTCCCCGACCCGGATGATTATTCGATTGTGATTACCGAGTTTTTCAGGACGTTGATTGTTATGGCCCGCGACGGGTTAATATGTACTCCGCTCGCTATTTTTATTGATGAGTTTCAGATGGTGGCTCCTGCGCGTGGACAGGCCCTTAACGTGGAGCATGGGATAGGTGGGCGCTGGATGCAACGCAACCTTGATCAGCTAAGAAGTATGCAGATACGGATTGTTGCTGCAGCGCAATCGTGGCGTAGAGTTCTGCAGGGTGTTCGCACATCATTTGGATGTATTATGATTCGCCAAGGGGCCGAGTTCAATAATGATATTCCGCGATTGATGGTTGCGAATGATCGCTGGCAGGCGCTCGGGAAGGAAGATATGATCTTTGCATTCCGTAATCGGTTTTATTCGGATACTATGAAACTACCCACCTACGGCGATGGGCACATTGTCGGAAATATTACATATCTTGATCATACCAATCGCCAACGAGTTACAGATATTAGTATTGATGATTTCCTGGATCTGCACCAGAAAAAAGGGAAGAAGGAAACAGTTATGGAAGAAGTTTAATATATTTATAAAGTAACACTATCATCTTTTTCACCTCATCTAAAATGCGCACACGACCAGACCTTTAACCCGGCTTCGTGCGCTTCTACCATCAGTCCGCACTTGTATACAATGTCGTCCATGTCGATGTGGTAGTCCCGCCCGCAGCACCGAGCGCAGAGCTCGCTGGTGGGGAGCGGGGTGGGAGTCATGGTGTGCCCCAGTAGGTTGCCATTGCTTCAGCGATCCCCAGGAGCGTTCTGCTGCGGTTCTTCCATCTGTCTTTACCTGGTGATTCATAATGTACTCGTGGTTTTCTCCCCTCAACTATTTTAGTTGGTATTAATTTCGGAAGTCCTTTTAGCCACAAGCACGTTGCTTTTGTTTCTCCGTGTCCAAATTGCCATGGGTGTATTATCTGATCGGGTTTGCGGTACAATGTGGACATTATCCCAATGGGATTTTCTATTGCTATTTTTGGAATCTCTGAATTAATCAACTCAAAGAAAAACATAATTGCTTCGTTTTGCAGATCCAATTTATCCTTGAACCATCTTGCTCCAGATACTGCAATGTGTGTACATGGTGGAAACGCAATCATCAAATCCCACTTCTCATTTAGGACTTCAAGCACATCGCCTTGTATATGCTGCCCCGGTTGTTCTGATGGTAACAGATCACAGCTCCACACATCGTGTCCAAGTTTCGCAAATGCTTCACGAACGATTCCCGAAAATTCACACGCTACCAAAACTTTCATCGCTTTCATCACCCAACACCCTCAACCCACCCACGGGTCGCCGTTGCCCGGGTCGCCCTCCGCGTCTTATCCCATTGCGCTTTCAATCGCTTCGTGCCAATCGTGCCGCACTCCTGCCCGCAGTATACGCTGCGACGCTCGCCCTTCGGGATGCTTCTACCGCAGACTTTACAGAAACGCACCGTGAGCTCCGGGCGTTCTGTGTGCAGATTCCTATGCCGGCACTCCGGCTTGTCGCACCTGGTCCGCCGGGCGTCCATCTTGGTTATGGGGCTCCCGCAAACCCGGCATGATAGGAAAGACATTTACCGCCACCCCCTCCCTTCCGCCACGACTTTATGCTTGTGCTTGTCATTGTAGACTTCCAACTGCGTAGGATGTAAGCCAAGATTGAACTCGTATGCCATTCAGAACCACGTCCCGATCTTGCCCTGCTCCTGTGCTTCCAGCCCTTTGTGTGAGGTCACGGTTCGCTCCTCCGCAGGGATTCCCCTTTAATCAGTTTAGCATACGCATATTCTATGTCATCAATCGGTACTTGCTGCATCTCAAAGAGCATCCCC
>Ga0315294_10006106_pt1 | contig 13234 bp, 16 predicted proteins | sample YL17G13_40_MG_FD_203626 | JGI IMG/M metagenome (GOLD analysis project Ga0315294, IMG submission 203626) | Sediment microbial communities from Yellowstone Lake, YNP, Wyoming, USA - YL17G13_40 | ecosystem: Environmental > Aquatic > Freshwater > Lake > Sediment | place: USA: Wyoming | collected... | reverse complement strand
AGCCGGGCCATACGGTGAGAATGTGGCGGTGGTTCCTTTCTTCGATGCCGGCCGCAATCTGCTGGGAGCTTTCCGCCTTCGCTCCACCGCGGAAATGGAAGATCATCTCGGCACCATAAGAATGCTGGGCGGGGTCATGAATGCCGCCATAAAAAACATAATCCAAATAAGCCGCCTGGAAGAGCTGGCCGCCACCGACGGCCTAACCGGTCTGGCCAACCGCGCTTATTTTGATCAATACATCCGGACCGAAGTCGCGCAGTGCCGCCGGAACGGCCAGCCCTTGAGCCTGCTCATGGTGGACATTGACCGCTTTAAAGCCGTAAATGATACTTTAGGGCATCCGTGCGGGGATGAGGTTTTAAGAAAAGTGGCTGAAATCTTAGGAGCCACTGTTCGCACCTCGGATACCGCGGCCCGCTATGGGGGAGAAGAATTTGTCGTAGTTTTGCCGGAAACCGAACTTGAAGGAGCCGCCGCTCTGGCAGAAAAATTGCGCGACCAGGTGGAAAAAACTCCCATCCTATATAAAGGCCAAACCGTTAAAGTAACCATCAGCATTGGCGTCTCCACTCAATATAGTCATCCTCTGAACTCCGAAAAAGACTTAATTAAGGCCGCCGATGATAATGTGTACCGCGCCAAAGACGCCGGCCGCAACCGCGTGGTTTCTTAATTTAGTTGAAATTTTCCCTAAAGCTCCCCGATAACCAGAGAGAGGAGCTTTTATGCCCATACAGACAAAATATGATTTGCGGCCTGGAATCCCCCTGCGACCCACCCATGATGCGCCGCACCGCTGTTTTATTTCTTCCGACTTCCCTCTGCAAGATAGAATCGCCTATCTGAGGTGGGTGGACTCCGAACTGGCTTATTGCCAAATAAAGGGAGATTTGAAAAGAGAGCTCGTCAAGAAAGCCCATGAAGTTTTTGTGGAATTCGGTAAAACCGTAGCTTTCGCCGTAATGTCCAATCCCACCACCCACTGTCCCAATGCCACCCTCATTTATACGCCCCACCCTCCCAATCCCAAAAATATCGGCGTGTACTTCGCCAATTTTATCCCTGAAAATCTTCCTCACGCGGAAGTGCTGGCACGCGCCCAACGCGAGCAGGCGATAATTCAGGCGCAGGAAGGAACAGAAGAATTTTTAGTCCTGCCCTTTGTCGTAACCGGCACCCAGATCGCCTGGGGTTTGATGGTGCTTACCAATCAGCCCTCCCATAAACCTTTCACCCCGGACGATATTGAAATCGCCCGCTTGTTTACCCAGATCGCCACCGACGCCCTGACCGAATATCACCACCGCCAGGCCCTATCTTCAGGAGAATAAATCAATGCGAATAGGTTCAGCAAAAAGAAGGTTTATTTCCCCTTTTGAAGCCCGGCGGGAAATACGTCGCACCCAGCAGGCCCAGGCCCTGCTCCGCGGCCAATTGAGAAAAGCCCGCCTGGAACGCGATAAAATGCTAACGGAACTTGAATACCAGGGCCTGCGCACCGTTTTTAGAATAAGAGAAAATTTGATAAAAGAAAAAATCAGCCGGGCCTCAAACCTGGCCGAACTTATGCAGGTATTTTTTGAAATTCCCAAAGATTTACAGATCGGGGAAGGTGTGGCGGTTTATCGTTACAGTGATGAATCCAGCAATTTATGGTGCGTAGCCCGGGGCGTGCTTCAAGATAAATCCCGCTATATAACTCCCCAACCTATCCTGCCGGGTGAAAAAAGATTTCTAATAAAAAAAGCCGATGAAGCCAGCTATCCTGAAAAACCAACCCATATATTAGTAGTTGATCGCCTGAACGATCTGGGGCGGATGGAAGAGGCGGATCGGGTTCAAGCTGAAGCCGATTTTGAAGCCGATCTTAAAAGATATTTCGGGGAGAGTTACCGGCAAGAATATGCCGACCGTTTAGATCAATTAAGAGAAGCCTTAAGATATAATATATATTATTTATGCCCCGGTTATGCCCATTACCGCGCCATAATCATGGTCAACAACCACGCTGAAAACGCCGAATTGGTCAGGGCCGGCCGGCCTCCCCTCCCGCTTTTCCCCGACCAGGACCTTCGCGACACAAAACTGGAGGCCCTTGAAAATCTTCAGACCGCCATGACCACTCAGCTCAAACTGATCGACCAACAGCGCAATAATGATATTAAGGATTTTCGCCTTCAGGCCCAAAATGAGCTTTCCGAGGCCGTGGCCGATGCGTTAGGAAGCTTTAAAACCGAAGGAGAATTAATTGATATCATTATCAAAACTCTTCCCAAGGATTTTATGCGTACTGATAAAGAATCCTATGTGGAAAGAGCCTCTATCATGCTTTACAATGAAGAGGAGGGTGTTTTAAGGATCAAGGGCTCTATGGGTTTGAGGCCGGAGATCGTCAGAGATACCGTGGTCCATCCGGGTGAAGGTATCGCCGGCACGGTCTTCAAAACCGGTAAGGCCATTCTGGCCCTGGATGCTAAAACCGCGGATATCTTTAAAAATGTGAGGGATCCCAGTAAAGTCGCCAGCGGATCTTTCATGTCCGTACCCATCAGATTTAAGGGCGAAATTTTAGGGGTGTTGAATGTGAGGAGCGCCCATCCCCGGGCTTTTAGGGCCATCGACCTGAAATATTTAGAAACCCTGGCCAACAACCTGGCTTCCGGCTTGAAACTCAGAGAACCCATAAACCTGGACGGCCTGACCCGCCTTTATGGCCATACTCCGGGCATGAATAGATTAGAGACTTTATTTCAAATCTCCAGAGAAAAACGCAAGCCGCTGGCCTGCCTCATGATCGATCTGGATCATTTTAAACATACCAATGACAGCTACGGCCATCCCGCGGGAGATATTGTATTAATAAAACTGGCCAATATCATAAGGGATTTCATGCGGCGACTTCCCCAAAACATCATGGATCACGTAGCTATGCGTTATGGCGGGGAGGAATTTGTGATCGGCCTTTTAAATTGTCCCAGAGAGCAGGCCGAAAAATTGGCGGAAGAATTGCGCCAATTGATCGAGCAGGCGTTGTTTGACCTGGGCGACGGTTTAATCATCAGAAAAACCGCCAGCGTAGGGATCGCGGTCAATCCCCTGCATGCCGCTTACACCACAGATGCATTAATCGAATACGCTGACCGAGCCCTCTACGGCGCCAAACACCAGGGACGCAATCGCGCGGTCCTCTTTAACCCTGAAGACCCCACCATGATCCAACCCAAACATTCCCTTCAATAAAAAATCGTGTTATAATTCCCCCATGTTAAGATTTTTGACCGCGGGTGAATCGCACGGGAAGGGCCTTACTGCTATTTTAGATGGCATGGTGGCCCATTTATCTTTATCTCCCGAGGATATCAATTCCGAGCTTTCCCGCCGCCAGCAGGGATACGGCCGCGGGGGAAGGATGAAGATCGAAAAAGATACGGTTGAAATTTTATCCGGCGTAAGACAGGGTAAAACCCTGGGCTCCCCCATCGCCCTCCTCATTCCCAATCGCAGCACTGAACTCTTTGAGCAGATAGTAACCATCCCCCGCCCCGGACATGCCGACCTGGCCGGGGTTTTAAAATTCAACCAAAAAGACATCCGCAATGTTTTAGAGCGGGCTTCAGCGAGAGAAACCGCCGCCCGGGTGGCGGTAGGCGCTGTCTGCAAAAAATTTCTATCTGAATTTAAGATTCAAATTACGAGTTCAATCGTACATATCGGCGGCCAAACCGCAGAAAAATCGTGGAAAAAAGCTATTGATGACGCCCGGGAAGCCGGCGATACCCTGGGCGGCGTCTTTCAGGTTGAAATATCGGGATGTCCCCCGGGATTGGGAAGCTTCATGCAGTGGGATTTGAGATTGAACGGCCGGCTGGCCCAGGCCCTAATGAGCATTCCTGCCATTAAAGGCGTGGAGATTGGTTTAGGATTTGAGCAGGCCAAACTCCCCGGCTCCAAAGTGCACGATGAGATTTTCTATGAGAAAAGTAAATTCTTCCATAAGACCAATAATGCCGGGGGATTGGAGGGCGGGGTCTCAAACGGCGAGGCGATCATCCTCAAAGCCGCCATGAAACCCATCTCCACCCTGGTCAAACCCCTAAAATCGGTTGATCTTAAAACCAAAAAGGCGGTCGAGGCCCACGTCGAACGCTCCGATGTCTGCGCGGTGGAGGCGGCCGCAGTAGTGGGAGAGGCAGTTTCCGCCTTTGAGATGGCCCGGGCCCTACTGGCCAAATTGGGCGGCGACTCGCTGGAAGAGGCCTTGGACAATTTCTCCTCTTATCAAAAACGCCTTACTATGATATAATCTCCACTTTGGAAAGGAGTACCCATGGCACCTAAGATTAAATTACAAAGGATCGGCACTTCCAAACAGCCCAAATACCGCCTGATAGTTCAGGAGGCCAAGCAAAAATTGGGGGGGTCGGTCGTTGAAATTCTGGGGATCTATCATCCCCGCCAAACCCCCACCCTCTTTGAAGTTAAGTCTGATAAAGTTCTGGAATGGATCAGAAAGGGCGCCCAACCCACCGAAAGGGTTCGTACCCTCCTGGGCAAAGCGGGTATTCTCCCTGCCGTAGACTTTTCCCAAAGAATAAAGCGCAAAACCAAAAAGGCCAAAGAAGCGGGAGAGGCCGCAGCCGCAGCCCCCGCACCGGCCGCTCCGGCTGCCCCAACCGCTCCAGCTGCCCCGGCCGCACCAGCCGCCGCCCCTGAAGAAAAGAAAGAGGCCGCCGCATGAAGGACCTGATCGAATACCTCGTCAAGGCCCTGGTGGATAAGCCGGAAGAAGTCGCAATCAGCGAAACCCAAACCGAATCCGTAATCGTGATCGAAATAAGGGTGGCTGCGGAGGATGCCGGCAAGGTGATCGGTCGGGAAGGCCGCATCATCAATGCCATGCGAACCCTGGCCAAGGCCGCCGGAGCCAAAGAGAAAAAAAGGATAACGGTTGAAGTCATAACAAAGGAGGAAATATAATGGCGGACGAGATAGAATTAAAGCGCGTAGTCATGGTCAAGGCCATCGTCACCGAGGCCTTCAAGGATAATCTGGTAAAAGAACTGGAGCGGGCGGTAAGAAATCTGGAGACCCAGGAAACCCAGATGGAGATGCAGAGCGAGGCCTACCTGGAAGATCTCAAAAAGAAGGGATTGATGCAGAAAGCCGCCGCTTTCAAGCATCAACTGGAAGATGAAAGATCGCGCCAGGCGGCCGCCAAGTCGGATCTAATGATGAAAATCGAAGAGGCCAAGAGATTGGTGTTGGGCACCGAATTCGTGCAGGGTCCGCTGGAGGGTCCCGTCAGGCTGTCCATGGGCGATAATTTATATAAAAAAGTGGGCGGCGCCGAAATAGTGGTGAAGGACGGCATAGTTCAGGAAATCCGCGGCGTCGAATAAATAGTGCGCATCGACATCTTAACTCTCTTCCCGGAGATGTTCTCCGGACCTATCTCGGAAAGTCTGCTTAAACGAGCACAGGAAAAAGGCCTGCTTTCCATAAATATCATTAACCTTCGCGATTTCACATCTGACAAGCATAAAACCGCCGACGACACCCCTTACGGCGGCGGGCCGGGGATGGTCATGAAAGCCGAACCTATTTTTAAGGCCGTTAAAAGCTGCAAAATATCATCCGCCAGCCGCGTTATTCTAATGTGCCCCACCGGTGAAAAATTAAACCAAACTAAAGCTAAAGAATTATCCGCCAGCGAGCATTTAATAATTGTCTGCGGTCACTATGAAGGAGTGGATGAACGCGTCCGGCAGAATCTGGTAACCGACGAGATCAGCATCGGGGATTACATTCTGACCGGGGGGGAGCTCCCCGCCATGGTGCTCATTGACTGCCTGTCCCGATTGATTCCGGGAGTGGTTAAAGAAGAGGAATCGGTCATCCAAGATTCTTTTTATGAGGGCTTGCTGGATTACCCCAGCTATACCAAACCCGAGGAGTTCGAGGGCGCCCGGATCCCCGAGATCTTAAAGACCGGGCATCATGAAGAAATCGAACGCTGGCGCCGCCGGGAGGCCTTAAAGCGCACTTTTTTTCGCCGGCCGGACCTGCTAACCGAAGCGAACTTGAGCACCGAAGACCGTAAAATGATCCAGGATTTCATTATAAATGGCTGAAGTCCATATTGCCTTAATCCACTATCCGGTGTATAATAAGAACCGGAAAATCGTCAGCACCTGTATCACTGGTGTAGACCTCCACGATATTGCGCGCTCAGCATTAACCTATAAGGTTAAGCGGTATTTTGTGGTAAATCCCCTGCCCGCCCAGCTGGCCTTCGCGCAGCGCATAATCGACTGCTGGCGGCAGGAGGAAAGTTTTAATCATAATTGGACCCGGGCCGAGGCCTTTCGACTGGTTGAGCTGGCCGAAAATCTTGACCAGGTTATAGGAAAGCTTAAAAATCCGGTTATAGTGGCGACTTCGGCCAGACCTTACGGGAAAACAAGCTTCAAGGCCATGCGGGAAAAAATTAAAAAATTAAAACGTCCGGTTCTGGTCCTGTTGGGTTCCGGTTGGGGCCTGGCACCAGAGGTGCTGGACCGGGCGGATTATGTTTTAGAGCCGATCCAGGGAAAAGCCAAATATAACCATTTGTCCGTAAGATCGGCGGCGGCCGTCATTCTAGATCGCTTATTGGGAGGTTAAAACATGGGACATATAGAAGATATTGAAAAATCACAACTTAAGACCGGGATTGCCGCCTTCAAGGTAGGGGACACGATTAAAGTTTTCTCCAAGATCCAAGAGGGCGAAAAGGAAAGATTGCAGGCTTTCGAGGGCATTGTCATTAAAAGACAGGGCCATGGATCGAGAGAGACCTTCACCGTCCGCAAGGTCTTCATGGGAGTGGGAGTGGAGCGCACTTTCCCCGTGCATTCCCCCAGAGTGGATAAGATCCAGATCATAAAATCCGGCAAAGTGCACCGTGCCAAGCTCTTTTATCTGAGGGACCGCATCGGCGCCGCCGCCGCCCGGGTGGAAGAAGCCGCCCCTCCCCAATGAACGGAGAAAAAGCCAAGGCCTGGGTTAGGGAATGGGTCGAAACCTTGGTAGTCGCCCTGGCTCTGGCACTTTTTATCCGCGCCTTTTTCATCCAGGTCTTTTGGATCCCTTCCGGGTCCATGGAACCCACCTTAAACATCAACGATCGCATAATCGTCAACAAGCTGGCTTACGGACTGCAAAATCCCTTATTTGAATCCTATAAAGAGAAGAAGTTCCTTTATATCATTCCCAATCCCCTATACCAGCATCCAGTCCCCACTTCCGATCTGGCTTATTTCATAAATTTCAACAAAGCCCCCCAGCGCTTCGACGTGATCGTCTTTAAAATGTACGATCAGCTGGGGAACCGCAAGGACCTGATAAAACGGGTCATCGGCCTGCCGGGGGAAAAGCTGGAGGTTAAAAAAGGAGCGGTTTATATAAACGATCAACCTTTAACCGAAACCCACCCCCTAAACAACAATTATTATGATTTAGACACGATGCCCGCCGCTTTCGGTCCGGTAAAAATCCCCCAGGATTCCTTTTTCGTAATGGGGGACAATCGCCCCAACTCGGCCGATTCGCGCTATTGGGGATTCCTGCCCAAGAGCCAGATCATCGGCCCGGCTTTCCTGCGCATCTGGCCCCTTTGGGGTTTGGGCCTCATCCCCAAATAATTTCGGTTCTTTCCAATAATTTGAAATTTATCCTCTAACGGTTAGATAATAAATCAGATAGCCATGTTTGAAGCCAATTGCACCACTTCTCCAGGAATATTTCGGACCGGCGTGCCGGTGATTGACGGACGTCCACATTCCAATACGCTGGGCCTGCGCAGCTTTTTACTTAGAGACACCGGCCCGGCGGTGTTCAGAAACGAATATAATATTTACAACGGATTTCTTCATTTGAGGATAAGCGTAGACGGCGGGCGGGGTAACTATATTAGAGGGATAGGAGGATTAAGCGATCTAAGAAGAATATATACTGCAGTTAGGGAAGAAATTTTGGATGGCGGGGTAAGAAGTAAAGTTTTATACGGTTGGGCAAGAAAAAATGACCGGGGCCTGCCGGAAAAGGTGAGGATTAAATATGTTCTGGCGGAAAGGGATCCGGCCGGCGTCTGGAAAATACTTAAAACCCCCAAACCGCTTGAAGGTTTAACCATTCGCCAGCAGGCCAGGAGAGCCCACCGACCGACCATAGAAGCGGTAACTTCTGGTCTGGGCAGCAAAGTATTTGGCAGGTTTTGGAAGGTGGAGCAAGGAGAAGATCGGGGCGCTTGTGTTTGTTATGAATATGGCGGAGAGCGAAGATTGATTTACGGTTTCGCAGGGTTGGAAAAGACATTTTCTTTAATTTTTGAGAAGGAAGACCGGATTATGGCTCGTTTTTACAGAGGGCCGGAAGAGGCATCCAGAGACGAAGGCTTAATAGTCGAAGCAGTTCTTTCGGTTAGAGCGGTTAATGGCCAGGGTTCGGGCTGGAGGCCCTTGATGTTCCCGGCGGTGACGGCTTCCCGCCAAGATAATCCGGTTCAGTGGGGTCGGGTAAACAGCCACAATATTAGAAGGTTTTTACTGGATAACAATTTGAAGGAAGGAGCCGCGCTGGATCTGGAGCCGCGCAAAGTTTACTCAGACGGGGGAACGCAGATCTATCTGCAATCTAACAATGGACAAAGAAGGGTTATATCCTTGGGAGGGTTTAAGGGCTATAACGCAATTTTCGGCAGAATAACGGTTGGGCCGGACGGAAAAAGAGTCTATTTTTGGCCGGATGCTTTATCCAGAGAAAAGGGGGAACGTCCTATAATACCCCAAGGACAATTATTGGCGCAAAGAGGGCCGGGAGGAAAATATGAAATTGTTTGGTGGGATTTCTCGTCCAGAAAAAGACAGCTTCATGATGAATCTTTAAAGTTCGGCGAATTTCTTTTTTCGGATGCCGGCGAGAATCTGCATTTTGGCACCTGGCCGGTCAGGACTGACCGAAGATTCGGGCCTTTACGTAAACATGCGATCCGGCAAATACGAGGAGCGACGTGGAGGGTATCATTAACAAGAATCCGGGATATCAATAACGAGGTCTGGGCCTGCACCAGAGAACTGCGGGGACGGATGAAATTGGTTGAGTTCTGGCGAAATGAAGAGGAATATAAATCCGGCGCGCTTCCGCTTCAGGCGCGGTTCATTTCTTTTAAACCGAGCCGGGGCGACTGGATACACTTTTTGGCCAAAATGGAGGAGGTCGGCAAATTCAGGGTTCTTATTCAGAAAGGCTTATTGACGCTTAGCGAATTAGAACAGATCGTCGGCGTTCCCTATTTGGATGATAAATATCATAGGGAAATGCTTTATCTGGTCGATACCTTCAGGCTTCATGATCTTCATCGTTAGTGTTATACTAAACCCATGCCGCCCAATCGAAAATATGAAAAATATTTTCAAAGGCAGGGGTTTGAATTAATCGCCGGGTTGGATGAGGTGGGAGTGGGCTCCCTGGCCGGACCGGTGCTCGCCGCCGCGGTGATCCTTCCTCCCAAAGCAAAGATCCCCGGCCTCAATGATTCCAAAAAGCTCTCGGCCCAACAGCGTGAAAAATTATTTCCCCTGATAATAAAACAAGCACTGGGGATCGGGGTGGGGATCGTGGATTGGGGATTAATAGATCGGATAAATATATTGAAAGCTTCCCATCTGGCCATGCGGCTGGCGGCGGAGGTTTTAAAGCCCCGCCCCGACTTTTTGCTGATAGACGGCAAATATCCCGTTAAATCCCCCCTCCCCCAATTAAGTCTTTGCGGGGGCGATCTCCGTTGTGTAAGCATCGCCGCGGCCTCCGTTGTGGCCAAGGTGATCCGCGACCGGATCATGCGCCGTTTCGATCAAATGTTCCCGGCTTACGGTTTCAAAAAAAATGCGGGTTACGGAACGCGGCGACATTTAAAACAACTTAAAAATAACGGACCCTGTTTAATTCACCGCCGGTCCTATCTTCCGGTAAGCCAGATTCTGCTTGACTTTGAGCCCCGGCCCCGATAAAATTCATCTAAGGAGGTGAAATATGAACAAGCAGGAATTGTGCACCTTTGTCTCTTCCAAGACCAAACTGCCCAAAAGCAAATGTCTGACTGTTATTGATACCACTTTCGACGCCATATCCGGCGCACTGAAGAAAGGTCAAGAAGTGAGGATGGTAGGCTTCGGCTCCTGGAGAAAACAGCGCCGCAAAGCGCGCCAGGGCCGCAACCCGCAGACCGGCAAATCCCTTTCCATTCCGGCCCGCAACGTAGCCAAGTTCACCATGAGTGAGCATTTGTTCGACATGCTCAACTAAGCCAATCACGCCCCCGTTTCCCCTCCCGGCCCAACCGGGATTGAAGGCGGGGGCTTTCCTTTTCAGCTGACGAAAATCTAAACATCCCCGGCGACAAACACTGCGTTTATTCCCTGCCGGGTGTACATTTACCCAGGCTTAAAAATTGCCAACCTCCTTGCATCATGGGAAAAATGAGCAAGGATTTGGGAAATCTGGGGGAAGACCGGGCCTGCCGGTATTTAATACAAAAGGGGTTTTCCGTCCTCGAGCGTAACTACCATTCTCAACAGGGAGAGATCGACATCATCGCCCAAGACGGGGATTTTCTAGTTTTTGTAGAGGTCAAGAACTATTCCTTCCGCAGCTTAACCACCCCGCTTTCCTCACTGCGCAAGAATAAAAGACAGAGTCTGATCCACGCCGCCCAAACCTATCTCTATAAGAATAGTATCGCCAATGTAAATTGCCGCTTCGATGTGCTGGCCTTTTACCGCCGCCTGGACGGCAGCTGCGCGGCAGACCATATAAAGGATGCCTTCTATGTTGGTTAAACTGGGGAGCTCGGCGTTGCAGGGGCTGGAAGGTTTATTGGTGGAAGTGGAAGTCGATTCCCACAAGGGCCTGCCTGGACAATCCATTGTCGGCCTGCCTGACGCCGCGGTCCGTGAATCCCGGGACCGGGTGCGCTCCGCCATTGTCAATTCCAATCTGGAATTTCCTCCCGGTTATTTCACCATCAATCTGGCCCCGGGACATGTGCGCAAGGAGGGCCCCATGTATGATCTGCCGATCGCCATCGGTATACTCTCCTCCTCGGAACAGGTATCCCTAAAGCTCACTCCCGATACTATCTTTTTAGGGGAACTCTCGCTCAACGGGGAGATCCGCCCCATCTCGGGGGTGCTGCCGATCTGCTTTTCCGCCGGGCAGGCCGGGATAAGGCGCGTCATCGTTTCAGCGGAAAATGCGGACGAAGCCGCCCTGGTTCCCAATTTGGAGGTCTTTCCGGTAAATAATCTAAGAGAAACAGTAGATTTTTTAAACGGCCAAAAAAACATTTCCCCTCATATAATAGACCTTCAGGCGCTCTTTCAATCCGAGCCGGAATATGAACTGGATTTTGCCGAAGTGAAGGGCCAGCAGCACGTCAAGCGGGCGCTCCAAATCGCCGCGGCCGGCTCCCACAATGTGCTGATGGTCGGGCCTCCCGGTTCGGGTAAAACCATGCTGGCTAAAAGGATTTCCACCATCCTGCCGCCGCTTTCCTTAGAGGAGGCCCTGGAGATCACCAAGCTCTATTCGGTCACCGGCCTGCTCCAGGGAAAATCCTCGCTGATCACCCGGCGGCCGTTCCGCTCTCCCCACCACACCACCTCGGATATCGGAATCATCGGAGGGGGAAGGATGCCCCGGCCGGGAGAAGTATCGTTGGCCCATCTGGGAGTCCTCTTTCTGGACGAATTCCCCGAATTTGAACGAGAAGTTTTAGAGGTACTGCGACAGCCGCTGGAAGACGGCAAAGTTACGGTCTCTCGGGCTTTAGCTTCCATCACTTATCCCGCTGAATTCATGCTGATGGCCGCTATGAATCCCTGCCCTTGCGGCAACTACACCGACCCCATCCGGACCTGTACCTGTTCTCCCCTTAAAGTGCAAAGATACTGGGACAAACTTTCCGGCCCTCTGCTAGACCGGATCGACCTGCATATCGAGGTTCCGCGCCTTAAAAAAGAGGAGCTGGCCTCCCAGTCCGTCAATGAAACCTCCAAAGAAATTCGGGAAAGAGTGATTAAAGCCCGCCGGATTCAGGAAGCCAGGTTTGCCGGGACCTCCACTCATTCCAATGCCCGCATGACCCCCCCGCCAGATCAAGGAATTCTGCCGCCTGGAGGCCGAGGCGGAAGGCATCTTAAAAGCGGCCATTCTGCATCTTAAAATGAGCGGCCGCGCCTACGACCGCATCCTCAAGGTGTCGCGCACCATCGCTGATCTGGAGGGTTCACAGAATATAAAGGCCTCGCATATCGCGGAGGCCACCCAATATCGATCGCTGGACGCTAAAGGAGGTGAATTTCATGTATAAGGTGATTTATCATTTGCCCTTCAATCATATTCGCGAGATCTATATGTCTTCCGATGAACTGCAGGCCTGGCTGAGATGGTACTGGTTAAGGGAGAGGATCATATCGTACGAGAAGGTTGATTGAATTATATTGGGATTTTAATAGGTATGTGCTAAAATAATCCCACTATGCCCGCGAAGAAAAAGAAAGTTGCCAAAAAAAATAAAAGGGTCGCCCGCCCGAAAAAGACCAAGGGCGAAAAGATCCTGGGTAAAATTGAGCATTTCTTCGGCCATATTTCCGTAGCCGCCATCAAGGTTAAAGCCCCCATTAAGGTCGGCGATCTGCTCCATTTTAAGGGACATACCACCGATTTTATCCAAAAAGTCGAATCCCTGCAGATTAATCATCAAAATATAACCAAAGCCAAAAAGGGAGACGACCTCGGGATTAAAGTTTTTGGAAAGGTCAGAGTGGGAGATAAGATTTATTTATCCGCTGAAAAGACGATTACCCCGAAACCTCTAATTCAACCACAGCCTTTACAATTTAATAACCCCCCGGTCGCTCCTCCACCTGCTAAAAAGACCGAAACCAAGCCCGCCGATCCTTATTCCAAAATTAAGTTCATAGGCTTCTAACCACTGAAATTCCTCGACTATCACGACGATAATTAAATGAATATCATGCTAAGCGCTATTGCCCACTATCCCGAATCATTAAGAAAACCCATCGGGGCCATTCTGGAAAACCCGGCAAAGCACATGCGTCATGTCTTTGAGGGCCCCCGGATCAATTTTCCTTCCGACACTATAACTCTTAAAGGAAAAGATCTCCCTTTG
>Ga0315294_10006105_pt1 | contig 13234 bp, 13 predicted proteins | sample YL17G13_40_MG_FD_203626 | JGI IMG/M metagenome (GOLD analysis project Ga0315294, IMG submission 203626) | Sediment microbial communities from Yellowstone Lake, YNP, Wyoming, USA - YL17G13_40 | ecosystem: Environmental > Aquatic > Freshwater > Lake > Sediment | place: USA: Wyoming | collected... | reverse complement strand
AAACTCACCTTCATCACTCCTTATGTATCAGGAATGGTGAAGGGTCAAATAGAGGTTTCTATGAAGGGGTTATTCAAAACCCTCAATATAGAGTTATTCAATGGACAACGCCGAATGACTTGTCCCCTATGTGGCGGAACGGGCAAAGAACCATGAGTTAAAACCGTGCTAATACTTCTGTAAAGAAAAAAAGGAAAATGAAGGATCGTTAGGAATTAACGATTCTAATTTTAAACCTGTTATGTGGTGTCTCTTATGATGAGTGTGCAATAACGATAAATTATTATAATCGTTAAATATTCATTATCATATAATTAAATAGAGGGAGGTGTAAAAATATGAAAAACAAATTCATAGGTATTTTGATATGCGTTATGTTGCTAGTAATCATGCTACCGATTACTGCCCTGGGAACTACTATTGCCTCAGAACCACAAATGACCACTAGCGGACCGTTTGATCAAACAAGCGTCCATGGTTTTGTGTTGTTCAAAGGAACATTAGACCAAGGAAAAATATTACATTTCTTCGCTATACGACTCCATTATACAACGACTAATCTTTTCGGGGAATCATATTCCGGAATCAAACTAATGGAACCCGTAGAAATACCAAGCTCAATTACCGGATACGTAGGATACTGGTATATCTCTGGGACATTCCGCGGAAGTTTTGACGCATAAAACGCATTTTTTTTTAATATTGATACGAACAAAACATGTGTCTTATAACCGTGTCAATGCTTGTCCGTTACAAGAATATAAAACTATCATTTTGAAGCGTCTAAAGTCCATTCGTCCCTCATTTTATTTTATTAATATAATAGCGTTCATGTAACTTATATGAAGAGTTCAATTACTTTGAATACAACGAATCCAATCAAAGCACTAATTGGTATCGTAAGTATCCAGACCCAGAGGATGTTACGTGCGATACCCCAACGTACTGCACTCACTCGCTTTGTTGCTCCAACTCCCATAATAGCTGTAGAGATAACATGAGTTGTGCTCACAGGAATTCCTGCGATAGATGCACCTAGGATGGTTACCGCCCCTGCGGTTTCTGCAGCAAAGCCATGTACCGGTCGAAGTTTTGTGATTCGGTGTCCCATTGTTTTTATAATCCGCCATCCTCCTGCAAGTGTGCCAAGGGCAATGGCAGCATGCGCAGATAAAATGACCCAGAAAGGAACTGGGAGGTTGTTTGGGTCGACTGATGCACCAAAATAGCCGATACTGAACAACAGAGGGGTAATAATCCCCATAGTTTTTTGAGCATCATTTGTCCCATGACTGAAGCTGTAAATGCCCGCAGAAAACAATTGAAGTCTTTTAAAATATTGATCTACCTTTGACTTTGAAGCTCTTCGACATATCCAGAGAACAGCGACCATGAAGAGAAACCCAGAGATAAGCCCAATGATTGGGGAGACAAACATAAAGATCGCAGCGAGTTCAACGGTTTCATATTTTATAACAGCAAAACCTGCTGCTGAAATCCCTGACCCCATGATTCCCCCGATAAGCGCATGAGAAGAGGAGGTTGGAAGTCCGAGATACCAGGTAATGAGGTTCCAGCTAATGGCACCGATCAACCCTCCTAGAATAATATAAGGAACAAGATCAACTGCAACAATGTTCAGGTGAATGATTTTACTCATTGTGCTTGCAACAGCAACCCCGAACCCAAACGCAGCAACGAAATTGAAAAACGCGGCAAATCCAACAGCTTGTCGAGGGGTAAGAACTTTCGTGGACACAACCGTAGCGATAGCGTTTGCTGAATCATGGAAACCATTTGTAAAATCAAAAACCAGTGCAAGAAAGATGATAATTATGACGAGGATGAGAGGATCCATTTCTGTCCGTCCTAAGTGTACTTCACCAGGATATCTCCAATCACATCAGCTACATCTTCACATCGATCGATTGCAGCTTCTAAATCATCATAGAGTTCCTTTATTTTAATAATCTCGATAGGGTCTTTTTTTGTAAACAGTTCCGCAGTTGCCTTCCTTGTGAGGATGTCTCCTTCGTTTTCCAAGGTGTGGACATCTCGACAGAAGCCTCGGATCTGTTTTGCATCTTTGAAATTCCGAAGAAGATGAATTCCTTCGCTTACGTTACGAGCAGTTTTCTGCAATATCTGTGCAAATTCTAGCATATACTTAGGAGGTTTCTTAATTTCATACAAAATCAATCGTTCTGAGACCGCCTCTAAATTATCCAGAATGTCATCAAGCGAACTCGTTAACTTTGTAATATCTTCTCTATCAATAGGCGTGATAAAGGTTTTATTCAACTCTGCAAAGATATCATGAACCATTTTGTCCCCTTCGTTTTCTATGTGCTTTATTCTATCTCGTTTTTTTTCAATCTCATTGTAATGCTCTAGCATATTAACGAGCGCATCAACCCCTTCGAGAACATTTTTACTTTGCTGTTCTATCATTGTAAAAAAATATTTTTCTTGTGGTATTAACCAAGAGAGAATCCCCATACAAATCACGTTGCTCCTATCATTTTTTGAATATGCCTACCCCTTATGATGACTTCCTTTAATCGATTATTAGAATATAAAACCCGCTGATTTTATTAACGATATTAAATGTTCAATTTTATATCTATCATATCTTTGGATGTACGAAACTATTTATGATATATTTCTTTTTACCCAAACACGCTGAGTTTTATTGGATGAGGGGTACATAAAAAGATGATTAAAAAATTGATTATTGGATTATTTATCACCATGATATTTTTCTTCACATTTATAAATGGCTGCATTCAAAAACAAGAAGGATTACCTATTGTTGTTATTGGGCGGGATAATGCTTCTGGAACACGAGAGTTTTTTTGGCAATATGTCATGGAGAAACAAAATTTTACTGAGAATCTCCGGGAGAAGAACTCAAATGGCGGTATTTATCTGAGTGTGACGCAAACACCTGGAGCAATTGGGTATGTTGGTTTAAGCTATGTGGATAACAAGGTGAAGGTATTAAAAATTGATAATATTTCAGCGAACTCTGAAAATATTCTTGCAGGTACCTACCCTATCGCTCGTCATTTATTTTTATTAACAAGAGGAAATGCAACCGGGTTAGCAAAGGAGTTCATCGAATATATCCAAAGTTCGGAAGGACAAGCTATTGTTAAAGAAGAAGGGTTTGTTCCACTTCCCACAAGCGTTCCATACAATTCATCAGGAAAACATCTCAATGGTATGTTAACAATAGGCGGATCAACAACAGTTTTTCCTATTATTGAAAAAGCAAAAGATAGTTTCGTACGACTGTACCCGGATATTTCAATAACAGTAAGTTCCACAGGTTCAGGTCCGGGTATCACAGCTGTGAGCCAAGGCACTGTAACAATAGGGATGTCCTCTCGTGATCTTAAAGCATCGGAAAAAACTTTAGGTCTCGTTAATTACACTATTGCAATTGATGGTATTGCTATTATTGTCAACCTTGAAAATACCTATGTCGATAGTTTAACTATAGCTCAATTAAAAGAGATTTATAAAGGAGAGATTACGAATTGGACCGAACTTCAATAAAGAAATGGTTTTTATACAATATTAAAAAAAGAAAAATATTGAAAGAAAAAAGTGTAAAGACACTATTATTTTTCAGCGCTATCACCGTTGTGATTGTTATCTTTTCTATTATTATCTTTTTATTCAAAGACGGATACTCTATTTTTGAGACTGCAGGGATAGGTCAATTTCTTACCGGTATACGATGGGATCCTACAGGTGATCCCCCAAGCTATGGTGCGTTTTCCCTTATTATTGGAACACTCCTTGTTACTGTTGGTGCGATGGTCATTGCAATTCCTCTTAGTTTAGGAAGCGCTATTTTTATCTCAGAAATTGCAACACCAAAAATGAAGGCAATAATCAAACCAGCAATTGAACTTCTTGCTGGTATCCCCTCAGTTGTCTATGGTTTTTTTGGTTTAATTGTGCTCACAACCTGGTTACGTATTTCATTTAACCAACCATCAGGGGAATCATGGCTCGCTGGTTCAATTATACTTGGTATCATGGCCATTCCTACCATTACAAGTGTTGCTGAAGATGCACTCAGTACGGTACCCCGCGAATATAAAGAAGGCGCTCTTGCCCTTGGCGCGACCCGATGGCAAACCATTAGCAATGTCCTTGTTCCTTCTGCATTATCAGGAATCACCGCAGCAGTAATCCTTGGTATCGGGAGGGCTATTGGTGAAACCATGGCGGTGATGATGGTCTGCGGGAACCCAACCTATGGTCTGATCCCAAACCCGATTACGAACATCTTCGCCCCATTGAAAACACTTACCGCAACCTTAGGCATTGAAATGGGAGAGGTTGCAACTGGTAGTACTCATTATCATGCGTTGTTTGGCCTTGCACTGTTGTTGTTAGTCATCACTCTTCTGGTCAATATTATCGCTACAGTTATTTTAGGTCGATTAAAAGAAAAACAACATTCAACAGTAAAAAAACGGATCCATATTTCCTATAAAATCGCGAGAAAAATAAAACCATCCTTCTATCTATGCATTGGAGTGATTCTCTTTTGGTTATTGTTTATTTCTGTTGGAGTAATTTTTACAATTTTAATCTTTGTAATCGCTGTATGTCTGTATTATTTTACAAAAAAAGTATCAACAAAAAACATGCAGAAAATTGCTTTTGTTACTATTATACTAACTATTATCTCTGTGATTATTATCCTTTGTATCATTCTTTCATATATCATTATTAATGGAGCAGGAGTGATCAGCTGGGATTTCCTTACTCAAGGAATTGAAAACCTTGGACGATCCGGAGGTATCGCTCCAGCTATTGTTGGAACATTGTATCTTGTGGCTGGGGCTATCGCACTTGCTCTGCCCTTGGGGGTAGGAGCTGCGATTTATCTAAATGAATATACACAAGAAGGAATCATAACCAAGATCATCCGTGGTGGAGCTGATCTGCTCAATGGAACACCATCGATAGTATTTGGTTTATTTGGATTTGCGTTTTTCGTCCTTTATCTCAAATGGGGTTTTTCCCTACTTGCAGGTCAAATCACTCTTGCGTTTATGGTATTACCTACAATCATTCGAACAACAGAAGAAGCATTGAAAAGTGTCCCCATATCCATACGCGAAGGTAGTCTCGCATTAGGTGCTTCGAAATGGCAGACGATCCAAAAAGTTGTGCTACCACCTGCATCACCAGGAATTCTTACTGGGGCAATTTTAGGAATTGGGAGAGCAGCAGGGGAAACCGCCCCAATCATGTTTACCGCAGTAGTCTTTTCAAGTTTTATACCAGGATCAGTTTTTGAACCGGTGAATGCGTTACCGTATCACTTATTTATCCTTTCAACCTCAGTCCCTGCCTCGCAACAGTATCAAGCAGGCACTGCTCTTGTTCTGTTATTATTAGTTATTGGTATCTATTTGAGTGCAATTCTCCTGCGTAATCGATTTAGAAAAAAAATGAAGTGGTAAGACAATATGACCAAAGAAATAATCATTAGCACTGAAAACCTGAATCTCTGGTATGGTGAAAAACACGTATTACAGGATATAACGATGAATATACAATCACATAAAATTACCGCACTTATTGGTCCATCTGGTTGTGGTAAATCGACATTGATTCGTTGTTTTAACCGGATGAATGATGTGATTAATTCCTGCCGTATCATAGGGAAAGTGTTGTTTCATAAAACCGATATCTATCAACATGATGTAGATGCAGTGGAAGTGAGGAAAAAAATTGGGATGGTATTCCAGAAACCAAACCCCTTTCCAAAATCGATTTTTGAAAATGTTTCCTATGGCCCAAAGGTTCAAAACCTTACCAACAAGAAGCAACTTGATCATATTGTCGAGGAAAGCTTAAAAGATGCAGCCCTCTGGAATGAAGTAAAAGATCGCTTATACGAGTCAGCGTTCAGTTTATCTGGGGGTCAGCAGCAGCGATTGTGTATTGCTCGAGCCTTGGCTATAGAACCTGAGGTAATATTGATGGATGAGCCGTGTTCCGCCCTTGACCCAATTGCTACTGCAAAGATTGAGGACCTTATGACGGAGTTGAAAAAAAAATATACAGTGATTATTGTTACGCATAATATGCAGCAGGCTGCGCGGGTGAGTGATTACGCAGCCTATATGTACCTCGGAGAACTTATCGAGTTTGGAGAAACCGAGCAAATATTTGAAGATCCTCATGAGGAGCTTACGGAAAAATATATTACCGGTCGATTTGGATAAAGAAGGAAATACATATGGTGCAAAAATTTCATATTGAATTAGACGAACTAAAAAACGATATCATGGAAATGGGGCAACTAGCGAAGGAGATGCTCCAAAAAGCAACAGACTCTCTGAAAAATGATGATGTTACAGCTGCTTCTTGGGTTCAATCGAAAAAAGGAATTATTGCAGAAATGGATGGAGCTATCGAAGCAAAATCTCTTCGATTAATCGCTTTATATCAACCAATGGCAAAGGATATGCGAACCATCGCATGTTGTCTGAAAATGAATACATACCTTACGAGAATAGGGCGTTATGCAAAAGATATAGCAAAAGTAACCGATGAGCTTCAGGGTGTTCCTCGGATGAAAAAAATAGTGCACATCCCTTATATGGCTGAAATGGTGTGTGGCATGATTGATGATGTACTTACTGCTTTTGTAAAAGAAGACATTTCAATCATCAAAAATTTGGAAGAACGAGAATCGATCGTGGATGAACTCCGCTATTCCATTTTCCGTGAATGTTTAACGTATATGCTGGAGGATAACACAAATATTACTCAAGGGGCTCATTATATGATGGTTTCCCGGTATTTGGAACGATGTGGAGATCATGCCTGTAAAATTGCGGAGAAAATTTACTATATGGTTACTGGTGAACATATTGAGATTGACATTACAGAAAAGAAAATGGCATCACGCTCCTCTCAAAGAAGACGGACAAAACAAGGACCATGATGGAATAACGAATTTTATTTTCACACATCCAAGGAATAAAGTGTGCGGAAGTTCTTTTAATTCCTACTCTTATTTTCTTTATTCCGAAAATCATAGTGGTTTAAGATAGTGAATAATCTATTTCTATGGATGCTCTGTTACCACATTAGAGGCAGATGAATTCAAAGATTCTATTTATCGAACCACCACGGAACACCTGGTTCGTCATGGGGGAGTACCTCCCGCCACCATCTGCATTGTTAATCCTTGCTGCTTTTGTAGAACGAGAACTCCCTGATTTGGAGATTGACATTGTTGATTGTCAAGCGGATCAACTCGATTGGAAGGGGTTAGAAAAATACATCGAATCAACAGATCCATCCATGATATTAACATCAGGTTTTACCACAAATGCATATTCATGTGCACGAGCTTGCGAGATAGCAAAAAAAGTCAACAAGGACATCGTGACCCTTGTCGGTGGTGTTCATTTCTCATTTACACCAGAAGAATCACTGCAGATTTTTCCAGAGATTGATTATATCGTACGAGGTGAAGGAGAACTCACGGTAGTTGATCTCATACGAACGATTCTCAACGAGAAAAAAATAAATGAAGTGTTAGGAATCTCTTTTCAAAAAAACAAAAAAATCATCCACACCCAACAACGTCCGCTTATTGAAAATCTTGACAGCCTCCCTTATCCAGCGTATCATCTTGTAGAAAAAAACCTAAGACGCTACCATTTCACCATGATGGCAGGGAGGAACACTCAGTACATGATTTTTGAAGGTGCTAGAGGATGCGAACATCAATGCTCATTCTGCACACAATGGAACCATTGGGGAGGCAGATGGAGAACCAAATCAGCAAAAAGAATCGCTGATGAAATAGAATTCCTCAATGATACCTATGGAGGTGTGTTCCTCTGGTTTACTGATGATAATATGAACCTGGGTCTCCGTGGAAAACCATTATACAACGAACTACGTCAACGACAATGCAAAGATGACATCATGTTATTTTTCCAAGCAAGAATCGATGATATTGCACAACATCCTGATCTGATTACAAAACTTCGGGAGGTAGGAACCCATTGGATTTTATGTGGTGTCGAAACTGACTCACAGGAGATATTAAACGAATATAAAAAAGGAATCAAAACACAAGATGCATACCAAGCGATGAAAATAATGACACAAAACGATATTTTTTCCCAAGCGATGTTTGTGATTGGTGCACGAAGTGACAGTCATGAATCAATTGAACGACTCTGTGAGTACAGCCAGGAACTTACCCCAGATTTTGCAATTTATACCGCACTTACACCCTTCCCAGGAACTATCTATTATGAAACAGCGAAAAAAAATGGGTGGATTGAGGATACGAATTATGCGAATTATGATATGGCTCATGCAATTATGCCGACAGAATCTCTAACTAAAAAAGAAGTCCAAGCGGAGTTATGGGACTGCTATCGTTCATTCTATGGGTCTATCACACAAAACATCGCAAGGGTCTTATCGAAAAATAAATTGAAACGTAGAATGTATCGTCATATGGCTGGGCAATACGTTCTGGAGAAATTCAGGAGATTAATTTGAATCACATAAGGGCTGTTTCTATATCTCTTTTGTTTTCTGTTCTCGCAGGTGTATTACTTAGTATTCTAGTGATCACAGCGCCCTCTAATACACCTCCCATCACCATAGAAGAGAAGGGAGTTATCGCAGGCATATTCATCGTGAGCTGTGTTATTGGGATTTCTTTTACATTTAAACCAAATTGGATACGACGATATCAACCTTGGAAAAAAAATAGACAAAAAAACACAAAGAAAGAGACAACACGATTATTTCAAGGGCATCATCCAGACTGTCATACATTTCAGAATCATAGAATCCAATTGAAACATAAGATCTGGTGTGCAGGGTGCCTCGGGCTTCTTATTGGATTATGTATCTCAATAATGTTAATGATTCTATATCTCATTTTAGATGTTACCCAATCAAAAATAATTTCTTATCTGTTGTTTATCGTTGGATTGTTCATTCTTACTTTTGTCTGCCTCGAAATCGTTTACAGCAATAGACATCCATTGGTGCATGTTTTTTCCAATGGTTTGTTACCCCTAAGCTTTTTTATTATCATTATTGCGGTCATGGGGCTTACAGGAAAATTGGTGTACGGTTTTTTTACTATACTCCTCTGTTTCCTTTGGCTTGATGTCAGAATACAGCTCTCAAAATGGCGTCATAATCTCATCTGTACATATTGTACAGAATCCTGTAAAATGTATGACACTAGTTTTTAACGTCGAGAGATAAGTCTGAGACCAAAGATGATAATGAAAATCGCAATCACAAAAGCGAATATCCAGTTCCATTGAACGGAAGTAACCCATGAAAGTTGCGTCGGATAGGTTTTCGCCATGTCTTTTAGGACGACTTCGAAGAGAATCGCAAGACCAATAAGGACAATAATAATCCCCCAGAATACCATCCATCCACGACCGCCTTTCCCGCCAGCGCATTCCTCTTCACACCGTTTATCCCGGTCCCGGGCATAATCAGGTTTTGCACCAATTAGTGAAGTCCCGCAGCTTTTACAAAAGGTTGCATCATCTTCATTTTTTGTTCCGCATTTTGCGCAATATGCCATACCTCAACCTCCAACCAAATATCAGATAATCCTTTATTCTATTTAAATCCTTTTTATCATGTTCTATCGTGATCTTTTGGCATAGTCAAGTAGAGAATCACATAACCGATAAGAAGGATAAAAATAAAAATTGTCGGGAGACTAGTTTCAAGGGAAACAGCAGCGGTTTCAACATCGGATAAAGCAAATTGGACACTTACATCATGCAGAATCTTGGTAATGATCCAGAGAAGAAGAATAAGTATAGCTGCATAAAATAGGGGAGAAAATATCTTGAATTTATACGATTTTTTTGCGAAATAATCTATGTAATTCCAAAGCAACGTCACCACAAAGAGTGGTAAGATATAAGCAAGGAGAATCGCAGCAACCTTGTTCGTTTCTAGAGTCTGTACCGATTGGTTTTCTAAAACCATAATAACGAGACGAAATATAATTAAGAAAATAAAACTTGCAAGCAATGGTCCAAAAATACCAAATGTACGATTATACCAATTTTCCATAGATTTACCTGCATGATCGACTCGCTGTTCAAAGCGTTTCCCTATATCCTGCGAATCTGTTTGAATGCGCTTTGCAGCATGCGTTACGGATTCTCCCAGGTTCTTTCCCATCTGCTCTATATCCGAAGTAAAACTCCTCGCAGGTTGTTCGAGAGGAGAGGCAGCATCAGACTTCAGAGAAGCACCACACTTCGTACAAAATATCGCGTCATCATCGCTTAATGTTCCACATTTGGGACAACTAAACATATGTCTCTCTCCTATAGCATGATATCATAACTCGTAATTCCTTAAGAACATAACCCTAATTTCTTATTCATGTTTTATACATCTAATCCTTTGTTTATTATAAGAATAGAAATGACCATCAATTTTCTCCTGATATTTGATGGTCAATTAAACTGTGACCGATGAATGGTGTCGTGCTGTTATGAGTCTGAGTTTATTTAAAAAAAATTAGAGAGACATGATAACAACGATGTCTATATAACTGAAAAAAACCAATCTATTTATCCATTTTCACACAGGTTTCAGAAGGATTTTCTTCGTTGTTATCTTCTTGGGTGAGATGCTCTTCGGTCTCTGAGGATTCAACACTTTTCTGTTTCACCACATGTCCGATAACCTTTTTTGCTAAAAACTCTCTGATCTCTTCAGGTTTTGTCGAATTAATACCAAAATATTCAGGAAACAGCTTTGTCGTGGTCAGTGTCTCTGTTGCACCATACGGCACCGAATGAATCAAATGCATACTTACAAGCTGGTCAACATCAGCGTAAATACGTTCCCCAATCATATGCCGTAGGTTTGATTGTTTCACTGGTTGATGAAATGCTATCAACGCTAGGGTCTTCAACAAATCAGTCTTAATCTCTGGTTTTGCTACCATCATCGATTGATCCGTGAATGTTTTTTTCACTTGCATGATGAATTTATTACCTGCTTTCACGATTTCTAGAGATGTCTCATTTTTCCGGTCGATATTATACGACTGCATAAGATGGTCAATCGCCTCGCTGACATGTTTTGGTGATAACCCTGTTGTCTCCTGAATTTCCTCCATACTGAGTGGTTTCCCTGCAGAAAATAAAAGGGATTCAACCAAGCGATCTTCTTTTACACTCATACGTGTTCTCCTCTCATGTATAACCTATTGTTTTAATAAAAATTTCTCCATACGGGAATTTCTGTTGGTGAACAATAATCTTTTTTTCATACACCAGAAACAAAATTGAGACAAATGTTTTAATACGTTCTTCAGCACTTTCAACATCACATAGCTCAGTGAAATTCATGGACTTTTTTGGGAATTGACAGATCCGTTCCCAAACCATCGCGACATCCTCCTCCAGATGGTCCTCATGGGCTGAGCCCTTCATTGCCTTTCGCGCTTTCAGTTCAAGTTCTATACGCTCTTCCTGTCGTAATTGATCCAGGAGCTGATACTGTTCTGCTTCTTTCCGAACCTCATCAAAAGCACTCAGCAGTTCAATAAGCGTGACTTTCCGTGTCGAATCACGACGCAACGGCTCCTCAAGAGGTGATTCCGGCATTTTCATAAGTAAATTAGTGTATGAGTATTCGTCATCATTTGCAAGCCAAGTAGCAGTTGGGATATCCTCCCAGCCAAAGCCGTCCTCAACGATTTCTTCTTTGGTCTCCATATTCACGACCAAATGATCACTTTGCATTCGTAGGACTTTCCATGCCATGTAGATAATTCTACCCGCGGTCATCAAATCGATTTTTTCTTTCCTTGCGCGTTTCAGATACATTGATGAGAATCCAACAAGATCGATATCCCAGGGATTCATATTCTGATTCAACACCAAATCAAAAGCAAGATACACTGATCGGTCAAATGAATTCTCGATAGCCTCAGACTCTCCGGTAGCAGCTGCTTTCGCCAGCTCAAGATATTGGTTGATCCGAGTCATATCATTGGTTTCATCGATTAAAGCTTTATGAAACAATAAATGGTTCATGACGTCATTATCCAGCTCCATGTGGAAGCACCTCCTGCACAATCGTTTTGATTTCCCCTGTTGGTCCTACTGATTCAGGATCGATATTTCCAATCATCTCAGAGATCCCAGAATCATGCATCGTCACACCATACAAGTAGTCCGCCTCTTTCAGCGCAATCTTACGCAAGGATACACTGATGAACTGAGAATGCTCCGCTCGGTTTTTAATCATCCGTGAGACGATCTCCGCGTTGACACCATCAAGGAACATATCTATCTCATCAAGCACATAGAAGGGGCTTGGGTCATACTGTTGAATAGAAAAAATAAACGCAAGTGATGCAATGCTTTTTTCCCCACCAGAAAGTGCAGCGAGTCGTAGCACTTTCTTCCCATGAGGCCGTGCTTTTATCGTCAAACCACCTTCAAAGACGTTCTCCTCGTTTTCCAATAAGAACTCTGCTTCCCCGCCCTCTGATAACTGTGCGTAAATTTCTCTAAAGTTCTTATTGATCTCATCATACGCTTCAAAGAACCGCTCTTTCTTCTTACTCGTTATTTCCCCAACAAGCTTCACGAGGTTCTTTTTCTGATTATTGAGATGTCCAATATCATCATCGAATTTCTTCTTCCGCTCTATTTGATGTTCATATTCTTCCAATGCCCGCATATTCACAGGCTCGAGCTGCTGCATGGTCTGCTCGACAGAGAGAATAGTTTCTTTCATCGATTCGATAGCAGGCAGTTTCGTCTCCGTAATCTCCACATGATATAATGCGATCTCTTGATCAAACTCCTTTCGAGAATCTTCAAGTGTGGGTAACCGGTATTTCGCCCGAGCAACTAAATCAAGATATGACTCTGCCTTTGTGTTAATGGTTTCCAGTTCGTTTTCAATCCCAAGGGTTTTTTTATAGAGCTTATCGCGTTCCATTACCAGCTCCTTGGTCTTTCCACTCATCGTCTCCTCAACAGTCATCAGAGCCTTGAGTTCATCCTGATCTTTCGCCCGAGTTTCCTTTAGTTCTTTTACCGTTTGTTTCAGTGTTTCAATACCGGTATCAATTCCGGTGATTTTTTCAGCAAGCTCACTCTTCCGTTCATCTAATAACTCTATCTTCTTTTGAATCGTCTCTAAT
>Ga0315294_10006102_pt1 | contig 13236 bp, 9 predicted proteins | sample YL17G13_40_MG_FD_203626 | JGI IMG/M metagenome (GOLD analysis project Ga0315294, IMG submission 203626) | Sediment microbial communities from Yellowstone Lake, YNP, Wyoming, USA - YL17G13_40 | ecosystem: Environmental > Aquatic > Freshwater > Lake > Sediment | place: USA: Wyoming | collected... | reverse complement strand
CCTATGATCTTACGTTCGTTGGCAGCAGTGTGACACCCTGCATGATGAACGCTGTGATCCAGATCGATATTAGCCCCAAATCGGGCGGTACGTTAATGCTACAGGCCAGCCCAAATTAAACAGACATTTTTAAGCCACCTTCTTTGTCCGCAAGTGAACTACGAGAAAAGTGACGTCGTCATTTAATTTGCGTGCATTCGGTTCAGCAGGATGCAGTCCAGAGCGCATTTCAAGGAGCTGCCTAATTTTAGCTGCATCTGAAGCCTCGGAGCCCTGTAAAAGCTTAGTCAACAGGCGTACACTTGCTTTCTTGCCGGGGGGGCTTGAGGCATCCAAAAGTCCGTCAGAATAAAGTATGATCGTTTGTTTATCACCTAAGCTCGTTGATTCCGAAGCCACATCTTGAGACTCGAGCGAGTGACCTAGGACAGATGGGCCATGGAGCGTCAACGGAGTTACTTTGCCGCTACCTAGAAGCAAGGCGGGCTCATGGCCAGAATTAAGGTAGACATATTCACCGGTATGCAGATCAACAGTGAGCGACACAAGAGTCATGTAAAGTTGTTCTGATGCACGCGACTGGATAATGCGGTTCAGACAATCATGAACCAGTCCCAGAGGCGCTGGTCGCTTATATTTGCTCTTATGCTCTTCGTGGAGCATATCGGTGGCACCCTTGGCAAAAGACGCTAACATTGCCGAAGCAGCTCCATGTCCCGTGACATCGCCGAGGTGCAGATATAACCATCGGTCTTCGATCACTCCATAAGAATACCAATCACCGCCGATTGTTTCTGCTGCATGATACCCAACAGCAAGATCGAAGAGTGGGTGTTCCTTATTAGCTGGCGGCAAAAAATCTCGCTGGAGTACAGCAGCCGTCTGCCGCTCGGATTCAAGATAGATGCGCCTTGTGCTTTCTATCTGCCGCTGAGCAGCATAGGCCAAAACCGCTGATCCAATAAATCCGATAATCGGCAACACCCAAGGCACTATGGTCTGGACCCAAATAAACATAAAGATAGCGAACATTACGACGCTTGATGTGACAAAAATCAACCATAGAAAGAAGCGAGACGGAGGTGCTCGCCATCCAATCACGATGCCTAGCAGAGCCAATCCAAATAGAATGAAATTTAAATATCCTGAAAATTTCAGCCAACCTCCGCGCACAACACTATTTACATTCGCTGTGAGCACCCAGGACGCCGGAACTAGGCCGAATGGAGAGTCAAGAAACTGAGTCTGACCACTCGAATACTGCGTCATAATCATGACAATATCACCGGGAGATATTGATTCGAGGTAGGCCGTGTTGCCAGCAAAGAATTGGCCGAGAGACCTAATGCGAGACACTATTTGCTTGCTGCTTAAGTAATCAACAGGCACTGAGCCATTGCGGTCGAGCGATAAGTGTTCGTGGTTGATACTGATCCCAGTATCGTCGATGCGCAGGTCTTTGGCAGCATAGAGGCTAAGATGCGGGATCACCGTTCCTGCGTCGACATTAATAGCTGGCTCAAAACCTCGACTTGAACTTTCCATGAAATGGCCGACGCGCCTAAAGGCCACAGCGAATGCACCATCTGGGCCATAAATCTTGGCACCAAGTTGTGTCTTTATAGCGGCGGGCATAGCGCTAATCTGATTCCATGCCGGCATGAATGCGTCTTTGCTCATTTCGCTGCGGAAATTAATTTGATTTGGTGACACCAAAGCGCCGACAACAATTGGCGTGTTTAACTTTGCTATATCTTTGATTGGGGAAACATCGTCGCCCGATACTTCCTGGCGCTGCGAAAACATGGCATCAATCAGGATCACAGCTGGCTTACGCGCATCAATCGCGGTCAACAAATCCGCCAATTTTTTCGGCGGCAATCGCACTTGCCCCATCATGGCAGCAGTAACGTCATCAATAGCCAGAATCTTGATCCTGGGATCCAGTGGCGGCTCTAGTTTGACTAAGGACCGGGCACGAAACTCAATTCTGTTTGCGATGTGATCTTCTAGGTACTGACTAAGGCCCAAATTGGCTACGACGACCAACATAGCCAGCCAGGTCCCAATCAAACCAGCATAGGCTGTGTGATTGCGAGGCAACTGTCGAAATATTTTTAGGTATTTCTCCATATCCCGATTATCGGAACGTGAAGCCGGATCATTAGTCAGTTGCCGGATGCGGCGACAAATTCAGGAGTCCGGGCGATTCAATTTGTGGATTTACAAGAGGACGACGAGTATTTAGGCATTGATTATCATAGACTATTATTTATTTAGTACCTGACCGAACCAATCCTCTACCTCAGGTGCTTGGAGCTGGCCATCGACTAGCGAACGGTCATCAAAGACGAAGCAGTCGCCTTGATAGCCTTCGGTTCCCATCTCCTCAAAATACTTGAGGATGCCGCCATCCAGTTGTGTGGCCTTGGTAAAACCATGCTCGACTGCCCAGGGCACCACTTTTTCGCAGCGGACACCGCCCGTGCAGTAAAAAAGAATAGTCTTATCCTTGTGCTCGGCAAATGCTTCGAGGAAGGCATCTGGAAGCTCAGTGAAGGTCTTGATGGGCAGGCGCACAGCCCCCTCAAACATCCCCACCTCGGTCTCGTAGTCATTACGCGTATCAACGACGATAAAGTCAGCAGATGATTCTTTGAGTCGCTGGCAAAGCTCAGCCGGGTTCATGCGGGCAGCGCCAAGAATGCTGGGCACATCCGGATCTTTTTGCTCAACAAAGCGAATAATCCAACGCTTAACTTTGACCTCAAGGCGTCTAAACGGTGCCTGTGGGGCCTCACTCCACTTTGGATTTAGCTGTGAGAATTGGCTGTCCCGCTCGACAAATTCGAGGAAAGTCGTGAGGGCCTCGCGTGGTCCAGCTAGGCCGCAGTTCACACCTTCAGGCGCCAGGAGCACCGTTCCGAGTAGACCCAAACTTTTCGCCTGGGCCTTCCAAAGGTCCTGAATTTCCTTAAGATTTGTTAAGGAAACAAACTTATAAAAATTGAGAATGGAACAACTCATCGACTCTGTATCCCTAGCCCATATCCGTCGCTAATCCGGACTGATTACTATCCCTTAGGTCGCTGCCGCGCGGCAGCGTTCTTTACCACTGTCCTTACAAGGAAACAATGCCTTGGATCTGACCCGCCCTCTGGTACACAGCGATGACCTGCTCAGAGTCGCTGATCATCGCCTTGAGGGTGACCGATACGTATTTTCCAGTGCTGGACAGCTTCTGCTCGATCTGCCCAGTGGGCAGTAGCGAAAGCAACTCCTCCTGTCTTTCCGCAGGGACAATAAACTTGAACACGTACTGCGACGGCCAGGTATGAAACTGATCGAGCTGGCTTTTAAGTCGGTCGTAAAATTCCACCGGAAATACACCCCTAAATTGATAGCAGGCCCCATCCTTAGCATATTGCTCAACGAGGCTGCCACCAATTCGCGTATTCGACGCCCGCACCCCTCAAGCACGCATAACTAGATAACCTACCATAATGGCAATGGTTACCGTGACAGCGTCCCTCACACGCAAGCGCACCCGAAGGCTACTGACGAAACTCTTCTGCGCGAAAAACTCGTCGATAGCCGGGGAAGTCCTGACTGTCTCCATGATCATTAGGAGTGTGTGGCTGATCTCGGAGGACAGATCAACGGCCCTTAACATATCTGGGATAGCTTGAGATAACGATGATCGCATTCGCGGCTTGCTGAGGCGCTCCTCTATCAATGCGTTGATATTATCGCGCCAATCAACGATGGGTTCATAGTCAGGGCAAATGCCCATACAAATACCCTCAGCGGCAAGTACAGCACGCATGAACACCATCAAGTGCAAGGTCGGCGCGCTACAGCGGTGCTTCCGCATAATATGATAGGTGCCGAAAATCTTCTTCGCCATCGAGCTCTCTGTAAGAGACTTGCCATCGTTACTTCGAGCAAAGCGAATCAAATCCCGCTGGAGTGCTTCGATATTAGTGTGCCGACCCGGTTGCATTAATTTGAGGAATTCCGCGGACCATTCTTCGAGCGAGCCATTTAATCGCAGAAACATGTCTCGAAGTAGTGTCCAACGCATCTGTTTCGGTAAACGCACATGCATGCCAAAATCTACTAGTCCGATTCGATCGCGATCTAAGACAAATACATTCCCTGGATGCATATCTAGGTGCACGAGGCCAAAATCAAACAGCTGTCTCGTCAGAGTCAAACTCAAAGTTGCAGCTATGTCATGCGGATCGATACCCTTGGCATAGACATCATCTGCGCTCTTAAACTCGTCCAGCCGAGTTCCAAATAGACGCTCTAGGACTAGTATGCGAGGCGTCGACAATTCTCGATAGACGATGGGCACATAGACAGTAGGAACGACCACCAAGGCCTTCTTTAGATCATCGGCGAAATCTGCCTCACAAAGGAAATCCACTTCAGCAGTGGTGACTTTACCGAAGTCACGCGCGATCTCATGAAAGACCGTCTTGCGCCGGATCGCAAGGATGCGGTCCAACCATTTTGCCACAAAGGTCAGTACGGCAAGATCGGAGCGAATAAGTTCTTCGGCTCCGGGCCTCTGCACCTTGATCGCAACATGTTCTCCCGTCTTGAGGACGGCAAAGTGAACTTGAGCAATACTTGCAGACCCAGCAGGGTTGTCATCGAAAGATGCAAACACAGCCTCGATATTCTTCCCCAACTCTGCTTCAATGATTCGTCTAGCTTCGGCGGCAGGAAAGGGCGCTACATTACTGTGCAGCTTTGCTAGTTCCGTGCAAAATTCGTCCGAAAAAAGATCACGACGCAGCGCGAGAAACTGTCCAAACTTGACAAAGGTCGGCCCCAGGCGCTCGCACAGTCGACGCAAGCGAACAGCTGCTCTGACGCTATCGCTCACTGGTGACTCTAAATCTACACTTTCCGCATGCTTTAGGACGACACGCTGCTCCAGGCCACCATCAACGATGGTGTACACCAGTCTCGCGATATGTTTGAGTCGCCCAGCCATCGCTCGTGATCTCCTGTGAACGGACCAGACTGGTCTGGCCTGTCAGGGTATCGGCTGAGCGCTGGTCGACCTTAGGAGAAAATCATAAAAATTATAAATCACCTTTAATATCAGATGAGTATATCCAAATAGGTGAGCAGTCATGACGGTTCGGAACCTCACCGGCCACGACGCAATATCGACACCTATAGCTTCACTCGATAATCCCGTGCAGACTGCCACCTTTGCGGCACATTTCATCCACGCGCTGCGTCACTGCCGGATCTTCGATTAGCGGTGGTGCATGATGAGGCTTAAGCCGCGCATCAATCACCAAGGGACCTTCGCAGCCCCAATGCTTAAAGCGAGTAAAGCTGCGTACGCCGTGACAATCATGCGATGGATTGCTGCGCGTAAAAGTCACCCACAAGAAATTATTTAACGAACGGCTGCAGAATTCGCTGTCGTCACAGACGACAATCAAGGCCACGCCATCCAGATTTTGATCAGCTAAATGCGCTGTCAACACATCAATACTACCGTCGCCATGATTTCTAAACTGAGGACCGTTTACAAGCAAAATTCCTGGCAGGGCAAGCCGAGGATCTTTGAAGTGCGCTGGTAAATTAAGCGACGGTGGGACCGCACTTGTGAGCCGACGACGCGGCTGTCCTGTGGCCGCGATCACTAGCTTTGAGCCTTGATTAAGGCCCTCTCCCGAGTAATCCAGCGTATCCATAGTAGTGCGCGTATGAAAGTGTAGATCACGACTTAGGTCGATGCGTTCCAGTACGTGGGTGAGAAAGTGCGCCGTATCGTCGATACTCGGAGCCTGAGTATCTTTGCCATCAATGATCAGCAGATACTTGGCGAGGGAACATTGATTGAAGCCAAGAATGGCACTCGCCTGCGTCAGCAACTCCTGCGGTCCGGTGTCATTACTTGATTTATAGGGTGTATAGCGCTCAGATCCCACCGCGAGTAATAGCGGATGAACACCCGCTGCATCCACCGCGTGCAGAGCACTGACGCCGGGTAGAGACACCGGCACCATCGGTCCGGTGATTTCATGAATCAGCTCACCAAAGGTCGTATCCTCTTGCGGTGGCCGTCCCACCACCGTCAAGGGCCAAATAGCGTCGGGACGGTGATAGACCGCCTCAACCTGCATCAAGGGAAAATCATGAGTCAGACTGTAGTAGCCGAGGTGATCACCGAAGGGGCCTTCTGGTTTCGTCTCGCCCGTAATCGTCCCTACGATACAAAAATCAGCTTCAGCCCCGATCATGTGCCCCTGGTCCATAGCGTAGCGGAAGCGCCTACCGGCGAGCATCCCAGCAAACACGAGCTCAGACAGCCCCTCAGGCAGTGGCATCACTGCAGCCACTGCGTGGGCAGGATGCCCCCCCACTAGCACACTCAGGCGCAGCGGTTCCCCACGCGCGGCAGCTTTGGTGTGATGGACACCAATCCCGCGATGAATCTGGTAATGCAGCCCCATTTCGTGATCAGGGATAAAATTATTGCCGGCAATTTGCACCCGGTACATGCCGACATTGACGTTCATCGGTCCAGCGCGGTCAGGATCCTGCGATAAAACTTGCGGCAGTGTGACATATGGCCCACCGTCCATGGGCCAGCTTTTGATCGCAGGGAGCTGGCTCAGCGTCGTTTTGCAACGCATGACCGGTGCCCGGCTCGCCGAGACTTTCTTTGGTAAAGACGTCAGGCCAGCCATCGGCAGGCGCATATAGAGCAGTGGATCTTTTAAAAGACCTGCGGGAACGCCCTTTAAAAAAGCTGCGGGATCCGCCTTAATCAGCACAGCCTGCCGCACCAGATCTAGCGTGTGGCGAAAAATATAAGTAGCCCGCTCTTTGGTCCCAAAAAGATTAGCGACGCATGGGAACGGCGTCCCCGTGACACGTTCGAAAAGGAGAGCCGGAGCGCCTTGGGCATAGGCGCGGCGCTGAATTTCCGCCATCTCTAAGTCTGGCGATACTTCATCCTTAATGCGGGTCAGCTTACCAGCCCGAGCCAAATCATCGATACAGGCGCGTAGTCCGTGATTCACCCTAACTCCGTTACTCTAAATACAAGCGATTACTGCTGGCTACTCTGGCTTACCACCGAGTCGGCGGTGAATTTCGGCCACAGCTCCTTGGTACTCAGCCATCAAATCATCTTCACTAACTTTGGTCGTACGGCCGTTATATAGCGCAAAATCGCCGTCGATCATAACGTGACGAACGTTGCGACTGGAGTAACTGAAGAGCAAATTGGTGACGGGCTTTGGCGATGGCTCCGTGCTCAGATCGCTGGCGAGAAATACGATGTCGGCGGCCTTTCCGACAGACAGGGTTCCCACTTTTGCCGACAGTCCCAAAGCTCGCGCCGGATTAACCGTCGTCATGCTCAGGATCTCCTCCGGAGAACGGTGCTCCTCCGGCACGCCGCGGTCCTGGGCGAGCAGTGCCATGAGGCGCATCTCAGACAGTGGATCGGCCGTATCATTGCTGGCTGCAGCGTCCGTAGCCAAGGCAATGGGAATACCCGCACGCATGATCTCAGCTATTGGTGCGAGGTGTTCATAAATAATTTGTGACGCCGGACAAATCCCGGCAGTGACGCCGTGATCCTTCAAAATCTTGTGATCACTGGCCGTACTGGTAATCAGGTGCACTGCTAAAGTTCGGTCCGTCAGCGCCCCGCAACTCTCGGCAAATTCCACTGGTGAACAGCCCTCCCGCTGCTGCACCCTTTGGTATTCGCCGCGAGTTTGTGACAGGTGCATGTGCAGCGGCAGCTTATTGGCGCTCGCATATTCAGCCAGCTCACGTAGCAGTGGCTCTGACACTGTATCGGCTGCATGCGGGGCAATAGAAGGAGTCACGCGCTCTGAATAGGGCCAGGACTCGATATGTTTGCGCCAGCGGTCCCAACCACTGCGACCCGGAAAGGCACCGCCGAGATCTGCCACCGTCTCACCGACAACGCCACGCATTCCAAGGCGTTCTATGGCGTGAGCAACGCCTTCACTAAAGTAATAGTGATCGCCAAAGCAAGTCACCCCAGCGACCAGACCGCCGTATAAGTACGAATAACTTAGCGGTGCCAGAAGTTCAGGTGTGAGAGATTTCTCCGCCGGAAAAAAGAAGCGCTCGATCATTTCGTCTTGGCCATGACCTAACCCGCGGAAGAAACCCATCGCTACATGCGTGTGCGCATTGATCAGACCGGGCACGGCCATGAAACCTTTACCGTCCACGTGTTCAATCTCTGGATGGCGCGCCTGCACCGCGGCACTTGGGCCCATCTCAGAAATCACGCCGTTCGAGATCACCAGTGCGCTATCCATCAGCACAAGGCCGGGCTCGGGTATCAGCGTCAGGCCAGTTATCAGCAGGGGCCCTTTGGGGGCGGAGCGACTAGCGCCAAGTGCCGAGCGATTCATCAGGTCTCCTTAGTCCGAAATGCTCTCCGGATGTTGTCACGAAGGCGCCCGCAAGTCTATCGGCTGATGGGCCCAAGTAAGAGTCCTGACAGTGGCAATCGGTAGTCGGCGGTGGCATGATCTAACTGTATCTTTGCTGCGTTTGGCCACAGGGAGTGTCCACCTTGATCCATAAAGTACCGGAATTTGCTGACTTTCAGACTGCAGCAGCAACGTCGGATATGGTGGCCCTATGCACACCGGTCGCTTTTGATCACGAAACCGCAGTAACCCTCGCCGACCGCTTTGTCGACGAGCCTTACTTCTTTCTGCTGGAATCCGCAGCCTCTGGGCCAAATTCCCGCTATTCCTTTCTCGGCTTTGACCCTATTTGGACTTGGTCGATCCATGACTGCGCCTCGGGAACGGCCGAATTTAACGAATATTCAGAAGACACAAAAACAGTCATTACACAGCATATAACCGCTAAAAATCCAATTATCGCACTGCGCGAAGTGATGAAAAAATGGAAGGTCGCAACCGCTTATCCTAAAGGCATCCGCCTTGGTGGCCCGGACACTGCTGCTATGCTGGGAGCTACCGGTTTTTTTGGCTTCGACGTTGGCCAGGCACTAGAGCCAAGCATCGGCAAGCCGCCACCAAAATCTTTAGGCGTGCCGGATGCGGCTTTCTTTTTGCCGCGCCAATTTCTAGTGGTAGATCATCTATCACGGCGGCTGTTTGTCGGCAGAAACGTCCCCGTACCAACAAGTGAGCGCGGCGAGACTGCGTTGCGCAAACTATACGATCAGGAAATCGCAGCTCTGCGCCAGCAGCTCAGTCGCCTTGAACAACCACACCGCTGCCCTACCCTAGACCTCGTTGAGGCTCCACTAGATTTCCAGCGCTTTGACGCGGTGCTCACGGAGTCAGAGTTTCTGACGCTGGGTAAGCGCTGCCTCGAAGCAGTAAAAGCTGGCGAAGTGTTCCAAATCCAGATTAGTAATCGCCTGAGTTGCGACACCTCAGCACGGCCGTTCGACATCTTCCGGCACCTACGGATGCTCAATCCCTCGCCGTATATGTTTTTCTACAAATGGGGCGAGCACCATCTAGTCGGGGCATCGCCAGAAATGATGGTGGGAGTGCAGGCGCGGCAGATCACCCATCGCCCTATCGCCGGCACAAGGCGGCGTACCTGGGAACCAGAGCGTGACGCGACCATGCGTAGCGAATTAGTGGAATCCAAGAAAGAGAGAGCCGAGCACGTCATGCTGGTAGACTTAGCGCGCAACGACATTGGTCGGATTGCGGCGCCAGGCACTGTGCGCGTAGAAGAACTCATGACCGTCGAAGAATATAGTCACGTCTTTCACATGGTCAGCCAAGTGGTTGGGACATTACCGCCAGACAAAGACGCCTACGACGCTATGCAGGTCAGCTTCCCTAACGGAACTGTTAGTGGCGCGCCCAAGATCCGCGCCATGCAGCTAATTTATGAACTGGAAAAAGTCGGCCGCGAATTTTACGCCGGCAGCCTCGGCATGTTCGATTCCCTGGGCAATCTACGGTCCACGTTATTAATCCGCACGATACACGTGGCTAAGGGCCGGGCTTCGACGCAGGCTGCTGCTGGTTTTGTTTACGACTCGGTCCCCGAACAGGAATGGCTTGAGACACGGAATAAAATGGCGGCCTGTTTGCTGGCGATCCAGAACATAACCTAAGCAACTGTCTCTAAAGGATATTTCGTCATCTGGCGTCTGATTCTTGAACTCGGGCCGGACGTTGTGCCCGCACCCAGATTTATTTGTGTAATAAAAAAAGCTAAAGTTTTGCTCTGGAATTTCCGACATGTCCGTGTCGGAGGACCCATATGCAACTGTCAAAATTCAGTGGTCGAGTACTACCAGCTCTTCTCTTATCTCTATCGGCATCAACAGCCTGTAATGGTGGCGGAAGCTTCGGATCTAAGCAGGGTAAAGGATCGGGATCTGGACAGGCGACCAACAACAAGGCACCGCCCGGTGGCAACGCGACTCAAAGCCCCGCTGACACCCAGGTAAAATCTGGCCTTCCCTGCGACGTCTACGCAGTACTCGCTAAGAACTGCGCCTCATGTCACGGGGCAGAGCCTGAATTCGGTGCCGTGGGCACTCTGGTGACGTGGGATGGGCTAGACAAAGCAGATTCAAAAGGCTCGGATAAAAAAGTTCGTGACTTACTTTTAGACAGGGTCCGTGGGGTCGGCTCCATCATGCCACCTCCGCCAGCTACCGCACTGACTGCTGCGGATATCTCAACCCTAGAAAACTGGTTAAAAGCTGGCGCAAACAAATCTAGCGACAGTTGTGAATCGGTAGCTGATCATGAGCACAGCCATGAAACCCCGCAACTAAGTTGCACTCCGGATCAAAAAATGCGCCCCGCCGCACCTTACGCTATTAAACCCGACGCACCTCTCAACGAATATGTTTGTTACGGCTTTGACGTCGACAACGCCAACCGGAGACAGATCACTGAGTTGGCTCCGTTCATCGATAACTCAAAGATTCTGCATCACATCTTACTTTTTGAAGCACCACAGTCTTACCCTTCCACTCCGCAGCGCTGCGGTATGACTGGCTCGGGACAATGGAAGTTGGTCACGGGCTGGGCACCGGGTGGCAAAGCGGTCACGTATCCGGAAGATGCAGGATTTCCTCAGTCTAAAGGCGTCACTCACTACGTGATGCAGTTGCATTACAACCTATCCCAAAAGCTACCCGACCAAAAAGACGGCTCTGGTTTTGACTTTTGTACCACGGACAAGTTAAGGAAGTACGATGCGGGCGTAGTCGCTTTCGGCGGATTAACCATAAACATCCCGCCAAAAACACCAAATTATGTGCTGGAATGCAGCTATCAATTGCCTAGCCAATTTAAAACGGTAACGTTCTTGGGCGGATCTCCACACATGCACGAACGCGGCACATCCGCCTCTTTAAGCCTAAAGCGTGCGGGTGCAGCAAACCCGGTTAATTTAATCAATATGCCAAATTACTCTTACCACGATCAGTCTGTGATACCGATCAATCAACAAGCTTCCGCCGGCGACACGGTAACCACTCGTTGTGGCTACTCAAACCAATCAGATTTTGCCGTGACTTTTGGTGAAAAAACGGAAGACGAGATGTGCTTTAACTTTGTCGGCTACTATCCTGCGGTGCCTGATCAAATGTTAGGAAACTTCCCAATATTTAATTGGTTGTCACCTAGCATCTTTGCTTCCTGCCGCGAGGCAAAGTGATTAAACCAATATCAACTTTCGGTCCTTGTTTTGTCGAAGATGTTAAATCAGCAGCTAATGAATAACCTGTCCAGTGGCGACGCTAGACAGCGTAACTATAGCGTCGCACCTATGGAGGGTTTCACCACCTTCCCGATGCGGGCATGGCTTTCTATGGTCTCGCGGCCTAAATCGATGACGACGCCATTTCTACGAGTGACGCGCACGCACCCAGATGGTCAGTTGCCGTTACTGTATGCCCCAGAACTTTTTGAACTACGCGGCGCCTTCCCTTACTTATTAACTCCTCAGCTCATCACTGGCGACGTAGAGCTATTTCTACAAACCGCTGATCTCTTGCCTCCAGATGTAACGCCGGCTATCGAACTTAACTGCGGCTGTCCCTCGCCAAGTTGCGTCGGTAAGCAAGCCGGCAGCGGCATCCTGCGTGATCCCATTAGTTTTGGTAGGACTATTGAGCGTTTAATTTCCAGCCTAGGACCGCAGCGCTTAGCCATTAAAATGCGCCTTGGCCTCGATGACCCTGCTGAATTTAAAAACCTGCTTCCACATGTTGCATCACTGCCCTTGTCGCAGCTTACCGTACACGGGCGTACTAGGGCTGATCGCTACCGGGGTAAGGCACGCTGGGATTTGATTCAGCAGGCCGCCCAAACGTCTAAGACCCCGACCTGGGCTTCGGGCGATGTCTGCGGTAAAGAGTCTGCAGCTGAGCTCTTGGCCGCTGCTCCCGATATCACAGGAGCGATGATAGGACGCGGGCTACTCCGTAATCCTTGGGTGTTCGAGGAGCTGCGCAGCGACACACACCAAAAGATTTCGATCACGACTCTCGCTAATGCCCTACTCTGCTATGCGCTGCTGAATGACCTCAGCATTACAGCACCAGAAAAGTTGATCGCTAAAATGGGACGCGGTCGCCTTGTGTCCTATTGCGGCTCCGATGCCGGAGCTTGGGAACGAACCACAGCCGAGCTAACAGAGATGGTATGTCGCGTCCCTATGGTGCTGAGCAGTGGCCGCGGTGTTCCAGATATTCGGATGCTGCAAACAGCATTTGCTCGCATGCGTATGCTATGGAGTTACCTACGCACCAGCCTACCCGAGGCATTCTCTTCACCAAAGTTAATGCGAGCAAAGACGAGCAGCGACTTCTTTAGTCAGCTCTTCGAGATTGCCCAAGCAGATGGTCTAAATGACGAGCTGATTACATTGCAGCATCATACCGCGTGGGATGAGTTGTTTGGCGGAACCAGAGGGACATCGTAGATAGCCACAGTGATGCGGTTTAAAAGCCAACGACATCGTCCAGATCAAATTCAGGGAATAACTCTTTAATTTTTGCTAAAGTTAATAGCTCTGGATTCGCGGTCTTCGATGATTCAAGACGCTGGTAGCTGTAAATATTTTTAAACCCTAAACTTTTCGCAGCCTGTTTTTGTGTCCAACCACGAGTAGCGCGAAAGTGACGTAAATACTGCGCAAATGCGATCTTTGGATAAACTGGAACCTCGACAATATTGCGAC
>Ga0315294_10006100_pt1 | contig 13237 bp, 4 predicted proteins | sample YL17G13_40_MG_FD_203626 | JGI IMG/M metagenome (GOLD analysis project Ga0315294, IMG submission 203626) | Sediment microbial communities from Yellowstone Lake, YNP, Wyoming, USA - YL17G13_40 | ecosystem: Environmental > Aquatic > Freshwater > Lake > Sediment | place: USA: Wyoming | collected... | reverse complement strand
CGGCACGCCGAGCTTGAACGGATGCTGGCGGACCCCGACCTGGCGACCAATCCGTCCCGGTACGCCACCCTGGCGAAGGAGCACGGGGCGCTGGCGAAGTATGCGGAGATGCGCCGCTCACTCGAGGACGCACAGAGGCGGCGGCGCGAGGCGCAGGAGCTTGCAGCGGACGCGGGCGAGGACAAGGAGATGCGCGAGCTTGCCGCGCAGGAGGCCGCCGAGGCGGAGCAGGCCGAGCAGCGCATCCTTGACGAGTTGCTGGGCCTGCTGCTCGACGAGCCGGGAGAGAGCCAGCGGAACGTCATCATGGAGGTCCGCGCGGGCACGGGCGGCGAAGAGGCGGCGCTCTTCGCAAGCGAGCTTTTCCGCATGTACAGCCGCTACGCGCAGAGGAAGGGCTGGCGCGTGGAGGTGCTCGACCAGAGCCAGAGCGACCTGGGCGGCTTCAAGGAAATCATCTTCTCGGTGAGCGGCCCCGGCGCGTGGCAGGCGCTGCGCTATGAGAGCGGCGGGCACAGGGTGCAGCGCGTGCCCGTCACCGAGGCCCAGGGGCGCATCCACACGAGCCTCGCCACGGTGGCTGTGCTCCCGGAGGCGGAAGAGGTGGACATGGAGGTGAACCCGGAGGACCTGGAGATAACCACCATGGCCTCGGGGGGACCAGGCGGGCAGTGTGTCAACAAGGTGGCTTCATCCGTGCGCATCGTCCACAAGCCCACCGGCCTGACGGTCAGGTGCCAGGAGCAGCGCTCGCAGCACCAGAACCGCAGGATAGCGATGACCCTCCTGCGCACGAAGCTCTATGAGATGCACCGCACGCAGGAGAAGGCCAAGAGAGACGAGATGCGTCGCACACTGGTGGGCAGCGGCGACCGCAACGAGCGCATCCGCACATACAACTTCCCCCAGGACCGCGTCACAGACCACCGCATCGGCCTCACCGTCCACGGCATTCAGACCATGCTGATGGGTGACTGCGACGAGTTCCTGTCCGCCCTGGCTGAGTGGGACAAGGCGGAGCGCATCAAGTCGCTCACGAAGGCGTGAGGCCCATCGAGGGCAGGCACAAGACCTGCCCCTACAGCGACAGCCTTTCCCGTAGGGGCAACCCTCGTGGTTGCCCAGACCCATCGAGGGTAGGCACAAGGCCAGCCCCTACTTTATGGTGATGTAGGCCGGCATCAACGCCGCGGGCCTGCAGTCCTCAAGGCACATGAGCGTGGCGATGTACTGCGCGGCCGGCCTGAGGGCCGGGGGCAGAGCGCTGCTCCGCACGGGCAGCGGGGTCCGCACGCCGTCATAGCGGCCCGTCAGCAGCACCTCCCACAGGCTCTGCGGCTTGGGCAGATGGATGACGGCCACCTCAACTTCCGGCCCGATGCCTGCGGCCTTCCGCGCGGCCTCGATGGCCTCGTCAAGCCCGCCGATGGCATCCACAAGCCCCCCTTCCTTCGCCTGTGTCCCGGTGATGGCCTGCCCGCGAGTCATCTCCTTCAGTTGCTCGGGCGTGCGCTTGCGCGCCGCCGAGACGCGTTCAATGAAGAGCTTGTGCGTCTCATCGAGCAGAGCAGTGAAGCGCTGCCGCTCCGCCGGGCTGAACTCTTCGACCATCGAGAACAGGCCCGCCGCCTCCCCGCGGTTGAACACGTCCACCGTGAGGCCGAGCTTGTCGAAGAGGCCCTTGAGGACGATCTTGCCGCCCATCACGCCGATGGAACCGGTGATGGTGCCCTCCTCGGCAAAGATGAACCTGCCGCCGGCAGCAATGTAGTAGCCCCCGGAAGCGGCCACGTCGGACATGGACACAATGACGGGTTTGGCCTGGTTGGCAAGGTACAGCTCGTGCCAGATGAGGTCGCTGGCCTCAGCGCTCCCGCCGGGGCTGTCAATGCGCAGCACGATGGCCTTGATGTTGTCGCGCTCGCGGGCCTTGCGGATGACGCGGACCATCCTCTCTGCGCTCACCATGAACTCGCCCATCATCATGAGGTCTTCCGGCTCTTCTCGGACGATGGGGCCGACGGCGTAGATGACGGCTATTGTGGGGCCTCTGGGCATTTCAGCGCCGGGCGGCCTGCCGCTCACCCCCAGCATCATGAACATCAGTTGCGGAAGGCCGCTGGGCATGGCCATCGGCATGGGACGCTCCTTGCCGTAGTCCTCCACGAGCACGAACGGGCGCGGCTCCGCCTTGCGAAGCTGGTCTATGAGCTCGTCGTAGAACATCACGTCGTCCACAAGCCCGGCCTGCTTGGCGCCGCTGGCACCGTAAGGACCTTTGTTGATGATGTCGGGCACCTTCGCCTCGTCCAGCTTCCGCCCTTCCGCCACCCCTTTGACAAGCTGCCGCCAGTAGTCGTCGAGCATCTTGTTGATGGACTGCTTGAACGCTTCGGACGAAGTGGTCTGGACGAACGGCTCGACAGCGCCCTTGGCGTCGCCCACCTGGACCATGTCGCCCTTGACCCCGATCTTGTCCAGGAAACCTTTCAGGAACAGGACCTCTGCGCGCAGGCCCACGAGCACGACCGTGCCGCTGGGCGGGATCACAACGCGGTCGGCGGCGCTCGCCACGTAGTACTCGACGTTGCCAGGGCTCTCAACGAAGCAGATGACCTTCTTGCCCGCCTGCCGGCACTCCATGATGGAGCGGCGCAGCTCCTGCGCCTTCGCCCACCCCATGTCCACGTTGAGCATCTTGACGATGATGCCGTTGACTGAGTTGTCCTTGCGCGCCTTGGCAAAGCGCCCCTTGATGTCGTACAGCGTGTCCAGAGCAGGTTTGAAGATGTAGAGATCGGGCAGCGTTTCCATGACGGGGCCGTTGAGCTCAATCTCAGCGTACCGCGCCGCCATGAGACCGACGGCGCCCCCGGCAGGCTCCTTGCCCTCCGGCTTCTCCTGGGCCGCGACGGCGCCAGCGACCAACACTGCAAGCACAATGGACAGACGTGCGAAACTTCGCATCTTGTGTGCCTTTCAATTCCAGAGCATCGGGCAACTTCTATGATAGGGCCGGGAGAACAGAGACGCAAGTAAGCGGATGGGGAAAGCCGCAGCACCGCGCCCCGTCAGCCCGTCCGGGGGCGCAGCGCAGTGCCCACGGCGGCGAGCAGGCCGATGAGGCTGGCGCACTTTGCACATGCGATGAGCGTCGAGCCGGCGGCCAGCCCGAATGCCGGCATCAGCACAAGGCCCGTGAGCACGGCGCCGGCGACCGCGCCCCCGTAGTCCGCCGCACTGAACATCGCAGCCACGCTGGCCGTCTCGCGCCCCGCCTGCAATCCCAGCCGACACGCCAGCGGGAACTCGCCGCCCGTCAGAATGCCCGCAAGAAGCGACAGCGCGATGAAGAAGACGGGACTGGTGGAGAGCGCCGCTATGCCCCAGGGGAGCGCAAGAAGCCACAACACCTGAAGGACCTCGAACCCGGCCAGCGTCCGTCCCGCCGCTCGGTCTGATGCCTTGCCGGCCAGCGCCGCGCCGCCCGCAATCCCGAGCATGAACGCCCCGACGAGCAGGCTCACATCGCGGTACACGTAGCCGAAGTGCGTCTGGTAGGCGTAGATGAGAAGCGCTTCGGCGGACAGACCGAACAGGCCCGTCGTCACGATGCAGAACCCCGCAGACCAGGGCCACGAACCCGCAGGTCCGCGCACCCGCCCCGCGACGACCACCACGAGCAGGCAGACGGCCAGCGGGACCAGAAGCCACCACGGCTTCGCCGTGAGCACGAACGCGAAGAACCCGCCCGTGTCAGGCGCGAGCGAACCGCCCGGCCCTTCGTGAGGCGTGCGACTGAAGTGCTCCTGAACCCTGAGGAAGAGCGTGAAGGCAATCGGCCGGTCATCGCTGTTCACCGGCGCAGCGCCCGCCGCGGCCTCCAGACGCTCCCGGACATACTTCACGCGCTCGGGGGGGAACTGGGCGGACGCGAACATGTGCTTCATCTCCGGCGGCTCTAGGCGCAGGCGGTCGAACCGGGCCGCCAGCACCTCCGGGTCGGTCGTGACGCCCGGCCCGTCTGAAGCGAAGAAGCGGAACTCGTCCCCGGGCCGGACGATGACGCGGGGGAAGACCTGCCGCAGCGTCTTGTAGATGCACGCATCGTAGCGAAGGCGCGGGCCTTGCAGATACTCGGCATTGCCCGCCACGCCCCAGAGAGCCACAACGCCGCCCGGCGCCAGCACGCGCCGCACCTCACGGAAGAACTCAACGGTGTGGAACCTGTTCGACGACGCCGAGGTGGGGTTGCCCACGTTTATCAGCACGATGTCGTAGGGCGCACGTGGGCTGACGAACTCATACAAGGATGGCGAACCATTCAAAGGAGCCGTCCGTACGAAACGCCTTCCGTCGAATTCAAAGTATGCCTCGAACATGTAGTTCTGAAGCGCGCCGAGCAACTCCCGCGGCAATTGACGCCGGTAGAGGAATATGACCTCCGGGTCCATCTCGACATAGTCCACGCCGCAGCGGGGCCGCAGCAACTCCTGGCAGAGACCGCCGAGGCCCCCACCTATCACCAGAACGTCGTGCGGATCGGGGTGCTGCGTCAGAAGCAGCGCAGCGGCCTCACGGGTCTCGCTCTCGTTAGGGAACACGTCGCCGCACACCCCGTTCTGCACGACCACCCCAAGCCCTTCGCGGCGGCCGAAGTCAATGTGCTGATAGCGCGTCTCAAAGCTCTCGACAAGGTCGAAGCGGCTGAAGGTGCGCCAGCGCTGCTCGAGCGACCAGCGCTCCACGTCCGTGCCGCCAATCACAAAGCCAACGGAGAGCAGCCATGCGAGCATAAGGCAAGCGACCGAGCCGCCCCTGAGAGGCGCATCCGACGCCCTGCCGCGCATGAGACGAACCAGGACGAAAGAGACCGGCAGACAACAGACCGCCACGGCGAACATGCGCGCCCCCGTGTCGCCGAAAGCGGCCAGAAGAAGCATCCACCCGAGAACCGGGACGGCCAGCACGGCGCCACGCGCGTCCCCCCCGCCAGCGAACCACATCCCGCACGCCAGCAGCCACAGTACGCCTGTAATGAAGGCAATCGCCGCAGGAGATTGATGCGGCAGAAGCACGAAGCTCATGAGCGCGCCTCCTGCGCAGCTCCCGAGGGCCTCAGCCACATACATGCGCCCTATGCCCCGCCCGCCGTGCCCGAGGGCGAGACCCTCATAGCGACATGCGGCCGGGAAGAGAAAGCCCACCAGAAAGCCTGCGGGGCCTGCGCACAGCGCCGCGCACAGGACTATGCCGGGCAGCGAGACGAACGCGCCGGGTTCGACACCCAGGAGCGCCCTGATGAGGCGCGCCATCAGGAACTGGCCGGGCACAAGGAGCCCGAGGCCAACGGCCGCCGTGAGAACGACGCCCAGCGCGCCGTGGCTGCGCCTGAGCAGCGCCGCGCTGGCCACCGCCCCCAGCGGCATGAACGCGAGCCAGCATGCCAGCGCCGCCGCCAGGGCGAACTCAGACCCGTAGAAGCTGACCATCAGCTCGCGCACCAGGAGCGTCTGAGCGATGACGGCTACGCCCCCGAAGTAGAACATCAGGGCGAAAAGAGAGCGGGGCTGGACATGCTCGTTCACGACTACGCTATGCCCCTCCGCGTCAGCGAGGCAGCCTGATTGCTCACCAGGCTATACGGATACAAAAAAAGCCGCCGCCTTCTCAAGGGAAAAGGCGGCGGCTCGAGTTCGCCGGTCAGCGCCCACGCTCAGCGGTTCAGCATCTGCTGGACTGCCTTGGTGGACGGCCCACCGGTGCCGTTCTTGTACTCCACAATCTCCTTGTCCCACCGGAACGAGCGCGCAGCCTTGAGCTCCAGCACCTCGGCGGTGAGGCTGTAGTCGTAGACCATGATGCTCTGCTGAAGGCCGTCAACAATAACAATTGGGACAAGGATCTGTCCCCTCGTTGTCACCGGTTGGCCCATCATGGTAGCGATGCGCCCTGCCGTGGCCTCGCCCTGGGCCTCAGCCCTCGGCAGAATAGCGCTGTGGCCGAGAAGGAAACCGAAGATCAGCGCCAGCATCACCAGCACGGCGGTAGTCTGCCATCGTTCCTTCATTGCGTCCTCCTTCCGGGTTCTCAGAACGCCCGTCTCTCTTCCTCGTCGCTTATGATAATCTGCGGCCTTACAAGGACCACAAGGGTCCGCCGCTCCGTGTGTGCTCCTTCCGCCATGAAGATTCTCTTGATGATCGGGATTTTGTTGAGGATGGGGATCCCGCGCTCATAGTCCTGCTTCTCTTGGCGTGTCAACCCGCCTACCATCAGTATGCCACGGTCGGGCACACAGACGGTAGTCTCAAGGGTCTCGACGAGCTGCCTTGGGAGCATGACCTGGTTCGTCGCTGTCACCGCGGCGCCCGCGCCGCCGCTCGCATCGGTCCCGCCGGACACCGCCGCCGTCCAGGTGAAACTGTCAAAGCCCAGCACCTGGGACACTGTCGGCACGAGTTCGAGGAAGACGTACCGCCGGTCGGCGCTCACGATTGGCCGCACGTCAAGGGTGACGCTGTCGGAGATGGTGTCTATCTGCGGCTCGAACGCCCCCTCCGAAGTCTCGAATGAGCCCACGTAGTTCTGGCTGGTCTCGACAGTCAGGTATCCGCGCTGTCCGTTCATGAGCGTGATGATGGGCGTGGCCAGCGTTCTGGTCTCACTCCTGGACTGGAGCAGGCGGAACACGCCCTCCGCGTGGGTTCCACCGAAGATGCTGAAGTTGACGTTCATGCCCCAGGTGCTGGAGTCAGCGAACATCGGTATGCCCGTGCGCAACGTGATGTCGTTGTCGGTGGGATCAGTGGACTTCGCATTCAGGTCGATCTTTGAGAAGTCGAACCCGACCTCCTTGAAGGCCTCCACGCTGACTTCTATGAATCGGGCCTCCACGTTGACCTGGATGTACATGGCTTTGCGGAGCTCTCTGAGAAGATCTTCGATCTCCGCGTGCACCTCAGCAGTCTGGATGATGATGAGGTCGCCGGGGTTGCCGCCGCGGAAGAAAGCGCGGCCTTTGGCTCCCTGGGCCGCACCGGCTCCAGCGCCCAGGCCGCCTGCCATGCCGCCGCCGAAACCGCCGCCTCCGGCGCCCGCCGCCGTGTCCCACGGGCTGGCGGCCTCGCCGCCCGTGCCAGTCCCCGTGTCCGTCAGAGGATTCACGCCGCCAATCCTGCCGCCGGCCTCCCAGGTGGTGGGCGACACCGTCTGCTGAATAAGCTGCCGCAGAGCGTCGGCGCGCTGAATCAGCATTTCACTGGGTGAGCCGCCGACGTCGCTCTCGCCCGTCGTCCCGGTGCCGGAGGTGTCCGTGCCGAAGTCGAAGCCCGAGGAACTGTCCGAACTGGAGGTGCCGCTGCTGGTCTCATTCGTGCCGGTCTCGGTCAACGTCATCGTCCTTCGGGCGCGCTTGTCTTCGGTGTTGATGAGCAGGTCCCGGATGTCGTACACGCGCAGCTCGTACTCTTTCAACGTCTCAGGCTTTGCGATCTTGACCACGGCCCCTTCCACCTTCCACGCCAGCCCGACCAGGTTGCAGATCTGGTCAAGCGCGTCGCGGAGCTCTGTCTCGATGTGAAGCGTTACCAGCCCGCCGTCCGGCGGAATGTCCGCCGTCACCACGGCGAAGTTCACGGGGGTGACTTCCTGGAGGAACGTAATGACGTCGCGCAGCGGCGTCTCGTCAAACCGCAGCGTCACCTTCTGGTCCAGGTTCTTCATAACCGCTCGTTCTCTCACCGTGTATTCCTTCACCTTGGACGGGTAAGGCACTCCCGGCCGCGGCTTGATGGCATCTTCCCACACCGCCTTCCTCGGATAGTCCATCAGTTCCCGATACGGTATTGCCTGCTCGTAGACCTTCTCTGCAGTCCTGAGCAGCTGCTTTTCGTCCAGGACCGCAATCTCGTTCATCTCGAAGTCGTGCCGCTCGCGCGAGCAGATGTCGTCGAGTATCTCTGCTCCCTTGTTCGCGGGGTCGCGGTACTTTATGTCCTTGATCATCTTTTCGGCATCGTCGAACTTCTTCTCGCGGATGAGTTTGTAGACCATCTGCAACTCCTCGGCCACCTTCTCAGCCTCTTGCTGCTCTATCCGCACCACTTCCTGCTCAATCTTCTTCTCCGCCTCATCCTTTTCTCTCTGCGTCAGTTCCCTCTGCGCCTTGTCGTATGCCTCTTCGGCTGACTTCAGGCCGTTCTGGACCTCTTCCGCGCCCTTCTGGACGTCCATGTGGACTGAGAGCACGCCGACATAAGTTTCAGCGCGGCGCCACTCCTCGACCGACTCCTTGAACTTGCCCTCGGCGTAGAGCTTGCGGGCCTTATCCTTGACGTTAGCGAACTCTTGCATCTGCGCCTGCAGCAGGGCCGTGGGCAGTTGGGCCAGGTTGGAGATTTGCACCTGCTCCGTCCCCACCGTCTTGCCCTGTTGAGCCAACGCTTCCGCGTAGGTCTTCTGCGCCTTCTCGTTCTTGGGGTCAAGAGCGAGCGCCTTGCGCGCGAGCTCTTCCGCGCGCGCCGGGTTCCTCATCGTGTAAAGCTCCTCAGCCGCCTGGTCGGCGAAAGCGACTGCCTCGCGCCTGTTCTGCTCCTCAAGGACCTTCTGCTTCTCAATGAACTCCTTGAGGACTTCGCTGTACTTGCGCTGGTTCTCAAGCTCCTTTTCAAGGCGCGCCTTTATCTCGTTCTCGATCTTCACCCGTTCCGAGCCCAAGGCCTGGTCAATCTTCTTCTCCACCGGCGCCATGAGCTTGCGCTCCGCCTCAGTGGCCGTGTAGAACATCCTGTAGCGGATGAGCCGCGCCTTACCCTCGCGGGCGTTCCCCTTCTGCAGCAGGTCGTCGGCCTCCTTGACGGCCTTCTTAGCCTCGTCAGACACCGCGCTGGGGTCCCCCGATGCCATGGCTTCCATCTGAGCAATGGAAGGGCTGGCGCTGCTCTCCGCCGCCACCACCACAACGGCGCTGAACAGGGCTGACAGAATCAACGTACAAGCACTTAGTCTTAATGCTCTGTTAAGCATCGGTCTTGGTTCTCCTGCTAACTCAACTGTCCGAGTCCGCGGACCCGCGCGCGTTCGCCCTACGGATATCCCAAACCATCCAGGCGGAATCGGCAAAACTCGGCCCACAATATGCCTCATTCTGCCACAACCTGTCAAGCAAAACCCTCTCGCCTGCAGGCCGGCGCATAACGACGCCTCTTCCTACCTGTTGTGCTCCTCGAAAGTGCGTGTGTGCTGGTACTGGCTCTTCAGTTCGTCGAGCAACTTGCGGAGCTTCTGCTTGTCGCTGGCGCCGAATGCTTCTGCGGCCTCTGCGTAGAGCGTGGTCGCTTCCTTTTCGGCCGCAGCCACCCTGGCAGACAGGACATCCGCGCCCTGCCTGACGTTGTCGTCGGACTTGTACGAATCCGTCTTTTTGAGCGCGTCCAGCGCATCGGCGGCGGTCGTGAACCTGCGATCCGCCACTGCCCTCTCGATGAGGGCAAGCGGCTGCTCCGGCCCCACGCCGGGCGTCGGCTGGGCCGCCCCGCCCTGTTTGTCCTGCAGCCTCTGCCGCAGCGCTGCAACACGCGCCCTGAACTCCCCATCGGCCTTGCAGACCTCGCCTTTCTCCAGGCTGCTCAGTGCCGCGCCTGCGCCCTCAAAGTCCTTCGCGTCCACCTTTGCAGACGCCTGCCCGAGCAGCTTTTCGGCCTCCCGACGCTGCTCGGCCATCGTCTCGCCGGCGACGCCGGCCTGCTCACGCGCCTTCTTCAGCATGGCGTCCACGTGCTGGACCTCGAACTTCCGAAGCCCCGCTGGGGACTCCGACAGTGCTGATAGAGCCGCCGCGGCCTCATCCCATGAGCCGCCCGCGTAAAGCTCCACGGCTTTCAGGTATCCGCTGCGCGCCGTGACGCGTGCCTTGGCGGCTTCAAGCTCGTCGGCTATGCTGGACAGCATCTCCGCCTGCTTGGCCTCCAGGTCCTTGCCGGCCGCAGAAGCCCCGGCCAGGGCTTCGCGCACTGCCTTCAGCGCGTCCACAGTCTCCGCGTACGGGTCCTTGGGCAACCCGAGACTCAGACCGGACAGGACGCTGCCGAGGCCATCCATGTCGCGCTGCTTGAGCGCGGCCAGACCGGCGGCAATCTGCTCCCCTTCCTTCTTGCACGTCTCGACCTGGCTGACAGCCGTTTTCAGCGCCTCGACCTGCGGGTGCTTGGCTATCAGGTCCTTGTTGTCCTGGATGAGCTTGTCGGCAAGAGGATATGCGCCGCGATCGAGCAGGACCGTAACCTTTTGCGCGAGCAGCTTTGCGCGCTCGGCCGAGATCTTGGAGCCGAGATCGCGCACCTTCTTCATATCGCTGACCTTTGCGGCGTCCTGGAATTGCTTCTCCAGTTGGTAGACTGCGGCCAGCGTCTCGCTGGCGGCAAGCAATTCCCTGTCGGTCAGCGCCTTGACGCGTTCATCAATGCCGTTGAGCGCCTCGGCCGCCCATTGCTGCGCCTCGACGCCCACAGCCTTGTCCCCGGCGACCTTCTGGAGCAGCTCTTTGGCGAGGTCCGGGCTGCCCGCCGCCATGTAGAAGCGGGCCATGCGGTAATCGCCCTGCGCAAGCGCGGTGGCCGCTCTCGCCTCGGCGTCCTTCTTGACCAGTTCAACCTGCGCCTTGATGAGCTTGGGCAGCACTGCGGCGGCAGCTTTCTGATACTCACCCAGCAGCATCTCCAGCGGGGCGCCAGATGCCCCTGCCTGCTGAGCTGCCACCAGGGCATCTGCATAGGCCTTGAGGCCTTCGCCGTCTTTGCCCTGCTTGAGCAGAGCCCCGGCCTCTTCTGCGCGCTTGGCGGCAGCCTGGAACGCCTCGTCGTGCTTCGCCACCTTGTCACTGACATCAGCTATCTTCGCGGCAAGCTGCTGCCTGCGGGCAAGACCCAGCGGCACGCCCTTGGCGGCCGCCACGATCTTCAGCATCGCCAGCGCGGTCTCCGGTTCGCCGGCCTCCAGGCACTTGTCGCTCTGCTGCACGAGCGCCCAGCAGGATGTGGCACGCTGACGCCCTCCGGCGCCTCCTGCCCCTTCGACCGCGTCCTTGACGGCATCCACAACGTCCTGCTGCTCGGAGGTCAGTTTGAGGCCCGAGCCTTTCGCATAGTCCAGGGCCTCAATGAGCTTCTGTTCGGAAGCAGTCAGGTCGGTTGTTCGCAGCTTGTCGGCTTCGGCCAGCATCTCCTGGAGCTTGGCGACCTTGGCCTCGTGCTCCTTCCTGGCCGCGATTCTCTTCTCCACTTCGCCGCGCAGCGGCTCCAGCTCGGCCTGGGCCTTCTGAAGTTCAGCATCTTCTTTCACGGGGAGCTTCTTGAGGAGCTCGGCCGCGGCGTCCACGGCGGCCTTGGCCTCGTCAAGCCGCCCGGCCTCCATGTCGGTCTTGGCGGATGCGACGCTCTCGATCACCTGCTGCTTGCCTTCGAGAGCGGCGAGGAGCTTCTGCCGGCTCTGCTCCATCTCCTGCAGCGCCTTCTCGCGCTCTGCGGCCTGGGCCAGCTTCTGCGCGCGGATCTTATCGTCTATGCCTTTGAGCTGCGCCGCAACACCGTTGGCGGTGTCCGGTCCGCAGTTGATCCCGCTCTCCTGGAGCGCGACGAACACGGCCTTTGCGTCAGCGAACTCGCCCAATTGCACCAGCCGCAGGCCCTGCTGGTACTGCGCCTCGCACTCCTTGAGGGAGGCGGCAACCGCCTCGCGCGTCTTCGCCAGCTTCTTGTCAGCGCGCCCGCCGAGGCTGACGTTCATGGCTGCGGCCTTGTCCAGGAGCTGCCTGGCATTGAAGTAGTCCTTGCCGTCATAGGCCGCCATGCCGTCGTCATAGAGCTTCTGGGCCTCTGCCTTGCGCTTGTCAGCGGCCCCCTCTTCGGCCTTGAGGGCCTTGCTCTTGAGGGCGTCCACCTGTTCCTTGATTGCCTTCTCGCGCGCGTAGAGCTCGCTCACTGCGGCGTTTTCGAGCGCCTCAATCGCGGCCACGAACTGGGAAGCGGCGAGTTTCTCCTCCGCCTGCTTGATGAGCTTCTGGACCTGCTCGCGCTCCTGCGCCACGTTCTTGGCGGCGGCGGCGACTGCGCCCTTCATTTCCTCGACCCGCTTGCGGAGCCCCTCGTCAAGCTTGCAGATCTCCTTCTGGGCGGCATCGGCCACCTGCTTGTCCGCCCCTTCAAAGTCCCACCTCTCGATGGAAGCCTGAGCCGCCTTCAGCAGCTTCTCGACCTCCTGGCGCCCGCCGGCGAGGTCCTTTTCGACCTGGGCGGCACGCGCGCGCAGGTCCTTAGCCTGCTTGGCAAGGGCGCTGTCGCGTTTGGTCACATCCTTCTGCTCGGCGGCGCCGACAAGCTCAAGGGCCGCCGCAACGTTCAGGGCCTTGAGCTTCTCATCGGCCTGTGCGAGCAGCTTCAGCGCCTCGTCGCGCGCCTGCCCGACGGCCTTCTGGGCGGCTTCCAGCTCGCCCTTCCCACGCGCCACCCTCTCCTGGACGGCCTTATCGCGCGCGAAGAGCGGCGACTTCTCTGCCTTCTGGAGCGCCGCAGCGGCCTGGTCAAGCAGCCCCTCCTTCAGCTTTGCGTCGAAATCGCTCAGCGCCTTCCCGACCTCGTCAACCTGGCCCTTGAGGCCATCCTGAGCCTTCCTGAGCTGCTGTCTGAGGCCGTCAATCTGCTTGCGGGCGGCCTTGTCGCGGCCGTAGATCTCCATTTTCTCCAAGCCCGAGACTGCCTGCTCGGCGGCCTCAAGCTCAAAGGCTGCGATCTTCGCCGCAGCGTCGTCCACCAGCTTTTTCAGCGCATCGGCTTGCTCAACGACCTTCTTGCGGGCGGCCTCAATGTCCGTCTTCACGGCCTGAACGGCCTTCTTGGCATCTTCGCTTGTCTGAGAGAGCGCCTGCTGCTCGGCCTTCTTGAGGGCCGCCTCGGCCCCCTCGAAGTCCACCGCCGCAAGGGCGTCCTTGGCTTCCTTCAGGCAGTTGTTGAAGTCCGCCTGTTGGCGGGCGACCTTGCTCTGACCGTCGGCGGCCTTTGCCCGCAGGTCCTTGGCCTGCCTGGCAAGGGCGGCGTCACGCTTCAGCAGTTCTTTCTGCTCGGCAGCCGTTACTAGGTCGAGGGCTGCTGCGAAGTCGGATGCGGCCAGTTTCTCCTGTGCCTGCGCCAGGAGCTTTGTCACGTCCTCGCGTTCCTGCGCCTCCTTCTTTGCGGCCTCCTCG
>Ga0315294_10006099_pt1 | contig 13238 bp, 6 predicted proteins | sample YL17G13_40_MG_FD_203626 | JGI IMG/M metagenome (GOLD analysis project Ga0315294, IMG submission 203626) | Sediment microbial communities from Yellowstone Lake, YNP, Wyoming, USA - YL17G13_40 | ecosystem: Environmental > Aquatic > Freshwater > Lake > Sediment | place: USA: Wyoming | collected... | reverse complement strand
TCCACGTCGGCGAGCACCGGCGCGCTCTTCATCTTGCCGAAGGCGTTCCACTGCCACAGCAACCTGCCATCGTGCGACAAGCAGTACAGGCACTCGATGTAATCTCCACAGAGTATCTCGGCTTTGCCATCCCGGTTGATGTCCCCCAGGGCAATGCTGGTGTAAACAGTGCCGCCCAGCGGGAACCGCCACAACTCCCTACCATCCACTCCCGCCAGGCAATAGAGGGTGCGCGCATCCAACACTACGAGGATTTCAACCTGCCCGTCGTCATCTACGTCCCCGATCACCGGCCCGGTGCTACAGGGCTCAACCGTTTCCATCACCCGCCATGTCTCATGGCCATCAGCATCAAGGCACCGCAACGAGCCATCGGTCGCCCCAACGACCACGTTGGGCTTGCCGTCGCCGTCCACGTCGCCCACGGCCACCGGCGCCGCACACTTGGGCGCCTCCTTCAGGCCGCGCAGGTTCGCCATGGTGTAGCGCCAGCGCTCCTTCCCCCCCGCGTCGAAGCAATAGACGATGTTCCCCGCGCCAATGATAACCTCCGGCGATCCGTCGCCGTCGAGATCGGCCGCGGCAGCGGCGCTGTCTTCGACCGTATCTTCCAACGGCGCCTTCCAAACGATCTGGCCTGCCCCGTTTACCGCCCACAACGCCTTGTCGTTGGTCCCAATCAGGACTTCAAGTTTGCCGTCCCCATCAAGGTCGGCCAGCACCGGTGACGAGGGAATCGAGTTCTCGCTCTTGATCTGCCAGAGTTCCTTGCCCTGAGCCGAGAAACAGATCAACGCGTTCTGCTCTCCCGAAGCAACCAAGACTTCTTTCTTCCCATCCCCGTTTATGTCCCCCGTCGCCGGCGAGGAATACCACGTCTTTCGGGTGTGATGGGACCACTTCAACGGCGGCGGCGCCCCCCCTATCTCTGCCTCAACCAGCCGCGGACGCACCTGCTTCACCGCCCCCGAGTTCAACGGTAGAATGAAGTAGCGCACCTGCTCGTCCAGCACGGGCTTTGCGCCAGGGCGACCATACTGGTCAATCACCTGCACCGCGTGGGGGAGTGGCGCCTCCTCCATGCCATACCGCCGCCAGGCAGCCACCACAATGTCATTCTCACGCCGGAAAACCACCCCATAGAGCGGGTCCTGCCAGGGCATCACTCCCACCAAGTCGGCGTCCGCAATGATGTCAGCGCAGGCGCGGGTGGCCCGCAGCACTGCCTTCTCTCTGACTTGATCGCCCTCCTGAAATGCCAGGGACCACATGTTCATTGCGTCCATGTAGCGATACCATATAAACACCTTGACGCCCGACGCCAGGGAGGTCAGGTAGGAGCGGATGAAATAGTTGGCCTGCCAGGCCTGTGAGAGGCCTTTACCCGGAGTGTGCCAGCCGATCTCGCTGATCCAGATGGGCACGTCAGGCCTGCCATGCTTGCCCAGGATGTCTCGGAGTTCCTGAATCGGCCCAGGGAACTTGATCTCCGGATTGCCGCCGTAGCGGTAAGGATGAATCGAGAGGGCGTCCATGTAATCAGCCGCCCCGAACCGGCACATCTCGCGCAGGAAGCCAGGATCAGTTATGCCGTCGATATCGGCCAAGGCCCCGCCCACGACCACGGCATTCGGGTTGGCACTCTTGATCGCGGGGTAAACAGCCTTGAGGAGAAGCGTATAATCACGCGCGTTGCGATCGGGCCTCCAGAAGTAGCCGCTGTTGGGCTCGTTCCAAACCTCCCAGGCATCAATGCGCCCCTTGAAATGCTTGGCTGCCTCGTAGGCAAATTGGGCAAAGGTGGCGCGCTCCTCGTCGGTGGCAGGAGCATGGTCTTCCCCACTTTCCCACACTGCCTCCCATATGATCGGCAGGATCCTCACGCCATGTTCGGCGGCGTCGGCCACCAGTTTGTCTTGCTCGGACCAGTCGAACTGGCCGGGCTGGCGCTCGATCTTCCTATGGAAGAAATCCACCCGGTCCCAGCCCATGCCGGCCCTCTCCAGCACTTCAAAGTCACCGTAGTCGGTGCCGAGGCGGTGGTCTGTCTTGGCCGAGGCAGGCGAGCCGCCGGTCAAACTGAACAGAAGAAACGCTGCAGCCACCACAGAAAACATCCGAGTCATGCTGTCTCCTCCTCTTCTCTAGTTTCCAGAAAATCGCACCTTGCACTGCGAAGAGTCAATCCCAATTTCCATTCCGGAGCATTTTCCTCTTCCAGAGCATGCGAAACCGTAGGGGAACCCTTGGGGCCGGTGGTTACCGTTTCATCACAAGAGTTCCCAAGGCCGCCAGCGCCGCCAGCGGGGTCAAAACCACTAATTCCGAACCCCTCGATGGCCTTCGTGCGCTATCTTGGGAGCATTGCCCGGCCGGCTGGGTCCTGCCTCCGCGAGGGCCAGGGCATTCGCTTCGCGTCGGGCGCACCCTTCAAACTCAGACATTCCACGTCGCCCTGCTTGCACCCGAATACAAGTTCCAGTTTCCCATCCCCGTCCAGGTCGGCAATCGCAGCGGATTCCAGGATCTCCACGTCGTTCGGCGTAGTGAAGCGCCATTTGAGTTTACCGCCATCGTCCAGGCAGGAGAACCAACCTTGCCCATCGCCTATCAAGACCTCGATCCGGCCATCCCCATCCACGTCGGCAACCACCGGCGCGCTCTTTATCTTGCCGAAGGCGCTCCACTGCCACAGCAATTTGCCCTCATGCGACAGGCAGTAGAACCGCTCGACGAAATCTCCACAGAATATCTCGGCCTTTCCATCGCGGTTAATGTCCCCCAGGGCGATGCTGGTAAAGACACGACCGCCCAGCGGAAACCGCCATAACTCCCGGCCATCCACTCCCCGCAGGCAATAGAGCGAGCGCCCATCCAGCACCGTCAGGACTTCAGCCTCCCCGTCACCATTTACGTCCCCGATTACCGGCCCGGTGCGACAGGGCTCGTCGGTCTCGACCACCCGCCATATCTCGTGGCCATCACCTTCGAGGCAGCGCACCGAACCGTCGGTCGCCCCGACGACCACGTTGAGCTTGCCATCACCGTCCACGTCGCCTACCGCCACTGGCGCCGCACACTTGGGCGCCTCCTTCAGGCCGCGCAGGTTCGTCATGGTGTAGCGCCAGCGCTCCTTCCCCCCGGCGTCGAAGCAATAGACGATGTCCCCCGCGCCAATGATAACCTCCGGCGATCCGTCGCCATCGAGATCCGCAACGGTCGCGGCGCTGTCTTCAACCGCGCTTTCCAGCGGCGCCTTCCAAATCATCTGGCCCGCCCCGTCTACCGCCCACAACGCCTTGTCGTTGGTCCCGATCAGGACTTCAAGTTTGCCGTCCCCGTCAAGATCGGCCAGCACTGGCGACGAGATAATCGGGCTCTCGCTCTGGACCCGCCAGAGTTCCTTGCCCTCCGCCGAGAAGCAGAGCAATACACGCTGATCTCCCGAGCCAATGACGACCTCTTGCTGTCCATCGCCGTTTACGTCCCCTGTCGCCGGCGAGGAATACCACCCATCCCTGTGTTCATAGGTCCAGTTGACGTGATATGACCACTTCACCGGCGGGGGAGTCCCGCCCATCTGCCCTTCAACCAGGCGGGGAAGAGCCTGGCTCACAACCGGTGAATCAGCCGGCAGGATGAAGTAGCGCACCTCCGTCTGCAGCAGGGGCTTGGCGCCAGGGCGACCATACTGGTCAATCACCTGCGTCGCGTGAGGGAGCGGCGCCTCCTCCATGCCATACCGCCGCCAGGCCGCCACCACAACATCATTCGCACGTCGGAAGACTACCCCATATAGGGGGTCCTGCCAGGGCATGGAACCCACCAACTCGGCGTCGGCGAGAAGGTCAGTACAGACGTGGCTGGCGCGGATCACTGGCTTCTCTATAAGCTGATTGCCATCATCAAACGCCATGGAGAAGTTGTCCATGTTGCCCGTGAAGTAATACCAGATGTAGACCTTGACGCCCGCGGCCAGTGAGGTCAGGTAAGACCGGACGAAGTAATCGGCCTGCCAGGCCTGCGAGAGCCCCTTGCCCGAAGTGTGCCAGCCGATCTCGGTGATCCAGATGGGCATGTCGGGCTTGCCATACTCGCCGAAGATGTCCCGGATCTCCTGAATGGGCCCAGGGAACTTGATCTCGGGATTGTTGCCGTAACGGTAAGGATGAATCGCGAGGGCGTCCATGTAGTCGGCTGCGCCGTAGGAGCACATCTGGCGGACGAAGTCAGGGTCAGTTATGCCTACCATGTCCGCCAGGCCCCCGCCGACGACCACCGCGTTCGGGTCGGCACTCTTGATCGCGGGATAAACGGCCTTGAGGAGAAGCGCATAATCATGCGGGTTGCGCTCGGGCTTCCAGAAGCCGATGTTTTCCTCGTTCCAGATTTCCCAGGCCTCAATGCGTCCCTTGAAATGCTTGACCGTCTCATGGACGAACTGGGCGAAGGTGGCGCGCTCCTCGTCAGTAGTGGGACCGCGGTTTTCCTCTCCTTGCCACACGCCCTGCCAGGTGAGGGGAAGGATTTTCACGCCGTGAGCGGCGGCGTCGGCCACCAGTTTGTCTTGCTCCGACCAGTCGTACTGGCCGGGCTGGCGCTCGATGCTGCTGCGGAAGAAGTCCGTGCGGTTCCAGCCGAGGCCGGCCTTCTGCATGACTTCATAATGACTGCCGAGGCAGACACCGAGGCGATAGTCCATCTTGGCCGAGGCGGGGGCGCCACCGATCAAGGTCAACAAAAGAAACGCTGCAGCCACCACAGAAAACATCCGAGTCATGCTTGTCTCCTCCTTTTCTCCAGTCTCCAGAGAATCGTGCCTTACACTGCGAAAAGTCAATCCCAACTTCCGTTCCGGAGCATTTTCCTCCCCCAGACCATAAGAAATGGTAAGGGAACCCTTGGGGCTGGTGGTTACCGTTCCACCACAAGAGTTCCCAGGGCCGCCGCTCGATGGCCTTCGTGCGCTATCTTGGGAGCATTGCCCGGCCAGCCGGGTCCTGCCTCCGCGAGGGCCACGGCATTAGCTGCGCGTCGGGCACACCCGCCAGACTCAGGCATTCCACGTCGCCTTGCTTGCACCCGAACACAAGTTCCAGCCTTCCATCCCCATCCAGGTCGGCTACCGCAGCGGATTCCAGGATCTCCTCGTCGTTCCGCGTCGTGAAGCGCCACTTGAGTTGGCCGCCATCATCGAGGCAGGAGAACCAACCCTCTCCATCCCCGATCAAGACCTCGACGCGACCGTCCCCATCCACGTCGGCAAGCACCGGCGCCGCCTTCATCTTCCCAAACGCATTCCACTCCCATAGCAGTTTCCCATCGTGCGACAGGCAGTAGAGGTGCTCCTGGTAATCTGCACACAATATCTCGGCCTTGCCGTCGCCGTTGACATCCCCCAGGGCGATGCTGGTGAAAACACGACCGCCCGTCGGAAAGCGCCACAACTCCCGGCCATCCACTCCCCGCAGGCAATAGAGCGAGCGCGCATCCAGCGCTACCAGGATTTCAACCTTCCCGTCGCCATCTACGTCCCCGATCACCGGCCCGCTGCGACAGGCCTCATCCGTCTCGATCACCCGCCATAGTTCGTGCCCATCAGCATCGAGGCAGCGCACCGACCCGTCGGTCGCCCCAACGATGATGTTGGGCTTGCCGTCACCATCCACGTCGCCTACCGCCACCGGCGCCAAGCACTTCGGCGCGTCCTTCTGGTCGCGCAGCGGCGTCATGGTGTAGCGCCACCGCTCCTTGCCCGCGGCGTCGAAGCAATAGACGATGCTCCCCGCACCAATGATAACCTCCGGCGACCCGTCGCCATCCAGATCCGCAACGGTCGGGGCGCTGTCTTCAACCGCGCTTTCCAGCGGCGCCTTCCAGATGACCACGCCCGCCCCGTTTACCGCCCACAGCGCTTTGTCGTTGGTCCCAAGGAATACTTCAAGTCTGCCGTCCCCATCGAGATCGGCCAGCACCGGCGACGAGGGAATCGGGTTCTCACTCTCGATCCGCCACAGTTCCTTCCCCTCCGCCGACAAGCACAGCAACGCGCGCTGATCTCCCGAAGCAATCACAACCTCTTGCTGTCCATCCCCGTTTACGTCCCCTGTGGCTGGCGAGGAGTACCACGCATTTTCGTTGTGATAGGACCACTTCACTGGCGGGGCCGGTTGCCCTATCTGCCCGGCAACCATGCCGGAACGAGCCTGGCTCACAACCAGTGAGTCGGCGGGTAGAATGAAGTAGCGCACCTGCCGGTCCAGCACGGGCTCGGCGGGGTATCCATACTGGTCAATCACCTGCGTCGCAGGGGGAAGTGGCGCCTCCTCCATGCCATACCGCCGCCAGGCCGCCACGACAACGTCATTCGCGCGCCGGAAAACCACCCCATACAGCGGATCCTGCCACGGCATCGCACCCACCAACTCGGCGTCTGCAATAAGTTCAGTGCAGACGTGGCTGGCGCGCATCGCTGGCTTCTCTACGATCTGATCGCCAGCCTGATATACCGGGGCCGAGCCGCGCGGGTCGTCAATGAAGTTAAACCACATATATACCTTGATGCCCGCCGCCAGCGAGGTCAGGTATGACCGGATGAAGTAATCGGCATGGTTGGACTGCGAGCGCCCCTTGCCCGAAGTGTCCCAGCCAATCTCGGTGATCCAGAGGGGCATGTCGTGCTTGCCATACTCGCCCAGGATGTCCCGCACTTCCTCAACCCGCTCAGCAAACTTGATCTCGGGATTGTTGGCGTAACGGTAAGGATGAATCGAGAGCACGTCCATGTAGTCGGCCGCTCCGTACGAGCACATCTCCCGCACGAAGTCAGGATCGGTGCCCGCCAGCGCCCCGCCCACCACCAGCGCATTCGGGTCGGCGCTCTTGATCGCAGGGTAAACCGCCTTGAGCAGAAGAGCATAATCGCGCGCATTGGGCTCGGGCTTCCAAAAGCCGATGTTGGGCTCGTTCCAGACCTCCCACGCCTCAATGCGTCCCTTGAAATGCTTCGCCGTCTCTTGGGCGTAGCGGGCGAAACCAGCGCGCTCCTCCTCCGTGGCAGGACCGTGCTGTTCCTCTTTTTCCCAGGCAGCCTGGTAGTCGAGGATCGGCATGAGTTTAACCCCGTGCTCGGCGACGTCGGCCACCTGCTGGTCTTGCTGCGACCAGTCGAACTGGCCGGGCTGGCGCTCGATGGAGTCACGGTTGAAGTCCAGGCGGGTCCAGCCGAGGCCGGCCTTCTCGAAGAGTTCAAAGTGACCGCCATGGTTGATGCCGAGGCGATAGTCCTGCTTGGCCGAGGCGGGCGCGCCACCGATCAAACTCAATAAAAGAAGCGCTGCAGCCACCACAGAAAACGTCCGAATCATGCTTTTCTCCCCCTTTTCTCCAGTCTCTCGAGGATCGTACCTTAGACTACGAAAAGTCAACCCCAACCCCCATTGGTGAGCATTCGCCTCCTCCAGCAGATGACACCAAGCGATAGGGAAACTCCTGGGGCTGGTGGTTACTGTTCCACCACAAGAGTTCCCGAGACCGGCGCTGCCGCCAGCGGGATCAAAACCACTGCGTGCGAAACCCTCGATGGCCTTCCTACACTATCTTGGGAGCATTGCCCGGCCGGCCGGGTCCTGCCTCCGCGAGGGCCACGGCATTAGCTTCGCCTCGGGCACACCCCCCAAACTCAGGCATTCCACGTCGCCATGCTTACACCCGAATACGAGTTCCAGCCTCCCATCGCCATCCAGGTCGGCTACCGCGGCGGATTCCAGGATTTCCTCGTCATTCCGCGTCGTGAATCGCCACTTGAGTTGGCCGCCATCGTCCAGGCAGGAAAACCAACCCTGCCCATCGCCGATCAAGACCTCGATGCGGCCATCCCCATCCACGTCGGCAAGCACCGGCGCTGTCTTCATCTTCCCAAAAGCATTCCACTGCCATAGCAATCTCCCACGGTGCGACAGGCAGTAGAGGTGCTCCTGGTAATCTGCACACAATATCTCGGCCTTGCCGTCGCCGTTGAGATCCCCCAGGGCGATGCTGGTGAAGATGCGACCACCCGTGGGAAAACGCCATAACTCCCGTCCATCCACCCCCGCCAGGCAATAGAGTGAGCGCGCATCCAGCGCCACCAGGATTTCAACCTTCCCGTCGCCATCTACGTCCCCGATCACCGGCCCGCTGCGACAGGCCTCATCCGTCTCGATCACCCGCCATAGTTCGTGGCCATCGGAATCGAGACACCGCACTGACCCGTCGGTCGCCCCGACGATGATGTTGGGCTTGCCGTCGCCATCCACGTCGCCGACCGCCACTGGAGCCCCGCACTTCGGCGCCTCCGTCTGGTCGCGCAGCGGCGTCATGGTGTAGCGCCACCGCTCCTTGCCCCCGCCATCGAAGCATGAGACGATGCTCCCCGCGCCAATGATAACCTCCGGCGACCCGTCGCCATCGAGATCCGCAACGGTCGGGGCGCTGTCTTCAACCGCGCTTTCCAGCGGCGCCTTCCAGATGACCACGCCCGCCCCGTTTACCGCCCACAGCGCTTTGTCGTTGGTCCCAATCAGAACTTCAAGTTTGCCGTCGCCATCCAGATCGGCCAGCACCGGCGAGGAGGGAATCGGGTTCTCACTCTCGATCCGCCACAGTTCCTTCCCCTCCGCCGACAAGCACAGCAACGCGCGCTGATCCCCCCAAGCAATCACAACCTCTTGCTGTCCATCCCCGTTTACGTCCCCGGTCGCCGCCGAGGAATACCACGCATTTCTTTGTTCATAGGACCACTTGAGGTGAAACGACCACTTGACCGGCGGGGCCGGCCCCCCTATCTGCCCGGCAACCAGGCGGGGAAGAGCCTGGCTCACAACCGGTGAGTCGGCCGGTAGGACGAAGTAGCGCACCTGCCGGTCCAGCACGGGCTCGGCGGGGTATCCATACTGGTCAATCACCTGCGCCCCGGGGGGGAGTGGCGCCGGCTGCGCACCATACCGCCGCCAGGCCGCCACGACAACATCATTCGCGCGCCGGAAAACCACCCCATACAGCGGATCCTGCCACGGCATCGCACCCACCAACTCGGCGTCCGCAAGAACCTCGGTGCAGACGTGGCTGGCGCGCATCGCTGGCTTCTCTACGATCTGGTCACCAGTCTGATATACCAGGGCCGAGCCGCTCGGGTCATCCATGAAGTTGAACCACATGTATACCCCAATGCCCGAAGCCAGAGAGGTCAGGTATGACCGGATGAAGTAATCGGCCTGGTTGGACTGCGAGCGCCCCTTGCCCGAACTGTCCCAGCCGATCTCGGTGATCCAGATGGGCATGTCATGCTTGCCATAGCCGCCCAGGATGTCTCGCAGTTCCTCAATCCGCTCAGGATAATTGATCTCGGGATTGTTGCCGTAACGGTAAGGATGAATCGAGAGGACATCCATGTAGTCGGCCGCCCCGTATGAGCAGATCTGGCGCACGAAGTCAGGATCGGTCATACCTTCGATGCCCGCCAGTGACCCGCCCACCACCCGCGAGTTGGGGTCGGCGCTCTTGATCGCAGGATAAGTCGCCTCGAGCAGAAGCGCATAATCGCGCGCATTGGGCTCGGGCTTCCAGAAGCCTATGTTTGGCTCGTTCCAGATCTCCCAGGCGTCAATGCGTCCCTTGAAGTGACTCGCCGCCGCATGGGCGTACTGGGCGAAACTGGCGCGCTCCTCGTCCGTGGCAGGGCCGTGGTTTTTCTCTTTCTCCCAGGCAGGCTGGTAGTCCAGGATCGGCATGAGTTTCACGCCGAACTGGGCGGCCTCGTCCACCACCTGGTCTTGCTGCGACCAGTCGTACTGGCCGGGCTGGGGCTCGGTGGAGTCACGGTTGAAGTCCATGCGGGCCCAGCCCATGCCGGCCTTTTCCATGAGTTCAAAGTGACCGCCGTGCATGATGCCGAGGCGATAGTCCGTCTTGGCCGAGGCGGGCGCGCCACCGATCAAACTCAATAAAAGAAACGCTGCAGTTACCACAGAAAACATCCGAGTCATGCTTGTTTCCTCCTTTTCTCTAGTCTCTCGAGGATCGCACCTTGACTACGAAAAGTCAACCCCAACCCCCATTCCGGAGCATTGTCCTCCCCCAGACCATACCAGGATGACTGCTGTTCCCCGTCAGCGCATCCTGGACACTTCTGAAGGGGTAACCTGGGGGTGGCGTGAGGTGCCCCACCAGCAAGTCAAAGAAGTCATTGTTGACCTCATGCGAACGAAGTAAAATATATGGGAGGAACCCAAGGCAACTCGCAGGCCCGTTGGGATTTGAGGGACCGTCACAGGGAGGAACCTTATGGCCGGCAAGGTGCAGTATCGTCATGGTAGGCGGGAAGACTTGCCAGCGGTGGCAGAAGTATTTCTCGCGGCCTTTCCGGAAAGCGTGGAGCATTACGTGGGGCGGCCGGTCTTGCCCCTAATAATGGTGGATGCCTTCGCCATTTGCCTGGATACGGAGCCGGAGGGATTTTTCGTGGCGGAGGAGGACGGAGAGGTAGTTGGGTACATCTTCGGCCCAAGGCAGTTTTCCCGTCTTTACCGGACGGCGATCTGGCAGGGACACCTTTGGCGCATGTTCCGGCGCTGGATTTCCGGACAATATGGCGTTGGGGTGAAACCGTTCCTGGTGGCGGCAAGGAACCAGTTATTTGTATGGCGGGAAGCGCGGAGCAGGCGTTCTGTTTGCGATGCGCGCATCTTCTCGATTGCGGTGCATCCGGATCATCAGTCGCGCCGGATCGGCACGGGCCTGCTGGAGGTCTCTCTTAATTACCTGGACGGATGCGGAGGGGGACGAGTGTGCCTCGAAGTGCGGGCGGATAGCTCCTCGGCGCAGCGGCTTTACGAGAAGTTCGGCTTCAGGGTCAGCGGACGGAGCCGCGATACACGGGGAGACTGGCTTGTCATGGTCAGGGACGTGACGGGGGACGCCGCGAAGTGAACCAGGGTGTCGGCTCTCTCGATTGGCGCGGTCGTGCGGCGTCGAGCGGTGGTGAAGTCTGGGTTGCCGAATTCCTGCCTTTCTTGCACAATTGCGGAAGAGCAATGATGATTTCCTATCAGGATGCCTTGGCCACGGTGCTGAGTCATGCGCTGCCCCTGGAGACGATGCGGGTAGAATTGGGGCAGCTGCTCGGTTATTTCCTGGCCGAGCCGGTTGTGGCTGGTGCTGACAGTCCGCTTTTCGATAATTCGGCAGTTGACGGATTTGGCGTTCATGCGGCGGACGTGACGGAGGCGTCGCCCACTTCACCGGTGCGGCTGCGTTTGCGGACAACGATCCGGGCGGGGGATGCCGCCGAGGGGAAGCTCTCCCCAGGCTCGGCGGTTAAGGTGCTCACGGGCGCGCCGATGCCCTGTGGGGTTGAGGCAGTGGTGATGAGGGAATTTTGCACGGAATCTGCCGGGGAGGTAATTGTGAAGCAGGCCGTAGGCACGGGAGAAGACATCCGGGGAAGAGGGAAGGAATTTCGCCGGGGCGACGAGGCGCTGCCGATCGGGATGAGGGTCACCCCGCCCGTTGTTGGGCTGCTGGCCACCTTTGGCTATACCGAATTCTCCGTTCACCGGAAGCCGAGGGTGGCGCTCATTGTGACGGGCAATGAACTGGTGCAACCCGGGCGGCCACTGCGTCCTGGGCAGATTTACGATTCCAATTCAGCGATGCTGGTTGCGGCGTTGCGGGGGATGGGGATCGAGGATTGCGCGGTCACACAAACGCGGGACGAGCCAGCCTCGATCAAGGGACAACTCACCCATGACCTTGAGAGCGCGGATGCTGTGGTGACGGTCGGGGGGGTATCGGTTGGGGATTACGATTTCGTGAAAGAGGTGTGCGACGAGATTGGGGTCAAGACCCACCTCTGGCAAGTGGCGATCAAGCCGGGCAAACCGTTTTACTTCGGGACGATTGCCCGCGGCGAGGGAAACAGGGAGAAGCTCATCTTCGGACTCCCGGGAAATCCCGTTTCGGCGGCTCTGACCTTTCACGAGATGGTCAAGCCCGTGCTGCTAAAGATGATGGGCGCCAAGGATGTCTCCCCTGTCTTGCTCAGCGCGACCCTGGCGACGAACCTGCGGAAGGAAGCGGGACGAATGGAATTTGTCCGTGGGGTGGTGACGAGGGAAGATGGCCGACTCGTGGTGAGGCCGACGCCCGGTCAAGATTCTCACATGGTGAGCGGGCTGGCGCGGGCGAATTGTTTGATTCATTTTCCGCGAGCGGGGGAGTTACTCGCCGAGGGTGAAGAGGTCACCGTGGAGTTGATTGACTGGGATTGATGGGAGGCTAACAATGAACGCTCAAATCAAGATAATGCCGTGCCTGGACATGCAGAAGGGGCGGGTCGTGAAAGGGGTGCACTTCGTGGATATTCGGGACGCGGGCGATCCGGTCGAGTGTGCGAAAGCCTACTGCGCGGCCGGGGCCGATGAGATCGCCTTGCTCGATATCACTGCGACCGTCGAGGGGCGGGCTACGATGCTGGACGTGGTGAAACGGGTCGCGGAGGTGGCGACGGTGCCGTTTACCGTGGGCGGGGGGATCGCGGACGTCGCATCAACGGTTGCCGTGATCGAGGCCGGGGCGGACAAGGTCTCCACCAGCAGCGCGGCCTTCCGGCGTCCCCAGGTCATCGCGGAGATGGTGCGCGAACTGGGATCGGAGAGGGTGACGGTGGCGATAGACGCAGACACGAATGCACTGCTGCCGTCAGGGTATGAAGTCTATATTGACGGCGGGAGAACGGCGACGGGCAAGGATGCCATCGAGTGGGCGAAGCAGGTGAACGACTTTGGGGTCGGCTGCATCTTGCCAACCAGCAAAGCCACCGATGGGGCGAAGACCGGCTATGACCTGGCATTGATCCGCGGCATAGTCAACGCGGTTTCAGTGCCGGTGGTGGCATCGGGAGGGGCGGGCACTCTGGAGCACTTCTATGAAGCGGTCGAGGCGGGAGCAACGGTCTTGCTCGCGGCTTCGGTGTTCCACTTCGGGATTATCACGATTCCGGAACTGAAAGACTACCTGCGCGATCGAGGAGTTGCGGTTTCCTAGCGCTACCTTGCGCGATGGAGGCCTGTCCGGCCGTCGTCACCAATTCTCCTTCTCGATGAGCAGGCGATCCACGAGGCGGCGCGCGTTGTCGTGAAAGATCGCCGAGAGGGCTTTCTGGTCGAAGCCGAGTCCACGACACATATCAATGCAGGCGG
>Ga0315294_10006098_pt1 | contig 13238 bp, 17 predicted proteins | sample YL17G13_40_MG_FD_203626 | JGI IMG/M metagenome (GOLD analysis project Ga0315294, IMG submission 203626) | Sediment microbial communities from Yellowstone Lake, YNP, Wyoming, USA - YL17G13_40 | ecosystem: Environmental > Aquatic > Freshwater > Lake > Sediment | place: USA: Wyoming | collected... | reverse complement strand
ACCACAAGAACCCTCTCTACGGGTTACCTGTGATCATAGCTTCGGGAGTAGAGATACCCGAAGCTGTTGCTTTTTTAGAGGCTATAAAGCTATCAGTTCTATTGGGCATAAAACCCGCCACCCTAAACATTCCTTTATCTTCAATAATATTAAGTTTTAAAATTAATATAGCATTATTGTATTTTTTTGTCTTTCTTTTCTTATAATAGTTAATTCCATCTTTCGTATTATAAAACCCATCAGCTCTTTTTATAATTGTGTTAATAATGGCTATAGTTTTAAATTTAGAGCTATCAAAGGTGCGAATATCTACATTTTCGTTTTGTTTTTGTGTTATGAAATGAAGAGCATACTCTATAAATGCTTCTTTTTCTAATAATCTTTGTAGTGCATCTGGATGTGGTGCAAAATATATTTTGTGTTTAAATTTTCCTATAATTGGATTTACCAAATCATATTGTCCGTATCGTAAAATAAAATCTACTACTCCCATTGCTAATTTTCTTTTTTGATTTTTATTTTTAAATTTATACTCAGCCTTTACTTGAGGAATTGGTGCTTTATCAATAAAATTAAATACTTCTTCGAAGGAAATGTTTTCCATAAAATAATTATATCACCATAAAAACAAGTGTCTATAAAAAAAATCAAGTTAGATTTCCTCACCTAATACGTCTGTTATGTTAGAGAGTGTCAAGCTTTATTGCATAATAGACTGCCAGCTTTTAGAGCCTTTTAACTTTCTGTTATTCGTGGCAACCGAGCTTAGCTTCGGTTCACACTCTTTAATTTTGCGTTTTGGAGCCTAGGGGTCTCTTTCTATTATCGAGTCTTAAGGCTCTGACGTAACACCGAGTCGTCCCCAGAGGCAAACGTTGCTTATGGCTCTTTAAAGCTTAGCTGTTTAAATATTAGCGATATATTCGCGTTGTTCTTTCAAAACTCTATAAATAATCAATGTCAACTTCCGCGCTACCGCAACAATGGCCTTACGCGCGCCAACCTGCGGGTGATGTTTAGCGCGGATGCGGTCGTAGAATTGACGTAGCCGCGCATCTTTGCCGATATTCGCCCAAGCTGCCTCAACTAGTAAAGACCTAAGCACAGAGCTGCCTAAATGGGTAATACGGCCTCTTGAGATCCGTTCTCCGGTTGAGTATTCGCTAGGCACCAGTCCGGCAAAGGCAGAGAGCTCTCTGGGATTACGCATCTGTTCTATATCTCCAATGCTTGCAAGGATAGTTATGGCAGTGATAAAACCTATGCCGGGAATAGAGCGTAAATAATGTATATTACGCTTTAAGCCGGTATTTCGCTCAGAGAGGGTTTTAAGCTCTTTAAGTATTACTACGGTTTGACTGCGCGCATAGTCTAAGTCCTTGAGGAGTAAATCTAACCTTTGGCGCGTAGCAGGGCTGCATGGTAATTCTTTGAGTCGTTTAATATGCGAATAGGACCAGTACTGTGTCGTATCTTTTAATAGCGTGTGCAGATGGGCAAAGAGTAGAAGCGATTTGATGCGCTGCTTGCTTACTTTACGCAAATCGACATATTCTTCACGCGAGCGAAGCAGCTGGCGCAGTTCCCGGCAATCGTAATCCGGGACCCGGATAGGGTTCATATCGCCATTCTTTAAATGCTGTGAGATTCTCTCTGAGTCAAGACGGTTGTTCTTGGTACGGTCATTGCTGGCTTTAGGGACTGATGGAGGAGGCACCATTAGACACCTGATATTTTGGGATGTTAAATAGTCATGAAGATGGTAACCAGTTACTCCGACTTCATAGGCGCAGATAACCCTTTTGTTATTATACCTGTTGCGTATGTATTGGTAAAGGTTTTCCGGGCTTGCAGGGATTTTATACGAATTATTCATAGAGTCGTGATTTTTGACGGTAAATGAAAAACTTTTCTGGTCAACATCGATGCCTATGAAAATATCGTATTCATTGGGGCTATATACCATGCTTTCCTCCTTGTAGAATGGTTAAACTACTTGCCTTTAGTTTATACCATGTTTGGGAAAGCTTAGCACTCTAAACATATTATCTATTATAAGTGAAGGATAAGATTGACGTTTATATAGGGAGGTGGTAAAATGATGCCAGAAGAAATAAGGAATATTCAACCTACCGTAATTATGTCCATAATCACTCAAGAGAATAGTATACACATAAAATATATATTTCATTCGCGATAATATATGGCATATTTTTTAATTTCAGTATCAAATAGAAATAATTTAGATCTATGTATTCAATATGCAATGGCCGGATTTACTAATAGTGTCAATGGGGCATGGACGTTTGTTGAGATTCAAGAAGGCGATTATATTTCTTTTCTGTATGGAGCAAAGGCTTATAATTTATACCGAGTCGAAGAAAAACTCGCTTTTAAAGATGCTAACAACCTTCCTCCGTGGCCTCCCGTTACTTTCAGGATGTCAGGAAACACTTATTATTTCCCTTTCCGTTTGTTTCTAAAACCAATAAGGAAATTTGCTGAACCTTTGGTAAGGGTGGAGTTTTCTTATGTAGCTGAGAATTTACTTTTGAGGGGTGGTTATAGAAGAACCCATTTCCAAGCTGATCAGACAACATTGCAAGCAGTCTCTCAAATGGGTGATTTGTATAAAGATAACACAAAGAAGTTTGATACTGAAAATTACAAAACATTCGATTTGTCTTTCACAAAAAGTTCCTCTTCAATGAAACCGCCCGAAACTTTTAAGTTTATAGAATTCATTCTTCAGTCAGCGATACGGCAGCATTTGTACATAGAAAAGAACATGAAAGATTTGCTTCAGAAAACAAAGGTAAATTTATCTCCATCAACTTTAGAGGTTTTAGGAGAGAAGGCTTTTCCAGAAGGCCATATTGATATTCTAATTAAAGAGGCTATCCCAATTGGAAAATCGAATAGCTTAATTTTAGAGATAAAAACTGGTGCCGCACATCAAAAAGATGTTGAACAGATAAACAAATATGTTGAGGAACTTGGAAACGAATGCTTGAAGGGCGTATTGATGGCATCTAAGTTTTCAGGCAAAATAATTTCCTTAGCCAAAGAGAAAAATGTCGCTTTATTTACTTATAATTTTGACAATCTTGATTTTAGTCAAAGGATAGAGTTTAATCAACTGGTAGATGCAATCAGCCTCCATCACATTTAACGTCATTAGTCAATAATAACGAGGGAAGGAAAAAACGATGGATACGAGTAAGAGAATATTCATTGAAAAAGCCAATAAGGAAGGAATTCTTTTTGTGAGGGAAAGAAACGAATCAAAAGATCATTCCGGACACGGAGCTTTAGAATTTGTCTTAAAAAATGGCGAGATATTCGTAATTAGTGGTTTCCCTTTCGGCCAAGGTAGTTCTCAAGATGGATTATGGATAGATTATAATGCTTATAGTTCAGTTGAAGTATTAATACGCGACTACGAAGTGGCAAGGTTGGCTAAAACCGCAGATAGCTGTTAAGTAAAATTCTCTAACACGAAGGGGTAGAATTCTACGGTTCTTATTTGGTATTCTTTATCGGTAAATAATCAGTATGTCGAAAGCAATAAATTCAGCAAGTACAAATAATATCAAAAAGATATTGCATTTTCCATCTGGATATTCTGTTACTAATAATTCAGTTTACTTTCTTCGAGGGAAAATCGCAGAAATTTATCGGAGGAATGAACTCTATACCAAGTTGCTTAATTTTAACCACAGGAATGATTCGAGAGTTATTTCTTATGGGATTACACCTAAAATGGCGATATTTGTTCCGAAAGAGAAAACCATTTTTGTTATTGAGAATAGATTACAGAAAACGGCCTATTATGTTTATAGGAAGCTTCAGGCTTGCGATTTCAAGAATAAGCAATATAAGAAGTTGTTTGGTCCTTTGGGAATCATAGTTAAGTATGTCTATATTCTGAATGACTGGTTTGAGAAAGATGAATACAGAGACGTCTTGGCTTATGTAAAGTCTGTGGGGTGTTATTATTTCTTCCATGAATTACCATTGAGTTTCTTGGGCTTACTTGAGCCAGCAAAGTAGTCTCTACCGTAACGAGGTGACTCGTGAGGTTAAATTAGGCAAAATTTCTGAAAAATGGGGTCAGAAAAATGGGGTCAGAATTATTTTTTGGGATAAATAAATCCGACCCCAATTTTAGAATATATTTCTATGGAAAGAATGAACTCGCCTTATGAGAATCTGTTGCAGATGTATATTGATAAGAAAAGCGATGGTTTCTGCAGAATCGGCATATCCTATAGAAAGGAACTGACCAATCCGCACGGCAACTATCACGGTGGAACTATCGCAAGCATTATTGATACGGCTACAGTACAGTCTTTAAGGACAATCTTCCCCGAAGGGCCGTATCTGACCGTGGATGTAAATATCCGCTATAAGAAACCGACTAATTCTGCTGAGCTTTTTGCTGAAGCGAGGCCCAGGCAGCTCAAAGGAAAGTTTTTTATAACCGAAGTCAAGGTTATGGATAAGAATAATAATCTTTTTGCCGAGGCTGTGGTGAAATCATTTCTGCCTGTCTGGGAAGAAGGGAGGTAATCCGGTGAAGATAGGGATGATTTTAAAGAAGGGTTTTATTTTGGCCTTGTTATTAGCTTTACCTATATTTATTTATGCTCAAGAATTAAAACCGATTAAGCTTCCAGCCCCCAAGACTGAAGGCGGCAAACCGCTCATGCAGGCATTGAAAGAAAGGAAGAGCATGCGGGAATTTAGCGCCCAAGAACTTCCCCTGCAGGTTATCTCAGATTTACTTTGGGCGGCAAACGGAATAAATCGGCCGGAATCAGCACACCGCACCGCTCCTTCCGCCATGAATATGCAGGAGATTGATATATATCTGGCCAAAGCAGATGGCCTGTATTTATATGATGCAAAGGAGAATATACTCATACCGGTTGCCTCAGGCGATATAAGAGCCCTGACCGGTAAGCAGCCTTTTGTTAAAGATGCTGCACTAAATCTTATCTATGTAGCTAGACTTACGAAAATGAGTAGATTGTCGGCTGAAGATGCGGATTTTTATGCTGCCGCGGATACCGGCTTTATCAGTGAGAATGTATATTTATATTGCGCATCTTTTGGATTAGCCACGGTAGTGCGCGGCTCGATGGATAAGCCGGCTTTGGCCAAGGCAATGAAGCTAGGTGCGGATGAGAAGATAATTCTTGCTCAGACCGTTGGATATCCAAAGCAGATAAGGTAGTTATGTACAGAAAGAGTATTGAGGAGTTAAAGAATAGGGCAGTGAAGTTGGGCGCCAGCGAGAGTAAGGTCATTGAGGCAAAGACTATTAAGACTGCGGCCTGGGTCAGATACAAGTGCCAGTTTGGATGCTCTGGTTTTGCAGAAAGCTTAACCTGTCCACCGTATTCGCCTACACCTGATGAGACGCAAAAAATACTGAATTCTTTTAAAAATGCCATCCTCATCCATTGCCAGAGCGGCTCTCATGTGGATATTTCAAAGGTGGTGATAAAGATAGAAAAAGAGGCCTTTCTTGCCGGATATTACAAGGCCTTAGGTATGGGCGCAGGGCCATGCAGGCTTTGCAGAGTTTGTAACTTAAAGGGTGAATGCCGGCACCGTGAGCAGGCCAGGCCTTCTATGGAGGCTTGCGGTATAGACGTTTACTCTACCGTGCGCAGTAACGGCTTTAGCATCGAGACGTTGGATTCAGCTAAATGCAGGGCAGACTATTTCGGTATTGTGCTCATTGAGTAAAATAGGGACAGACACCTATTTTAAATAGACAGTGTACCTGCCAGCATAATTCAGGTATACTTTTTTAGATGAGCGCGGAAAGTGGCTGGGATCCTGGTGGGATCTTAGAAAAAAGTTAGAAATTCTAACTTGACATACTTTCCTACTTATGGTATGCTTGTTGTGGAGGTGAGAAATATGACTATTACCAAGCTTAAAGCAAAAAATCAGATAACTATTCCCAGCGCAATAGTAAAGAGGCTGCACCTGAAGTTAGATGAGCTGTTTGCCGTGGATGTAGAAGGCAATTTTATAAAGCTTATTCCTGTTAAGGTTGAGCCACGTTATACTGCTGAAGAGCTAAAAGCCATTGATCATATCGTTGAGAGCGAGAAGGGCAAGGCAAAGGTTCTAAAGTCAGGTAAAGAGTTTTCTCGTTACATTAAGAAAATAACTAAATGAAGAGAATCTTAATTCTGCCTTCATTTGAGCGCTCGCTTAAAAGATTAACCCCTTTTGACAAAAAGAAGCTCGCCGAAAGCCTAGAAAACCTCAATTCTTTTCTTCTTTCAGGGGAAATGCCCGCAGGTCTCGGTTTCAAGAAGATTAATCACGATAAATATGAGTTCCGCGTTGATATAAGGCTGCGTGTAATCGTCAGGATAGAAGGCGAAGATTATTATTTAGTGTTAGCCGGAAACCATGACGAGATAAGAAAATATCTGCGCCGATACAGGTCGTAGCGGGAACGCAAAGTCACGCCGCACACGCAATAAATAGGATGGTATCCATGAATAATAAGGGGATAGGAGACATTTTTCCAATCAAATCGGGAAGCTGTACCAGCGTTAAGATAGACAGTGTACCTTTTGGTATTAGGGTACACCATCCAGCATAATTCAGGTACACTTTTTTAGATGAGCAGGGAAAGTGTCTGGGAGCTGTGCGCTTCGAAATGGAAACAGGGAAGTATCACACGTTACAATGGAGTGAGTATTTATGAAAAGATTAAAGCATTATTTTGTTGCCGGATTAATTGTAGTCTTGCCGATTTTTCTCACCTTGTATCTTTTTTTCATTATTATTAGATTGATTGACGGACTGCTAGGGGTAATTATTAACAGCTATTTAAAGGCAGAATTTGGTTTTTCTATTCCCGGCGTAGGCCTTATTTTAGGAATATTACTAATTCTTTTAATAGGATTTATTGTTTCTAATCTATTGAGTAAAAAGGTGCTACCCACAATAGAAAGATGGTTTTTGAAGCTTCCCGGAATTCGCCAAATATATCCACCTATAAAACAGATAATTAGCTTTATTTTTTCTAAGGATAACACTGCGTTTAAAAAGGTAGTTTTGGTAGAATATCCTTCAAAAGGAATTTGGTCAGTAGGTTTTATGACCAGCGAAGGCTTTAGGGAGGCGCAGGAAAAGACAGGCCAGGAACTTGTACATGTGCTTATTAGTTCAACTCCCAGCCCGTGGAGTGGATTTTTTGTTTTAGTTCCCAAAAATGAGGTCAAGTTTTTGGAAATGACAATTGAGGATGCCATAAAACTGATAGTTTCAGGAGGAATAATTAAGCCATCCTAAGAGGGGGAAATAGGAGAAATTTTCCAATCCAATCGGGAAGCTGTAGCAGCATAATTCAGGTACACTTGCCCGATTAGCACGGAAAGCGTCTGGGATCTTCATTTTTCGTTCAACAAATTTAACAGTAAGACTTTATAAGGATATATAAAATGAAAGAATGTCGCTTTTGCAAAAGGCCACTTAAGGAAGAAGATGCGATATGCGCTTTTTGTGGCTACAATCCTAAAACAGATGCCATAGACCCGTCCTTTAAGCCACAGATAAGTTCGGTTGAGAAGAGGGGTGGTTGGATAAAAGAAAAAAAACTGATTAGCGCGGTTTTCGGTGTTGACCCCAGAATTAAAAAATTTGCATTTGTGGGCATAGTGATAATCCTCTTTTCAATATTTTACAAGTATAACTTTGATATAGGTCTCGTTGGGCAAGAAGCCAGTAATTTTCTCAAGGAAATAAAAGTAGGTAAATTTGTAATCTGGCAACCTAAAAAGAAAGAATCCAAAGGCATTGATAAGACAGAATTAATAGACGTAAGGTCTTATGAAGCGCCGCAGACGATAAGCCGAGATAAAAATAAAAATTTAATGTTAGAAGGCATATTTTTTGATCACCGCGGTAGGAGTTTCGTTACTATTAACGGGAAGATCATTGCAGAGGGAGAAAGTATCGGCAATCTTACCGTCAAAAATATAAATAATGACTCAGTAGAAGTTATTATTGATGGAGAAATTAAGATTTTAAAACTACAGTAAATAGGCGATGGTAGGATGGATATAATCTGGGTTTGTCGCAACAGCGATATATAAACCCCCTTGCACCGCGTAGGTGGACAAGGGTGAAGCCCAATGCATGGGCTGTTCTTAAAGTCTCTGAAAGGAGGGATTATGCTCAAAAAACTAGTGAAAACGTTATATGTTTTAGTCTGCACTGTCTTAATTGTTCAGTTGGCAGGGTGTGGGACCCTTATGTATCCTGAACGCAGAGGACAAAAAGGCGGGAGGATTGATGCTGGCATTGCTGTGTTGGATGGGATCGGGTTATTATTCTTTCTTATCCCAGGCATCATTGCCTATGCCGTTGATTTCAATAATGGAACAATTTATCTTCCCGGAACCTCTAGAAGTTCTCTGGATCTAAAAGATATAAAACAGGTAAAATTTGATCCCAAGCATTATACTAATGCAACTATTGAAAAAATCATTAAAGAAGAAACCGGGTATGCGGTAAAGCTAAACCAAGATAACATGAAAATTTCTAGATTAGAGTCTATTGATGACATGATGATGCGTTTTGCCGAGGTTTTGCCAGGAATAAAAACCAATCGTATTGCTTTAAGCATGAAATAAAGGGCGTAAAACCAATGGAAATAGGGGACAACGTTTCTATTTTTTAATATTTTAATTGAGGTATTGAGTCTATAATTGACCTGTATAAAGTAAGAGAGGTTTCCTCCCGGATCATATGAGAGGGACCTAATTAATATTAGCCCGTAACATTCGTTACGGGCTTTTTGTTGCAGAAAGCAACACACCGGCCGATCCCGCCGCAGAAGGCGGCGTACCCACCAATCCGATATGGTGGGGTGGGTATACGGCCGGGTGTAAGATTACTTGTTTACAGAGAGTGTTTTTATGGTGAGCCCTTTCTGCGGCAGCAGGCCTCATACTTGCCATTCCGTCCCAGAAGGGACGCACTTGGCAATCCTTTATGCCAAGGTGCGTTATGGCAAGGTATGGGCGTCAGAGTCCGAAAAATCTGGCCACCTTTTTGATGTTAATAGCTTAAACCAGTGGTATAATAAACGGAAATACGATTAGTCTCTCTTAAGAGCTAGTATAGCTTATGGGAGACTGGCCAGGAGTACTTTCTTAGTCTAATAGGAGGACCCAATGATATTAGGCATAATAAGCAGTTTGTTATGGTGGGCAGTTGTTATTTTCATTATTGTGAAATTAGTTTCCGGCGGCCGTAGAAAACATTATTCCTGGCTGCAACGGGAGCTGTCGTTATGGGAAGAAAAAAATATTATTAATAAAGAGCAGGGGGATGCCGTCTTAAGCCTTTATAAACTAAAGAGAGTTACCGCCAGAAAGAAGATGGATATGGTTAAAGTCCTTACTCTTATCGGCGTTATATTTGTAGGCTTAGGCGTTATCTTTTTTGTGGGTTCTAACTGGCAGAGAATTCCCTCTCACGCGAGGACCACTATGCTTTTAGCCATAACTATTGCTACACTGTACGCGGGGTACATCTTTAGTTACGAAAAAGAGGGCTTTGTTAATTTAGGTAAAAGTTTATTACTTTTAGCCTCACTTTTTTGGGGAGGGACTATAGCGCTAATTGGACAGATTTATAATATTCCTACTTCTGAAAACTGGTATATCATGCTGCTGTGGGCTTTTCCTATTGTACCCATCGCCGTTCTTTTTAAGAATAATTATGTGCATATTCTTGCGTCTATTTTGTTTGTTATCTGGAACTTTCTTTACAGTAGTAGTAACAACATAGCTAATTATTATTACCCCATTTTTATTTTTCTCCTAATGTTACCAACGGCTAAGAATTTAATTTCTAGCCGCAGGATTAATATTATCGGCCTAGTGTCGGCAAGCCTCTACTGTTGTTTCAATAAATATGAGTGGCTGGCTCTTTTGATAAGCGCGGGTTTGTTGGCCTGTTATTTAGTTCAGAAAGAAGAACGTGTTTATCTTTATACTGCCTGCCTTTCGTTTATTTTCTGGGATATTGCTTATTTTACCGTAAGGCAACTTCAGCCCAATTTATATTTTCTTCTGCCTTTGGGATTTATGCTATATTTGACGTACAAAGATAATATAGAGAAAAACTTAGTTTTTTGCCTGGCAGGTTTGATGATAGGGATAAATTTAGCGCTATCTTCGGTTTCTCAGATGCTCAATTATCCGTTTAACGGGCTACAATTTACAATTTTTCAATCGTTGTTAGGGATATCTATTTATTCTGCAGGGATTGTTTCTCGCAATAGAGGATATTTATTTCCTGTAATCTATAAAATATTTGGCTATTTAGTGACATTTATTTGTGTATATCTTTTGGCGTTTAAGGCGCTCTTAGGTGAGTGGGCGGGAGCAGTAAACAACGTATATTTATTTGGATCTCTGATTTTAGCGGGGATTATAGCTCTTGTTGCGGTAGATATAGTAAGGTCCGGTAATTTTAAGAATAAATCTAACCGTATAGAATTAGCAGCCTTAATAGTAGCTTTAATAGGAAGTCTTATTTTATTGCTTAGTCCGCGTACAGTATTGTTAAATACTATAACAATGAACAGCGTTTTGGTAGTTTTTGCGCTCAGCAGCATTTTCTTAGGTGTGGAGCTGAAAAAGCCTCCTATTTTTACTTTGGGTATTGTAATTTTTGTTTTATTCATCATTACGCGTTATATTGATGTAACCTGGAAATTAAAGGAGAAATCCCTATTCTTTATAGTTGGGGGGCTGGTTATCTTATTTCTAGGGACGTTTCTAGAGAAACAAAGGAGAAAAATTATAGAAAGGATGAAGTCAGAATGAATAAAAAACTAATTTTTATTGCGGTGAGTTTTTTATGGATCGCGGTGGCAGTTGGGCTGATTATTTCCAAGCAGCATATTATACGGACAGGGAGAACCGTACTTTTAGAGACTGTTCCTGTTGATCCCCGAGATTTTTTAAGGGGCGATTATGTTATTTTGCGTTATAAAATAAGTACATTGGATTTGCAGCAGATACAAAGTGAAAAATCTTATTATAGGCGAGGCAAGAGAGTTTATGTAAAACTTGAGCCAAGGGAAAGATTTTGGGAAGCTGCAGCCGTTAAAACAAAAATACCTGTTTCTGATAATGGGGTATATATAAAGGCGAAAGTTAAATACAGTTACAATAAGAAATTAGAGCTTAATTATGGAATTGAGAGTTATTTTGTTCCGGAGGGCGAAGGTAAAGATATTGAGAAAAATATGCGGGGTAATAAGAGTTCGGTAGAGGTTGAAGTTTTGGTGGATAAATCAGGAAATGCTATAATAAAAAAGGTATTTGCGCAATAAATTTAATCTGTTTATAAGAATAGAAAATATAAAATGTCCGTCTCTCAAGGGCGGACATTTTGTATTCATTTATCTCTCAAATAGTTACGTCATTTATCGCTAGAAAATACCGGACAAAACGGACAATCCTTCGGCGCGCTCACTGCGTTCGTCCTTCGATAAGCTCAGGACGAACACTCAAGCGAAGTCGAATGTGTCCGCTTGCTCAGGATTTCGCTAAATAAAAACTTAATGTGCTCAAATTTCGCGAGGAAATGACCTCTCCGGAACGCCGAATTTCCTTGATAACCGCCATATTCAGCCTTATAATACATACCTGTAAATAGCGAGAGGTTTCCCCTCGGTTCATACGAGAGGGACACACCACCAAATTTTTCATTAATGAAAAATTTGGTTAGTGCCGAATTAATGTAATTCGGCCTCCATTTTTATTATCGTCTCAGCATTTGATGGTAGTTGTAATTGCAGAAAGGAGCGAAGTAATAGATATGTTTACTTTTATTATAAAGGGCGGTCCGGTGATGATTCCGATTATTCTTGGTTCAATCCTTGGCTTGGCAATAGTCCTGGAGAGATTCTGGGCCTTCAGGCATATGAAATTAGATGCCTTTGGTTTTATCCAAGAAATATTTAAAGATTTAAAAGCAAATAAGATTAAGAATGCTTTGGAGTTATGCGATAAATATATTCATCATCCCCTCGCCGCAATATTTAAAATAGGAATTGAAAGACGGAATTTACCTTTAGACAGGCTGGAGAAAATTTTAGAACAGACAGGCAATAATCAGGTTCAGAAGTTAGAGAGGCGTTTAGGTACGCTAGCATCTATAATCAGCATCGAACCTCTATTGGGTTTTTTGGGAACAATTACCGGTTTGATCCGCGCTTTTATGTCTTGGGAACAGGCAGGCGCGAATGTTACCGTGAGTATTTTGGCTGCGGGTATTTACGAGGCAATGATTACCACTGCCGCCGGTTTAATTATCGCTATACCGTTGTATCTTTGTTACCATTACTTTATTGGTCGTATAAAGGTTGTCTCCAATGAACTGACCAATCACTGTATTCAGCTCTTGGAGGTTATTGCGGAGACGAAGCAAGGAGGTAGCGCATGAAGATATCCGGCCAAAGAGAGTATCAGGTGAGCTTAGAGTCCGTGGCGATGACGGATATAGTGTTGAATATGTTCATCTTCTTTTTTATTTCCTTTAGCTTACTCTATACTTTTAGTCCCTACCGCATAAAAAAGTTAGAAGTAAAGCTTCCCGAGGCAGCCAGTGCGACGCCCCTGGAGGGTACAAGCCAGGCCAATATTATTATTACTAATGAGGGCGTAGTCTATCTAGATAAAGAACTGGTCACCAGAAAAGAGTTAAAGGAAAAAATTAATACATTATATAAAAGCAATTCTGATTTGGTTGTCATTTTGCGTTCAGACAGGTTAGTCCATTTTAAAGATGTGGTTGGCGTTCTGGATGTCTTGAGTGAGTTGGGTATAAAAAACCTTAATATTGCCGCCACCGCCGAAGAGTAAGAAGAGAAAGCCCGCCATTACTATTGTTACAGTAGTTTGTTGCGTGCCAAGATAAGCTCTTTGTAATCTAACCGAATGGGATGTTTCGGTTGTGCTAATTGTCCGTCAGCACATAGTCTGAGGTGCAAGGTTGATGGGTAACCGACAGCCTTGAAGCCACCTGACAAAGCCGATTAAGTCGGCGAGACGAACAGGCAGACCGTAACGAGCAGTAAACCCAGGTGTAGCCTCGTTAACTGTTGATTAGAAGAGGTGACCCTTTAACAAACGGGGGAAGCCAGTAATTAAGTCGGATAAACGGACAGGAGAAGACTT
>Ga0315294_10006097_pt1 | contig 13238 bp, 12 predicted proteins | sample YL17G13_40_MG_FD_203626 | JGI IMG/M metagenome (GOLD analysis project Ga0315294, IMG submission 203626) | Sediment microbial communities from Yellowstone Lake, YNP, Wyoming, USA - YL17G13_40 | ecosystem: Environmental > Aquatic > Freshwater > Lake > Sediment | place: USA: Wyoming | collected... | reverse complement strand
ACGCATCAAAATGTTTCGCATTGATGAAGTTTTTGAGAAAGACGCTCCATTCATAAAGTTCAAAGGTCACATCGATACCGATCTCCCGAAGTTGCCTCTGGACGAGAACGCCGACATCCTTACGTGTGTCGTTGCCACTGTTGGTGATGAGAGTGAAACGAAATGGTTTGCCTTCCTTGTCTAAGATTCCATCACCATTCGTATCCCTCCAGCCTGCTTCAGACAGAAGCTGCCGGGCTTTTTTGGGATCGTAGGGAATCGGTTTTACGTGGGGGTTCGCATACCAGAGGTGATTGGGAAAGGGGCCAGTGGCCACCGTTCCCAAACCATAGAGCACATACTGGACGATCTCCTCACGGTTGATCGCATAGGTGAGGGCAAGGCGCACCCTTTTGTCCTGAAAGAGGCTATTTTTAAGGTTATAACCAATGTAAGTATATCCGAGGCTCGGCTGTGAGAAGGCTTGGAGAGAAGGGACCTGGCTCATCCGGCTGAACTGGTAAGGATAGATGCCTGAATAGTCGATCCCTCGAGTGAGAATCTCCATCTCACTGAGAGCAGTTTCGGGAATGATTCTATAGATAATCCGATCCAGATTGGGTCTCTTTTCAAAATATCGTGGATTGGCTTCGACGACAATCTTCTCGTCGCTCACCCACTCCACAAAACGAAACGGGCCAGTCCCGATAGGTCTTCGGTTGAACGAAGCAGTGTTGATGTCCCCTTTTTCTAAAAGGTGTTTTGGGATGATGCCGATGCTCCAGGTCTCCAGGCCAGGTGAGTAGGGTTGTCTGTAAGTTACCCGGAAGGTATAGGGATCCAAGACCTCTGCCTTTTTCACCAGTTCATAACTGCTTCGCCGGACCGTATTGGTCTTCTCATCCATGATCTTATCGTAAGTGAACTTCACATCATGAGCGGTGAACTTCTTTCCATCATGCCAGAGGACTCCCTTTCGCAGAAAGAAGGTGATCTCAGGTTCGCGGCCTTCCTTGACCCTCCAGGATTCTGCCAATTCTCCAACAAAACCCTGAAGATCTCTGTCATATTTGATCAGGCCGTTGAAAACGAAGCCGTTGATTTCGCTGGAGGCCGAATCTTGGGCAAGAATGGGATTTAGAAAGGAGGCATCGCCAATCGAACTGATGATCAATTGGTTGACCCTCTGTGGAGGTCGGGAGCCGACGAAGACAATATTGATCCCAAGGAGGATGAGAAAAAGGATGGGCGAGATCAGAAGAAGGGTTTTGATCTTCAGGGGAGATTTCCTTTCATCGGGATATTTAAAAATAATTATAGAGGAAAAAACAGACCTTCACAACCTAACAATTTCATTGAAAATCAAATTGATAATCCCCTCTTACCCCCCTTTAGTAAAGGGGGGTTGGGGGGATTTGTCAACGGCTTGTCACCAGCACCTTAAAACCCATCTGAGAGAGTTTTTCTGCTATGCTTAAAGCCGATTCCCTGGTTTCGAATTGCCCGACCCTGACCCGATGATATTTCTGGGTGAGAGTCTCCACGATGGTCACATAGACATTCTCAAAACTTTTTCGCAACTCTTCAGCCAATTTCTGGGCATTGGTTTCATCGATGAAGGAGCCCACTTGGAGGGTGAATCGTTGAATCTGCTCGATCAAGGGACCGATGACCTCCACTTTGACAGAGGCCGTTCCCTTTTCATACATCCCGAGAATCGTAGCGGCGGCATAGGAGAGGTCGATAATCCTATTTTTAACAAAGGGGCCCCGATCGTTCACCTTCAACTCAAGGGACTTCCCATTCTCCAAATTGGTGACCATGACCAAGGTGCCCAGAGGGAGGGTATTATGGGCACAGGTGAGCTGATACATGTCATAGATCTCACCACTCGAAGTCGGTCTCCCATGGAAATCGCTTCCGTACCAGGAGGCAATCCCATATTGAACTCCTCTGCTTTCTCTTTTTTCGATCTTCTCAGGAGGAGCCGGTTTCTCTTCCTTTGTCTCCTCCTTTATCACCTCTTTCTTTTCAGGAGGAGGTATCTTTCTTTCAATGATGATCCGATGCTTGGGTCCACAGGCCATCAATAAGAGAAAGGAAACTATAAAAAAAATTCTCCACATGATTATGCTCCTTGGAAAAACTCTTCGACAATTATCACTCGCCATAATCATTAAACGGTGAGATTATACCGAAAATAGGCATTGATTTCAATGATTTCTTAGAAAAATTAAGAACTTGTTCAGTTATATATGAGAGACAAGAGAGACAAGGCAGACAAAGGGGGACAAGGGGTCTCGTGCATGACCCCAACGTGTCACCTACTTAAGATTAGAATCAAAAGACTTTCTTTGAATCGATACCTCTCCTGTTTGGGTCTGAATCACCAGACATCCCCTTGGCAATTCCTTTCTTTCGCGAATCAAGACCTCGCTAAGTTTGAAGTGCTCCTTTAGTCTCAAGATATTCTCATTCCTCTGACCCCTCAGATTCGAGACCTCTTTCGGACTACAAAGGAAGATGGCCTGGGACCCATTCGGATTGTTTTGGAGGAGATGTTGGGCCATGTCAAAAAAGATTGCTGAATCGATGAGTTGATGAAGAGCAGGATGATAAGGTCCTGCAAGAAAGTTTCTCTCTAAATCCTTAGTTGGCTGAAGTCCAACCCGGGCTACTGGGATGGAGGCTCCCTCTAATTTGAGAAGCCCTCCTTTAAGCCATTGAATCGCTTCATCCAAAGGCAGGGGAAAATACTTTCCTTCCCTCCAGAGGCTTTCAAGAGGAGCGCCTTTGAGCACCAGTGTGGGATGAATCCTGAGAAAATCGGGTTTGAGGTCGATGATCCGATCGAGGGTCTGTAGAAAACGATCGAAAGAATCACCTGGAAGACCAATCATCAGCTGGATACCTACCTCGAAACCCCAGCGTCTTAACCGTGAGGCGGCAGAGATGGTATCCTCTGCAGAATGGCCTCTTTTGGCAAGGAAAAGAACTTGATCGATCATCGATTGGGTTCCAAGCTCTACGGTCTTTACTCCATACTCTTTGAGCAGGGTGAGATTCTCTTCATCAAGGGCATCGGGTCTTGTGGAGATGCGAATGGAATCGATCAAGCCGGAAGCGAGGAAGGGCTGAATCTCTTCCAGATAACGGATTTGCTCTTCTCGATGAATCGCTGTGAAACTTCCACCGTAGAAACCAACCTGTTTCTCTCTCTTCTTTTTGTCGGAAGGAAGTCCGATGAGAGAGGTTTCAATGAACCTTCGAATAGAAAAGGGGGATGGGAGTTCTTCACCCGTGACCTTCTGGTTGCAGAAGAGACAGCGCTCACGACAACCCGCATTAGGGAGAAAAATGGGAATGATTAATGGAGTCATGGTCATATCAACTTTAATTTTAGATTTCAGATTTTAGATTTCAGATTTTTCAATCTGCAATCTGCTATCTGCGATCTGCAATTCTTCAAGGGCTTTTTTGGCTGCTTCCTGCTCGGCCTCTTTTTTGGTCTTCCCCCATCCGATTCCATTGACTTCGCCATTGATGACTACAGAGGCCTGAAATCTTTTATCGTGGTCCGGCCCGGACTCCTTCAACACTCTATATTGGGGAGATGATCCGTGAGATTGTTGAGAATGTATTTGCAGAAGGCTTTTGTAATCGTTAAATAGTACGGATGGGGTTTGAGTTCGGAGATAAGGTTCGAAATGTTCTTGGATGATCTCTAAGGCCTGATGGAATCCTGAATCCATGAAGATGGCCCCGATCAAGGCTTCATAGGCGTTGGCCAAGATGGAGGATTTTTTCTTCCCGCCATTTAAGAGTTCACCTTTTCCAAGAAGGAGATACTCTTCCAATTGGAGTTCGCTGGCGAGGAATGAAAGAGAGCTCTGTTTGACGAGGTGTGACCTCCACATCGAAAGGGTTCCTTCTCGAGCCTCTGGAAATTTCTGAAGGAGAAGATGACTCACTGCAAGGTTGAGGACGGCATCGCCAAGAAATTCCAAGACCTCGTTTGACTGTTTTCCCGAGAGATCTATCTCATTGATAAAAGACCGATGGGTAAGGGCTTTATCCAGCCATCCGATGTCATTAAATTGATAACCCAGACGTCCTTCCAATTCCTTTAGTGAAGCCAACCTCTTCTCGTCCATATTACCTCTCCATCACTCTTCCGATCACACCATTTTGTTCGAATCCGATCACGACGACTCTCCATTCCTGGTTGATCCAATTTAAATTTTCTTCTGATACACTTTCGTGGTCGAGGAGAACGGGAATGTAGTTGCGTGAAAGCCCCTTCCATCTCCCGGTCTCTTTTTCTCTCCGGTCCTCGACCAGAACACTCAACTCCTGATGGAGAAACTGGCGATAGAAGGCCTGGCGTTTCTGTTTTCCTAACTCCCTCATCTTCTCAGCCCTCTTTTTCATTACTGCCTCATCCACTCTCTGTCGAAATTGGGAGGCAGGTGTTCCCTTTCTCTTTGAAAAAGGGAAGATATGGAGATAAGAGAAAGGGAGGGATTCGATCATCTCATGGGTCCCTGTGAACTTCTCTTCTGTCTCCCCTGGAAATCCAACGATCACATCCGCACCGATGGAGAGCTTTGGAATCCTTTGGTGGAGTTCTTGGATGAGACCGGAGAGAAAAGAGCGATCATAATTTCTATTCATCATTCTTAGAATCTCATCGTCTCCGCTCTGGATGGGAATGTGGAGGTGAGGACAGACCTTGGTCGATTGCGAGAGAAAGGAGACGAGGTCTGCTGAAAAATCCAATGGCTCAACTGAACTGAGCCGAATGCGATCGGGAGTCTCCTCCTCTTCGATTCGTCTGAGCAGTTTCTCCAGGGGGAAGGGAGGGGTAAGGTCCAGCCCATAGGAGCCGATGTGGATTCCAGTGAGCACAACTTCTTTAAATCCCTTCTCTTTCAACACCCTCAAATGTTCGATGAGTTTCTCCGGCGTGAGGCTTCTTGATGGACCTCTGGCATAAGGGACGATGCAATAAGAACAATGGGCATCGCATCCATCCTGAATTTTTAGGAAGGCCCGTGTGTGACGATGGAAAGAGTGGAGGGGAATATCCCAAAAGACCGTCTCCTTCTGAATATCGGCAACTTGAATTTGTGGAAGTTCGCCTTTTTGCATCAGAGAAAGAAGCTCAGGAATTTGACCCTTCTCTTTATTTCCCAAAAGGTATCGAACTCCCTCGATCTTTGTCATCGCCTCAGGCTCTACCTGTGAATAACATCCGGTGACGATGATCAGGGACTTTGGATTGGATCGGAAAGCCCTTCGGATCATCTGTCTTGATTGAAAGTCAGCCCGATGAGTGACCGTGCAGGTATTGATAATTGTGATATCCGCCCCTTCATCAAAAGGGACGATGCCATATCCCTTCTGCTCCAAGGCACTCATGAGGGCCTCAGATTCAAATTGATTGACCTTACAACCGAGAGTGGCAATGGCAACCGTCTTCATTACTCTACCGAGATGTTGCATTGAAAAGGCAGTTGGGTGTGCTTCCAAATTTTTACCAAGCGGTTCTTTATGATGTTTTATGGGTAACATGCGATATCACCTAACGTGACTTCTGCAATGTGCTTGGAAACCCAGTAGCAGAACGCTAAAAGGTTCCGCTGTAAAGCTTTTTCAACACACCCAACAGCCTTTTGAAATGTTTTTATGCAACTGGCGGGTCTATTCATGTCCCGCTATTTTAAAGCTGTGCTAGTGTAATATTTCCCCAGACGCCCATCTTTTCCCCAACAATGATGAGCATCCCTAAGACCCCTTCGATCTCTTTCCCTCTCTCCAAACCCAATTCAATATCCTTCTTCTCCTTGACGATATTTCCAATGGCAGTCGCTGCAGCATCGGCAAGGGCTGCAGATTTGGAGAGGACAGAGACAGCATCTGCCTTTCCAAAACTAAGAGAGTGGCCAACCGTTCCTGAAGAGGTGCAAACGCCAAGAGGAGAATCTTCGGGGCCAATTACAATTCCTATTTTGAGGCTGAGAGGAGAATCGCTTGCAAAGATCCCGATGGTCCGCTCTCTGGAAGTGGCAAGATAGATATCCCCACCGTTCTCAACGATCACCTCTTTTGAGAGTTTGAGCAGGTCTTTTGAAACCGATTCGGCCATCGCTCCGGCTACGGCGGCCATCGGGCCGACCTGTGCCAAACGGGAGGTTCGGATCATCTCTCGAACGATCTCGGGGGCATAGGGATCTTCTTTCAGAGGAATGAGGCTCCTTTGGAATTCAGGGTTCATCTCGATATAAGCCTCGATCTGCCGACGGTATTTCAACACAAATTCTCTGGTTTCATTGGAAAGGTCCCTCTCTGCCCGAACAAGAAGGTCTGTCTCCTTAACGATGACCTCAAATTTGACGAGATCATCGGTCTTGATTAAATTTCGATAAGTCCGTTCTTCGTACATCTTAATATTTTTATTTTACTAACCTTTTTAGATGTAGAGGCATTTTAATACTCAAATGCATATAATGTCAAAAAATGATCAAGACCATGGAGTAAAGTTGCCTTTCACGTAAGAATAATAAAAAAGGCCGATCCAAAGATCGGCCTTTTCAGATACTTTTGAAATGGAATAAGGTTTTTATAGATACTTCTGAATCAGGATTTCGGCGATCTGGACGGCATTGAGTGCGGCGCCCTTCCGGATATTGTCCGAAACGATCCACATATTAATCCCATTCGGAATCGATTCATCCTCCCGAATCCTCCCGACAAAGGTCTCATCCTTGCCCGCCGCATGAATGGCGAGGGGATATTCGAACTTCTTCGGATTATCCACCACCACCACACCCGGAGCCTTCGAAAGGATCTTTCTTACCTCATCTGGCGTTATCTTCTTCTCCGTCTCGATATTGACCGATTCCGAATGACCGCAGAAAACCGGAACCCTCACCGCAGTAGCAGTCACACCGATGGAATTGTCCTCCATGATCTTTTTCGTTTCATTGACCATCTTCATCTCCTCTTTGGTGTAACCATTATCAAAGAAGACGTCGATGTGAGGAAGGCAGTTGAAAGCGATCTGATGAGGATAGACCTCCTTCTTTATCTCCTGTTGGTTGTAGATGGCGAAGACCTGAGACTCCAATTCCTTGATCGCCCTCTTTCCTGTTCCTGAAACGGCTTGGTAAGTTGAGACAACGACTCGTTTAATCCGGGCCACATCGTGGATAGGCTTCAGAGCAACGACCATCTGGATCGTGGAGCAGTTGGGATTGGCAATGATATTCTTCTTGGGATACTGGGCAATGGCATGGGCGTTCACCTCTGGAACGACCAAAGGAACCATAGGATCCATTCGAAAGGCACTGGTGTTGTCGATAACCACACAGCCTGCCTTGCCAGCGATGGGTGCGAACTTTTCACTTACCGAACCCCCTGCAGAGAAGAGGCCGATATCTATTCCAGAGAAAGAGTTCTCGTCCAGCACCTCGACGGTATAAGACTTCCCCTTGAACTCCATTCTTGTGCCCGTACCTCTCTTAGAGGCAAGGAGTTTCAGTTGAGCCACTGGAAAGTCCCTCTCCTCCAAAATAGAGACCATCTCATTTCCTACCGCACCGGTGGCCCCTACCACGGCCACATTGTACTTATCCTTCTTCATCGGATCCTCCATTTATAAATAATTTCAAATGTCAAAGCTCAAATTGTTTTGTTTATAAAAATACAGTAATTGAGTGAATTAGTCATTAAGTCATTTAATGACCCAATGACTGAATAACTTAATGACTAAAGTTGTATTTTGACATTCATTTGACATTTGAATTTTGAAATTTGGAATTTAAAAAAAGGGGGGTGCCTTTTGAACACCCCTGTTCCTTTGATACCTCTTTGTATCAATCTATAATTATGGGAAAAGAGGGGATGTTGTCAAGAGGGAATTTTGAGAGCTCTGAAAAAATCTCTAGAGCTCTCTGATTACACCGATGTTGATTTGATTACACAGATTTTATGACCATACGTTGGTTCTAAAACAACTTGAGTAAGAGTGGGAGTTTGAGGTCATTGGTAATAGGTTTGAATCCGGGGAGACAAAAATACCAGAGAGGGAAAACTGGAGACCAGACTTGTTTATTGATATTCTCTTCTTATACCAAAGTTTGTTAAATACATCTTAATTGCAATTTCAGTTTGTTCTATGTCAATAAGCAAGCACTTAATGGCTACCTATTTTTTCTTTGGAGCCAGGTATCACGGCCATTTTAACTCGTAAGTCTTTTTAATAGAAATGAAGTCCACCGTTAGTTTCCCATAACGCCGCCGATAAGAGGTTTTAATATTGGGACTTAACACGTAATTCTTCCCTTCAGGATATAAAGAGCGAAATATTGTAAGATGAGCAGGGTCAAAGTGATCGGGATTGATTTTGCATTCAATAGCATCCGATTGTTGTCGACCGCCTTTGATTACAAAATCCACTTCCCGTCCAGATTTGTCTCTCCAGTAGAACAAGTTATGATCGTCAACGACAGTACGCAGGGTATCGAGTACCAGGTGCTCCCACAAAAGACCTCGATCATCCTCCCGAATGCTGTCCCAACCTTTGGCAAAGGTGACAAAACCTGTATCAAAGGAATAGCACTTAGGTCTGTGTGTCATTTCGCGCCGGCCTCCCCCATGAAATGGAGGGAGTAAAAAAACCGCATGGGCGATACTCATGGCTTCCACATGAGCTTTAACAGTATGTCGGCTTAAATCACTTAACCGAGCCAGATTGGTATAATCCATGAGACTTCCACTTTGTCGTAGCAGCAAATGCAATAATTTCATGAAACCAGTCCGGTTGCGGATACCGAAAAGCTCCTGAATGTCCCGGGCATAAAAGCTATCCATCCATTCCGGAAAAAAAGCCGCATTCTTCGTTTCTGACAGCAAGGGTTCCGGTAACCCTCCATGCAATAATCGACGATCCAGTTCTCTTATGTTGAAGTAATCTATGCATTCACTCCAAAGTACTGGCGGCAAATAGATCATGTGTTTTCGTCCAGTCAGGCTATCGCGGAATTTTTTAGTACCCGCCAAAGTGGAAGAGCCTGTTGCGAGCACTTTCAGGTGAGGATAGGCATCTGCAGCAATTTTTAACAAACGACTTGGGTCCTCTAAGCGGTGGATCTCGTCAAAGATAACATTGGCTCCTTTATCGAGGCTATCATAGAAAGATTCCGGATCGAATAATCGGCGTACCACTGACGGCAGATCGCAATTTTGATAGACTGCTTTGGGAAACATTTGGGCTAAGGTTGTTTTTCCTGCCCGGCGAACCCCTGATAGCCATACAATCGGTTGCTTTTCCCATGCATGTTGAATACGTTGTATCCAGAAAGGGCGCTCAATCATAGGAATCAAAATTAACATTTAGCCGTCTAAATGTCAAGTATAAATATGGTATATTCTTACATGTTTTACTCTGAGAATTTCCTTCTAACACTTGAGATTTGGTTGGGCTTTACTTAAAAAAACCTTAACCTTAGCCTCAACCTTAACCTTGCGTTGTTAGAGTTTACCGATAGATTTATCCGTGAGGATATAAAGCACAAGCCGATGATTGCACTTTATAATACTCTCTTAAGGAGGGACAACGAGATCACCCACAAGAGGGCTTGCGAAGCTAAAAGGGGGTAGTTCAGGAAATGAAGAATCTTCTTGTTTCTTTTTTTTAAGATATCGTTATAAAACAATGTCATAGCCCAAACATCTCAGGACAATGATCGAGAAGTTAAGGAAGATTTAACCAAGCACCTCACCAATCTCACCTTCAATCCGCCGTTCATCATGGATATTCCCTTATCGAACTCCAATCCAGTACTGCGAATAAGCTGGATACTGTCACAGATCATGGTCACATGCCAGCCGGGGCATCTGGCACGGAGGACTTTGCCAAGTTGCGCGTACAAATTTCGCAAGTCGTTCGTTTTACTCAACCGTACCCCATAGGGCGGGTTGGTAACCACCCAGCCCGGACCAGGGGGAGGGTCTATTGCAGAGATAGCCTTGCATGAAAATTCGATGCAATCTGCAACGCCTGCCCGTTCTGCATTGGCCTGTGCGGCCTGGATTGCCCCTGCATCCCTGTCTGAGGATATAATTTTTGGGATGGCTGATAGAATAGCTTTACCCGCCTTGGCCTGTAACTTATCCCAGAACTTGGAATCGAAATTAGGCCAGTCCATAAAGGCAAAGCGCCGGCCATAACCCGGTGGAACCTTTCTGGCCAATAGCGCCGCTTCAATAGGAATGGTTCCTGACCCACAAAAGGGGTCAAGAAGAGGGGAGATGGTATCCCATCCGGAAGCCATCACTATTCCGGATGCAAGGGTTTCCCTGAGCGGGGCTTTCGCTGTGGCAAGCCGATAACCTCGCTTGTGAAGAAGCACTCCGGAGGAGTCAATGCTGATGGTACAGAGATTATCTACTAACCGGACAACGATCAACTGAGGAAGGTCTGTGCCCAATTCTTCGTGGTATTTCTGAACAGGTGGAGGGTTCCCCAGCCTGTCGGCAATCGCCCCTGCCACCCTTTCGGCTACAGCGCCCTCGTGATACAAATGTGACTTTTGGCAGGTCACCCGTAATGCAATCGGCTGCTCTGGTGTAAGATATTTTTCCCAAAGCAAACGACTCGCCTTCCGCCGGAGTTCAGGAAATGCGAAGGCGTAAAACTCCCCAAGCCGGACTAACACACGGCTTGCAGTGCGGAGATAGAGATTAGCCCGATAGACGTCATGAAGGGACCCGTGAAATTCGATGCCCCCAGATTCATATTGGGGCCCCCTCTCTGTTAGAATATTTTCTGACTGGGAAGGGGAATGGCTGCCAATCAGGCCTAGCTGGTCAAGTTCCAGTGCGGCGAATGGCTCCAGCCCTGGGGCGCAGACAGCAAAGAGTCTTTCCATTATTTTTCATCCATACCGGTAAAGGCCTCAAATCTTGTCACCCTTCTATGTTGAAAAGCACTTATAAATAAGCACTGGTAATAAGTTTGAATCAGGGGAGACAAAAATACCATATTTCCGATGCCTAACCCCAAAATTTTACTTTTAGAGTATTATTTATGCTATAAGACACACAGATGAGGAAAGCCACGAAAATTAATATTTAACAGGGCGAGCTTTAGAATGGTCGAAAAAAGATTTTGAGCCCTGCCTACCGCAGGCAGGAGCGAAGAGCGCTTTTTTAGAAATCCTAATTTACCCCGCACCCCATAAAACCCCATTTTTCAGAACAGGGATATAAGGGTGGATCAAAATATCTACCTCAAAGAAAGCCCCGTGTTTTAACACGGGGTGCGGGGTTTACCCTTTTCTTTTTAGCCCCCTTTTTCGCAGGTGCTTGATCAATCCACCATCCCTGATCAAATCCTGCATGAAAGCCGGGATGGGTTTTGCAAAAAATTTTCTTTTCTGTGTGATGTCGAAGATCTCACCCGTGGTGAGATTCACACGAACCCGATCCCCATCTCGAATTGCTTCAGAAGCTTCTGAAGATTCCAGGAAAGGAAGGCCGAGGTTGAGTCCATTTCGATAGAAGATTCGGGCAAAACTTTTTGCGATAATACAGGAGATTCCGGCTGCCTTCAAGGCAAGCGGAGCATGTTCTCGGGAGGAGCCGCAGCCGAAATTCCTTTCAGCCAGTAAAATATCGCCCTTTTTGACCTCTTTCTTAAACTCAGGCCTCTCATCCTCCATCGCATGTTTTGCAAGTTCCTTTGCATCAGACTGGTTGAGGTAACGAGCGGGGATGATGGCATCCGTGTCCACATCGGACCCAAATTTCCAGATTCTTCCTTCAATCTTCATCGGCATCTCACCTAAGTAAAATCCCCCCACACCCCCCTTTATTAAAGGGGGGCAGGGGGGATTATTTCATCACTTCTTCTGGATGGCAGATCCATCCTTTAACTGCACTCGCTGCGGCCACTGCAGGACCTGAGAGATAGACCTCGCTTTGAGCATGGCCCATCCTTCCCCGGAAATTCCGATTGGTGGTGGAGAGTGCCCTTTCACCTCCTGCTAAAACACCCATATAACCTCCGAGACAAGGGCCACAGGTGGGTGGACTGACTACTGCTCCTGAGGAGAGAAAAATTTCGATAATTCCTTCCTTCAGAGACTGACGATAAATCTCCGGAGTCGCAGGGATGACAATCAGCCGTAGAGAAGAAGCGATCTTTTTCCCTTTCAAAATCCTGGCTGCCACACGAAGGTCATCAAGATGACCATTGGTGCAGGAGCCGATGACGACCTGATCGATCTCTATCTTTCCAACCTCTCTCACATCCTTGACGTTAGATGGAATGTGTGGGAGTGCAACCTGTGGGTTAATCTTAGAGACATCATATTCTCGCACACCTGCGTAGCGAGCTTCCTTATCACTTCGATAGATTCGATAGGGTCTTTTTGCCCGAGACTTTATATAATTTAGGGTGATCTTGTCTGGTTCAATGATGCCGCTCTTTCCGCCAGCCTCTACCGCCATATTGGCCATGGTGAATCGGCTTGACATGGGGAGATGGCGGATGGCTTCCCCTGAGAACTCCATCGCCTGATAGAGGGCTCCATCTACACCGATGTCACCGATGGTGTAAAGGATCAAATCCTTTCCTGAAACCCAGGGATTGATTTTTCCGTAATAGATGAGTTTAAGGCCCTCTGGGACTTTAAGCCATAGCCTTCCAGTGGCCATGACTGCCCCGAGGTCTGTGCTGCCTACACCGGTTGAAAAGGCGCCCAGGGCTCCATAGGTACAGGTGTGGCTGTCAGCACCGATCACGACATCTCCAGGAAGGACCAATCCTTGTTCTGGAAGAAGGGTATGTTCGATCCCTGCTTCTCCGATTTCAAAGAAATGGGTGATGCGATGGGTCTTCGCAAAATTCCTGAGAATTTTACATTGTTCTGCAGAAAGGATGTCCTTAGCAGGTGTAAAGTGATCAGGGACCAAAGCGATGCGATTGCGGTTGAATACCTTCTTTGACCCCATCTCCTCAAAGGCCTGAATGGCAAGCGGCGCGGTAATATCATTGCCGAGGGCCAGATCAACTCGAGCGTCAATGAGGTCGCCAGGAGAGACCCCTTTCCTTCCGGCATGAGAGGCAAGTATCTTTTCTGTGATGGTCATCGGATTCTTTTTCTTCATATATTGCCTACATTGCACAAAAGGTTAAGGCTGAGGCTAAGGTTAAGGAAGAAATAAGACAAAATCTTCCTCTTAACCTGAAC
>Ga0315294_10006096_pt1 | contig 13240 bp, 4 predicted proteins | sample YL17G13_40_MG_FD_203626 | JGI IMG/M metagenome (GOLD analysis project Ga0315294, IMG submission 203626) | Sediment microbial communities from Yellowstone Lake, YNP, Wyoming, USA - YL17G13_40 | ecosystem: Environmental > Aquatic > Freshwater > Lake > Sediment | place: USA: Wyoming | collected... | reverse complement strand
GACCGACAACGGTCACCTTTTGATCTTCGATCTCGTTGAGCTGTCTCATGGTGACGAGCTCAAATGCCTTGGAATATTTCCCGCCGAACTGCACATACATCTGCTCCCGGCGCACCCGCTCACCCTCGAATGCCGCTGAATACGGGACGGGTATCGCTATGTGCTCGACCTTGACCTTCACGCCCCTCGTCACGATGCAGGTCTGGACGATCTTGTCGTATTCCTTCTGGGTGACAAGCGCCTCGTACAGCGTGAAAGGCGTCTTCCCGATGGCGGGGACATCCTGATCGGTGATCACGGGAAATCCGAGCCGTATCGCGGCGCACGCCGCCGACACTTTTAATTCGTCAAGCTCGCCCAGGGCCAGGATAAACGCCGGAACCCTGTCCCGGCAGTATTCAAAACTCTCTTTCATCTGGCCTTTTTTGCATCCGCCGAACGTCAGCGCTCCCCTGATAGCGAAATTCGCCGCATGAATGACCGATGTTATGCCTCTTCCGATCGGAACGATATATGATTCAAGGCCCATCTTGACGCCTTCCGCGTCGAGCTGATCCTTGAAGGTCGTCCCCCGCGATGTGCCCACCAGAAGCGAAAGGATACTGCGCTCCTGAAATTGCCTGATGATCCTGACTGCCGTTGTGGAGTCCGGAGCGGCTCCGACGATCACCGCGACGCCGGGTAACCGCCCGTCAACCAGCTGCAGACCGAGCTGGCGCAGGATGACGTCGGGGATGAATCCGGCAAACCCTTCTTCAGGCAGCTCTCCCGAGAGATACCTGCACGCCTCGATTATCTCGGCGCATACCGCCGTCACGATGCCCGCCTGCAGAGCGAGTTCCAACAGGTTCTTTTCGTTGACCGCCTCTTCCCGCGGCAGCAATTTTTTGACCTCAGACAGGACATTCTTCGCGTCCTGCAGGTTCGATACTTCTACCCCGAGCCCGGCGTAGATGACCGGTAAAAAATACGCTGTCTGAGCGAATGCAAGAGTTGCGGTGGGCCCTATCTTTGCGATGAGGCCATCGACCAATGTGCCCGCCGCTGAAAATGCGGCATACGAACCTTTTACCGACAGCTTGCTTACTCCGATCAGTTCCTCAGTCTTATCTTCCTTCACTTTTTCCACCACCGTTACCTCCCTCTCATTAGATCGGCCTGTTCCAATACCAGCGGAACTTCCCTGTCCCATCCTAAAGGCATGATATGCACACCCTGACACATCCCTTTCAATTGCTTGATGATCCGCACCGCGATCTCGACGCTTTTTCTCGGCCGGTCCTCTTTCGGAGCATCCTTCATCTCCTGAATGAGCGGCGCCGGAACGGATACCCCCGCGATGTTCTCATTCATGAACTTTGCCATCCCCGCCGATTTCAGGAGGACGATGCCCGCCAGTACCGTCGCGCCAAGGTGCTTTGTCTTTTCGATGAACTGCTCGAATACCTTTACGTCAAAGACCGCCTGCGTCTGAAAAAACTGGGCCCCCGACTCTATCTTCTTTTCCATCTTGATGATCTCGGGTTCGATGGGGTCAGCGCCCGGATTGACGACGGCCCCGATACAGAATCGCGGAGATCCCTTCAGCGGATTTCCTTTCATATCCTTGCCGGACTGAAGCCCCTTTGCCACGCGGATAAGGTTGACCGAATCGAGGTCGAAGACCGGCTTTGCGTCGGGGTGATCGCCCAGCGTCGGATAATCTCCTGTTAAAAGAAGCACATTCTCTATCCCGAGGACATATGCCGAGAGCAGGTCCGACTGAAGCGCGAGCCTGTTCCGGTCTCTGCACGTGAGCTGGAATATCGGCTCGCATCGGCGCTGTTTCAGCAGGTAACAGGTCGCCAGGGACCCTGTCCGCATCACCGAGCTCTGGAGATCGGTCACGTTGATTGCATCGACCATCCCGCAGAGGGGCTGGACTTCATCGAGGACTTCATTGAGATCGGTGCCTTTTGGCGGGGCGATCTCGCTCGTCACGAGAAACTGTCGGGCCGCGATCTTTTCTGAGAGCGTCATATCCCGACCTTTGAAAATGAGCGCTGCAGCTTGAACGCCTCAACGGTGTTCTTCATGAGCATGGTGACCGTTAACGGTCCCACGCCTCCGGGGACCGGGGTGATGTATGAGGCCCTTTGTGACGCCTCGGTGAATTCGACATCTCCGACGATCGTATCGTTGACCTTGTTGATCCCGACATCGATGACAACGGCGCCTTCCCGGACCCACGAACCTTTCACGATCCCGGCCTTCCCGACGGCTACGACGAGGATCTCCGCGCGCTTCACATGATCGGGGACAAGGCCCCTTTCGCCGGTTGCGATATGGCAGACCGTTATCGTCGCGAATTTCGAGACGAGCATAAGTGCGAGCGGCTTGCCGACGATCTCCGAGTGGCCGACGATGACCGCTTCCTTTCCGCGCAAGGGGATCCCCGTCGACTCGATCAGCGTCATGCATGCATGAGCCGTGCAGGGAGCCATCTTCCATTCGCCGAGAACGATCTGTCCAAGATTTTTAGGATGCATCGCCTCCGCGTCTTTCATCGGGTCGACCTGATTCAGGAGCGCCCGATGATCGATACCCTGAGGGACCGGAAGCTGCAGGATAATACCGGTGACCGCCGCTTCGCTGTTCAGGCCCCTGATGACTTCTTCGCATTGCCTCTGGGTCGCGGTATGAGGTATCGTCCTTATTTCATATTCGATGCCGACGTATTCAGCCGCCTTCTTCTGCGATTTGCAGTAGACGCTTGACGCGGCGTTCTCTCCGATCTGAACGGCGACCAGACGGGGTCTATGTTCAAGCGAGCCTACTTCCCGCCTCAGGGCTTCTTTGATCGTATCCGCCAGGACTTTTCCTTCCAATAATTTTGCGCTCACCGTAATTTTCCTTTCACTGTTTCCATTATTTTATTTTTTACTTCGGGGATATCCCGCTCCATCGGATCGAGGATCAACCTCGTCGCTTTGATGAACTCCTTATCCGATATGCCCCTGAGGTTCACAGAGACATTCAGCTCGGCGCCGATAAAGGCCGCACCGAACAACTCGGCCGCCACGCCGACATCAGTAATGAGGTTCGCATTCCCTTTCTCAGCCAGCTCTGACGCGATGTGGACACCTTCATAGGCAAATTTGCAGATATTGACCGGGACGATCGAGGCCTCTTTCAGGGCCTCTTCTTTCTTTTTCGGGTCTTTTGTAGCGAATGCCTCTGAAACGTTCTGATATACCTTTACGTCTTCGTCAACGAGCGCGCTCAGTCCTTTTCGGATCCTCTCAGACGATCCCAATAACCGCCTGACGTCCTCTTCTACCTGTTTGTACCGTTCCTTTCCGATCGTAAAATTCGCGACCATCGAGAGAAGCCCGGCCGCGATGGCCCCGGTAAGCGCCGCCGCGCTCCCGCCTCCCGGAGCGGGTTTCTTTGCCGCCAGATCATCCAGATATTCGCCGAGCGATCGTGTCATATACATGTCCGGCCTCATCCTTTAACTAACTATCGCCTTTTGGGTCTCCACCCTTCAACGCAGCGGCGGAAGACCGTTCGGTTATGATAATCCCCGTATCGCGCCGAAAGGATCGATATCGACCTTTTTTCCTATCGGATGTGAGGGGAGGCTCGGCATCGTCCGTACCTCTCCGCACAGGCAGGACAAAAATCCCGCCCCGATCGACGCCCTGATGTCTCTGACCGGCACGGTAAAACCTTCGGGCCTTCCTTTCAGACTCGGATCATGAGACAGCGACAGGTGCGTCTTCGCCATACAGACAGGAAGCGCGCCGTACCCTAACGATTCATATAATGAGATCTTCTCTTCCGCAAGATCACTATACACCACATCGCGCGAGCCGTACAGCTTTCGCGCTATAATGCCGATCTTTTCCTTGATCGGCCACGTCAGGGGATAGAGAAACTTGAAACCTGACCTCTTTGCCGCAGCCTTTTCCACTGCCCGCGCCAGATCGACCCCTCCCGCGCTTCCCTTCCCCCATAATTCGCTGATAACGCAGTCCTCAGCGCCGAACTCCTGCGCTATGGTCGATATGATCGCGAGCTCCCGAGCGGTATCGGTTGAAAACCGATTGATACAGACAACGACCGGCACGCCAAAAAGCCGGATATTCTCGATCTGTTTGACCAGGTTAGCCGATCCTGACTCGACGGCTTCGAGATCTTCTTTCAGAAATCCCTTATCAAGGGGTCTACCAGCAATCACTCTGACCTTCCCCGCGTGCATCTTGAGGGCGCGCACCGAACAGACGAGCACCGCGGCATCGGGCTTGAGGCCGCTCGAGCGGCATTTTATATCAAAAAACTTTTCGGCGCCGCAATCCGCGCCAAAACCGCTTTCGGTAACGACATACTCCGCGTACCGGCCCGCTATGAGATCGGCGATCACAGAACTGTTCCCGTGAGCGATATTCGCGAACGGCCCCGTGTGGATGATGCACGGGGTGTTTTCAAGCGTCTGCAATAGATTCGGCTTGAACGCGTCTTTGAGCAGCGCAGCCATGGCACCCGCGACACCGATATCCTCGGCCGTTACGGGCCTGCCGTGAGCGTTCATCGCGACGACGATCCTGCCAAGGCGCCTCCTCAGGTCGCCGAGATCGGCCGCCAGCGCGAGGATCGCCATAACCTCGCTCGCGCCGGTTATATCAAATCCCGTTGCCCGCTCAACCCCGTTATCCCGGCCGCCAAGACCGATGCGCACGTCCCGCAGCGACCGGTCGCTTATATCGATGACCCTCTTCCAATAGATCCGCTCCTGGTCGATGGCGAGCCTGTTCGCCCGATACAGCTCATTATCGAGGAATGCCGCGCAGAGATTATGCGCCAATCCTACGGCATGGGTATCGCCGGTCAGATGGAGATTGATACCCTCCGTGGGAACGACCTGAGCATAACCGCCCCCTGCCGCGCCGCCCTTGATGCCGAACACAGGCCCCAGCGACGGCTGCCTGATGCATGAGATCGCCTTCCTGCCTATCCTCTGCAATGCCATCGAAAGACCGATCGTTGTCACGGTCTTGCCTTCGCCAAACGGCGTCGGCGTGATGGCCGTCACGATGATATATCTGCCCTTCCCGGACCGCTTCTTCGCCGGTCCCTTGAGACAATCGGGTGAGATCTTGGCTTTATAATCGCCGTACAGCTCCAGGTCCTGTCTTCTTAAACCGAGGTTTCGTGCGACAGTGACGATCGGCTTCAGCTTTGCTTTTCTCGCGATAACGCTGTCTGGCGGGATTCTTTTCATCGTGTGATATTGGGTAGAGATAGTGAAACCCATCCGGCCTCGCCGCCCTGCCGGCGGCAGACCGCCGGCGAGGCGGCAGGGCCTCTAGCTCCCTCCCCGAAGCAGAAATACTACCGCTCGCATTCATCCCCGGTCTACAGCCCGGGGATCGAATTTCGCTATCGCGAAATTCGTGCGGAGGGGACTAAAATAGTATAGTAAGGAGATTATAGTATATGGAGAGAAAAAAGTCAATCCCTCGATAGGCTCGGGATTGACCCTGAGCCCATTGAAGGATCAAATGGGTCAACAAATGGAGGCAGGAGCGATTGAGCGGATGCGTAATGCGTTCATACAATCGTCACACAATTGTATGACAACTGTGTGACTACGGTGTGACTATCGTATGACAATGGTAACAAACGATACTCGATACTCGATGCTCGTATGATTCGTTATGCGGGTTGCGGGGTGCGTGATGCGCAAAACGCACCACGCATCACGCACCACTAATACGTAAGCATACGTCGTAGTGGTGAGTGATGAGTGGTGTGTGGAGCCCCACGGCCTTACAGCCGTGGCACCTTTCTTTTCGGTCTTCCGCCCGTGGGGCGGAATCCCGCCCCGAATGCCACGCGCCATTGAAAACTCGCGCCATTCATCCACGCCCTTACAGGCGTGGCATTCTGGCGGCGGGGTAAACCGGCTTCGCCACCCACGAGGTGGTCGCCACGAAACGAGCATCCTCACCTCGTAGGTGTTAGATACTGTACTCCCGATTACACCGATACCCTGAATAAGGTATCGAGGCCTTCTTTCTCCTGAAGTTCTCCCCGATACGGTATTGGCATCGGAAGGAGACTGATGACCCAAAGCGCCGGATCATTAAATTCCTCTTCAGTCTCAGGAGGTTCCTGATCGGTCAATGTCTTATAGGCAATGCGGTAGAGTCCATACTTTCGCTCAAGGACCGCAACCCCGACCATCGCCATGGCGTTTATGTTGACATAAGGGACTTCGTTCAGGATATCGATCTCAGCCAGCTTCTTTGCCTGGACGACGCAATAATGCCGGCCTGCAACACCGACGATAGCGCCGGCTGTCAGATCAGCGAGCGATCCGTTGTCAAGTATTACAACTCGATATCCTTGCCTGCGAAGCCTGTTCGCTTCCTGTATGACAGCGCGCGTCCTGACGACGACTCCCCCGCTCTCGAGAAAAACTCGCGAGACTCCCTGCTCCAGGACCCTGTACTTCTGTTCAAGAACCGCGCCCCGCGCTCCGATATCTCCGGAAACTGACCCCGTCAGATCGGCGTTGACGATAACCGCGATCTTCGAAAGACTGACCTCGTCTCCTTCCCTCGCCACAAGCCGAAGAGCCATCCGGTTTGTCTGTTCTTGCACCTCGCCTGTTATCGCCGCAAGATGCTCCGCTTCCAATACCTCTGTCGCTGTGCCGCTTGGGGACTGCGCCTCCTCGCCGTTTCCGCTTTGATCGTCTACGCCTGTATCCGCACCTAAAGAAGCGGGCTCGTCGAAAACGGCCGTTACGATTTCCTCGGCCTTTCGTCGATTACCGCGCAGTTCCTGCGCCTCTTCCGAATCAAACCATGTCCACTTGATCTGGTTCGGTTCGGCGATCATCAATCCTTCGATGATATCGTCTCTTGGTATCCTGGCTTCCTCGGGCGTGACAGGAAGACCCAGCCTTGCGGCTCTTTCCTTTAATTCTTCAACTGCTTCCCTGTCGCCTGTCTGCAGATACTTCATGACGAGAGTGCAGAGGATCACCTTAAACCCGTGGAGCCCCTGCACTATCCCTTTCCGGCGTGCAACGACGGACATTGCTTCGGACAGGACATGTTCTGAGCCCGACTGGACCTGGGAACTGCCGAATCTCAGCGTATTTTCAGATGTCTCATAGAGAAGATTCGCAAGAAGGTCGAGGCCCTTTAACGTCATATCCTGAAGGTCATCAACGTTTGCATTAATCGTTTTCATGACATCCTGATGGGCCTCCCAGATCGCCTGATCCGGTATTTGTCTGTTCGCCGCGATCGCATGCTCCCAATCCCATAACGCTGTCTCAAGACAGATAATATCGCCGAGGCCGGCCCGGTTAGCCTGCAGCGAGGATGCCTCCGCGTTAAGCGGTTCTTCGTCGATAAAATAGCGCAGGAGCCCCGTATCAATGACGACACGTTCCGGAAGCGGCGTTACTGCCCTCAGCATTTCGACTTCGCCGCTGATGACGACATATGATTGATAGCTGAACATCGTATTGGACGACAATATGGTCGGCACCGAGATAACGGGGATCCCCAATCGAGACGCCATGAACCTGCCATGATTGAGAATTGCCCGCGAACCAACGACGAGTATATAATCGGGATTATAACTTTCAATGGCATCCATCTTTATCCTGAGCTGATCCGCGGTCATCGATCGGTCAATGAAATCGACCATATGCCGTCCATCCGTCTGGTCGGAGATCGTACTCCACCAGCCAAACTGTGACCGCTCAAGGACGGGACCGACCTCTCTATCGCAGAGCGTAACGGTCCTCAATTGCGCGCGCTCGAGTGTGCCGACAAATTGATCAAGCGTCCCCTTCGGTTCCTGCACCTTTATCGGCATTCTTGAATGCGGGACGGTCATTTTTACGATCTCGGTATCCGGCTCAAGCGGGACGATCTCATACGATCCCATCATGGGATGCGTCATGAGAGACGCGCCGGATCTGAACCGTAAACTCTTCCTGATAGCCTTCTTGCCGTCCTGTCTTTGATACCACGAGAACCTAAATGCCCCCTTGACGCAAACGAGCATTTCAAAATTATCCCCGCCGCCCTGATGAACATCGACCAGTGATGGAAGCCAGACATAGTTTATCTCAAATCGGTCGGTCTCTCTGATCTCATAACTGGTTTCGCAATTATCCCACGGGATGTTCCTGTCTCTGGCCTGATGAAGCTCGTGCATGATCGGGACCGAAGGCCTGAAATTCGTCACTTTCAGCAGATTGTTTCTATCAAGCGGCTTTCTGGAGTTCCCTGCCCTGAGCGTAGTGTCAGACGCTGTCTGTATCTCGCCGTAGACACCGTACACGATCGCATGGATTATCCTCGGCTGTATGAGCGCAAATTCTCCCACTTCCACGCCGGCCCTTCGCAATTTCAGCTCATCGCGTAACTGGGCGCCTCTTTGGGGCCCGACTTCCTGCATCTTTCTGAGATGGATGAGATTAAAGTAGATGTTGACCGCCTCATCGCGTATCTTCTCGCTGAATTCTCTTTTCCGGAAAAGTTCCTCATTAAAATCTACGTCCTGGATCGCCGGCTCGATCCTCGCTTTAAAACCGGCCACGACCGCCTCAATTTCGTCGTCATCCATCTTTTCATAATCCGGGCAAGCGGTTGCGATATCAGCCATCGTTTCGGCGATCACCTTGTCCCTCTTTGCTTTTCTGAGCCTGTTCTTGTAGCCGGGCGATACTTGTTCCAGTTCGTCATCGGTATTTCCGTTAAACCATGCCCACCGGTCAGCGAGTTCTGCGTTGATACCCGGCAGGAAAGCCTCTAACTCCGCCATGGTCATCTCGTTAACCCTCACCGCCTCACCGAAATCCCCGAACATCCCTTTATCAGGATCGTCACCGCGCAGGAACGCCTCAAGCGAAAGACCAGACCCTTTTGCCGAGCGAGCGGCTTTCAATCGACCGAGAAGTCTTTCGGTATACCACTGTTCGCTGAATACCCAGTACAACTTCACTCCGGTCCTTTCCTCAAGCGTCTTGGCGTACCTAACATTCCCGAGGCTCGCCTCATCACGGAATCCCGAAAGGATCCACACGCCTTTTTCATCGACAGGGAGCCACCCCTCGATCTTTTCGTTGGCGTCTTTATATTTGTGATGCTTATAGAGGATCTCTCCCCACCTCAGGTTTGGGTGCACCTGGTTGGAAAGCTGCTGGATCGCCTCTGATATCTTGAAGAGGATCGGAAGGAGCGTATGGCCTTCGAGCGGGGTTAATTCATCGTCCCGCAACGTATGGCGGATATAGCGGTTATAGACGCTCCTGCCCAGGATGTTCTCCATGAACACCATGAGCAGCGTATCCAGGCGGACCTGGTTGTTGCCGATCTTCGCCCAGGCGACCATGTTCCGCTTCTGCGGTTTGCTTCCTCTGTGGGACCCGTACCAGGCTTCGGCATAATAATATTGCTCGGGGAATTGAATGCCTGCGGAAGCGAAAAAAGGCTTGAGAAATCCCGGCAGGAACGCGCTCGGACCTCGACCGCCCCAATCGTATTCGTCGGTCGTGATCTGAGGAACAAGGATGATAGGCTGCTGCGGGTTCGCGATGAGCTCTCTCAGGGCAGCTTCCGCCGATTCTCGTTCATCCTCGGGCAATTCCAGCGCAGCCATTCTCGCGGTGGCAGTCTGACGCATCATATCGAAGGCCCCGCTCGGCGACTGCTGCTCCTGGTGCGTATCGTCACCGGCCACCGGCGCCTCTTCATCGGCCGCGGCACCGTCAAAAACCGCCCGTACCGCTTCGGTCGCCCTCTGACGCGCCCCTTCAGCGTCGGACCGATATGCAAGAGCCGCCTCGGTGTCAAACCATGTGTATTTATCGGAACGTGGTCCCGCGTTCAAAAGCGCTTCGACAAGCAGCTCTTCGGTCAGTTCGGGCATCTCTTGAAGGGTTGCCGGCAGACCGAGCTTTCTCAAGAGCGCCCGTAATGACCGCAGCCTCTTTGCGTCTTCAGGCGTCTGGAGATATGCCATCATGAGTGTGGCGATCCCGACGATCTCGCCGTGCATGAACTGGCGATCAAGCCCCCTTTCCCGTATAATGGTTTCGATCGATTCGGCTACTATATGTTCTGATCCTGACTTGAGCTGAGAGCTTCCATAGCGTATCGAATCCCGGGATGTTACGAAGAGCAGATCGTCAAGGTCTCTGAGGCCGTCCTGTGTCGAGCGTCGTATATGGGTTGCCTTTTCCCGCAACACCTTAAGAACTCTTCTGAACACAACCGTAAAGGGTGTCGGTTCAAGTCTTCCTGTCTCCACCGCCTGTTCGTGATCCCACAGCGCTGTTTCGATACAGACAATATCACCCGCGCCCGCTCGATTCGCCCTTTTTGAATCTATCCCCCGCGCCGACCGCACTATTCTCGGATTGAGCGTAAAGTCCCGCAGGAGTTTCAGGTCGATCACGACCCGTTCAGGCAGCGGCGTATAGTCGACGAGCGGTATACGGTGAGGTCCTATCGTGATCTCAGAACGATAGTCGTACGGGGTATTTGATGATATGACGGTCGGTATGAAAGTGACCGGCTTGCCTGCCTGCGCCGCGCAATATTTCGCGTAATCGATGATCTTGCTCGAACCGACAACGACAACCCGATCGGGATTATACTCTTCGATCATGCGGATGGTAGCACTGACGCTTTCCATATCATGGATATACCTTCCGACGACTTTAATGTCCCCGAGGTGCCTCAATCGTTCATCCCAATCGTAGTCGCCCTGTTGCACCGCCGCATATACTTCTTCATCGAACAGTGTCAATACCCTGCAATGCTCACCTTCAAGCTCGGTGACGAATTCTTCTATAGCCCCTTCTCCGACCTGCCGAATGGGCATTCGCGAATGCGGCATCGTTATCTTGATCAATTCCGTATCCGGCTTGAGGCTGCGGATAGAATACTTCCCCATGAGCGGATGCGCTAAAAACGATACCCCGGTTCCGTCGTAAAATGCCATCGACTTTCCGGTATCGTACGTGATCTCGAAGCCTCCGCTCAGGCAAACGATAATCTCGAAACACTCGCAGGGGTCGTGATGCACATCTCCGGTATTGGGCATCCATACGGTCCGAACATCGAATCTGTCCGTTTCACGAATATTATATCCTGCCTCAAAATTTTTCCAGGGATACAGCTTATTTCGTTCGGGAAGAGCGTGGATCTGTGGTCTGCCGGGTGTAAAATTTATGATCCTTAGCAGATTTTCCACGTCCAGCGGCTTCCTGGTGTTCGCCGCCCGCAGGGTATTGTCGGACGCTGTTTGTATTTCACCATACGTCCCAAAAATAATCGCGTGTGGGGTTCGCGCCGGGATGAGGGCAAATTCCCCCTTTCGTAAATGGATAAGGTTATGGTAGATATTGACGGCTTCATCACGCAGGCGCTGCAAAAACTCGCTTTGTATGAATGTGCTACGATCAAAACCGGGAGATCCCGACGCCTGCTCAATCCTTGTCTTAAAATCAGGCAGGATCGCGTCCAGTTCATCATCGCTCATCGCCTGCAATTGCTCCAGACGCTGTCTGATGCCCGGAAAGCCGCTCATTTTTCTCAGGAAATTCTCCTCTATCGAGGTGATGCTCTGCCCGTCAAGCCTGACAGCCCGCCCATAATCCGCCCGGAGAAATGTCTGATAGTCAAATAATCCGTCCTGCTCGCCCCGGATCCAGTTCAATCGCCCGAGGAAATTCTGTTCATAGAATTCTTCCTCAAACAGGGTAAAGAGCGGCATCCCCGAGGCCTCTTCCAGCGCCCGCCTCAGTTCCTTGTGCTGCCTGACCTTTTCCGGATCGACGAAACTCGATTCATCTCTGAACCCGCAATAGATCCATACGCCGACATCATCGATACCGGACCATCCTTCGATCTTCTCGTTCTTGTCAGGATAGCCGAACTGCTCGTTCAGGATGTCGGCCCAGTGCAGATTGGGATGCACCTGATTCGAGAGCTGTTTAAGGGCATGGGATATCTTGAACAATATCGGAAGAAGCGTGTTCCCCTTGTGGGGTGTCATACCGTCAGGCTCCAGCAGGTGTTTGACATACCGATTATAGACGCTGCGCCCTAATAGATTCTCCATAAGCGCTTGTGTCAACCGGTCGAGCTTGATCGGATGCCCGCAGACGAACGCGTCTGAGACCATCGAATGCTCCTCGGGCCTGCTCCCCGGATGATCGCCGTACCACGCCTCCGCGAAGAAGTGCTGATCTGGCATCCCTATCCCGAGCATGTCAAAATAATGTCGCAGAAGGTCGCGTATATACGAGTCTGCCCCGAACCCGCCCCAGTCGTAATCCGCGATCTGCGGCGCCAGCAGTATCGGCTCCGGGTTTGTGAGGAGGTCCCGGACCGTAGTTTTCTCTTCCGCCGTAAAATGAAGGGCTTCCATTCGGTCCTCGATCTCGCCCCACTGATACCTCGATACCCCGCTCGGCGACGCCTGCTCGGTCTCGATACCCAGCGCGTCGGACTCGGCAAACGCTTTTATCCCGGACGCGTCGATTCCGTTGATCTCCTGCATTTTTTTCCACGTCGCTGATCCGAGGATCGTGGCGCCGTGCGCATGCACAATGCCGGGATTTCTTCCTGATTTTCTCGCGGCATTTGTTGCCCTGAGCACCGGATTCTCCAATACCTTCGGTGATGCATCGCATACGGTGACGATCGGCACGCCGTCTTCAAGATAACCCTGGAAGGGATTCCCATCATTATCGATCTTATTCAGCGAAACAACGTTGATAACCTTGACTTTGAGACCGCGTTCCTGTTCTAGGTCTCTACTCGCCGCAAGGGCATGAGCAACCGTACCTCCCGTCGCCACGATGATCAGGTCGTTCGCGCCTTCGCCGGGATCCCGCAAGACATATGATCCCTCCCTGACCCGCTCTTCGTAATCCGGAATATGCCGCTTATCGATGACCGGCACGTCCTGCCGTGTCAGGCGGATATAGACAGGTTTCTTTGACTGGATGGCCAGATAGATGACAACGCGCGTCTCTTCGGCGTCAGCCGGTTCATAGATCTCCATCGAGTCGCCATTGGGACCAGAGATGATATCCATAACACCGGGTGTTTCGACCCCTTCATGGGTTGCGCCGTCCTCGCCGACACTGACGCCGGCATGAGTCGCTATATAGATCGCCGGTATCCCGTTTTGGGCCTGCGTCCTTACCTGCGGT
>Ga0315294_10006095_pt1 | contig 13241 bp, 15 predicted proteins | sample YL17G13_40_MG_FD_203626 | JGI IMG/M metagenome (GOLD analysis project Ga0315294, IMG submission 203626) | Sediment microbial communities from Yellowstone Lake, YNP, Wyoming, USA - YL17G13_40 | ecosystem: Environmental > Aquatic > Freshwater > Lake > Sediment | place: USA: Wyoming | collected... | reverse complement strand
GTGGGGTGTGAAGCGCTCATGAAGCAGCCAAGGAGAACGCGTGAGGCTATGCGTCGGCGAGTCAGAGGAGAGCCTGGGCTTCCTGTCGGACCTACGGTGTCTTTGGCCCGGCGTGGACAGGCAAGAACGGGGAGTAGTCTACCGGCGCGCCGAACTCGTGTTCGGCGATATCGAGCAGGAGATGCCTGTGACAGGGCTTGCCGTACGCCTCATAACAGATGAGGAAGACGTCGTGCGTCTTGGCACGTTCTGCGAGGGCCTTGAGCCGGGCGGCTGACTTGGGATTCGCGGCAATCTCTGCACGGAAGCGTTTCTCGTAGTTCGACTTGTCACTCGCGAAGTGAAAGGCCGTCTCGTAGCCCTGGCCGGGCTCAAACCGCGCCTTCCACTCGTTGAACTCGTTGAGCAGCTCCTTGGATGGCGCTAGCTCATCGTTCCCGCGCTTTCGCATGACCAACACGTACTCGGCACCAGCCGGGAGCTTGTCCTTCAGACTCAGGTACGTCTGCCTCAGAGCCATTTCTCGTCCTCCCCCGGACACGAACGCCAGCAGCAAGAGCGTAGTCCTTCTGCCGCTCTACTCGCAACCCCGTTAGCGATTTCGTGAGGCCTGCCGCCAGGAGTAGTCTCCCGTCTAGCTCAACACACCAAGCGGCGTAGCTATCCTGAGGCGCGGCGCGATCCTCGATGGGCTATGACGCCGCAGCCAGCCCGGCGCGAAAGGCGTCAACTACCGCCCGATCCTCTGGTCCGCTCGCGTAGCGGTCGGTCAGTCTGACGTCGCCGCGGAGCTGCTCCACTGCGCCAAGCACAGCTGCACGGGACTCCGGCCGAAGTAGAGTCCGTGCGTCTCGTCCGGCGAGCCAGGCTCCGGCCGTCTCCCAGGTCAGTCCCTTCTCTGCGATGTAGTCCACGTCGAACCGTCGGCCACCCCCGCTTTCGTACTGATGGAGCACCGCAAGCGCATCGCCGAGATCCGGGCCACCCACACGCGCGGCAGCGACATGCAGCTTGATCGCAGCAAGGAGCGGCAGCAGCGCCACACGGACGCTCTCCCCAGATACCGAGACCGCCTTGGCCGTCTCGATCGCTTCGGGGAGTCCCACTGCGGAGATCCACTCACCACCGGGAAGCTCGATCTTCCATGAGCGCTCTCCGGCCACAAGAGGCAGGACATCGATCTCCATCCCCTCCTCGGTGATGAATCGATGGCCAACCGTCGAGGATCGGAACCCGTTTGCCTCGAACAACGTGCGGACCTCCTCGATGTCGCGTTCAACAGAGACAGCGAAATCGAGATCGCGCGTCGTCCGTGACAGATCAATCCCCTGAAGGAGGATGGCTGTGGCCCCGATCAGCCCATAGCGCATCCCGGCGCGGGTGAAGAGCGCGTTCAGGGCCTGCAGACGCTCTTCGACGTGCCGCTCGACCCGGCTCACAGGGTCCACGCCAGCCGCTCCTTCCGGAGTCGCAGCGCGGCCTCGCCGAGGCGCGGGTCGTCGGCTGCCATGAGCTCGGCATACACCACCGCCGCGTGCGCCACCTGCAGCCCGTCCTCCGCATTGCCCTCATCCGCGAGGTCGGTCGCAAAGGCCCGACAGAGGACGATGGAGCCATCTTGAGCCGGCGCAAGACGAAGAGCCCGACGTATTCGATCCTCATCTTCCGGGGCGAGGTACAGCCGCGCCGCCTTGGCGCGAAGATGGCGCGTCAAGAGCCCTGCAGCGATCTCGCCCGCGACGGTTGCGGCTGCGAGTTGCGGAGCCTTTCGCCGCAGAAGCTCCTCCAGGTCGACGCCTTCCGCAACGCGGCATCGTGCGATCTCCAATCCTGGAGCGAGTCGATCCACAAACGCATCGGACCACAGCTCAAGAAGGCGATCTGGCCCGACAATCTCGTAGCGCCCGCGACCGCGAACCGCAAGGACACGGCCCGCTTCGAGCTCGTTGAAGACCTTGGAGATCTTGTCGAGAGACACCCCGGTCGTCGCCTGAACCTGGCGGTAGGTCGCCCCGACTTTGGGGCCGTGCCGAACCAGGTAGTAGAGCGCCCGTGCGCCCGCCTCGCTGTAGGACTGACCGCGCGGAGCCGGAGTCCGCGGCAGGCGGCGCCCGTCCGTGTAGACGTGGAGCGCATTGCCTGCACTCACGTAGGCGTTTCCGGCCGCGTCCGCGTACCAGATTCCCAGAGCTCGCAAGCGCGCGGCCAGTGGCGGACTGAGGTAGTCGGCACAGACAAGGGCACGCCGGCCGCCGCCCTCCAGTTTCCGGACACGCTCCAGGAGGATCGGGAGAGCCGCGGGCCGCAAGCCCCTGCGAACTTCCACCACGAGGCGAACAACGCCAAGGCCAGGCAGATGGGCGGAGAAGGCAGCGTCCGCGCCAGCGATGCCGCGGACCGCTATCCTCTTCAGCTTCCCTCCCAATACCCCTCGGAGGGTCCCCTCGCACGCACTCAGTACGGCGTTCTCGTGCATTGTCGTTCGGCATCTCCTCTTGTTCGCGTCACACGTACAAATACTACTGCCGAACAAAGAGGAAGTCAACACCCTCACTCAGCCACCGATCGACACGGCAAGCACCCGAGTGAAGCTCCTGGAGTTCGACGAGATCGAATGCTGCAAGGCAGGACCGAACGCCGACGCCCTCGAGTCTGTCGTACGCCTCGTAGCAGATGAGGAAGATGTCGTGCGTCTTGGCGCGTTGGGCGAGGGCCTTGAGCCGGGCGGCTGAGTTGGGGTTCCCGGCGATCTGCGCGCGGAATCGCTTCTCGTACCCGCACATGGCCCAGGCGAAATGGAACGCCGTCTCGTAGCCCTGGCCGGGCTCAAACCGCGCCTTCCAGCTATCGAACTCGTCCAAGAGCTCCTTGGACGGCGCCAGCTCATCGTTCCCGCGCCCCCGCGTGACGAGCACGTACTCGGCCCCCGCAGGGAGCTTGTCCTTCATGCTCAGGTACATCTGCCTCAGAGTCATCTCTCGTCCTCCCTCAGATTTCGAATACCAGCGGCGAAAGGGTAGTGCTTGTGCCGGTGCACCGGCAACTCCGTCGCCCAATTGGGTCGCGGCCAACCGCCTGAAACGATGCTCCGCCAAATCTGCGCACCAAGGGAACCGCTTCGTGGCAACGAGATCGCTCGAATGCGGGACCTGCAGTCGACGCCCCTTGGTTGTGCACATGGAGAACTGGGCCGCGTGTCCGGAAGGGTGCTAGACTGGATTGGAGGCAGGCGAAGCAGGCGGGACGGGTGACAGACCGGGGCAATCGTCTGAGCAAGAAGAGATGACAGTTCCGATCACCAGAGCAGACGTTAACTACGCGCTGCAGCCATCACCGTGGGACTTGGGAAACGAGGTGCTCTACGCGCTCTGCCGTGACTACCCGAGGCACGATCGGGAAGACGCAATCATCGCAAAGGTGTGGCTCATTGGCAGGTCATACGCGGCAGCCATTGAGCGGCGGAGAGACCCCAGAGAATCGTCTGACGACTTCTACGACAAGGTCGTTGCGAGGAAGCTCAGGGAATCCCGTTTGGACCAGTGGCTGTCTTCACTGCCAGACCGGATGGCAGATCCATGGCGGCAGCTCGGCCAGGTTGTCGCTGTTCACAAGCGACTGATAGATTTGTTCGCCGTCATCACCGATCTTGAGAAACGGTCTCTCGCGAGCAAGTACCTTCACTTCCACCGACCCGACCTCTTCTTCCTGTACGACAGCAGGGCGACAGCCGGGGCCCGGAACGCCGTGCCGCTGCTCGGGAGGATCCCCAGAGCCCAGGCAGCGGAGGCTGACCCTGAGTATCTGAAGCTAGTTCGACGCTGCCAATGGATTGCCGACGAGGTCGCAGAGCGCTTCGACACGGTGCTGACGCCAAGACAGGTGGACAAGATCCTCTTGAGGATGGCACCTAGAACGCGATCCACCCCTGACGCGCCCCGCGTATGACCAACGCGTACTGGGCGCCTTCAGGGAGCCCGCTCGTCAGACACAGATATGCCTGCCTCAGAGCCATTTCTTGTCCTCCCTCAGGGACGGACGCCACTAACGAAAGGGTGGTGCTTCTGGCACTCCGCCTCGCGCCCGGATCAGCGCCGAGTGGTACGGCGAAGCGGCTCGAATCCAGCAGGACAGAATGCTGGAATCCAGGACCGGACCCGGCACCCTCGTTGGCGCAGGGGAGATGCGACTCCAGGCAAGGAGATGCTGCCTAGAGGAGCGCCGGCCAGTACTGGATCGGAAGAGCTGCCCTCGCCCCCCTGAGCGCTGTCCCTCCCAACAGGCCCCAGCGCTTTCTGCAAGAACTTGCTGTGATTTGCCTGGAGTCGCTAGACTCTTGTCAGGTGATCGAACATGAAAGGTCGTCGCATGGTCGGATGTCTCATTGCTGTCGCGTGTATGATCGTGGTCAGCCTCAGTGCGGGCAACGTCCAGTCAGACATGGTTCCCGGCGATCTCGGCCCCGTGGCGGCGAAGTTGGGCATCCAGCAGGAGAACGGGTACTACGATCTCGCGAAGATCCTTGGGGCGATTCTTGAGAACCTCCCGACGCAGAGTGTGGCGCCGGTTGATTGGGCGGGAGCAAGTCGCGTCGTCCGGACGGCGGCCGACGTCACCCTTTCCTTCCGGACAGTCCCAGGCGCGGCCTGCAGGTTGTACGTCCTCTATGAGGGCACCGGCGACTGTAAACGTATCGGAGCCGGAGAGGGATGGTGCGTCGCCGGCGCGGATGGCCTCGTCTCGTGGACCTGGAAGACCGAAGCTGGAAAGCAGCCTGCGACTGCCGTCGTCCGCGTTTCGGCCGACTCAGCAGACACGTGGCACAGCTTTGCCTTCTCCTTCACGGATACCGACTGACCTATCGACAACTGACAGCCAGCGGACGAGACGTTGCAGCACTCCGCATAGAGCCTAGGTCCTCCACCGCGATTCGGCGAGAGGGACCCGGCCTCACGAATTCATCTAGAGCTTGCGCGCCGCAAGCATCAGCGCGTCGAGCTTCGCGCAGTTCTCGCAGCCTGGCGTCCGGTCCGGAGCCTCGGGCAGGTCGCTGATCAGCCTCGCCTTCCGATAGAGCTCGGGCAACCTTCCGAGATCAAGCGCAACTAGATGAATGGCAATGGAGAACGGCATGAGGAAACCGTCATCCTGGCGCATGCGTCTCTGCCTGGCCGTTTCGATGTCAGTTACCGGCTCAGCATAGACAAGGGCAAGCTTTGAGACCCTGCCCATCTCGAGGCTTTCCGCGATCGCAGCGTATCCGTTCAGCTGCACCTCGTACATTGGCAGCAGTGCGTCCTGCGTGCCGGTGTACTTCGCCGTCTTGTAGTCGATGATCGCGATCGATCCGTCAGCGAGCCGCAGGATCCCGTCCGGAGCACCCGTGAGAAGGAGCCCCTGCTCAGGGACCATCATCTGGAAGCGAGAATGATGCGGAGGATCGATGTAGCCCGTGATCTCTCCCAGGACCGAGAGCCAAACGGGCGGTACCCCTACCTCGTCCATCCATCCGTGCACGACGCGCTTGGTGTACGCATCGATCGAGCTGAAGATCCCTGGGAAGATCTGGAACGGTAGTCGGTTCCCGACCCTGAGCTGGAGCCAGAAGCAGCGCGGACAGAAGCCGGGAAGCGCGAAGGCACCGAGGTTCTTCGCTGAGATCCTGAGGTCGCCTCTTGTGCGCATACAAGGCTCCTGCCGGAGAGTAGCCGGCTACCGAACGTCAAACCTCTGCTTGAGGCGCTCGACCGTGTGCTGCCAGGCCTTCGTCCGCGGCTTACAGACGGTGTTCTGATTGCCGAAGAATCCCTTCTCGTGAACGGCTTCCTCAAGCGAGACGGTCTTCTCCCATTCAATGCCCACGAGGTGTGGTGCCAATTCGGGATCGTTCGCGTTCTTGAACATGCCCGGGGCCACCAGAGGGACCTCAGTCAGTGGAACGCTCTTGCCATCCTCGCGCCTCACTCTGAACTCGCTGATCGCTGTGACGGGTGAGGTGACCCTGCCGACCCCGACATAGCCACGGCCAGGAACGTTGACCCAAACCCGCCCGCCGGCTTCCAGCAACGCAAGCGTGCGCGTGTACCACGAGCCCCCGCTTGCGCTGACAAAGCCGTACTTGCGCGCATCCTCCCACCGCTGCTCAGGATACTCGCCAAAGGAAACGTAGAACTCCTCGTTCCAAGGAAGCCGCGGTTCGCCTCCGGGGCCCGGTCCTGGGGATTCCGTCGGGTCGATGAACCAAGCGCGGGTCAGGTACTCACGATCGCCATCCCTAAAGACACGGAAGAAGACAGCATTGATCGGAACGTCGTGTTCCTCCGCAAGGTACCGCACGATCCGCTCGGTGCTCGCGTCGAGCTCTGCTGCCACGACCACCAGGCTGTGCGACTCATTGAGGGTCTCGGGCAGTTCCTCGACGCCGAAGCGAGCCCGAAAGGCCTCGTCGACCGAAGGGGTCTGTGAGCCAGTTCCGCGCCGTTTCCGGTAGTCGTCGAAGATCATCGCGATGTCCTCATCCCGCAGGTCCTTGACCCATGAAGCGTAGTCCAGGAGCTGGGCAATGACCTCTCTTGGTGTCCGATCCCTCTTCAATTCGATGACCACCAGGTTCCCATCTCTGTCAATGGCGAGGAGGTCAATGGGATTCCCATAGGTCGTCATGACTTGGCGGCCGATCACCATCCAGTTTGGAGAGGCGATCCCGATGTTCTCCGCCAGGATGTCCTCAAGACGCCTCTCGTCGTCCATTCCCGATGCCGGGATTGGTGTCGTCGTGCTGTCGATCCGCCACACTCCTAGCTCAAGTGGCATGTCTGCCTCCCGTCGTTGCGTCTATCCTCCCGGCGCTTGCCCTGCCCAGTGAGTCTGTGTCCGCACAGCTACGAACCTTCCTGCTCAAGAGCCCTCATCACCGCCGAATTCCGGCCGGAACAAACCGACGGCTCCCTTGCACTCGCGGAAGGCAAGCCTCCTGGGGTTGGCGAGCACCCAGCCGAACGCACCCGGCTCAAACCACCGTGATCGATGCTGTTCGACGCAGTCCACGACATCGACGGCGCCCACGATACCTCCGGTATCGACCCCGTTCGGCACGTGGATCCGATACCGGCGCGCGATCCAGGCCGCGGTCTCCTCGTTGTAGCTGGCCAGGTTGAGGCCGGCATGGATGAGCAACGTCCGGGGGCAGTTGATGCGCCAGGAGCGGTTCTCGATGTCTTTGAACCCGCTCACGATGAGCCACGCCCAAGGCTGGCGGACAGAGAGCGCCGGAAGCTTGGCAAGGCTCGGCGACCATCGGACGAGCGGAGAACGCGGCTGAGTGAAGCCAGTGGCCATGTTCAGAGACCTCCTTCGGAGAGAACGGTTGGGAATGGCAGAAACCAGAGACTCGAGCCCAGGCGAGATCGCACCTTACAGCCCTCAGCGGCCGGATGTGTCTCTCGGGACTGCTGCTTCAAGCATCTGACGATTCCCCGTGCGATCATCGCGCACCTATGCATTTCGTACCTGTCCGAATGTCAGCGTCTACGCTACCATACTCTGCGTGCTCACACGTTACATGTTACTACTTCTGGAATGGTGCCGGCAGGGGAACGGGGCCCGATCTCGGCGCGCTGCGAGAGCCCGTGGAGCTCAGCGATGACGAGGGTCTCAGCACAAGAGGGGTCGAGCTTCGACGAGCCACGGCCTCCACTTTGCTTTGTCAGCCACGCGTGGGCGGGCGAGGGGCACGCGTTTGCTCTCGCACTATGTGTGCAGCTGAGGCTGCGCCGGATTGAGCCCTGGGTTGACGAAGAGAAGATCCTGCCTGGATCCAGTGTTGAGCACTCGTTCCGGGACGGTGTGCTTCGGAAGTGCGAGGTCTTCGTTGCCCTCGTGGGAACGGCATGGCATGCGTCGCCGTCGTGTCAGGACGAACTGCAGTGCGCACTTGAGCGGCGCGAGTCCGACGGCCTGCCAATCGTTCCAGTGCATTGGGAGCGTGAAGTGCAGCCGGCGCCCGCTCTTGCCGGCATCTGCTATATCAGGTTGACAGACCCATCGGACAGTGCCGGCGTCGATCGTCTAGCGGCAGCCATTCGGCGCGCCGCCCTGGTGAGCCGATTCGTTCGCGCGCTCCGCGCGAGCCCGCTTGGACAACGCCACGAGGCTGCCCAGATGCTCAGCTGGGTGGCAGAACCTTCGACGCTCCCGTGCCTCTGTCACAGCCTTGCGAAGGACGATGACCCGCTGACGCGGTACTGGTCAGCAATAGCCGTCGGCAACATCGGCACGCCTTTCGGGTGCGCCGCCCTCAGAAACGCGGCGAAGACCGAGACACACCCATTCGTGAGGGAGGGTATTCAGGTCGCGCTGGAACGAGGATGCAGGGATGAGAACGCCTGACGGATTCGCGCTCAGGCAGACGACAACTCGATCATGGAGGAGTCAAATGAGGACACCAGCAGGGACTAGCGTGCGGGCGGTGCTTGTGATGGCGAGCAGCTTGCTGCTCTTGGTACTCGGAGCCGGCTGCAACCTCAAGGAGAACGCGGAGCTCGCAAGAGCGTTCCGTGCTCTCCCACTCGCCGAGGCAGCAGGCCAGGTCGCGACGGGCTACGGGACGGTGGTCGCCGTCCACGAGGGCCGTGGCACCCCGGTCGTCGTGTTCCAGGAAATGCACAGCTCGATCCTACAGCAGGCCCAGATTGCTGCCATGCTGAACAGGCTCTACGAACGCTTCGGCCTCCGAGCCATGGGCCTTGAGGGAGCTTGCCAGGGCGAGTTCTCCGTGCCTGCCAACATCCGCGGGACCTACAAGCCGTCGACGCCGCTTGGCGAGAGAGAGGACGCCGCTGTGCAGTTGCTCGCCAACGGTGAGATCAGCGGCCCAGAGCTCCTGGCGGTCGTGTATCCCGACGTAAACGTAGAGCCAATAGAGAAACCCGAGCTGTACCCTCAGGATATAGCCCTCGAAGACTCAAACAAGCTAGTCGTCTACCTCGCCGTCATCGCGCTCTCCTACATGCCAGAACAAGAGCAGGTGCGACTCCTCGCCCTGGCTCCCGAGGAGCGCGTTCCTGCTCTTCTCGATGCCATTGACGGGAATCCTAGTACTCATCAACTCCTCGATGCGAGATCGAACCGCGCCTGCTGCGACGCTAGCTCCCTGGATGAGATCGTGACTCTCGCCGTGGAGCGAGGAGTGGCGACTCGCCAGGACGTTGAGGCCGACTTGGCGGAACAACGGCGCTTCGATGCAGCAGCATGCACCAGAGGGAAGTACATGGCTACTCAGATGATCTCAATCGTGGCTCCCAAGGCGACCAAGGCCGGCGAAGCTGTTGTTGCCATCGCTTCTGGCGCAGCTCATAGCGAGATCCCTGAGGAGCTTGCCAAGGCGGAACGCCCCTATGTGGTGATCCGCCCAGCCGCCTACGAATTGGACGACGACCCGTCACTCCTTTCGTACGTGGACATGGAGCGCAAAGATGAGGAATTACCGGTGGTGCACTCCGACGTCCTCCGCGAGGCCCTTGAGGGAGACCGGAAGTACCCGCCGGTGATCGATCACCTCTGGCCTCGGGCGGAGCTCGATGTGCACATGCTCACGTCTCGCATCGCTCATGAGGTGGCAGACGGCGGCGTGCCGCCGTTCACGGAAGAGGCGCTCGCGGGTCTGCCCCTGACGTGCTCCCGCGTGGTCCCAGACAGCCTGTTCGTGGACAAGGGCGAGGTGGTGTTCGCGATCGATACCTTGAATGAGAACGGCGCGCCTGTGACGATTTGGGTGAGAGCTGTCGTCGACCAAACCGCCGTCGAGCAGGCTCTTGACCAGCGCCTCGACCAACTGATTGAGGACCTCACTCAAGGCATCGAGCAAGCGCGGGAATCGACGGTAACCCCCGGAACGACGGCCGTCGGCGTCAGCTCGAGCGTCAAGGCGGTGTTCTGCTCTAGTCGGGAGGTGGCGGAGAGCATTCGCATCGTAGACTGACAGCAGCGAGATGCGCCGCGCGCCGCTGCGACGCCAGTCCTCTCACCGCTCAAAGCCGCACGTGTACGAAGGATTCGATCCCCGCGTCCCCCTAGTCGGTTTCTGCGAGGAAGTAGACGAGCACGAGGGGCATCAGGACTCTGTCCTCGTCGGAGAGCTTGTCGTAATGCTCCTGCCAGAGCTCGATGAACCGGGTCAGGATCGCTGCGTGTTCTCGGCCTCGAGACAGCTCGCCACTCCGCCGGGGTGGCTCGTCGGTCACTACTGTGATTCGCTAGAACCTACTGCTGGATTGCAAGACCAGACCCTCGCGCCCAGGAAGGCGAGGAACCCGCGTCGTGGTTCGGAGCGCGCGGGACCATCCGTTTCCTCCCACTCTGGCGTTGGCTGCTTGAGGGTTCTGCGACGCCCGAGGAGGGCACCACGAAGGCGCCCTCGCGGAGGAAGCGCTAGCCAACGGGACCGCCCCATCACGACTACCGCGATCCGCTAGAAGCTCGTGCTGGATTGTAAGACCAGACCCTCACGCCGCTCCAGACCGTTGCTTCAAGATCTGAACATCCCGCTTCCTTGCCAATCTACTTGCCCTGGAACGCCTTGACGAAGAGCCCGACAGTAGCCGCCCAGCCAAAGAAGCTGACCAGGGCAGCACTCCACAGCTTCCAAGAACAACCATAGTAGAGGAAAAGAGTGGTACTGATCGTCAGAACCCAGACAGCGAGAATCACGCCGCTGCTGTACTTCGGTTCTTCCTCGTCTCGGGTTTGAACCTCAGCTTCCCGGGCTGACCGAGAAGACCGGGTACTGCTTGGCAGGGTTTCGGGTTTCCGCAAGGGCTTTTCTCGCCGATCACGAACCTCAACGACGATTCGACGACCCAATAGGGCGGCAACGAGCGAAATGACGGCCGCGACAACCGCAAGCACCTCACCCAATCTCATGCCGCCCTCCAGAGCGAGTCGACTACCACATTTGGTCTCCACAGGCATGGTAACCTCGCTCAGATCTGTCGCTATGCCGCCTCTTCACGACGGCGCTCTCACCATCGCCGAGCCAGCCTGCGTTGATGCCCAGAGAGACACAGCCACCAAACCCTCCTAGTGGACCCATTCCTCAGTAAGCACCTCCGCCTGCTCAAGCACCGTCACGGTCGCGCTCTCCTGCTTGTCCGGGAGCTGAAGACACAATGCGGACCATCGAGTCGAAACGAGCAATGCTCACCCTCGGATTCCGTTCCCTGCGAGGCAAGTTCCGTATCATGTCCCCCCGAACTTGCTCCCGCTCCTGCAAGTTCGTTGCCCGCTTCTCTCATCTGGTCGGCCTGAGCAGTCCGTGAATTCGGCCAATCATCTCCCGCAGATACGTCAACACCGCCGTCCCTTGCTCCGGCGTAAGTGCGAGCGCGGTGCCAATCGTGGCCAGGACCCCCACGAACATGAAGAACCAGTCTCTCTTGCTTTGTCTCCCGAGTTCCTCTTTCAGGTAGCTGATCTCCACAGCTATGCCTTCGCTCGTGCCCGCTATTAGGTCGACTCGCGTCGCAATGGCATCGAGCTTGTTCGAAACCTGATCGATGTCTCTGCCAGAGAACGGGGTATCAGCCAACTCGACAGAGAGACCACCGATTCCGGAAGCAGCTGCTGCGAACCGCTCCCAGAGATCGTCCTGTCGGGTCTCCCGCGAGACATGGGAGAGCCACTCACCGAAGTACTGGAGCTGAAGGCGCCAGCTTCCAGGGTACTGCATCTCCTGGGCGGTCTCTGCTCCGGGCGAGAAGATGGAGAAGTGCTTTCCGCTCTTGAGGTCGAAAACGAAGTAGAACACCGTCTCACGATAAACGAGCATCGGTACTAGGGTCGGCGTTGCCCCGGCGCTCTCCTGAAACGCACTTGGCGTATCCTTCCAGCCAAAGAGTGCGGGATCGAAGCCGGCCTTCTCGACCAGCCGGAGAACCTCATTCCGTTGTGATGTTAGGAGCCGAGCGCTCATTTGCCTGTCTCCTCTTGCCTGTCGTCGTGGTTGCCCACGCCTGGGATCTGGGGACATAATACCGATCCTCGGGTTGCAGCGGGCACCGCTCATGCTGAGTCCAACCGCCTCCGAGGCAAGATCCGTATTATGTCCCCCGAACTCCAGGCGGCCTAGAACCTCGGGAATTTGGGGGCACAGTACCGATCCCCGGGTAGCGGCGAACGCGACCCGCACCGAATTCCACTCCCTGCGAGACAAGATCAGTATCATGTCCCCCGAACTCCCCATTGTCGGGATTCCAGTCGCCGGGCCACCGCTCAGCAAAGAGAGGGTTCACTGCCACTCGGAACCAGCGGTCCTCTGGGACGACTCGCTTTCATCTGACGCTGTCAGGGGGCCAGTCGGGCATGTCAGCAGGTGGGTCGAAGACCACTCTCCTATCTGGAATGCCGTCTCCGCTTGAGTCCCATGTCTGCGATTCGGCCAAGCCGTCCGAGTTCACATCGCAGACCATGAGTCTCAGGGTGCCATCAAGGCTAACCAGTTGATACGTCCCACCGTTTGGGTGCCTGAGTTTGCGGTAGTCGATCGTGCGATTCCCCGGACTGTAACTACGACTCCAAACGTCTAGGACCGTCCATGACACCGCTTCAGAGGCACAGAATACCCTGACGTCGTCTGCAGTCAGAGCAGCATCCATGGGGGGATCTGGGGACACGATACCGATCCTTGCGCAGGGGCTAACGCGGCTCGACAGAATCCCAGTCCCTGCCAGACAAGATGAGTATTATGTCCTCCGAACTCCGACGCAGGCGGGCACAAAACCTCTGGAATCTGGGAATCTGGGGACACAGTACCGATCCTCGGGCAGCGGCGAACGCGACCCGCACCGAATTCCACTCCCTGCGAGACAAGATGAGTATTATGTCCCCCGAACTCGCCGGAGGACGTCGGCGCTCGCTAGGTGCCTGCAACTCGGGAGTCAATCACACTGCGCCCCGCCCACCAAGGCTACGTGATGTTCTCTCCACGCATCCGGAAGATGTTCTTGTCCTCGTACCACATTTGGAGATCTGCGTTGATCGTGAGGATGTCATGCAGGTCCCCAAGGAAGAGCCTCTTCGGCGTCGGGTCAGCCGAAATGCAGGGGCCAACCAGAAACCGGAATGAACCGCCCCGGGTTTGACGGAGGCTTCGTTTCCAGGAAGATCGCATCCTGGGGGAAGGAGTGGGTGAGGCATGGGGAGACCATCGAAGTACCCGTTTGAGCTTCGTGAGAGGGCGGTGCGGCTGG
>Ga0315294_10006094_pt1 | contig 13241 bp, 10 predicted proteins | sample YL17G13_40_MG_FD_203626 | JGI IMG/M metagenome (GOLD analysis project Ga0315294, IMG submission 203626) | Sediment microbial communities from Yellowstone Lake, YNP, Wyoming, USA - YL17G13_40 | ecosystem: Environmental > Aquatic > Freshwater > Lake > Sediment | place: USA: Wyoming | collected... | reverse complement strand
TTCATATCCTCGGCAATCGAGATGAACGCGTTCCGAACGATCTCGACCGTAATGGGATCAGGTCTTGCGCTCATGGTGCATCACTCCTGACGATCAGGATGTTCCCAAACTGATCCACGCGGCACCGATAACCAGGCGGCACCACGGTGGTCGCGCTGTCTTCCTCAATCACCAGGGGGCCGCGATAGACCTGATCCACCGGCATCCACTGACGCTTGAGAATGGGCGTTTCGTGTGGCTTACCCTGGAAAATGGCCTGTCGCTTGTCCACGATGGGATCAGGTCCATCTTGAAGTGGGTGGAAGCCCGCCAGTTTTTTCTTCATTACCCCCAGAGCGGCTACTCTCAGGGTGACAAACTCGACTGGAGCGCCAGGTGTCGCATGCCCATAGCGAACGCGATAGGCTTCATGAAAGGCTCTAGCAATCTCGTCCAGTTTGATCTCTTTCCCTATCCGCACACTGACCGAATACTCTTGTCCTACGTAGCGCATATCGCTCGAAAATTCAAAGCACGTGTCTTCCGGCGGGATGCCTTCCGCATGCAATACTGCATGCCCCTCCTCGACCAGTTCTGCGTAGGCCTGGGTGAGTGCTTCGGGGGGCACCTCGGACAACAGCCGGTAAAAGTTGTAAGCCAGATCATGACGGACATCCGTCTGGAGCATGCCGGACGCCGAAAATGTCCCCGGGCTGAATGGCACGATGACTTCGCGCATGTCCAGTTCTTCGGCGAGCCAGACCGCGTGCATGGGACCGGCACCGCCGAAAGCTAATAAGGAGTACTCCCGCGGATCAATTCCTTGTGCGACAGTTATCGTGCGCATGGCATCCGCCATTTTGGCGTCTATGATAGAGAGCATTCCTTGGGCGAGAGCGACGTCATCCAGGCCAATGTGGCTGGCTATCGAGTGAATTGCGCGGGCCGTCGCTGCCTCGTCCAGCGTCATTCGGCCTCCCAGCAACGACTTGGGACCGAGCCGCTTCAGGAAAAGGTGCGCATCGGTCACGGTGGGCTGAGTGCCGCCTCGACCATAGCAGGCCGGGCCAGGATCGGCGCCGGCGCTCTGTGGGCCGACCCGCAATCCACCGGCTTCCAGCCGGGCCAGAGACCCGCCACCAGCCCCAATGGTGTGGATGTCCACGATCGGCGTTAGGATGGGCAACCCCTCCAGGTAGGCCGCCGAGGACACGGTCGGCTTGCCGTTCACGATCAGGCTCATGTCAAAGGAAGTGCCGCCCATATCCACGCACAGCAAGTTGGGACGGTTCATCGTCCTGGAGAGAGCCGCCCCCCCGATAGTGCCTCCCACCGGGCCGGAGAGAAGTGTGCGAATCGGCTGCTTACGAGCACTTTCTGCGGTCATGATCCCACCGCTGGATTGCATCACATACAACGTACTCTTGACCCCCAAACCTTGTATCTCTTGAATCAGGCTAGAGAGATAACGCTCTACAGTCGGGGCAATGTAGGCATTCATGATCGCCGTAGAGGCGCGCTCGTACTCACGCCACTCGCGGGCCACTTCGTGGGACAGCGTGACGGACACGCCGGGGAGTGCCTCGGCCAGAATCTCCCGCGCTTGCAGCTCGTGCTGTGGATAAGCGTAGGCATGGATGAAACAGACAGCGATGGCTGGAACCTTGGCCGCTTTGGCCTTTTCGATGATGGGCTGAAAATCCTCCGCGTGCAGCGGCTCCAGGACCGTGCCGTCCCACTTGATCCGCTCTCGCACCTGGTGTACGTCGCGCCGTGGCACCAATCGTTCGGGCTTGTGGTACTTGAGCTTGTACAGTTCTGCTCGGTCGCCGCGGGCGATGGTGTAGTAATCGCGTAGCCCGGCCGTGGTCACGAGCAAGACCCGCGCCCCCTTGCGCTCCAGGAAGGCATTGATCCCTACCGTAGTGCCGTGCACCAGGAATTCTATGTCGCCAGGGGTGGATATGAGCTGCCGAATACCCTGTAAGACAGCCAGGGCAGGGTCCTTGGGGGTCGAGAGCAGCTTTCCGGCGAAAGCCTGTCCTGAGTTACTCTCCATCACGACAAAGTCTGTGAACGTGCCGCCGATATCAGCGGATATACGATAACGGTTTTGGTTCATGCGGCTCCCCGATCTCAACGAAGAAGACGTTGCCTCCGTATGATGCTGGCCTGTTCTGGTTCGAATTCCCACCCCCCCCTTTCTGGCCCCACAAGATTGGCGCACCACCAGTTCGCCCCGAATCAACCCGGTCCTAATCCTCTTCGGGGTCCACGATCTCGGGCAGCAGGCCCATCTCACCCAACGCGGCGATGAGGCGGTGCCAGTCTCGCTGGCGCACCAGCGCTGTCGCCGGCCCCACCTGCTCCTGGATGAACCGTTGGGTGCGCGGCGAGGATTTGATCTCTGCCATCAGCCCCTCGCTGGACAGGCGCAGCAGCACTGCCTGCTCCAGCCGGGCCTCGACCCCGCGCGTGTCCCAGCGCGTCAGCGCGGCTTCGACGAAGCGAGGCACTGGCGCGGAGGTGACACGACTCAGGAACTCTAGCACCCGCGCCACGGATAACCCCTGCCGCCGCGCACGTTCGAGTGAGGTGGGCGTGAGCCGGTACACGGCTGGCGCTAACGGGTCGGCGGTGCGCACCCAGTCGGCGACGCGGGCCAGTTGGAAACGTTCGTACCGCCTGGCTGAGGGGACGAGGATCGTAAAGCCGGGTTGTATGGTCAAGGGGGCGGATGCCGGTTCAGGTGGGGGCTCCGCCAGGCCGAGAAAGGCCGCCCCTGCCTGAGTCAGGCGGAAGGCGGCCGGTGTTCCGCCGGGGGCGGTTGCCCCCAGGTCGGCCAGCCCCAACCAGGCCAGCGGCCCCACGATCAGGTAGCGGATGAGCGCCCCTTCGACGCCGTCCCAACTTTCGAAGCCGGACAGGTACGCGCCGGTGGCCACGTCGCGAATGTACCAACTCGTGTAATCGCCGTCGGGCCGCTGGAAATCCGGTTCGGCCTGTTTCACCGCCGCCACGAAGTGATCGAGGGCATACCAGGTTTGCGGCCTGCACTGCTGCAAGTGGCGGATGATCGCCTGGCGTGCGAGCAGCGGGTCGTTCCGCCAGGCCCCCGTATCTTCAGGACGGAGCGTGGCGACGTGAAACAAGTCATTCCAGGTCGAATCGTCTCGCCAGCCTTGGGCCAGCGCATCCCGTTGCTGACCGGTCGAGGATTGGAGCCAGGCAGCCGCCGGACCAGGGTCGGGGCGCAGGCACCGGCCTGAAAGAGCCGGTGCTGGGCTGGTCACCCGCAGCCATCCCAGGTGTTGGACCAGGTGGTGCAAGAAAGCCAGCCGTGCGGGATCCGCATCGTGCAGGCGACGGGCCAGGCGGGCCTCGTGGTGAGCGGGCCACCCGCCCTCGGGGTTCGGGCGCAGTCGCTCGTTCTGGAGGTACGCCAGCAGCGTGCACCCGTCGTCCAGGAGTGCATCGCCGGCCTGGCGTATGGTGGCGGGCTTGGAGGCGGGCTCGAGCGCGATGGTGGACGGTGGAGTGGAGGGAAGCGGCAGGTGGGCGCGCAGTTCGGGTGGGACGAAGACCACTTCGTAGGCCCCCTCAGCGGCCTGCTCGAAGGCCCGGGAGATGAAACCGTTGTACCACAGTCCCTCGGCGGTGGATACCGGCTCCTGCCAGGGTTGTTCTCGCTCCAGCCGGCCTGGCCCCATGGCGCGCACCTCCCCCCACTGGCGAGTAAATATCCGCAGCGGCATCCGCCCCCCGCCAGCAAGCAAGGCCCCCAGCGCCCGGCGCTGATCGTCCGGCAGCGCATGCCAGGCATTGGTGATGGCCTCAGGCGTTGCCATCGCGGCGGCCAGTTGGGCTGCCGCATCCCGCTGGCGGTTGGTGGTCAGTTCCACATCCCAGAAGCGAGCGATGGCCTGCAGGCGGGCCAGTTCGGTGTCAATCAGGCACTGGTGGAGTGGGCGCATGGTAGGAAATGAACAATGAAACAATGAACAACGAAAACAGGAGCAAATGGCGGATGGCGAATGGCAAATACTTGATGTACAACTTGGGACTTGAGGTTGCGTATTCAGTTGAAGAGGCTATAATTGAAAAGGTAGTGCTTACGCCAAGGAGTGAAACGATGAACAGAGACCAACGGCCCGTACCTGTCAAACCGGAAGACCCCGGCGCACTATTGGTGTGGTTTCAGGATGTGATCCGCCAGGCTCGCCTGGCCTGGCTGCTGCTGTGGGACCGCCGCGTGCCGTGGTGGACCAAGTTGATCCCTCCGTTCGTGCTGGCCTACGTGCTGTCTCCCGTAGACCTGATCCCCGACGTCATGGTGGGCCTGGGCCAACTGGATGACATTGCTGTGCTGTTGCTCGGCGCCAAACTCTTCATCGAATTGGCCCCGCCGGATATCGTGCGCGAGCACTTGCTGGCCCTGGGCGCGCGCATCAAAGAGTGGCGCGTGGTGGATGGGGAGGGCCAGCCCCCGACCGTGCTTGAGGGAGAATACACGTTAAAGGGGCCGGAGACGCCGGACACCGAGTCGAAGCCCGCCGACCAGTAAGGTTCCTCGCTGCACTCTGCGTGGCGAGCCGGTGACCCCCCTGGGCAAATGCCATGGCTTGCCGTTCAGCCGGCGTGTGCCCGTTTCGCCTGTGCGAGCGTGGCACGTTCAGTCTTCTTACACGACCTGGCCGTCTTTCAGTTGGACCACCTCATCCGCATATTCGTCCACCAGTGCATCGTGCGAAGCCATGAGCAAGGTCATGTGTTCTTCTTCCACGATGCGCCGGAACAGGGCGAACGTCTCGCGGGCCGTCGTGCTGTCCAGTTCGCCGGTGGGCTCGTCGGCCAGGATCAGTTGCGGGCGGTTCGCCAGCGCTCGAGCAATCCCCACCCGCTGTTGTTGGCCGCCCGACATTTCGTAGGGACGGTGAGAGGCCCACTGCCTGAGTCCTACCAGGCCCAGGCAGTAGAGTGCCCGCTCGCGGCGTTCCCTGCTATGTACGCCCGCGATGCGCAACATCAACTCCACGTTTTCGAAGGCTGAGAGCGTGGGCAACAGGCCGAACGATTGGAAGACGAACCCCACGCTTTCCCGCCGCCACTGCGTGAGTCGTTCCTCGTTCAGCTTCGCCAGGTCGCGCCCGTACACGTACACGACCCCAGACGTGGGGTGATCGAGCCCACCGATGCAGTTGAGCAGCGTCGTCTTGCCGCTGCCGGAACGACCCTTGATCGCGACGAACTGGCCAGATTCGATCCTGAGGCTGACGCCCCGCAAGGCCGGCACCTCCTGTTGGCCAACTTTGTACACGCGCCACAAGTCCTCAGTTCCGATGGCGATGCCATCGTGGCTAACGTCGGTTGCGAACACTACTGCTTCCTCCCATCTTCATCACCCGGCCTGCCCGCTTCATCACCACGGCGCTGCCGGCGAGCCTTGAGGCCTGCCGTAAGCGAAGCCGAGAGGTCGCTCCAGCGCCTCGTCGTTTTCGGGAGGCCCGCTTCGGACCCTGTGGCACGGCGCACGAGCGCCTGTAGTGAAGATGACAGGGTACCCAGAGCGCGCCATCGGCGTGCCCGCGACGTCGGCACCAGGTCGGCGACCGCCGTCTCAGCGATCTGGGAGTGGAGGGATTGGGGTGCTGGCCGGATCAGGATGCCCTCTTCGGCCAACTCTAGCCGGGCGCGCCCTTTGATGTTGAATTGCTCCAGGTACTCTTTCGGTATCTGCAGGCGACCGGCAGAGTCCAACACCGCCAACTCCTCGAAAACTTCCTCCTCCTCTTGCGCCTCTACGGTGCCGCCAATTGGCGCTTCGGCAGCGGGCTTGCCCTCGACCGAGTTCGCCAACGCCGACTGGCGCACCGTTTCCGACGCTGTCTTGCCGTCGCGAATGGCGACCACCCGGTCCACGTGGCGGGCGATGCCTGGGTCGTGGCTCACGATCAGCGTCGTCAGCCCGAAATCGCGGTTGAGACGCCGGAACGCATCGTAGATGGTGAGCGCCGTGGCCGAATCCACTTCGCCGGTCGGCTCGTCTGCCAGGAGCAGCACGGGATTGTTGGCCAGGGCGACTGCGATGCCGACTCGTTGCTGCTCGCCGCCAGACATCTGTGCCAGGTAGTGATGCCGCCGCTCAGCCAATCCCACCACCTCCAGCAGTTCCTCGGCGCGCTGATGCTTGTCAGGTCCATTGTAGCCGGCCAGCGTGATTGGCAACTGGACGTTCTCCAGCGCGGTCAGATAGGAGATCAGGTTGCGGCTGCCCTGTTGCCAGACGAACCCCACTTTGGAGCGACGGTAGCGGTTGAGCGCGGCATCTGACATCTTGAGCAGGTCCTGCCCGTCTACCCACACCCGTCCGGCCGAGGGGCGGTCAATGCCGCCCAGGATGTTCATCAGCGTCGTTTTGCCGCTGCCGCTGGGGCCGACGAGGCCCATCAGCTCACCGGCCGTCACGACCAGGTCCAGGCCCTGCAACGCGACAGACTCCAGGTCGGCCACCTGGTAGATTTTCACCAGGTTATCGCAGATGATGAAAGGCTTGCTTTGAGCAGAGTCGAAAGGCTTGTCTTGAGTAGAGTCGAAAGGTTCTTGTGCCATGTCACGCCGTCTCCCCTAACTTGACTGCCTGGAAGATCTTCATACGCAGTAGTAGCGCCGCCAATCCTCCCAGTGCGGCCACGAACAGCAGTCCGAACAGCGCATAGATGCGGAAGATGGCGGGCCAGGCGATCTCTACCACAAAGGGCGGGATCTGAGCCGATGGCCCGGTCCCCACCTGCAGATAGGGAATGAACAACCTGCTGGTCCAGGCACCCAGGCCCGTGCCTGCGACTACCCCGACCAGGATGAGGAACGCCAGTTCCCAGGCCAGGAAGGCGGTCATTTGCCCCGATGATAGCCCAATGGCCCGCAGGATGCCGAGTTCGATGAAGCGGCGACGGAAAGAGAAGAGCGCATAGAGCAGGAAACCCAGCACCGTCAGAAGCGCAGCGGCCACGAACCCCACCGAGAGCAGCCCAAACAACCCCTGGCGTTCCGGCCGTTCTTGTTCTGCGGCGACGGTGAGCAGCGGGGCCTTCCAGTCCATCACCCGTAAGCGCAGGCTGGACACTCCCTTGGCGATCTCGTCGTAGGACACGTCCGGGGCGGCCTTCAACCATACGTCGTAGGGGAACTGGCCCCCTGCCTGCTCGAAAAGGTAATCCAGGTTGCCCACGAACAGGGGCCCGTCTTCTTCGGGATACCAGGTGGGGAACAGATCGAACCCCCCTGCGACCTTTACGTCCATCTCGTTGGGCTGCCCGTACGTGGACACCGTCATGCGGAAGGTATCGCCTGGGCGGAGCGCGTGCTGAGCCATAAACGTGCGGGGCATCAGCACGCCATCCGAGTTGACAGCAAGCGCGTTCATCAGTGCCCCCAGGCTGCTGGGCGAGAAATCCCGTCGCCAGAAGGCGACCTGGGGAAAGTCAGTGCGGTCAATGCCGATGAATGAACCCTCCTGTACCCCTCCGCTCAAGCGCGTGGTGGCCCTGTAGTGCCCGACACGGGCGGCCGCCTGTACACCCGGCACCTTCAGATGCTCGGAGACCGGCAGGAATAGCCAGCGTGGGCCTTGTTCTTCTTCCTCTGCTGCTGCCTCCTCGTCAGTTGGAGCAGTTGGGCCCATCCCAAACGCCATGCCAGATGTCTGCTCCGTGCTTTCGCCCATCTCCATCAGGTACATGTCTGCGCCAATCTGGTAGTACGTCTGGTCGTACAGGTGGTGGTCCAACGTTTGCGCCAACGAAGCAGTGAAGGCGGACAGGCTGAGCGTCAGTACCAGCAGCATCAGGGGCGCAGCGTAGAACCCGGGCGTACGCGAGAGGTGGCGGCCTGCCAGCAGGACCCCTACACCCCCCGTGCGCGAGGCGATCCAGGTGATCCCGGCCATGATGGCCGGCAGGATGCGCAGCAGGAACAGTGTCAGCGCAAAGACCCCCAGGGCGGGTACCAGAAACAGCAGCGGATTCTGGAAGGGATCGCTGGCGATGCCCCCACTCGCCAACGGCAAGGCGATGCTGCCCTGTTTGCGGAGCAGGTAAGTGCCATAAGCCGCCGGGACAAACAACATAACGTCCAACCAGGCTCGTTGCCACCACGGGGGGCGCATGGAACGCGCCCGTTCCTGCTTGTAAGTGACAATCGTGTGGCGGGCTGCCCCGATCGTCGGCACGATCTGTGCGAGCAGGGCCAGGCCAACCGCGGCCATGCCAAACCGCAGCGTGGCCATGGTGAGCCCCACCCGCAGGTCGGTCTGCGCGGTGAAGTTGAGAAAACTGCGCGCTTTGCCGATGACGTAGGCGATCGCCTCGCCCACAGGTGAACCGATGGCCAGCGCCAGCACTCCCAGGATCAGGCCCTCCAGGGCCGCGATCCCGATGACCTGGATTGCCGTAGCCCCTCGGCTGCGCAACACGGCGATCTCGTTGCGCTGCCGCGCCACGACCAACCCGACTACCAGGCCGATGAATGCCAGGATCAGGCCGATGATCGGGACGCTGAATGCGTAGAGTAAGATGGTCAGCAACCCGGCCGCGCGCCGATATTTCTGCAACGCTCCTGCCGGTGACAAGTCTAGCCTGGTATTGGGCAGCAGGGAAGCCGCTCGTTGCTGCACCGACGTGATCCGGGCGAGGAGCGAGTTGGCATCGCTGGCGTGGATGTCGGACCCGTCCATCACCAGGTACCACATCCCCAGGTACACTTCGTCGTCCATGAAGGGACTGAGACGGCCCACGAAGGTCTCTTCGGGGACGAGTAGCACGTCGTCAAAAGCCTGTGGATTGTAGAACCAGAACTCTTCCTGGGGATTGGTCGCCTTCCACACGCCAGCGATGTGCACCGGGATCTGGATGTTGCGGCTCCCCTCCTCCGTCGTGCGGCGAGCGAAGGCGACGTAGGTCTCGCCGATTTGCAGGCCCAGTTCTGTGGCGAGAGGCTCGCTGATCAACACTTCGACTGTGCTATCCTGCATCGAGTCCGCCACGGCAGGGAAGGCACCTTCCAGAATGGTGACGTGGTTCTCCAGGTCGCTGATGCAGGCAAAGGCGGTCCACACTAGCGGGTCCTTGATGTCCGCATAGGCGACCTCTGCCTGGGGAAAGATCTGAAAGTTGTCGGTTTTAAAGTGCCGCACCAGCAGTTTCTGAGGTAACCCCAGCGCGGAACCGGCTACCTTGGACAGGTATGCGTCTACCGGCTGTATTTTTTCCCACTGTACTGGCTTGGTCCAAGCGCCGATGTACCGGAACATGAAGGCGAACGGTGGATGACTGATCCCTTGATCTTCTTGAGACCGTGGCCCTGCCAACTCCTCGCGCAACACGCGATAGTAAACCGCATCCGCGTACAGGGGGACACTCATGGTCAGTGCGACGGCAGCGACCAGTCCCAACGTCGTCGCCAGTGCCAGCCAGCGCTGGGAGAAGAGGCGTTTGGTGGCTACGAGAAAGATGGCCCAGATACGAAGCAGTACGTTCATAAGCACATCGTCCTATTGCCCGACCACGATCTGCCCATCGGTCAGGCCTTCTTCAATCTCGACACGGTCCTCGCTTTCGATGCCCACCTTGACGTCTACCCGCAACTGGGCGTCGCCCTCTTGCACGACCACGAACTTGCGACCTTCGAAGGTACGGATGGCCTGTGGTGGTAGCCACAGCACGTTGTCCTTGCGCTCCAACACCACGGTCACACGTTGCAGGTCGCCCAGTTCCAACTGGGTCCCGGCTGGCACCGAGTCAATGCTGATGCGGGTGGACTTGTCTTCCCCCTCAACCCCAGTACTGCGGCCGCCGCCGCCGTAGGGGTACGGCAGACGCCGGATGTGGCCTGTGATCTCGTCGCCCGGCCCGCCGATGGCTGTGATCGTGACCGGCATGTCCTCACCCAGGTCACGTAGTTGCTTGTCCGTCAGGTCAGCGCTGATTTCCAGGGCACTGACGTCGGCGACGATGGTTACAGGCTTGTACCCTTCTACCGCCCGGCCATCCGCCAGGTTGAGCGAGAGCACGACCCCGTCGAAGGGGGCCACCACGCGGGCATCGGCCAGTTGTGCTTCCAGCCGTTCCACGGTCAGTCTGACTCTTTGGATGTCCAGCCCGGCCTCAAGTTCCTGCAGCCACAGGCGCGCCAGGTCTACCTCCTGCTGCTGAATCTGGACGTTGTTATTGTGGATGAGGCGGGCCTGGAGGGACTGCTCATACTGAGCCTGAGTGATCTCCAGGTTCAATTCGGCGTCCCGCACCCCCCGGGCCGCCGCCTCGCGCACCTCGTCCGGCTCCCAGTAACGGGCCTGCGCGTCCTGGAGTGCCTTCTGTGCGTCTTTCAGCCCTCGCTCTGCCCATTCAAGTCCAGCCTTGGCAGAGAGTTCCTCCACGGTCGGATCTTCAGCCTTGATCGTGGACAGGCGCAGCTCGGCGATGAGCAGGTTGGCCCTGGCTTCGGTGATCTGCCGGGTGGCGCTGAGCTGAATGGCCTCCAACTCGGCCCTGGCCTGAGCGAGCTGGTTTTGCAGGTCGGTGGTTTCCAGTTCGGCCAGAATGTCCCCGGCTTTGACCTGGTCGTTTCTCTTCACGTAGACGGTCCCAACGTAGCCGGCGGTACGGAAGAAGAGTTCTTGCTCGACCACGGGGGCGACACGTCCCGTGAACTGAATGGCCTTGACTACTTCGCCACGCTGCACCTGGTAGGTAGGTTTAACCGGCACGATCGGCGTGGGAATAGGAGTGGGGGTTGCTTCCTGTCGCGCCGATGACGCGCTGCTACAGCCCGTCACCGCCACCAAGATCGTCAGCAATGCGGCAACATATCGGATTCGTGGTTTCATAACGCTGAATTGCCTCCCTCTGGTCTGGTGAAAATGCACAATTTTCAATTATAGACCTTCCGGGAAAATTGGTCAAGTGGTTGACACGTAGCCGATGTTCGTGTATGATGAGTGGGAAGGGCGAAGCGCAAGTGCTTGCCTTGAGCGAAGTCGAAAGGAGGCGCAATGTCCGCAATTATCGTGGTGGGAGTGCAATGGGGGGATGAGGCCAAGGGGCGCGTGGTGGATTGGCAGGCGCGCCAGGCCCACCTGGTCGCCCGTTTCAACGGCGGCGACAATGCCGGTCACACGGTGATGGCCCAGGGGCTCACCCTCAAACTGCACCTGGTGCCTTCTGGCATTCTCTGGCCGGCCGTCACCTGCCTCATCGGCGCAGGCGTGGTCGTCAATCCGCAGCGACTGGTGGCGGAGATGGACGAATTGGCGGCGTTCGGTGTGGACGTGGGACCCTCGCGGTTGAAACTGAGCGCGGCTGCTCACGTCATCTTGCCCACTCACCTGGCCCTCGACGGAGCACGGGAGGCGGCCCTGGGCCATGCGTCCCTCGGGACGACGATGCGCGGCATTGGCCCTGTCTATGCCGACAAGGCGACCCGTGCCGGTCTGCGTGCCGGTGAGATGGCCCATCCCGAACACTTTGCCGGGCGCGTGGCCGAGGTCGTTCAGATCCACAACCGCGATCTGCACGAGCAGTACAGTGCGGAGCCGCTCGCGCCGGAGCAGGTCGCGGCCGACTATTGCGCTTATGCCCAACGCCTGGCACCCCATCTGACCGATGGCTCGGCCCTGGTGGGCGAAGCGCTGGAGGCCGGAGAGACGGTGCTCTGCGAGGGAGCCCAGGGGCTGCTATTGGACCTCGACCACGGCACCTATCCTTACGTCACCAGTTCCTCGACCGTGGCCGGCGGTGCACTGACGGGGCTGGGTTTTGGCCCTCAGCACGTCTCACGTGTCATCGGCGTCGCCAAGGCCTATACCACCCGCGTGGGCGCTGGCCCCTTCCCGACCGAACTGCTGGACGAGGTCGGCGACCACGTACGTCGAGCCGGCCAGGAGTATGGGACGACGACGGGGCGGCCGCGGCGGTGTGGCTGGCTCGACCTGGTCATCCTGCGCTATGCGGCCCGCGTCAATGGCCTGGACGAATTGGCACTGACCAAACTCGACGTATTGGGAGGGTTGCCTCGGCTCAAGGTGGCGGTAGCCTACGAACAGGGCGGGGAACGCGTCGGCTATTTCCCGGCCGAGTTCGGCATTGATGCCCTGGCTCAGTGGAAGCCGGTCTATGAGGAACTGCCGGGCTGGACGGAGGACATCAGCATGGTGCGTCGCCGCCAAGACCTCCCCCCCGCCGCGCGAGAGTACGTGGCGCGGGTCGAGGAATGGGTCGGTGTGCCGGTGACGCTCATCAGCGTGGGCCCCGAACGAGAGCAGGTGGTCGTTTAGCCCCCCTGAAGCAGGGGCATTGTGAAATTCACAGCCCCGGCTGGCCAGCCGGGGCTGTGAATTTTGGCTTGTCTTAGGCTTGCGGCGCTGAGTAAGGTGGGGTAGGTGCGGGAGCATACGCCGCCGGTGCGGCCGGATAAGGAGCAGGCGCAGAGCGGGCCTGGATCCACTGGGCCGCCAGGCGTGTGTTCTCCTCGACGGCGATCAGCAGATAGATCAACTCGCCGATGGCGTACAAGGTCAGAAAGTAGATGACCGTGAGGATCAGCGAGACGATGAACCCGACGATGCCCCCCATCACGCCGAATGCCCAGGAGGGCATCCGGCCTGGCTGCTGGCCCAGTTGTCCCATGATGCCTCCTCCAAGGACGCTCATCAGCAGCATGCCAATGGAGACGAGGATGCCAACGATGAGGGCCACCCAGGCCAGGATCTTCCAGATGGTCCCGATCAGCCGCAGGACTCTGAACTTCTTTTCCATAGAATACCTCCTGAGATGGTACGATAGTTTTTTTCAAATGCTTCGACGTTCACGGTCGGCATGGGCATTGTAGCACAAGTTGGCGGTCACGCCAACTTGTGGTCAATCGCTTTCACCTGCTTGGTGAACTTGACGCGTGGAAGCATCACGCGCCGGCCGCAGGTCAGGCAGCGCAGGCCGATGTCGGCGCCGGTTCTCGTGACCTCCCATTCGTACCCTCCGCAGGGGTGGGGCTTGCGCATGCGCACCCTGTCGCCCACGCATATCTCAGGCGGCACTGGCCGGCTCATACTTTCACCACGCGTGGCTTGACGCGGCAATGCTCGGCCCGCATGATCGCGACGACGTCGTCCACGGCCCGATCCAGTTCTCCGTCACGGTTGACGACCACGTAGTCAAATTCGGGTAGCCGTCTCATCTCCGCGCAGGCGACGACGAGCCGCTTCTGGAGTT
>Ga0315294_10006093_pt1 | contig 13243 bp, 12 predicted proteins | sample YL17G13_40_MG_FD_203626 | JGI IMG/M metagenome (GOLD analysis project Ga0315294, IMG submission 203626) | Sediment microbial communities from Yellowstone Lake, YNP, Wyoming, USA - YL17G13_40 | ecosystem: Environmental > Aquatic > Freshwater > Lake > Sediment | place: USA: Wyoming | collected... | reverse complement strand
GCCGTGGACTGCCTCAGGATGATCTTCTTCATCTGCAAGATCCTCAGGATGTTGAACAGGTTCGGCTTCATCAGATACTTGTTCTGCTCAATCCGGTACTCCTTCTGAATGTCCTTGGGCGTGGCCTTTAGGCCGCGGTTCTTCAGCTTGTAGATTATCCGGATGATGTCGTACTGCTGCTGCGTAAGCCCCAGCCACTTCCTAAACCGGTTCTCGTCCACATCCAACATCTCGACACCACCGCATAAGAACTGCTATAGTAGTAGGTAGTATTACAATTTAATATACCTACTTTTATAGCCTCGCTGCCGGTACTAAATCAAAAGTGGCTGCTGAATATATCGAATTCACCAACCGAGACCACGGAAAAGGGGGCGGGGCACGTCACCGCACCGCCCCCAAAACCCGGTTGGCGATTGTCCGATATCCTGACCACACCACTCCAGCCGGCCTACGCCTCAGCCACAACAAACCCGACTGAGGCGGCCTCCGGCGCAAAACTTTCGCTTTCCAGAATGCATGAGAAAACGCCACCTCACTGGGCCACCACGACCATAGCCGTGGAATGGATTTAGTCCCATTCACCTTTTTATCTCCGGAGTCGTATTCTTTTTGATATCATGGTTTTTACGGTTCACCCGACGGCAGAGGTTTCTGATAGAGCCAGAATAGGGGATGGGACGAGGGTCTGGCATCATTGTCAGGTGAGGGAGGATGCCGTTATCGGCGAGAATTGCATACTCGGCAAGAACGTCTACGTCGACTTCGGCGTGAGGATAGGCTCCAATGTGAAGCTGCAAAACAACGTTTCAGTATATCACGGGGTGACTGTCGAGGATGACGTGTTCGTCGGCCCCGGCGTATGCTTCACCAACGACTTGTACCCGAGGGTTAGGTTGTGGAGTCCGGACAGGGTCGTGAAGACGCTGGTGAAGAAGGGCGCTTCAATCGGCGCGAACGCGACCATCGTCTGCGGCAACACCGTCGGAGAGCATGCGATGGTTGGGGCAGGCAGCGTCGTCACAAAGGACATACCAGACCATGCGTTGGCGTACGGGAACCCCGCGAAGGTTGTGGGATACGTGTGCGTCTGCGGGAAAAAAGTCAAGCGGAAAAGGAAAGCTTACTTGTGCCCAAGCTGCAAGAAGGAACTCAAACAAAAATGATATCGATTGCTTCTCCAGACATCGGAGACGAAGAGAAAAAAGCCGTCCTGGAAGTACTGTCCTCCGGGATAATAGCCGAAGGCCCGAAGGTCAAGGAGTTCGAGCAGAGGTTCGCGGAATACTGCGGCACAAAACATGCGGTGGCGGTCTCGTCAGGGACTGCGGCGTTGCATGTCGCGCTCCTCGCGCACGGGATTGGCCCCGGGGACGAGGTAATCACTACGCCTTTCACCTTCATCGCATCAGCGAACTCAGTCCTGTTCACCGGGGCAAAGCCCGTGTTCTGCGACATCGTAGAGGACACGTTCAACATAGACCCGGACTTGCTGGCCGAAAAAATCACGAAAAATACCAGGGCCATAATGCCTGTCCACCTCTTCGGCCACCCTGCGGAGATGAAGGCGGTCATGGAACTGGCAAAAGACCATGGTTTGTTGGTTGTCGAGGACGCCTGCCAGGCGCACGGCGCGCAGTACGGGGGGAAGAAGGTAGGGTCTTTCGGCACAGGCTGTTTCAGCTTCTATCCGACGAAGAACATGACCTCGTCGGAAGGGGGGATGATAACAACCGACGACCCCGAGGTCGAAAGGAAGGCGAGGGCTATCAGGCAGCATGGGATGTTCAAAAGGTACTATCATGAGATGCTAGGTTTCAACCTGAGGATGACGGACATCGCCGCCGCAATCGGCCTTGTCCAGCTCAGGAAGCTGCCGGAGTACAACAGGAAAAGGATACGGAATGCGGAAATGCTGTCTGAGAAGGTGCGAAACATGGCTTTGACGCTGCCGAAGGTGAGGGAAGGCTGCGTCCACGTATTCCACCAGTACACGATACGGTGTACGGCCAGGGATGCGGCTGTTAAGACTCTCGGAGATAAGGGCATAGGATGCGGCGTATACTACCCGGTCCCAGTACACAAGCAGCCGTACTATCTGAGCATAGGCTATAATGAATCCCATCCCGTGGCTGAGAAGGCCGCTTCCGAGGTGTTTTCGGTCCCAGTCCATCCGAAACTTAGTGATTCTGACCTAAAGCGGATAGCTGAAGTATTAAATACCCTATAACGTCCTTTTTCGGATATTGTATAGATTTAAGTTCTGAATGTTAAAGAGTATTGTATTTATGGGTGATTGAAGTGTTGAAGAGAAGGGAGACAAATAATCCGCTGAATGGGAGACTCATATTGCAGACCCTGAACAAACACAGAGATGACATCCGCAGTTTTAGCGTTCGGAGGATGGGATTATTTGGTTCCGGGTTAAAAGGGGCCATAAGGCCACGCAGCGACCTGGATTTCCTGGTGACCTTCGATCAGCCGACGTTTGACAACTACATGGGTTTGAAGTTCATGCTCGAAAGACTTTTCCGTAAAAGGATTGACTTGGTCATGGAAGAAAACCTGAAAAAACAGCTGGCCCATGTCAGAGAGGAAGCCAAATATGTCGAAGGGCTATAGGGTTTACCTTGAGGATATCCTCGAGTCAATCAGGAAAATCAAGGCTTATGTGGCTGGCTTGGACTATGAGGACTTTGTCTCAAAGGAGATGGTGGTTGACGCTGTAACCAAGAATCTGGAGATAATCGGCGAAGCGTCCAAGCATATACCCTATGATGTGAAAAAGAAGGCCGCTGAAGTTGAGTGGAAGAAGATTTCAGGCCTGAGAGACATACTTGTTCATGAATACGCTGGAATAAACTTGAGGATCGTATGGGATGTGGTAAAGAATAAGCTACCGGAATTGGAGCGTTCAGTCAGAGGTCTAATCAATAAATCGAAATAGGTGCGGAATGGATTCCCTTAAGGCCGCTGTTGTCGGCGTTGGCGCGATGGGCGGCAACCACTGCCGCGTCTACTATGAGCTTCCGGACGTTGAGCTTGCCGCAGCGTGCGATTTGGATGGGAAGCTTGTGAGGTCTGTCGCTGGAAGATACAAGTGCAGGCCGTTCACCGATTACAAGAAGATGCTCTCAACCGTGAGGCCTGACGTCGTCTCCGTCGCCGTGCCGACCCAGTATCACTGTGAGGTCGCGTTGGGGTGCGTCAAAGCCGGGGCGTCGGTACTTGTCGAGAAGCCGATAGCCGATGATGTCGGTGCCGCGAAGAGGATTATGGCCGCGGCCGAGAAGAAAGGCGCAAGCTTGATGGTCGGCCATATAGAGAGGTTCAATCCCGCGGTCCAGGAGCTGAAGAGGCGGGTGAATAAGAGGCAGCTTGGGCGGATTTTCGCAATCAACGCGACGCGGGTCGGCCCGTTCCCGCATAGGATAAGGGACGTCGGCGTCGTCATAGATTTGGCGGTCCACGACATAGACTGCATGCGGTACATAACCGGCTCCGAGGTGAAGAGGGTCTTCGCAGAGACCGAAAAACGGATTCACACCACCCACGAGGACATGCTTTCCGGGCTTCTGAAGTTCGAAAACGGGGTCGTCGGCGTCTTGGACGTCAACTGGCTCACCCCTGAGAAAATCAGGGAGATTACGGTCACAGGCGAAAAGGGGATGTTCGCGGTGAAATACATACCCCAGGAGCTTTTGTTTTACGAGAACAGGGAAGCCAACGGAAGAAGCTACGACTACAAGGACATCCTAATGGGCGTCGCGGAAGGGGACATAACCAACATAAGGGTCCAAAAAAAGGAACCCCTCAAAAACGAGCTGGAGGCCTTCGTAGACGCCGTAAAACACGGGAAAAAATCCCCTGTGAGCGGCTTGGACGGCCTCAAATCGCTTGAGGTGGCGTTGGCGATGACTGAAAGCGCCACGAAAAACCAGGTGATAAACTTATGAAGGTGTGTGTCGTAGGCCTTGGGCGGGCAGGCCTCCCGCTTGCGGCTGTTATGGTTGATGCCGGGTTGGATGTAATCGGGGTAGACTTGGACAGGAGGAAGGTCGAGGCCGTGAACTCAGGCGTGAATCCGATACCTGAGGAGGAAGGGTTGGATGTCCTTTTGAAAAAACATGGGGGCAGCACCCTCAAAGCGACCGCAGACATCAGAGACGCGAATGATGCCAGCGCATACGTCGTCATCGTCCCCCTCTTCCTGGACAAGAAACACAGGCCAGACTTCAGCATACTAAAGTCTGCTTTCAAGTCAGTCGCATCGGTCCTCAAAGACGGCGACTTAGTCGTCCTTGAGACGACCGTCCCGCCTGGGACGACCGAGAAGCTGGTGAAGCCGATACTCGACAAATCCCGGAAAAGATATCTCCTAGCTTATAGTCCTGAGCGGATTATGACCGGCTGCAGCATCTCACGATTCATGGAGTTCCCGAAGGTCGTCGGAGGAATGGACGAAGAAAGCACGGAGAGAGCCTACCAGCTCTACAGCAATTTTTCAAAGACCGTTGTGAAGGTCAAGGACGCTAGGACCGCAGAGCTTGTGAAAGTCGCTGAAGGCGTATACAGGGACCTCAACATCTCCCTCGCAAACGAACTCTACAGGCTCTGCGAGAAACTCGACGTCGACTTCTGGCAGATGCGGGAGGCAGCCAACCACCAATACTGCCAAATCCACGAACCCGGACTCGTCGGCGGCCACTGCATACCGGTGTACCCGTGGTTCCTGATGGACGAATACGACGTCCCCCTCATCAGGCTCGGCAGGAAGCTGAACGAGAAAATGGCAGGCTACTACGCAGACAAGGCTTTGAAATTAGCGGGGAAAAACGGCAAAGTCGCAGTGGTCGGACTGTCCTACCGGGCCGGCGTCAAAGAAGCGTGCCATACGCAGGCGCACGCCCTCATCAGGGAGCTGAAGAAGCGAGGACTCCAGGTCTTTGGCCTCGACCCGATGTTCACCCCGGAGGAGACGGAGAAGCTCTTCAATGTGAGATACATGCACAATCCCAAGGAGATGGACGCCTTTGTGCTCGCAAACAAGATAACCGGGCTGAGACTTCCGAAGATTAAGACCGTAGACGTCAAAAATACATTATAACAGGTTTTATCGGCAGTTTACGACGGTTTCCCAAAACTCCATAAGCATTTTTGTCGCTTTGTGGGGTTTTGTATCTTTTCACATATGCTAATATCATCTGCAGCCGATGCGACAACGCTTAAGCACACATCCCGGTAGTCGGGGTGATGTAACATTTCGCAAACTTCCGGGTCACTGTTGAGGCACTCATCCTGATTGGCTCTGTTATTCAACATTTCGCATACGGCTGGGTCCTTCATGGATTTCGCAACATCCGTGATGCAATAAACCTGGCTGCCGCCAAGCTTCTGGCACAATGACGGGTCTGAATTGGCCAAGGCAAGACCCTGGAAGCAAGGAGTACGGCCGACCCCAGGTAACCCCCGATCGGAAGCGTCAAATTCTATCTTGTCACATATGGATGCGTTTTTTAGGGCCAGACCAATCAGCATATAGCATTCTTGATATAGATAGTGCCGGTCCTGCTCTGGTATTCTGTCGCATATTGCCGTGTCATTTTTCCCCACTGCTACGTTCATTAAACACGTCGCCTTAAACTCAATTTTGTCGCAGATTGAAACGTTTTGTGTGGCCTTCGCAAATGCTATCATGCAGTCAACTTTATACTGTTCAACCTGCATACCCTCACATATAGTGATGTTTGCAGTCGGCCCAGAATTATGGGATAAGCAATTTTCTTTATCCTCTAGGTCTTCGACCTGGCCACAGAGGGCGTATTGTCCCGTATTATCCGCTATGTCTGTCTTGCACCAATCTTTACTAATCCTCGCGGAGATATTGTCATAATCATATTTGACGAATTCATACATTCTATCGCATATGTGGGGGTCGTTCAAGGCTATCGCGACGTCATTGAGACATGCTGTGGTGAGACACAGTGAGTCGTTCTTCAAAGTAAGTGCGATTTTATCGTAGCAATAGTATCTATCTTCTAGCCTGTCGCATATTCGGGAATCATTCAAGGCTGTTGCAACGTCTTTATAGCAATAGTCCCTGAGGTAACTGGCACGGGCCATGAAAGCATAACCGGGTGGTACATCGGGTAATGCGGCACAGATGTCAGGGTTCCTTTGGGCTATTGCCACACGGGTGTAGCAACCCGAACCATAATGTTTAAGGGGTATTTTGGCGCAGTCAGCCAAGTTTGGTATGAATTTTTTCGAGGATACAGGGGGATTGTTGCTTATGCATCCAAGCAAAAAAACAACGAACAAGACAGCTAAAATAATGTGGGTGGAGGATATAGAGGACCCTGAAAAGCTCCTCCCCTCCATTTTCACGATAGATTCTTATGTTTTAAACTTTATTAGCCCTTTGATAGTGAAGCGTTTCCGGGAGTTTTCAGGATGCACGGACTTAGAGATAAGACCGAGACCCATTTAAAGCAGCCCTAAATACCTCTTTTCCAGCGTTTCGGCTATCGTGTCCCAGTCGAATTCCCCGGCCTTCTTCCTCGCCGCCTCGCCCATCCTATCCCGGAGGCCGCTGTCGGAGAGTATCCTGCCTGCCGCCTTCGCAAGGTCTGAGGCGTCAAGCGGCACGACAAAGCCGTTCACCCCGTCGTCCACAAGGTCCGCTGCCGCGTTCCTCTCATGCCTTACGGTGACGACCGGGAGGCCGCATCTCATAGCCTCGACAGCCACGATCCCGAAGCCTTCCCTCGTGGATGGGAAGACAAAAACCTTCGAAGACTTGAGCAGTGCTGCAATCTGGTCGTAGGACGGGAGAAACCCCGTGAACTCGACCTTGTCTTCGATGCCCAGCGACTTGGCCTTCTCCTCCAAGGCCTTCCTCTCGGGGCCGTCGCCGACGACGAGCACCTTCACCTTCCCGAGCCTTGCCACCGCGTCAAGGAGGAGGTCGACGTTCTTGTCCCTGATGAGGCGGCCGATGAATATCATGTCCGATTTTTTGTTGGACGGGGGTATGATTTCGAAGGTCGGGGAATCGACGCCGTTAGGCACTACGGCGACGTTCTTCCCGCCGATCCCCCGGAGGTCCCTCCTGGTGCTTTCGGACACTGCGAAGTTGCGGCCCGCAAGGTGGGCGCAGACGACCTCTATCATGCGGGCGAACACGCCCATGACCCCGAGGTATTCAGTCCAGTAGCTCCCCCACACCTCATGCCATGTGATGACCAACGGGATTCCCTTCAGCGTGCAGTATATCCTGCAGACCAGGGCCGGAAAATAAGGCGACGCCTGGCAGTCGACGAGGTCGAACCTTTCCCTGAAAAGCGCGGACGGCAGATTAAAGGTGTAACGCAGGACCTGGCGGATGGAGCGGCGTCCCGACGAGTTGTACAACCCGACCGGCCTACAGACTCCGTGCAATGTGACTCCATCCCTCACGACGACGTCTTTGCCGTCCCAGTATTTCATCCCATAGATGTGGACGTCATGCCCCCTCTTCGCAAGCCTTGTCGAAAGCTCCCAAATCCTCTTCTCGACCCCGCCTTTGATGTGGGGGTAGACTGCATCGAAGACGAAGGCGATTTTCATGTGTTGACGTATATGTCTCTCCCCCTTAATCTCCCAACCTATGTTTATATTCTTAATTACCCATAACTACGGGTAATCATGGCCTCTAAGTACACTACAGTGAGCATTCCGACGGAATTGGCGGGCAAGGTCAAGGAACAGATTAAGGGTACTGGATTCAAGAATCTTTCCGACTGTGTCACATACATCCTCAGGGAGGTATCGGCAAAAAAAGAGGTCAACCCCGAGAGGGTAAAGGAGAAGCTCAGGGCACTGGGGTATCTGTGATGGACCGCTTGGACGAGCTTGAAAGCAAAAGCATCTACGTCATCAGGGAGGCGTACAGCCAGTTCAAGGACATCGGACTCCTATGGTCCGTCGGAAAGGATTCGACCACCCTTCTCTGGCTTGCCCGCAAGGCGTTCCTCGGGAAAATACCTTTCCCGATAATCCACATCGACACCTCCTACAAGTTCCCCGAGATGTACCGGTTCAGGGACGAAAAGGCGAAGGAATGGAGCTTGAACCTGCTTGTCGCAAGAAACGAGAAGGCGCTTTCGGAAGGCATGTGCCCAGACAAAGGCAGGCTCGAATGCTGCACCCAACTCAAGACCATAGCGCTGAAGGAGTTCATCGGCAAGCTGAAACTAAAAGCGCTGCTCCTCGGGATACGGCGCGACGAGCATGGAATTCGCGCGAAGGAAAGATATTTTTGTTTTCCTCAGGGTACAGTGGTTTACGGCCAAGAGATAAAGCCCATAGATGAGATCGTGCCGGGGGATAAAGTTTTCACACACCATGGGTCTTTAAGAAAAGTCTTGGGCGTATCATCAAGGCAGTACAATGGTGAACTAATAACTATAACTCCAGAATATGGGATGCCAGTCTCTATGACCCCCAACCATGTGGTATTAGCCAAAGTATCCGGTAGGGGTGAGAAAACCCATGACTTTTCCCTGACAGGTTTTGATGGTGTAACGAGGAATTTGGAAGTGACACTCCGAGGACGACGCAGGATTGCCTGGATAAACGCATCAAGACTGGAAGAAAATGATTTCGTATTCATCCCTAAGCTGCCAAAAAAACCCCAAGATGAAGTCAAAACAAGCCAGTTTATCCGCATAAAGGAAATCATAGGAGAAAGTAAAAATCTCCTACGGATGCAGAGACAGATATACTGGAAATCAGCCCATAAAAAAACAGGCATAATGCGCGAATCGCTTCCATTGTCGCCTCAGATGCTGCGGGTGGTAGGCTATTACGTCGCTGAAGGAAGCTCCAACCTGTCCAGTAACCAGATATCGTTCGCATTTGGCGGTGATGAAGGCCATTTTGTAGACGATGTCCTAAAGGTGATGAAGGGATATTTTGGCGTGAAAGGGAATGTGAGAAAAAAAGGCTATTCATTTGAGATAACTTTTTCATCGAAATCATTGACTTTACTCTTTTCCAAGATGTGCGGTAGAGGGGCACGAAATAAAACACTGCCCTATTTCTACACTAGATTATCCAAGAAACAACTTATCGAACTTGTCAGGGGATGTTGGCGGGGTGATGGCTCCGGCGAAAAATATTCTACGATGTCCAAACAACTTGCTCACCAATTAAGGCTGGCGTTACTTAGACTAGGCATCCTGGCATCAATCAAGAAAGACAAACATTCCCTTTATCACCTAAACGTTAGTGGAGTCAGTAAAAAGAGATTTACTGAAACGTTAGGAATCAAATGCAATGTGGAATATATCGATAGGTGCACCCGGGCGAGGGAGATACGTGGGTTTCATTCCACTCAACTGTCTGAGTTTAAGTATGGAAAATCCGGCGCGGGGGGCTTCTGGGTCCCGATTAGGGCTCTGAAGAAGACAATGTATACGGGGCGAGTCTATGACCTTAGAATTGATGATCACGCCTCCTATCTCGTAGAAGGTCTGTCTGTGCATAATTCCCCGAGAAACCAGGACTTCAAATGGAACTACAAAGACCAGCCGCCGGAGCTCTGGGACCAGTACAAGAGCAAAAGCGACGAAGAACAGCACATCAGAGTACACCCCCTCCTCCACTGGACCGAACTTGACATATGGGAATACGTGAAAAGGGAGAACATCCCGATAACCGGGCTTTATCTCTCCAAGGACGGGAAACGTTATAGGAGCATCGGCTGCGTCCCATGCTGCAAGCCAATCGAAAGCAGCGCAAAAACCATAGACGAAATAATCGAGGAGCTGAAGACGACCAAAATCGGCGAACGCTCAGGCCGCGCCCAAGACAAGGAAACCGCCTACATGATGCAGAAACTGAGGTCGCTGGGGTACATGTAACATGGAAGATCTGAAACTCGTCATCGTCGGCCACGTCGACCACGGAAAATCGACGCTCATAGGAAGGCTCCTCCTGGACACGAACTCGCTCCCCGACGGGAAGCTCGAGGAGATAGAGGAAACCTGCAAAAAGCTCGGCCGCGAAGTCGAACTGGCCTACATCACCGACAACCTCAGGGAAGAGCGGGAGCAGGGGATAACCATCGACACAGCCCAGATATTCTTCAAAACACGGAAAAGAAACTATGTGATAATCGACGCCCCAGGCCACGTAGAATTCGTCAAAAACATGGTCACAGGCGCCTCCCAGGCCCAGGCGGCCGTGTTGCTCGTGGATGCCGGGGAGGGTGTTCAGGAGCAGACGAGAAGGCACGCATACATACTCGGCCTCCTGGACCTGAAGCAGGTCATCGTCGCAATGAACAAGATGGACCTGGTCGGGTACAGGGAGGAACGGTTCAAGGAGGTGGAGGAAGAGCTCAGGAAATTCCTCACCACAATCAACGTCACCCCGAAACACCTGATACCGATTTCCGCAAAAGACGGAGACAACATAGCTGCTAGGTCAGCGAAGATGGGATGGTATACGGGGCCGACGTTCCTCGAGGCGCTGGATTTGCTGGGCGCGCAGCAGAAGACGCTGGGAGGCGCCCTCCGCTATCCCGTGCAGGACGTCTACGTCCACGGCGGGAAACGGATATTCGTCGGGAGAGTCGAATCGGGCACGATACATGTAGGCGACGAGGTGACCGTATACCCGGACCCGAGGATGACGAAAATCAAATCAATCGAAGTCTACATGAAGGATAAGAAGGAGGCTGAAGCAGGGGAGAGCATAGGCGTGACGACGAAAGACAAACTCTTCATAGAACGCGGCAACGTCATCTGCGCCGGGAAGCCGCCGAAAGTCACAGACACCTTGGACGCGAAAGTTTTTTGGATGGGGAAAAAACCGCTCCAACCCGGCGACAAAGTCACGATACGGATTGCCACCCAGGAAACGGAATGCACGGTAGAAGTCAAAAAACGGATGAACAGCTCAACCCTGGAAGAACTCGGCCCAGGCCCCCTCGAAAACAACGAAGTCGCGGAAGCAACGATAAAAACCGACAACCCCGTGGTGGCGGAATCGTTCAACGACATCCCGGAACTCGGCCGCTTCGTCCTCATAAAAGACAACGACATAATCGCGGGAGGCACATTATACTGACGGGTTTTTTAGCCTGCGAATCGGAATAAATACCTATGCGGCCCTGGCAGAGCGTCACGGTAGCGGTCCTGATACTCGCATCATACTACCTTCTGGAAAACCATGTCGCCCCCAAGATATTCGCGCCGGACTGCGGGAAAATCAAGGGTGAGGACCTCAGGGACAAATGCTACTACCAGATTGCATGGCAGCTGAAAGACGCCAGACAATGCGAGAAAATAACGCGGGAAAAATCTTTAGACGAATGTCTCCTGGCGTTGGGGTCAGGATTGAACGACACGAGCATATGCGACAGGATAAGCTCGTCAAACCAGAGGATAGACTGCCTATGGAGCATCTCCCAAAAAATCGACCCTAAAACATGCGAAAGACTCCCAGACGAAAAAGAAAGAGACGGATGCTACCAGTACCTCGGGATAAAAACAGGCGACGTCGAAATATGCAGGCGCATAACCAACTCCACAAACGCCGACAGCTGCTACTACTGGACAGCAATCAACACAAAAAACAAAAGCATATGCGGCAGAGTACAAGACCCCCGATTGAACAGCGACTGCAAAAAAGACATAACCGCCTAAAATATAGTGAAGTCGTATGTAACCGTATTTTTGGCTTTTGCCATAATGCCAAATATGCGGCAATTCACGTCATATACGATTGCACACCCCGCATGAAAGGTACTCCAAGAATACCTCTGGTATCAATACGTCAAAATAGACCGGCAAATGCACAAAATAATGCCGTAAACCGGGCTTATATGGCCGTTACGGATGAAAGATAATGTTACGTTATACCGTAACATTTATTAATATATATTACGTTATAATGTAACATGGAACTGGGCAAACTTGTTGAGGCTAATCCATGGTGGCAGACGGGGAACGTCCCGCAAGGTCTCAAAGGCAGGGATAGGCCAAAATACCGGCTTCTTCTGAAGTCTGCGTCGCTGAAGGAGGTCATTATCATAACCGGCGTGAGACGCTCCGGAAAAAGCACCCTCATGTACCAAATGATAGACAATCTGTTAGCTGACGGAGTAGAGCCGAATCAGATATTACTCATAAACCTCGAAGACCCACGACTAACAGGCGACTCCCTAGACGACATGTATGAGACATACCGCAGCAGCATAAACCCCACGAAGAAAGCATACATTCTATTGGACGAAATACACAAACGCGACGGCTGGGAGTCCTGGATTCGGCGACACTATGACCTGGGCTCAGACTGCAAGTTCATAATATCCGGCTCATGCGCGTATCTTCTAAAAAAGGAATACTCGACGCTTTTGACAGGAAGAAACCTCACATTCGAGGTGTTTCCCCTAAGCTTCGACGAATACCTCACATTCAAAGGCAATGAAGCGGACACAAAAAACCTAACGAAAGGCATCATCTTGGACAAGCAGAAACACGAAATCCAGAAAGCATTAGGCGAATACATGCAGGAGGGAGGATTCCCAGACGCCTTCTTCAAGGAGGGAGACTACAAACGCCTTCTACTGGCCCAATACTTCGACGACATAATATACAAAGACATCGTAGACCGCCACGGCCTAAACAGCAGAAAAACACGAGACCTGGCACTATACCTAGCATCAAACCTGACGGCCACAGTATCCCTCAGAAACATCAGAAACACCCTCGGACTATCATACGAATCCACAAAAGACTACCTCACACACTACACAGACGCATTCCTCTTCTTCACAATAGAACACTTCTCATACTCCATGAAGGAGCAGAAAACACGCCCCTCAAAGGCCTACTGCATAGACAACGGCCTCAGAAACGCAGTCAGCTTCAGATTCTCAAAAGACGACGGAAAACTAGCCGAAAACCTGACATACCTGCACCTGAGACAGAAGAAAGAAGACGTATACTACTGGAAGGGAGAAGGCGAAGTGGACTTCATAATCAAAAACCCAGACCACACCCTCACGGCCATAAACGTGACCTACACCGACGACATCGACGAGAGGGAAACAGAATCCCTGAAGGAGTTCAAACAAAATCACAAAAAAACAAAAGACCTCATAATATTGACGAAAAACACCGAAAAAACACAGGACGGGATAAAATACACCCCCCTCTGGAAATGCCTCCTGCAAACATCCACGATCGGGGGC
>Ga0315294_10006092_pt1 | contig 13246 bp, 10 predicted proteins | sample YL17G13_40_MG_FD_203626 | JGI IMG/M metagenome (GOLD analysis project Ga0315294, IMG submission 203626) | Sediment microbial communities from Yellowstone Lake, YNP, Wyoming, USA - YL17G13_40 | ecosystem: Environmental > Aquatic > Freshwater > Lake > Sediment | place: USA: Wyoming | collected... | reverse complement strand
TAAGCATATTTGATTCCTCATTGATTAAGCATACAAATAGAAGCGTTCAGAACAGCAGCAAAGCTGACCCATAATATATATGGAACAAGCAGAATTGCCGATAGCTTACAAACCCTGTAAAAACAGGTAATAGTCGCAGCTATCGCCAGCCACAGCAGAACAATATCTGCAAATGCAATCAGTGGCTGCTTTGCCCCGAAGAAAATCGGCGTCCAAAGTGCGTTAAACACTAATTGAAGAACAAAGCAGGCCAGTGCAACTTTCACTGCTGCATCTGCCGGCCCTTTTCGCCACACTAAAAAGGCGGATACACCCATTAGCAGATAAAGCACAGTCCATACCGGAGCAAACACCCAGCTCGGCGGATTAAACGCGGGCTTGGCAAGTGTCTGATACCAGTCTAATGAGTTCGTAAAAAACGAGCCGCCAAACCCGACGGCCAAAGGCACACCGCAGCATATTATCAACTTTATAACCTCAACAGGTTTCATAATCTCAGCATTTTAACCGCAGATAAATTAAAAAAAACAAAAATATATCCGCTTTGCGGGGTCTATCAACCACCTTGTTTTATCACACCTGTGCAACATAAGTCATTTATATACAAAGACTTAAAATTTTTAAAAAATCTTTAAAATTCCTTTGCAAAAGCACCTTTTTAGTGTATAATGATAATGTACTTATTGCTCTTTTTTTCTTATATAAGGTTTTGGTTTCGCTGAAGCGAAATGTTTGTTTTATAACCCAATAGTTCTATATTTGATTACAAAAGGGTTTTGCTTCAGTAAGGCTCAGGTACCTCACCTGAGCCTTTTTTATTGCGCAAAAAAAAATATCGGCCAAAAGCCGTTCCTCAATTTTGATTTTTAATTTTTTATTTTCTTATGCCCCACACAAACCATAAGAATATATAAGCTGCAATTACGGCAGCGAGCGTAAACGGCAGTCCCATTTTCACAAAATCGCTGAACTTTACGTGATAGCCTTCTTTCTTCAGCATCCCACACCCGACAACATTCGCAGACGCCCCTATCGGCGTGATATTGCCGCCAAGACTCGCTCCTATAAGCAAGCCGAACAAAAACAGCGATGGGTCAACGCCCAGCTTGTTTGCAAGCGAAATAGTAACAGGCAGCATCGCCGCAAGAAAAGGAATGTTATCAATAAACGCACTCAAAGCCACGGATACAAAAACTATAAGAGTATAACCAAAAAAGATATTGCTGCCGATAATTTTTGAAAGGCGCTCGGCGGCAATTTCCACCCAGCCGGTAACTGTCAGGCTGCCCACCAGTATAAATATAGACATAAGGAAAAACGCGGTGTTCCAGTCAAAAACTTTAAACGTTTGGCGAATGGAATTGCCGTTGGCCAACTTGTTAAAAAGTATCGAAACTATGCCGAAACTTACGCAAATCGCACCCGCACGCCAGGAAAAGCCGAACCTCAGAAAAGAAGCCAGAGCCAGAGACAATACCATACACACCAAAAATACGGTCGGTATCCACGATTTCACCTTCTCCTGTGACACTGCAGGATGTTTTTGAGTATGTTTTCTGAAAAACAGATAAAGGACGGTAAACGCAAAGACAGCACCAAGTTCGACTGCAAAAAATATGCTCGGCTTGCCTTTATAAAAGAAAAAGTCCCAGAAATCCATTTTTGCAAAGCCGGCAAGCAGCATACTGGGGGAATCGCCAATCATCGTAGCCGTGCCCTGCAGATTGCTCGAAATTGCGATGCCGATAATTACCTTAACCGGACTGATATTGAGTTTTTTCGCAATCGCCAGCGCTATAGGCGCCATAATCATTACTGTCGCGACATTTTCAACAAAGGAAGATATAAAACCTGTAAAAATACAAACCAGCAGTATCGCCCACGAAGCGCTTTTTGTCCGGTTGACAATAACCTCTGCCAGCCACGCAGGCACCCTGCTTTCCATAAATATATCCGCTACTATCAGTGTGCCGGCAAAGATGCCCATCACATTCCAGTTTATTGCAAAAAGAGTCTGCTTGAGCGTCATCGCTCTGCTGACGATTATCAGCAGGCTCGCCATAACAGCCACAGCCGTTCTTCTCGCGGGCAGAAAAATAAACAGGATATACGCCGTAATAAAGACAGATATTGCCAATGTTTTATAATCCATATGGGGCATAAATCTTACCTGAGCGGAAACTTTACGCAAGCAAATTCGCAGCCTGAGTTATTCCTTCAATTCTCTCGATAATTGCTCGATGAAGCTCTGGTCCTGCATCGCGGCTTTTGCAACCGAAACTGCCCCTGCACCGGCATTTAACACCTGCCTCGCGCCCTCAAGGCCGGTTATCCCCCCGCCTGCGATTACAAAATCAAATATTTGCGACAGTTTCCTTATGGTTTCAAGGGCCTGCGGCTCGTATGCAAGACCAAGATTCGCGTGCACAATCGGTGCACCGAGCCCGGCAGCCATTTGGACGCTTTCAATTACGTAATCGTGCCATACGGAGCCCGGTTTGAGTATAAGCGGCTTTGTAGTTACAGATAAAATCTCGCTTATCCATTTCCTGAGGTTATCTCTGTTTTCCGGCATACAGAGTTTATAGCCGAGTCCCTGTCCGGCAAAAAACTCCATAGCTGAATGCGCACAGAGCGAAACAAAATCAGCGCCCGCCTTCTCGGCGGCAGCAAGGAAATCCGTCACACCTTTGATTTCAGAACCTATCGCGCTTACCGCGACCTTCGCTCCGCTTTTTTTCGCCTCTTGTATGTGCTTATCAAGATATGCCTGATAATTTTTCCTGCCGGGCTGAAAGATAAACTGGGGCGGGTAATGTATATTTTTCGCTGAATCGATTATATAGGTGCCCATAAAAACCATCGCCGCGCCCTTGCCGTATCGAGCACAGAAAATCCCGTCGCCGTATCCGCCCAGCTCGGCAAGAACAACGCCGTTTCGCAAATCTTCAAAAGATTGTTTCATAATACAAACAGCTTAATCATACAAAATCCCTCTGTCCAGAAAATAAAATGCGTTTTGTTTACCCCAGTGAGATACAATAGTTATCTCATCGGGGTTTAACCACCGCATCGAATTTCTTTTGTGATTTTTTCAAACGTCTGATAAATTACTTTTATGGAAACTGAAAAGCTCAATTACCATTTGCCGGCCGAATTGGTTGCACAAAGGCCGACAGATATCCGCAGCGATAGTAAGCTGCTGGTGCTCAGCCGCTCGGACGGCTCTGTAATCGACGACAATTTCAGCCGAATATCCAATTACCTCTGCAAAGGCGATTGTCTCGTCATAAACAATACAAAGGTCTTACCTGCAAAATTCTTTGCGCAAAAAACCGGCGGTGCTGAAATTGAAGGCCTTTTTCTTTCGCAAACCTGTGGTGAGCCTGCCGAATCCAACACGCCGGATACCTGGCTCGTTCTGCTGAAAAACTCATCGCGTATAAAAGAAGGCCAGATTCTTTATCTGCTTGAAAGAAACGAAAACCCTTTTTGCCCTGCTTGCGTGGAAAAAAAACTTCCCGCAGGCCAATGGCTTATCAGGCCTGATTGTCCGCTTGCAGCCGAAAAAATTCTGGGTAGCATAGGTTTCACTCCCCTGCCGCCTTACATAAAAAGGCCCCGGCCGCAAGTTGAGCACAAAACCGATTCGCAGCGTTATCAAACTGTATATGCCAGATACAGCGGAGCGATAGCGGCGCCAACCGCAGGACTTCATTTTACTCAAAAGCTTCTCGAACAAATCGGCTCAAAAGGTATCTCAATCGCCCAGCTTACCCTGCACGTCGGAGTTGGCACTTTTCTTCCCGTCAAAACCGAAACGCTCGAAGAACATAAGATTCACAGCGAGCGATTTTCAATAGACGCTGAAAATGCGGATATTATAAACAAAGCGATTCAAAGCCGAGGCCGTATTATTGCTGTCGGCACTACAACCGTCAGAACTCTTGAAACTGCCGCAGTCGGCAGGAACATAAAGCCTGCAAGCGGCCGGACAAATCTTTTCATAACGCCGGGCTTTGAGTTTAAAATTACTGATTGTCTGATTACTAATTTTCATCTGCCCAAATCCACGCTGCTTGCGCTCGTGGCCGCATTCGCAGGACTGGATAAAATCCTCGCCGCTTACAGACACGCCATCGAACAGAAATACCGCTTTTATTCCTATGGCGATTGTATGATGATTATTTAAGCCTTGTCCGCCTCAGGCGGAGCCGCAAGGCTATATAATACAAGCGCTTATCGCAAAACTCCTCCGCCTCAGGCGCTCAATATCCCGGGCTTTTTATCTGAAATTAAAAGTTATTGCCTCGACTGTAAAGACCGATATAATAAGCGACTTGTATAATTTTTAATTTTTATTTTATAAGGCTGTTCAAATGGTGCTTACTCAGATACTTGAATGTGAATGTATAAAGGTTCCGCTTGCCGGCAGTAACAAGGAATCGGTAATAACGGAACTGGTTAATCTTCTCGACGCCAACGGACGGCTCACGGACAAAGACGATGTCCTGCAGTCAATACTAAGCAGGGAGAACACGAGAAGCACAGGCATCGGCTCAGGTATTGCGATACCTCATGGCAAATGCAAAGGCGTCAAGGACCTTGTGATGGCTATGGGCATCTCTCACAAGGGAGTTGATTTCCAAAGCATTGATAGCAAACCCGTGCATATAGTTGTGCTTCTCGCTTCGCCGATGGACAGAACCGGCCCGCACATCCAGGCCCTTGCCCGCATAAGCAGGTTGATGTTGGATGAGGAGTTTAAAAACAAATTGCAGAACGCCCAATCCGCTCAGGAACTTTACGACTTGATTAACGAAAAAGAAACCGAATAATCAAAAACAAATCCTAAAGCCCCCAACTTTATGTTGGGGGTCAACTTCCCAATTTTCCGCCATCACTTGTCGCATCGAAATTTATCCGCCTTTTACCCGCCCACCTCAGGCGGGTAAACCTCTGGCGGACTGGCGGATCTGCGGTTAATAAACTTCGTGTCTTGGTGCTGCCTATTTAACAACTGGCGACAAAGATTCAGCCCTCGAAGAATACAAAATCTTAAAAACCCTTGGACGCTGAAAAGGCAAACGAATTGTTTAACTTGATTTACAAATAGATGTCCCTGAACCGACTACACTTTTACTGCTCGGCTTGGGTGCTTTTGTGTTGAGAATAAAAACGCTAAAATTTTTGATTTTTCAATACAGGTTTGATATTCTATTGGAAATTAGGCTCAGCGGCGTAGCTGAGCAAGAATATGCAGGGTTATATGGGAAATCCCAGATAAAGGTTATTGTGGCCCGCTTCCTGCCAGACCACGTAAAATTGAACACTTGGGGCATTATATGACTTCGCATATTATAACCTCTTGCGGGAGGCTCCGGTTGCATAGTTTATCTCAGCAAATTGGAGTATCAGATAAATGAGCATTTTGGCAAACAAACCAATCGTACACTTATTTACTATTTGCTATAACGAGCAGGTGCTTTTGCCTTATTTTCTTCGGCATTATGGCAGTTTTGTCGAAAAGATGTATTTTTTCGACAACTATTCAACAGACCGCAGCGCTGAGATCATAAAAAATCATGAAAATACTACTTTGATACAGTTTGACACGGGTAATAAATTGAGAGACGATCTTCATATAAAAGTAAAAAATAACTATTGGAAAAAGAGTCGCGGCAAAGCTGATTTCGTCATAGTCTGTGACATTGATGAATTTTTGTACCATAGAAATATAAAGGAGTTCCTGATTCGTCTAAAAACAGAAGGCTACACAGCAGCTCGTCCCATGGCTTACCAAATGGTAAGCCATGGTTTACCAGCATCGGCCGGCCAGATTTATCAGGAAATCACCGCAGGTGTTAGGACATGCGTTTATGATAAACTGGTACTTTTCAACCCCAATATGATTCGAGAGATCAACTTTGCAGCAGGCTGCCATGAGTGTTCTCCAAAGGGTGTTGTCAAAATACTGGAGAAGGACCCTGAATTCAAACTCCTTCATTACCACTACCTTGATCTTGAGTATACAATCAAACGACACAAAAGATATGCTGAACGTCTGAGCGATATAAATAGAAAAAACTTGTGGGGCGTCCATTACCTGCGGAATGAAACTAAAGCAAGAGAAATCTTCCGCCTTTACAAATTGCATGCCGTACCTGTTGTATCCTGTAAGGAAGACCAGAGCAGTTGTCGTGATAATAACAGAGACGCTGCGAGCCGGATTGTCCGTCATGTACTTAAAACTGAATTAAAAAATTAAAAATTAGGGACAGTAGGTTGTTGAAAAAATCCTGCCCCCAGCGGTGGCGGATGGCTATTTCCCGTCGCCGTTTGTCGGCTCCCATGTAATCAGTCCGGGCTCGAAGGATTCGACCAGTTCTTCATTCTTTGGCATAACTCTGATGGCAAATCCGCTTTTTCCGCTATGGGTGCATTTTACTGTCCCTTTGAACTGGTATGGGTTTTCCTTTTTGTCTTGTTCTGCGTTTTCCATATTTTTGACGCAGCCGTGGTTGATATTTCCCCATGAATCGACTGCTCCGTGGTATATTTGTACTGAAACATCTTGTGGGCTTAAGGCCCCCAATCGCACATTTGCGGTTATTTGCAGTTCGGAGCCGACCTCGAGGGAGGCTGTATTATCGCCGAGCGGCACAGCGGCTTTGCCGTTTCTCACTTGTACGTCGACATCTTCTATTTTTACGTTGTTCCATTCCTGTCTGAGTCTGTTTTTCCAGGCGGCGAGGTCTTTGGCCTTTTGCATTCCTGATTCCACGAATGTCAGCCACGCTTGTGCGGCGGGTTTGTAGAATCGGCTGGTGTATTCTGCCACCATTCTATGGGTATTGAAGCGTGGTGCTATCCACTTTATTGAATTTTTCATCCTGTGAATCCACGCTCTTGGCAGATTATCTGCCGAGCGGGTATAGAACAGGGGAACGATTTCATTTTCAAAAAGATTAAATATCGCTTCGGATTCCACCTTATCCTGGTAATCGTTATCGTCATATGTTTCCCCTGCGCCTATTACCCATCCGTTATTCAGGCTATACCCTTCGCACCACCAGCCGTCGAGGGTGCTGACGTTGAGGGCGCCGTTAATGGCGGCTTTCATGCCGCTGGTGCCGCTGGCCTCCATAGGCACACGCGGGTTATTGAGCCAGATATCGACGCCCTGCACGAGATACCTCGCGATGTCAATATTGTAATCCTCAAGAAAAACAAGCCTTCTCCTAACATCGTTTCTCGAGGCAAAATGTATAATTTGTCTGATAATCTCCTTGCCCTGCTCGTCATTCGGATGAGCCTTGCCAGCATAAATTATCTGTATAGGCTTCTCAGACCTGTTCAAAAGCTTAAGGAGCCTTTCAACGTCCTTGAGCAATAAATTGCCGCGTTTGTAAGTCGCAAACCGCCTGGCAAAACCGATGGTCAACGCCTCCGGGTCGAGCACCTCCTCGGCCCAGCCCATCTCGGTATGATACGTGCCCCTCCGCTGCATCTGACTTTTCAACTGCTTTCGCACAAAACCAATTAAATTTTCCTTACTCCTCTGATGTATCCGCCACAATTCCTCATCCGGTATCTGGTCAATATTCTTCCAAATAGCTTCGTCCGTGATTTCCTCGTTCCAGTTAAAGCCAAGATACCTTTCATAAAGCAAATTCAGCTCAGGCGAAATAAAGCTCTTTGCGTGTATGCCGTTTGTTATTGCCTCAATAGGCACTTCAGGGGCGGGCAGCTTCGGCCACAAATCGGCCCACATCGAGCGTGAGACCTTGCCGTGCAGTTTGCTTACGCCGTTGCGATAACCGCTTGTCCGCAGCGCAAGAACAGGCATCTTGAAAGTTTCGCTGTCCCTGTCCGGCTCAATTCTTCCCAGGGCAAGGAACCGATTTTTGTCAAGTCCCAGCTTGGTCAAATAGGCGCCGAAATATTTATTCATAAGTTCAGGACTGAATTCATCGTTGCCTGCCTTGACAGGCGTATGCACCGTAAAGATATTGCTTGCCCTTGTCGCTTCAAGCGCCTCATCAAAAGACAAGTTTTTCATAGTGCACAAATGTCTTATCCGCTCGAGGGCCATAAACGCAGCGTGTCCCTCGTTCATATGGCAGACGGCAGGCTCAAGACCCATCGCAAGAAGAGCCTTGAACCCGCCGATGCCGATGAGAATCTCCTGCTGTATTCTCATTTCAGAGTCTCCGGTATAGAGAGCGGAGGTAATTAATCTATCGCGCTGCGAATTAGCGCCGATATTGGTGTCCAGCAGAAAAAGCCTGACTCTTCCTATTGCAGCCTTCCAGACTTGCGCAACGACCTGACGCTGCGGAAATGCAAGTTTTATCATCAGCGGCTTTTCGCTTTTCTTTTTTATAAGCCCGACGGGCATATTGTAGAAGTCATTATCTTCGTATCGTTCCTGCTGCCAGCCGTCGGCGTTGAGATACTGCCTGAAGTAGCCCTTCTGATACATCAGCCCTATGCCGACAATCGGCACATTAAGGTCTGATGCGCTTTTGAGATGGTCTCCTGCGAGTATGCCCAGACCGCCTGCGTAAATCGGCAGCGATTCATGAACGCCGAACTCGAGACTGAAATACGCAATGACAGGCTTCGTAGTTCTGGTCCATACCTTGTCGAACCAGCCGGGCGAATCGAGATAGTGTTCGAGTTTTTCCTGGGCCTGCTTCAACTGATAGACGAAACCCTGCTTTGAAGCAAGGTCGTCAAGCCGGGTCTGATTGACTGAGCCTAAAAGTTTAACGGGGTTATGGCCGCATTGATTCCATTTTTCCGGGTCAATCTGCCGGAAGAGGTCGATAAATTCAGGGTTCCAGCACCAGAACATATTTTGTGCAATAGTCCTGAGTGCCTTGAGCGGCTCAGGCAGAGCAGGCAAAACGGTAAAGCTGCGTATCCTTTGCATATTTGTTCTCTATACCAAAAAGTCCATTTCGAGACACTTATTTAATCGTCATTTTTGGCAGTTTGCTTAATTTCACCTGGCAATAAACGGATTTGTTATCGGACGAAAATAATGACTATTTCAAATATTCGATAACTTATCGGACTTGAAGACATCGCAGTTTCGCAGGGCAAATTCGCCGTGATATTTGGTCGCAGCCTTATCATAAGCATCGGCAGCGGCTTTTTCAGTTTCAAACATTCCGAGATGAATTTTCTGGTTTTTATAATAAATAACCGCCCGCCATTTTTTCGCTTTTTTGTCGAAGGAGACGCCCCTGTATTTTGATGTGCCTTTGTTAAAACCTCTAAAACTGTTGTAATTATTCTGCGCGTGTGTAGCGAGCCTGAGATTGACTTTTCTGTTATCAAGGCCTTCGCGATTTTCATGGTCAACGAAACGGTCATCCGGCGCGTTTAAAATTTCCCTGTGCATAGGATGATGTTTCGCTTTGCCGTCTTTCTTTACAAGCCGGTTAGCATAATAAGTGTGTTTTCCTTTTATCGCATACCATTTATGTTCGTTCAACCGCTCGTAATCTTCGGGGGCAACAATTGCGTATTGGCCCTGCGTAAGCGGTATTAGTCTGAATGCATAGCCGTAGCGTTTTTTCCTGTGTCGCAGCAGGAGCCGGATGCGTAAGCATTCGATAAATGCAGGATACGAAATGGTAAAATGAAATTTGGCCATAGATAACACCGTATTTCGTTAATCGGTTGCCCCCGCTCTTGCTTTCGCAAGAAATCGCGGGGGTCACGGTTGCGTCAATCGTTCAACGTCCTAACGATAGACGAAACGAGTCCCGTTAGAAATCTTGGGTTCGTTAGAAAGCTTGATATTGTTACTATTTCTAACGGGACAAGCTGCGCAACCGCTCGACGCAACCTTTAGGACACATAAGTCCCTCCGTATTACCTGAAAAGTTGCGCGTTTTGACGAAAATCAGGCCAAAATTCCGGGAGTGAAATTCATAAACCCTTGTCAAATAAGGGCGAAATTTTTTTGGAATTTGCAAAACGCGCATGTTTTTTTATGCGCGAATTGCAAAAAACTTGCGCGTTTTTCGTTATGTTGACATAAAGGATTAAAATAGCCACTAAGGCATGAAATTTTTTAACCACTGATTAAATCAAATAAAAAAAGGTCTGTATAAGCAGACCTTTTTTAACTGCCGGTAACCTCCACATGTGCCGATGGCAGGCTATTTAAAGAACCCAGTATTTTAAAGTGGTAAGTCGGCTTCAAGCGTCCGAAAGTCCCCTCTAAGGGGGCATTTTCGAGCCGGCAGGTTCCGACTCCCTAAATATGGTTATCGGTTCTTCAAATATCCACCTTCCTGTCGAACACTGCAGGGGAAACCTGCTATTGTATTATATCGGAAAACGGTATTGGATTCAATGAAATTTTTTCGCTGAAGTTTGTCCCGATATATAAAAACCGTTTTTTCTGGACTTTTACAATTATTTATGATATATTAATATTTGTGTATATAAATAGCAGGAGTTCTTTCAAAATTAAAGATAGATGCAGAAATAAAATCCGAAATCCGAATGCTTGTCCCCGCGAAGGCGGGGATCGAAATTCTCCCTTGGGGACACCTTAGGTGGAAACAAATCCGAATTACCAAAATTTAAAAATGACCCAAACAAACCGTTTTGAACATTTGTATTTTGTATTTTGAATTTGCCTGCCCTGTGAGATTTACCCCGTTAGATGCGACTTTAATCTGCGAGAAACGATATTTTACCCTGTTTAGTGCGTTACTACTTTACCAGGGTTATTTTATCAGAAAGCTATCTAACTGGGGTGTTTTCCTATACGGCTATCTCATCGGGGTTTAGGATTTCGATATTCGAATTTCGGATTTTCTTTACTTCGGGGGCGAAAGGCTTCGACCGGACGGGTAGAGAAGCAAGCTGCATGTCCAGGATGTCGGTTGGCCTGGCTAATCATCCGGCAAAAATTTAATTGGCAACTACCAATTAAGTATGGCTGCTTAATTAAGCGGCTCGTCCTGCGGGATTGCTCCCGCCGATTTCGCAGGGCGCCAAATCGCGGGATAACTCTGTAAGGCCGTTCGTCTTCGCAGAGTGAAAAACTCACGAACTGGCTGAGCTGAAAGCCTGTTATCCGGCGTTCGGCAAGGCGAGATACAAAAGAATAACTAAACATGTAGAAGCCTGCTTTGAAACGTTTCGGGACGCGGGTTCGAATCCCGCCGCCTCCATTTTCCCGCTGAAAATGCGGGTATGCATTCTCTTTCTGAAAATGGGGTTTCCTTGCGGTTTAAAGCATTAAAACCGCTGTTTCGTAAAGTTCCAGCATTGCAAGAATTGTTAGGCTTTGTTAGGCTTTTTGAGCTTTGGTGGGCAGTTTTTGGGCAGTGATTTTTTGCCTGATTTTCTGCAATACAATTGTCGGTGCCGGTCATAATCGCCTTGTCCTGCTTAACAATAAAATCGGGCAGGCTTTCGATAGTTTCCCTCTGCTGTCCAGCATATAGGTGAGTATATTTGCTCAGGGTCAAATTTATGTCTGTATGCCTCATTAAGCTTTGTATCACCTTTGGGTTCGCCCCTGTTTGAATTAAAAGGCTTGCTGTGCTGTGTCTCAAAGAATGAAAATCGGCAAACTTGCCGTCAACTTTATAGGATATGCCTGCCGTTTCAAGGTCTGTCTTAATCATCAATGCGCCTTTTTTAAGCATAAAGGCTGTTGACTGCGGGGTTTTGTTTCGCAGAAATTGTTTAATCTTATCAGCGGTCGATTGACGCAGAAGCAAAACCGCTCCCCGCCGTGCCTTTTCGTTTAAGTCCCTGACTTCGACAGTTCCAGCCTTAAAATCAAAATCCGATACTTTCAAGGTTCTTATTTCGTTGAATCGCAGGCCGCTTTCGACAGCCAAGCGGTAAATCAAAGCCCGCTCCGCTCCAGATATATACCTGAACGGCCTGCCGTTTTCAGCGGCTCTTATAAGCCTTGCAACTTCATCAGCGTCTAAAGCCCGTCTGGCATGGACTTGGTCGCTCTGCAATACCTTTGGGGTCTTAATCAGTTTAAAATTGTTTTTCGGCAGCCTGCCTGTATCGTGCAGCCATTTAGCAAACTGTTTGAACACGGCTATATAGTGCCGCTTAGTCTTAACCGCCGCATTCAAGCCATTTATAAAGGCCGTAAAGCGGTTTGCGTCAAGGTCTGATATGACATTGAATTTACATTCCTGACAGATATGTTTAATCCTGTTTTCGACAAGGGACAAATGCCGTTCTGTGCCTTGCTTCACTTTTAAACTGCCTATAATACCAATTGTGATTATTTAATGCGCTGACCTGATAATAGCCGATAATATTTGCACCCTACGCCTTCGGGATTAAAAGGAAATGTATGTTACTCCATATATGTGGGGCGCAACCTTTCACCAACTTTCTTATAGTGCAACAGGGCGCTTTCGCGGTCGGGAAAGTCTTCCACAGTAAACCAAAGCATTGTAGTACCGATAGTAATAAAGTCACCATCGACAAGGCGTGTTTCATCTTTGATTTTGTTGCTGTTGATGTACACACCATGCTTGCTGCTCATATCGATTGCGTGATACTCATCTTTCTCTTTGTCGTAGGCAATCGTTACATGTTTTCGTGAGATCCGCTCATCGACTATCTGAATCATAAGGGACTCGCTTCGCCCAATCACGTTCGTTCGGTAACCAAGCGGATAATAGTTATCTTTCTGAGAGCCGCTTAACACAATTAACGAAGCCATTTTTCAACTCCTTGAATATTCAGTCCTTGATATTTGTGTAAACCGTTAAAGACAGCCACTCTCAAGCCAGTGCTCGGCCAGGATGTCGAGGTCTTTCAAATCAATATAGCCATCCGGTTCCAGGTCAGCCATTTCGCAGTAGGAGTAGTTGCTCGAATCGGCACATTTCATTCGCCAATACTGGGCCAGCCAGGCGAAGTCCGGCAGACTTACCGTGCCGCTTCCATTGAGGTCAGCCCCGCTACATTTTTCCTGTGGCCAAGCACCTGTCCAGACTATCGACAAGGGCATAGCCAGGTCATGGTTGGGGTCGTTGGCGTCCAAAATGCATACTGCCGAGACGTTGTTTACTCCTAAGGGCACCCATGCCAGGTAAGGGTCGTAGAAAGGCAAATCGCCTGCTTTAGGAGGATCTGGCACAGAATTAAAGTTGAAACCAGTCACCCAAAGCGAATGTGTGATTGGGTTTTCGGTGATACTCGTAACATGCTGCATTTTGGATACCATTAT
>Ga0315294_10006091_pt1 | contig 13246 bp, 17 predicted proteins | sample YL17G13_40_MG_FD_203626 | JGI IMG/M metagenome (GOLD analysis project Ga0315294, IMG submission 203626) | Sediment microbial communities from Yellowstone Lake, YNP, Wyoming, USA - YL17G13_40 | ecosystem: Environmental > Aquatic > Freshwater > Lake > Sediment | place: USA: Wyoming | collected... | reverse complement strand
CGGCTTCAACGATGGCAATCGCGGCTGTGCTAACCTCTATTCCAGCGGCGCGCCCGAGGTCGGTCTTCGACTTGACCGTCGCGTAGGCTATCTTCTTCTCTTCGCACAATGGCCCGAGGTGCATCACCACTTCCTTCGGCTGCACGTCTTCCGCCACGACGACGAGCTTGGCTATCCCGCGCTCGACTGCCTTTGTCGCCTCGTTTGTTCCTATTCGTATCTTGCCGGTGCTCTTCGCTGCCTCTACTGCCTGCAGCACCCTGCTTTCTTCCACCATTTCTCATCACCTCATGTCATCGGTTCATCTGTTTGATTACGAACCTAGACGAAAGTCCCCAGCAGACTATTTAAAGGCTAGCGATTTGGCGCCTTCACGCACACGAATACGGGGAATTCACTTTTCTTGGAATATTTCTTGCCCGAGGAGTCGCCGCTGTAGAGGTAGGTCCTGAAGCCGAGTTTGGAAAGGATTTTCCTTATCTTGGCCAGCTCGAAAAGCCCCATGCTTTCTCTGTCCAACAGAACGTAAGGGTCCTTGCCCCTTTTCTCTATAAGGAAAACCATCACAGTTTCAAAGACCGTGTCCTTCGGGTTCTTGTCATAATCTATTTGGAAATACGTCAGGTGGGTGTCACCTCTGAGGAACTGGTGCCCTTCCGGGTCGGATACCACCCTATATGGCCTGAAGTTCTCTTTCAGTCTGTCCAGATGGAAGATGAGCACCCCGCCTTTGACAAGGTGCTTGGCAAGGTTCTTTATGGTCCTTTCAAGGTCGTCGTAGTTCAGGTTGTGCATCATCGCATCCAAGGAAAGGACGACATCGAACTTCGTCTTGAGGTCGAACTTCCTCATGTCACCCTGTACGTAGCGGATTTCTGGGTTCCTCTTCTTTGCGTACCTGAGTATCCCTTTGTTCAGGTCGACCCCGGTCACTTTGAAGTGTCTTTTAAGGAACTTGTCATGCCAGCCGTGTCCGCAGCCTACATCGAGCAGTTCGTTCCCTTTCGATTTCTTGTATTTCTTGACCGTTTTCCTGACAAAATCGGCCTCTATCTTGTGGCCCTTTCCAGTGGTCATGAACTCGTAGCACCATGCCAGTTTTCCGTAAAACTCCCCTTTGGCCATATCCTCACCTGTGCGCGAGATAGAAGACCAGCGGCTTGGTCGAATCACATCGGGCGAACGAAATGCGCTCGAACTGCACCATCTGGTCGACCTTGACTTTCTTCAGTTCGGGCTCGCCTATTCCTTCAATAATCTTGCCGTCCTGCCGCACGACCTTGACAGGGATGTGCTTCTGTCCCACCCAGTGCATCTTTGGTGTCTCCTTGACCGGAAGGCCCGTATACACGGCCTTCTTGTCCAGTACGAAGTTGGCCATGTGCATCAGCCTGACCTCCTTGCCCTTGTTTGCAACGAAGTCTATCTTGTCCACGAACACTTTCTTGGAAACCGGTATGCTGCGGTAGGTCCTTTTGCCCGGATAGATTGGGGCCTTCGCCACCTTGATCGGTATCTTGTCAAGTGTTATCTCGATAGGCTCGGCTACGAAGAAGTACCTGTTGGAAATCTTGTCGATGACCTTGCGGTTGTGCGCCTCGAGGTTTGCCATGTCTATGACTATGTTGCTCGGGTTCGGCCCTATTTCGACGATGAACGCCCTGATAGCTTCAGGTTGGAAGCCGCGCCTTCGCAGCGCGCTTATGGTCGCTAATCTCGGGTCGTCCCATCCGGTGAACTCCCCGCTCTTGATGCCGGCAAATATCTTGCTCTTGCTGACTATTCCGCCCTCGATGAACAGCTTGCCTGTTGTCAGCGTGGCCGGATATGTCCAGCCCATGTAATCGTACAGGAACCTTTGCCTTACTTCGCTTATCTGCAGATCGACTCCTCGGATGATGTGCGTGGTCCCAAGCTCGTGGTCGTCTATGGCACTTGCAAAGTCCAGCATCGGCCAGACCTTCCATTTGTTTCCTACAATCGGGTGCTCGGGCCTGCCGATTATCCTGAACGCCGCCCAGTCGCGCGCCGCCGGGTCGGGATGGCTCAGGTCGGTCTTTACCCTTGCTACGGCGTCACCTTCCTGGTACTCGCCGGAAAGCATCTTCCTCCACTCCTCAAGCTGAACTTCTGGCGGCAGCTCCCGATGCCGGCAGGCCTCACCCATTCGTTTCTTCTCGCGCCAGTCCAGCACGTTGTCCGTACAGATGTACGCCTTGCCCATCCGCAGCAGTTCTTCGAAGTGTTCATAGTAAATCTTGAGTCTTTGGCTCGCAATGGCCTCCTTGGCTACCTTGACGCCCAGCCACTTGAGGTCCCGTCGTATCCAATCATAAGCTTCTTTCATCGGCCTTTTGGCCTCTGTCTTTGGATCGGTATTATCGAAGCGTAGCACGAACTTGCCCTTGTACCGTTTGGTATACTCGTCGTTCAGCAATGCCTGCCTGGTGTGCCCTATGTGGATCGGCCCGTTGGGATTCGGTGCGAATCGCATGACTACCTTGCCCTTCACTGCGCCGGGCAGTTCTGGCAATCCGACCCTTTCCTCCTTCTCGGGTTTCTTTACCCCGCCCATCTTCTCCAGTTCCTTCTTCTGTTCATCGGGAGAAAGCTTGTTGACCTTCGCAACCGCAGCAGCAGCCGCCTTGCCCACCGCTGCCATGTCCTTCTTCAGCTCGGGAGCCTCGGCTACAACTCTTCCGACTACCGATCCCGCGTTCGCTTTGCCGCCGTGTTCTGTCGCGTTGGCCAGCGCGTGCTTGAACGCCAACTCCTCTAAGGATGGCATGCACAGAATATCGCGCGGCGGCCTTTTAACCTTGGTGCGGTACCAGCTTGCTCAGCACGCTCGCAGCGAGCGGTATTGCCATGTGCGACCCGCCGCGTTCTTCCATCTCCGTATCAAGCGCGCGGAAGAACTTCTCATGGTACCAGTAATTCGTGTCGAATACTATCAGCATCGTGTCATCGAGCTGGGATTCATAGACGATGTGCCCGCTGGAAAGCCTTTTCGCCGTGTACTGGAGCTTTGACAGGCGGCTGCCCGAGACGTCCTGTTCGATGGTGCCTTCTGCATGGTAACCCAGCTGCTTTAGTTCCACTTCCAGCTCCGTGGAGCGCATGGGAGGTTTCAGTTAGGAACGGTTCTTTAAGACGATGCAAGCAGAGTCCGACAATTGCTTAACGCCCGCGCGGCCCGCCACGGCCCTGGAAACGCCCGCCCGGTCCGCCACGTCCACCGCGCCCGCCGAACCTGCCGCCGCGTTCCTCGCGGGGCCTGCGCTCCCTCGTATCCTCTGCCGATTCGAAATCTTCTGGCTTGAGAGCGAACTCCTCGTCCTTGCTTATCGTTCCGCGGAGCTTGAGCAGCTCGCGGGAAAGCGCCCAGAAAACCATCGCCAGTGCCTTCCTTCCCTTGTTGTTGCACGGTATGACAAAGTCGACAGATGAGGTCTCGTTGAAGCTGTCGCACAGCGCGATTATTGGAACCCTCTGCTTCATCGCTTCGACTATCGCCTGCTTGTCAATGAGCGGGTCGGTTACGATGATCACCTGCGGCTCGAAATAGCCCTCAAAGGCCGGGTTGGTTATTGTGCCTGGCAGGAACCTGCCCGTCACAGACTTGGATCCGGTTGCCTGGGCGAACGTCGTTGCCGGCTTCTGCCCGGCCGGCTTCCTGCTTGCGACCATTATGCGCTGGTAGTTGTTCAGGAACTTGGCTGCGATCTTTATCCTTTCCTCTATCATCGCGACGTTTAGAACCGCCAGGCCGTCGTCGCGCACCTTGTAGATGAACTTGCGCATGTCCTTGGTCTGCTGCCTCATGCCGATGTGCACTCCAGCCTGCAGATATTGCTCGTTAGCCATTGTGCCCGAATGGGCCGGCAGAACTATTTAAAGCTTAAATGCCGGCGCGGTGCATTTTGCCCATGCCTGAGATTGAAAAAAGCAAGGTGCCCGCCCGCGTAGAGCGCTGGAAGTCCAAGGAAAAACCCACTGTTGAGGCAATAGAACAGATGTTGGCCGCCGAGGACCTGACTATCTATGATACCTTCGAGCTGACAAAGGGCTGGTCAGTCAAGGGAGAATCCTTCGATCGATTGGAGGTCCGTGCTGTTATCAGTGGAAAGTTCGAGTACACCTTCGGCGCAAAGAAGATCGTGCTCAATCCCGGCGACGTGCTGTTCATCCCCTCCCACACAGACCATTCCGCAAAAGCGCTGGCTGGCGGCAAGCTTGTCGCCGCCTTCAAGGAAGAGTTCGTCAGCGAGCGCGGCGCCTCGGGATATTAGACCCAACCGCGCAGCCTGACGGCATCCGCCACGCGCTTGACCGCAACGAGATAGGCCGCGACGCGCATGTTGACTTTCTTGTCGAGGCTCATCTTCAGCACCTCTTTGAAGGCGCTGGTCATTATCTTGTCCAGCTTTGCGTAGACCTCATCGGCCGGCCAGTAGTAGCCGTGGAGGTTCTGCACCCACTCGAAATAGCTCACCGTGACGCCGCCGGCGTTGCACAGGAAGTCCGGTATCAGGAAGATTTTCTTCTTGTAAAGGACATCATCTGCATCAGGCGTTGTCGGGCCGTTCGCAGCTTCTGCAACCAGCTTGGCCTTGATGTTGTTCGCATTCGCTCCAGTGATCTGGTTCTCCAGCGCCGCCGGTATCAGTATGTCAACTTGCAGCTCGAGCAGCTGCGCATTGGTTATGTTCTGCGCGCCGGGGAAGTTCTGCACGCTGCCGGTCTTCTCCTTGTAAGCAAGAACGGAGTTGGGGTCCAGCCCAGCCGCATTGTAAATGCCACCGCTGCTGTCACTCACAGCTACAATCTTGGCTCCCATTTCCTTCATCAGGATGGCTGAAAACGAGCCAGCGTTGCCGTAGCCTTGTACTGCCACCGTTACCTTTGTCAGGTCCATCTTCAGGTAGCGTGCCGCCTCGCGGATGCAATATATGACCCCTTTGGCAGTGGCATCGTTCCTTCCTTCACTTCCGCCAAGCTCGAGCGGCTTGCCGGTTATCATGGCCGGCTCGTGCACCTGGAACATCTTCTCGTACTCGTCCAGCATCCATGCCATTATCTGCGCGTTCGTGTAAACGTCAGGAGCGGGTACGTCCTTCCACGCGCCGAGCTGTGGGCCGACCGCCCTGATGTATCCCCTGCTCAGCCTCTCAAGCTCTCCGGCGCTCATGTTCTTCGGGTCGCAGATGATGCCGCCCTTCCCGCCGCCCAACGGCAATCCAACAACGGCTGTCTTCCACGTCATCCAAGCCGACAGCGCCTTGACCGTGTCGAGCGTCTCCTGTGGATGATAACGGATACCCCCCTTGCATGGCCCGCGTGCATCGTTGTACTGCACTCTGAAGCCATGGAACGTCTTGACGTTGCCGTCGTCCATCTTCACAGGGATGTCGAACTCGTACACCCTCATGGGCTCGCGCAGGAATGCGTGCATCTTTGCATCAAGCCCGAGCAGCTTGGCAGCTGTATCCAGTTGCTGTTGTGCCATCTTGAACGGGTTCATCTCATTTGCCATTGCTATACTTCCTTGATGTCGCACAGATGTCGATGCTAGTTTATATCACTTCGCTTTACGCCGCTAACTAAACTTGATCCTCGTAACCTCTGGCTTGGCCCTTTCGGAAACCGCGGCCCATATTTCCATCAGCCGGTTGAGCTTTGCGACGCGTTCGCCGCCGGCAATTCCACATTTGATGAGCGGCGCGCCGGTGCCCACCGCCATGTCTGCTATGAAGGTGTCGTTGGTCTCCTCTGCCCTGTGGCTGACTATGTGCGCCATCTTGCCGTTCTTCGCCTGGTCTATCGCCCTCAGTGCTTTTGAAACCGTGCCGGCCTGGTCCGGTTTGATTATCACGCCGCCGGCAGAACCCTGCTGCGCCGCCTGTGCCACTCTTGTCGGTTGCGTTCCAGTCAGGTCATCAACGATTATCATTGCCTTCGTCTTCTTGCGCAGCGCGGCAAAGCTTTGGAGGTCATCGTCCCTGAACGGGTCCTCTATGTAAACTAATTTGTACTTCTCTGCCATCATCTTTACAAATTCCAGCTGCTCGCCGGAATCGAACTTCTGCCCGAGCGCCTCCCAGACGTACTTGCCCTTCTGCCACAGGCTGTTTGCCGCTATGTCAACTCCTAGCGCGCAGCCCCTGCTTTCGGCAACGCTGCTTACAACGTCCAGCGTCTTGACGTCGTCCCATCCGCTTATCCATGCGCCCTCGTCGTCTTTTCCGTGCCCGGCAAGTTTGCGCCCGACCTCGCCCCACACGTCGAAGTTGGTCTGTATCGCTTCCTCCATGCTCTTGGCCCTGGCCGGTATAATCAGTATCTCCTGTATGCTCATGCTCCTGCCGCCGTGCACGCCGCCGCCAGCTACGTTGCCGACGGGAAGCGGGAAGCGGGTAGCCTGCGAATCGAGCAGCTGCCAGACCTGGCCCAGTGCCGCTGCCCTTACGACCGCCATGCTCGTCGCTATGGAAAGCTGAGCCCCTGTCTTCTCGAAGTTCCGTCCGGCCGCGCGTTCTATCAGGTTGTCTGCTCTGTCCCATTCGCTCTCCTGCATGCCCATCAATGCCTGTTTCAGTTCCGGGAATGCGGCCGCCGCCCGCCCGTAATCGACGTAAGCGGCCTCCCATCTGCCCCTGGATTCGCCGGCGGGTGCGCTGGCGGAGAAGTTGCCCTGGTCGGTCTTTACTACGACCTTGAATGTCCTTCCACCGAGGTTGTTCCATATCGGAATGGCAAAGATGTCCTTTATCATCGGCAGAACTTGTCAGAGCTGAAATAAAAGCTACGCGGACTCAAGGCGCGGCGGCATCTTCCTTCGTACATCGAGCGGAATGACGCCTGCTTCGAACTCCGCCTCGGCTATCTTGACCGGATCCTTGTCCTTTATGTCCACCAGCGTAGGCGCACCCCTGCTTATCTGCAATGCTCTTGCCCCTATGATGCGCGCACGCTCGAAACGAGTATATTCCTTTGCCTCTGCCATCAGAATCATTCCCTACTCCGTGCGCGCCCTATTTAAAACTTCGTCAGTGTCCGAGAAACGGCCTTAGTACGCTCACGTGCCTTCTGCGTAAGCGGTCTTGTACTTTTCCTGCTCGGGTGACAGCCTGTCCATTTCTATGCCCATCATCCTGAGCTTTATCTTGGCCACCTGCTCGTCCTGCTCCTTTGAGATGTCATAGACCTGCGGCTGGAGTTCGCGCCCTTTCTGCGCCAGGTGTATAAGGCTAAGGAACTGGTTCGCGAAGCTCATGTCCATGACCTCGGAGGGATGCCCCTCGGCGGCGGCCAGGTTTACGAGCCTGCCCTGCGCGAGCAGGTAGATGCGCCTGCCGTTCGCCAGCTTGTACTCCTCGTTGTTCGGCCGTATGACCCTCTTGCCGATAGAAACCAGCTCAAGGTCGCCGATGTTTATCTCGCAGTTGTAGTGGCCGGTGTTGCACATTATCGCGCCATCCTTCATCTTCAGGAAATGTTCCTTGGTAAGAATATCCTTCATGCCTGTGGCCGTGATGAATATGTCGCCAAGTTCCGCTGCCTTTTCCATCGGCATCACGGTGAAACCGTCCATCCTTGCCTTCAGGGCGTTTATCGGATGAACCTCGGTGACTATGACATTGGACCCCATCCCGCGCGCACGTGTTGCCACGCCCTTCCCGCAGTGCCCGTATCCGGAAACCACGAAGTTCTTGCCCGCCAGCAGGACGGATGTGGCCCTCAGTATGCCATCGAGGCTCGATTGTCCGGTCCCGTAGATGTTGTCGAAGTCCCACTTGGTCTCTGCATCGTTTACAGCTATTACAGGATAGAGCATCTTGCCGTCCTTGGCCATTGCGCGCAGCCTGTGCACGCCGGTGGTAGTCTCCTCGGTACCGCCGATGATGCCCTTGGCCAGCTCAGGGTGCTTGTTGTGGACAGTGAATATGAGATCTGCGCCGTCATCGAGCGTCAGCGTCGGCTTCATTTTTAGAGTCTCCTCGATGGCCCAGTAGAACTCGTCCCTGTTCATGCCGTGCCACGCGAATATCGGTATGCCTTCTGCGGCAAGCGCAGCAGCCACGTCGTCCTGCGTGCTGAGCGGGTTGCATCCCGACCACGCAACTTCGGCCCCGGCGGCCACAAGGGTCCTCAAAAGGACCGCGGTCTCCTTCGTGACGTGCAGGCAGCCGGCTATCCTCATGCCGGTGAGCGGCTTTGTCTGTGAGTATATGCACCGCAGCTCCATCATCACGGGCATCCTGCTCTCCGCCCATTCTATCTTCAGTCTGCCCTGTTCGGCGAGAGAGGGGTCCCTTATCTTGAACACGAACTTCGGATGCATCTTAAGGTTTAAATAAGCGATTCAGCCGATGTACTTCAGCTCTTCGGGCTTCTTCGGCTTCTGCATCTGCTCCATGGCCTGGTTCTGAAGCTCGCTGACCTTCTTGATGAACTCGTGCATCTGGTCGACCTTTTCCTTGAGCTTGCTGAGGTCTATCTTGACATCAAGGACCTTTTGCATCACGTTCAGTACCGCTTCTGCCGCGTTGGGGTCTGTCACTATCGGGAAGCCCGATGTCTCGCCAAGCAGCGTGTAAGCCTTCAGCCCGCGCAGTTGGCCTAGTCCGACCAGCAGGCCCGCCGCTCCCACTATTGTGCCAATCTGTCCGCTTACCTTCAGCTCTACTCCCAGCTTGCCCAGCATCTTGCTCTGTTCGTCATCCGTCACTACGCCGAACACCTTCGGTTTTTCTGTTACCCTCCCAGTGCTGAAGCCGCCGATGGTTATGACTTCCTTGGCCCCGAAACTCTTGGCGAAGTCAATTATCTTGCCTGCTATCTCGTAGTGCCCTTTGGGGTCGTACGTCTGGCTGTCGCCTATCAGCAGGATGAGGTCGTTGCCCTTGGGGTTCTTCCAGTAGAAGAACTCGTTGCGCAGCGTGTGAATCCTGTCCTCGTGCACTATGACGAACGGGAAGAAGAACGGCGAATACAGCTCTGCGAACTTCTTTGCCTTCAGCTGGTGGACCATGTAGTCCACCGCTATCCTTCCTATGTGCCCGATGCCCGGCAGCCCGACTATCAGCGTCGGATTCTTGAGCTTCGGTTTCTCGCTGACGATTATCTCGGTCTCTTTCATGGCACCACATGCCCTAGCTTTGTTATAAACCCTACTGTTGCACCATGCGCCTGTATTTGCCGGTCCTCTGCTCAAGCTCGGGAGACCACTTCGGGGGGTGTACCTCGAAGGTCGGCTTACCATCTTGGCATTTCTCTTCGAGCGTGTAGTGTCCGTCTTCGCACTTGCGCATCTTCATTTGAACACCTTTCCGTGCTCATTCCATATGAACGCTGCCGCGCCGAGCAGCGCTAGCGCGTCCCAGATGATGCCTGCGCCGAGGAAGTTGAACTCAAACGTCTGTGCCGCAGGCCACAGCAGGTGCAGCGCATCTGCCCCGCCATGTATAGTAAGGTCCGGTATGAGGTGCAGCAGACCGCCGAGCAACGCCGACGCATAGAGCATTGGCAGGCCGCTGCGCCAGCGATTGAAATTTTTGTCCCGCAGCCAGAGCGCTGCTATGGTTGCGAGCGGCGCGACAATGAGGAACAGCCCAAGGAACGAGTGCAGGATGAAGTGCGAAGGCCACTCCGCCACGCACTGCACCGTAGCGCATGAGCCGAGCGCTTGCACGGCGTAAAAGAGCGATTCTGCATCGGGCAGCGTGGCCCCGATGAGAAGTGCGGCCACGCTCAGCTTGCGCCGCAGCGGCAATGCAAACAAGTATGCTATGAAGACGTGGGTTACGGTGTTCGGCAAGCGCTCACTCTTTCGCCCAGCTGCCTTCCCCGCCGGCGGCCTTCACCTTTGCTATTGCAGTCTCGGCGGCCTCCTGCAGCTGTCGTTCCCCTTTCTTTGCGTCCTTGACCGTCAAGCTGAGCTGGTACTTTGGAGCGGAGATGTAACGGGCCTTGATGCCTTTCTTTGAGGCATCGAGGATTGCCTGCCTGATTATCTCGACCCCGTTGGGTACCGGAGTGGTCACGGTGAGCCAGCCCTTCAGTTCTATCTCCTTGATCTCGATGCACTGTTCCGCGACCTTCGCCAGTATGTCCAGCCACTTCTTGGTGATGCCCTTCTTTTCAAGGAGTTCCTTTCCGCTAGGGGTTAGAGCGGACTCGAAGCCCTTCCACATCTCGCCGAAGCCCTGCTGCAGCTTGAACCCGACCTCCGCATATGCCTTGTCCAGGCTCATGCCAGCCTCCTTGGCCACAAGCTCGAGCATCCTTTCGGCCTTCTGCTCGCGCTTTACCTCCTTCAGCTTGGCATCGGCCTCGTTCTTGCTGACCTTCTTCAGGCTGAGTGCAACGTGTCCCTTGTCGGCCTCTACTCGTACGACCCTTGCAACTACGTTCTGCCCTTCCTTCACGAAATCGCGGATGTCCTTTATCCACTTCCTCGCAACTTCCGAGATGTGGACCATGCCCTCGACGCCCGGGTATTCCTCAAGTGCTACAAAAGCTGAATACGGATTGACGCGCGTTACTTTTCCAAGAACCAGTTCCCCGCTCTCCGGGAACTTCGTGGCGTGCTTGACCATTTGCACGCCTCCTAATCCATAACGTTGAGCACTTTGCTCATGACGCGGCCCTTGCCGCCCGTTGCTTCAGCCAGCTTGCTGTTGCACACCAGGCAGTGCACGTCGCGTCCGGGCTTGTTGAAAATGATCTGCTCGTTCTTGCATTTGCCACAGGCGACCTTCAGGAACTTGCTCTCCGGACGTCCTATGTGCCTCATTAGACCTTCACCAGTTCGAACTTCGTCACCCTGTACCCTCTGCCAATGACGTTCTCGTTCTTGCACTTCTTGCACACATACCGCAGGTCGAGCTTCTTGCAGGGCTTCGCCCTGTCGTGGGGGTTGCTCTTGGGGAATGAACCGAAACCGGCCATCTTCCGGTTGAAACGCCTCTGCCCGGCCGACATTTCGCGCCTCTTCTTGCCACTGCTGATCCTGTGCACTTCCTGCTCGGTGTGCGTCTTGCACTTGGGGCAGAACCGTCGCTGCATCTTTGGTGCCTTCATGTTACCATCTCGATTGCGCTGCGCGCCGCCAGCACCCGGACGATGTCCTGGGGCAGTTCGGCCACCTGGCCGGCCTGGAAGGGACCGTATGTCCTGCGGTCCTCCATGCTCACCACCTGTGGTAGCGCGGTCAGCACTCTCACCCTTCTGGTTGACGGCAGGGTTTTTAAAGTAGCATCAGCGGGCTGCTGTTCCGGGATATGGACGTCCTCGTGCTCCTCAATAGCTAGCTTGTTATCGGTTTTCATCTGCGCCTTGGCATCTTCAATGCTTGCCTTGAGTTCTGCCAGCTTTTGCTCTGCTATAGAGTCAGCGCCGAGCGCGGTCTCCAGGGCGTTCTGCGCGGCCGCCTTCAGGGTTGCAACGAGCTGGTCGAACAGTTTTGCTTCCTCGCTTGTCATGCCCTGCGGTGGTGCCGCGCCGCGCACGGTAGCCAGCGCGGCCGTTACTGTCTTCCTCTGCCTGCGGTTGACTATGTCCTCGAGCAGCTTCTTCGCGCTGTCGGCCTCCAGCATGCTTGCGCTGTCCCGGCTGTTGAGCTTGCCTGCGAGCCATGCGCGTGCGGCCGGCCAGAAGCCGTCCGGGAGCTTTGCCATCTGTTCGCTCTTCTCGTTCCTGTGGGCGTTGCGTATTGTCTCGTAGGTTATCAGGTCGGCCATTGTATCACTTGCCGTGCGCAGCACGGCTGCGCTTTATTGTGCGCTTGTCGGATTTATCGCTTTGTTTCATGGTTCTTGCCTGCCTCGCGGTGCGCATGTAGCTCTTGACCGCGTAGTTGACCGGGTTCTTTATAGCCTTGTTGGCGCACAGCGCGTCCGGCTTGCATATGCTTATCGCATCATAATAGTCGGTGTTGGAGCAGTTGGCAGGCGGCACCTTGCTGACCTTTCTGCCATGGTACCTTAGGTGGGTGCTCAGCATACGTGTAGGTAAAGGTTGTGCATGCCTCATGTTCACTTCGTTCACCTTCTGCTCTATCTCCTCGTCGTTCCAACCGGCGGCCCGGAGGAAGTTCACCAGCGTGAACAGGCTCCTCTTCTTTCCGTCCTGAAGACCGCCCATTATCAGCCTGACGCACGGCGGGAAGTTCTCCTCAGGTATCCTCACCTTGCGGCCGCTGCCGCGCCTCTGCACTTTCGGCTTCTCTTCCTGCCTGTGCTTGGCCCACCAGTCCATAGCGCTGACAAAGAAGTTTGAAGCCTCTTCAGGTTTGTTCTCAAGGAACGGCAGCGCCGCCTGCACGTTCTCCGGTCTCGCCGATTCTGTAGAGAACGCCTTCAGCTTGAACAACTTGATGGGAGTTGAAACCAGCCACGTTCCGCTGTGCAAGCTATAGGGCGCACGGAAAAGGTGGCGCGCCCCCCAGTTCTGTTCGAGTTCCACGAATTGCCACGGGCTCAGGTCCTTTGCTCCTATGATCGTTCCCATCAGTGCCGAGACGCCGCCTTCCTCCGCGACTAGCGCTTCGAGTATCTTCTCCTTCACGTTCTCGCGGATGTAGCCGACCAGGGCCTGCGGTGCTTCAGGGTAGCGTTGCGCGGTCGGCAGGAAGTCCGCCGTTTCGGGGAACGCTTCCCAAGCTACCCCTATGTGGAAGCCCCGCCGGCCGGAGAACTTGACAGTAGGGGTCACGCCGTGGTCCATCAGGAAGTCCGCCACGACTGCGGCCGCGGTGCGAGCGTGCTCCAGCTTTGACTTTGAATCTATGTCGATGAGAAGGTCCCAGCCCCGCCGCAGTTCCTGCAGGTTGGCACCTGTAGTAATTGCCAATGGATTGCTCCATCGCTCCACGCTGAGGTGGAATGCGACCGCCCCTCTCTTTACCTTCTCCAGAACGTCCCTAGGGTACTGGATGATGTCCGGCCGCTTCAGGTAGTTGCCCTCGCGCGTGGAGCCCGCTACTTCCCTTCCGCGCGCAGCTGCTGCTATTGCCTGCTGCACGTCGTTCCTTGAGTAGTAGTCAAAGATGTCGAGCTGGTGCACAACACAAGCTGTCTGATAAACGATTTAAACAGTTCCGGCACCGTGCGAGCATAGCCTTAAGAGGCTTGCCCCGAAAGCCCTCGCATGGAACGCAACGAACTGCTGAAAAAGGTCGTCAGCGACATGCATCTCGCTGACCTCCCCGCGAGCAAACTGGTTGAGCAGATGGGCGCGGCCG
>Ga0315294_10006090_pt1 | contig 13247 bp, 19 predicted proteins | sample YL17G13_40_MG_FD_203626 | JGI IMG/M metagenome (GOLD analysis project Ga0315294, IMG submission 203626) | Sediment microbial communities from Yellowstone Lake, YNP, Wyoming, USA - YL17G13_40 | ecosystem: Environmental > Aquatic > Freshwater > Lake > Sediment | place: USA: Wyoming | collected... | reverse complement strand
CTATGACCGGCGGATTAGAAAGTTTGTCCCCTATTATGAGGAGATGATGAAATCCTTGCTGGATTGCCTGCCCGAGCTGGAACATCATCCGGCGGTTCTTGAATTGGGGTGCGGAACGGGCAATCTCTCTCTGAAATTGCTGGATAAAAACCTCTCCTGCGAACTGACGGCCATTGACCTGGTCCAGGAAATGGTCCGGACATGCAGGGCGAGGTTGGATCCGTATTCCCATCGAGCCGAGATATTTTGCGCAAACATGATTAGGTATAGAAAAGACAACTCTTTTGACTATGTCTTTTCAAACCTGGCTCTCCATTATCCAGAAACAAACAAGAAGAAACTGGCGGTCTGCCGAAATGTCTATCAATCGTTGAGGCCGGGGGGAGTATTTGCCTTCTCAGCCATGTTGGCCGGCGACTCAGCAACGGCTGCGGAAGAAATCTGGAAACACTGGGAGCGGGATGTGATTCAAAACGGAGTATCCAGGAAAGAGCTTGACGAATGGTACAGGACTCATCATCGGAGTGATCATCCTGTGTCCTATGCCTCATGGCTTAAATGGCTGCATGAATCGGGCTTCAAGCATTGTGATCTTGCATGGAGTAGAACCATCTTCGGCACCATATGGGCCATAAAGCCGTAGGCGAAGGATATGATCTTCAAGAACCCCAGGTTTTTAGCAGCTTGGGCGTTTATTTTGTTCTTTGGATTTTTGGTTTTCCAATTTTTACATGAATGTGGACACGGGTTTGGGTCTAAGATTCAAGGTTATCATATCAGCACAGGATTTGATAAAGTTGGCGATGTTGGAAAGTGGCCGAGTGATCCTGATTTTCGGATAAAAAAAACGATCCAAGGAAGATGGAATCTGAGCGATTTTCTTGGTCCCTTGGTCAACTGGATATTTGCCCTCGTTTTCACCGCAATTTACCTTAAGCAAAGAAGTTTTAACAGCGTAACGTTGCTCTTGGGGGCTGGAGCAACCATAAATGCGTTAATGAGGCTCTTTCCTATGCTCATGTTTTTTGTCGCTGCCCTCCAAGGGCGGTTTGTCCTTGAAGATGAGACAGCCTTGGGGTTGTCGGCAATTGAGGGCACGAAATTTCCAATGCCATATCTGGATTTTAAGAGTCTTGGTTCAGCGCAGTCCGAGTTATTCCTTTCTGAACCAAGAATTTATTTCTGGCCGATTGTATCTATAGTGATTTCACTCGCTTGTTTCCTTCTCATCTATCGCCGGCTTAAGCAACTAAGTGGGCAGATAATGGGCTCGCGGTTTGCTCAAGCGATGTTTATTCTGATGCCACTTCTGATATGGCTGCCTGCGTTTGTTGTTGTCAATAAACTGGACAACTTGATACGCCTTAATTGGCAATATTCGCGAAATAGATTGGTTAGAAGCAGATATAATTCAAAAGGATGCCTTCTCATTTGAAGCTAATTCGACGGCCAAACAAATTTTCAAGGAGCGACATTCAAAAAGCTTATCCAAGAAAAGATGATAATAGTATGGTCAACAGAAAAACCGTCCATGTCATTCCTCAAGCTAGGAGAAAGATGAAGGAAAAGTAGCAAAGAATTGCGTCAGATTTAGAAGGAGGTTTTTTGAGAGCTTATGCTCTCCTATCTCCCACCCGGCTAGCGTCGTCTGATCGACACCAAGCTGTTCGGCAAGCTCCTTCTCGGTAAGCCCGTGAATCCGCCGGTATTCTCGAATCTTTTCTACCAGGTTCTCTGTTTCTTTTACGAACGGATCGGGGCCTATGAACTCGATTAATTCCGGAATTGGAGTCAAAGAGGGCTTGAATATATTACATGGTCCGATGCGAATTGGGCGCGCATAAGGGACACAGTAGATATGCCGGCTGTTCGCGAGAGGCGGTTGAAAGGGAACTAAAAATGTGGTGGCTTTCCCCAGCCGGCGCAAGAAAGCCGCCAATTTACAATCTTTTTTAATTTCCGAACAGCATGTAAATATTTTTAAAGCCTCTATGCATATGCTTAAATGCCTCAAGAAGGTTCTTTAACATGCGACCAAGATGCTTTATCTCACGCCTCGGCAATAAATCTCTTATAGAATAGATGCCCAGATTTAAAAATAAGTTTCATGTTCTTTTGCGAGATTCCCTTCCAAGATCAGCGAGCCCCTTCTCGATCAAGGCAAGGAACTATTACTGGAAGGCCTGGAATGTGAAGTTAGACTAAACGCCTTGGATGCGCTATAGGAACTATTGGCACAGCACATTTTGCTTAAATGAATAAGGAGAATATTCAGAGATACATAGAGAAATATGTTAAGTATTTTATTGTCAATAATCAACAATAAATTGTGCCTTTATTAATATTTTACGCGTTTGGAACTCGATTAGTCCCGTTATTTGAGCCAAAGATGGCTTGAATTGTTTATATGGTTCAAAGCAAATTGGGAGCATATAAATGACATTGTGGGAGGGAGTCTAGAATGGCCGATGAAACGAAAGAGAATGTTATCAAGCGACAGGAACTTTATGAGCAAGTTATGGAATGTCGATGTAGGACTGGCAAAAATATGCAAAAAATTTAAAATCCCTAGACCACCGCACGGTTATTGGGCTAAGTTGAAATATGGAAAGAAGGTCAAACCCGCGGCCCTGCCGGCGTTGAATCCTGGGGAGCCGGATGAGCACATTCTATTTCTATGGGACAGACCAGTTAGGTCCGCAATCGTCGATCCGGAAATTAAGCAAAGAATTTCAACTGACCCGCCCCCACTCATTGTACCACCTGTGAAGTGAAAATCCGAGGCTGATCTCTAAGCCCTTGTCATACCGGTCCAGGGCCCTCTGCCGGCCGGGGATATGCCCAGGCTGTGTCACCCAGGCCCAATCCTGCCGGCAGTGATTGAATTCGTGATCAGCGATAATCATTATTCCCGGCCGCGTTGACTCATTGATTTTGTTACTGAGATGATGTCGTTGCCTCAACAAAATGTTACCGAAAAAGGAGGGCAACGATGGTCAACCGGATCAGCAAGCACGCTCGGGAGGAGCTCATCGGAGCTCTAAGAGAGCGTTATCGAGATTCGTCGAGGATTCAAAGGACCAAGATACTGGATGAGTTCAGCGAGTTGACGGGATTCCACCGAAAGCACGCGATTCGTTTGCTCAGGAGGCAAGCAGGTTGCAGCAGGCCCAGGCGAGGATATGGGCGGCGTGTCTACGATGAGGCTGTCAGGGAAGCTCTTGTCGTCGTCTGGGAAGCCGCGGACAGGATATGCGGCAAGAGGCTAAAAGCCATCTTGCCCAACCTGGTAGATGCGATGGAACGGCATGGCCACCTCCGGCTTGACCCGGAAGTACGGCGATGCCTTCTTATGGCAAGCGCCGCAACGCTGGATAGGCTCTTGAGGCCAATCCGGAAAGTAGCGAAGCCCCACAGGAGGAACCGGCGGAGGCCCAAGAAACCGAGCAGCCTTATCCGTGTCCGAACGTTTTCCGACTGGAACGACCCTCCGCCCGGGTATCTGGAGATTGATTTTGTCGAGCACAACGGGGGTATGACGGCCGGAGCCTGCGTGCACAGCCTGGCTTCCGTCGATATATGCTCAGGTTGGGTAGAAGGCGTTCCCCTGCTGGCCAAAAGCCAGGCGCTGGTTGTAGAAGCTTTGGAGGCCATGCGCCGACAGCTTCCTTTTCCCATCCTGGGGATTGACTCCGATAACGATAGCGCCTTCATTAACGATACGCTACTTGCCTATTGCCAAGATAAGGGCGCTGAGTTAACCAGGTCACGGGCTTATCGAAAAAACGACCAAGCCTGGATCGAGCAGAAGAACGGGGCGGTCATCCGCCGTTTCGTCGGTCATGATCGTTACGCGGGCGTCGTCGCCGGCCAGGTCCTAGCCCATCTGTACCAGGCCGTCCGGCTCTATGTGAACTTTTTCCAGCCCTCATTTAAGCTGCTGGAGAAGGAGAAGCACGGCGCGAAAATAAGAAAATGCTACGAAAAGCCAAAGACCCCGTGTGAACGTCTCTTGAGCCATCCGGCTGTACCTGATGAAGTGAAGGAAAAGCTGGAACTGCAGCGAAGATCCCTCGATCCGCTGGCGTTGCTTCATCGTATTCGGGAACAACAGGCGGCCCTGGCGGCCTTGGCTTCCCGCGAGAACAGCATGACAGGACCGGCCGGCGAGGGTCTGGAGCAGTTCATGAAGCAGCTCGGGGAGCTGTGGCGTCAAGGAGAGGTGCGTGCCACCCATCGCACTTCGCCCAAGAAGGCCCACTGGTGGCGCACTCGCAAGGATCCGTTCGAGTCGGTCTGGCCGGACATCCTACTTTGGCTCCAGGACACGCCTGACGCCACGGCCAAAGAACTTTTCGAGAGGCTCCAAAAGGAACAGCTGGGTTACTTCCCGAACGGACAGCTACGAACGCTGCAACGCAGAGTGCGGTCGTGGCGACACGTGATGGCCAAGGGCCTTGTCTATGCCGGCCTGGACGCACCCTTTTTGTCCGCAGACGTCACTCAGATGGGGCTAGACAAGGTGCAAACTCTTCGGTAACATTCCTGATTGAGGCAACGGGGGGGACGGAATAATGCTTGACGTTCATCAAATTCGGCCATCTTGCCATCAGCCTGGACGTCCAGCCCGGGCCTCGAGCCGCTCGGCGTACCGGTCCGCCGCCTCTTGCCGGAAGGAACGAATCTCTTCCCGGTCCTGGGGCATACAGCCGGGACAGAATATCCCGACGTGCTTTTCATAACCGGCCACTTGGCCCGGGCGCAGCTCTGCCCCGCACTTCCGGCAATCCCCGCCATACTTAAGCGTGATCGTTCTCATTTTTTTACAGCACGGTCCATCATGTACTGCCTGAAGGTCAAGTCTCGCGGGTTGATATATCCCTTGCCTCTTACTGGCCCCTCCTCTTCGGGCTCGACCTCCTGACCCGTTGTTCTGTCAACCTCTATGCCCAAAGCTTCAAGCGTGTCGAAAAAGTAGGAAGGCTTTGTGATATCGTCCAGTATGATCCGAATCCGGCTTTCAAGGCTCCGCCACTTGTTCACCATCAACGCCGGCCAGACCTGGACCGGCGCCAGATCCCCGATACAAAGCCACTCGTTCTCATCGCCGGCGCTGAAGGTGGCCAGCGTATCGCCAAAAATATCCGCCACAAGTTGCGGAACGAATTCAAGCCAAAAGCTTTCCTCTATAAATACCCAGGCTTTTTCGATGTCTTCGCTTTCCACTCGAGGCAATAAAGGCAAGTCCGGCCTGATCCTAACGGCCGGATAGACCTTGCCGGCGAGCTCGAGGGTTTCAATATCGGCTTTTTTCATGATGTTAATTAAAATTCCTCTTCATGCCCGCATTCGGGACAAACGGCTATGGCATGATAAGTGCGGCCTTCCGTTTCACAGCGGTATCTCATGCCCTTGTGTCCACAAATGCAGGTCATTTCCTTTGCGACCTGAGCATCAATAGCTTGAGCCTTATAACTCGGTTCTTTGTTGAGTAGCATTTAGTCCTCCTTTTAGCCTCATCGGTAGCGGCTTAACCGCTAGACCGCCCCCGTGAGCGGTTTCGGCCTTTAGCCATCAATTCCCCAGGGAGCCTTATCATAGCCGGGAAGTCGGCTGATGTTTCGATGCCTGATTGCCTGCACGATGACATAAGCTTCCGTTTGTTCATAATCATCAGTTTCGCAAGACTGGTAATCATAACAATCGCAAGCCTTGAGGATTACGACGGGGTCGGCCGAAGTGTTCCAGTCATCAGCGAATTTAGGGGCTGCTGTCTTTTCGTTGTACCTTGTGTTTATGCTCCTATAGTTTTGCTCCATGAGAACCTGACCGAGCCTTCCCCTGTCTCCGTTAGAATAAAAAACCTCCTCCTTGTAACGGTAAGAGAAAGAGTCGGCCTCAAATTTCGGACGGGCCGAATTAATGAGAGTCGCTATGTGCTTATTGCTTAAAAGGAAGGCTGACATTGAGGTTTCCTCCCTTCCTCCTGGATTTCCTCCGTCTGGCTTACATCAAAGACCGTGCCGATAAGAAAGCGGACCTTTTCGCCGTTTCGTTCCCGGGGTTCGAGCTCGCTTTCTTTAGGGAGGCCTGTCGGTATCCAGATCATAAAGCCGTGCTCGCCCCGCTTGACTTGCCGGCCTTGCCTCCTCCATTGATTATAGCCTCCAAGCATCGTGACGGAGGTCTGGCCGGCCTGGAAAGCTATCAGCGCTTGGTTGTAGAGACTCAGCATATGGCCTTCACAAGTGGCCAGCCCGGGCAAGCGGCCGGCGAGCTCGGCCCGCTGCTCTTCCTTCATGCTGGCCAGCGTCTTGACCATTCCCCTAAAGTTGGCCCTCCGGCGCTGGGCTGCCTCCTGCTGCTCCGGTGTCGGCTTTCTCACCTTGCCCCCCGAGCGCCAAAGTCGGCTAGAATAGCGTCGAGTTCGTGACCGTCGCAGTCGCCATACTTGCCATTGATGGTAAGGTCGACCAGGTTGTCGCCTTGAATGTCAGCCCGAAGGTGCCGGCCGGATAGACTGGAGCATGGCCACGAGCTCCCCGGGCGGTGTGCCCAGCGATGAGTATCGTCCGCGGAAAGCCAAATTCTGCAATTGCCTTTTTTCCCTTGCATTCTCATGGCTGCCTCAATAAACCTTGTAGCCGGAAGTACAGAAGTAAACTCCGACCTGGAGGTCATCATGCTGCTCCATTGCCTTGACTAAGTCGGGCCAGTCCCATCGGATTTCCTGCTCCGTAAGCATTCTCAATTCCTCCTTTAGGTCTCGGAGAAAAAGAGGTCCCGAAGATTTTTCCATTGATTTATCCTCCTCACCTAAATTGTATGGAGATCAGAGAATTGAGGAAGGATATTAGAAAACGTTGAGAGAGTAGGATAAATGGAGAGTTAAGAAAATGAATCCAGGTTATCCATGGGGCTGGGATCGACCCGTGCCTGGCCGGCGCCGGCGCCATGGAGGGGATCGCCTTTTAGGTCGAACGTCGCATAAGTGACATTGGGTCAACTCGTATTTGTCTGATTCTGCTGTATTTAACCCGCTTTCATCAATTACTACTAAATCAATAGGAATAAGGGGGGGGCTCGTACCCCGGGACTCCGGCCGGGCTCCCTGGATAGTATATCTATCCTATATACATTCTTGCCACCTCTCTTAAACGATCCCTTCCCAAAACTATTTTAAAATATTTTACGCCCGAAAAGTGCCAGTTACCAGGAAGCTACATACCCACATCATTATCACCCTTGATACCGCTATTTATCCTTCTAAGTGGCCTATTTCTATTATTGTACATATCCAGTATCCAGCTACGCAATCTTCAAATATCGTGAGTTAAGCTTGTCAATCCCCTGGGATATTAACTCTCTCAATGATTTTGGTGACCGTTAACACCTGCTCTCCATTACTGTTTTGACCTCCAGCAAAGTGCGAAAAAACTCTCTATTTGGTAGTCTCCGGCGAGTCCTCGACCGCGGGTCAAGGATTGAATAGCAGAGCTGGCAGCAATACTGCCAAAGCAGGGGGTTTTTCGCCTTTTGCGCTGGCTCGCAACCTAACAAAAGCGAGCGTAGATCATTCCCTGAGCTGGCACATAAACAAGCCAAAGTGAGCGCAGATCACCCCTTCGGTCTGCACAAAATCAGGCTAAAGTGAGCGGGTGTCACACTTACGGCATAGGGCCTATTTGAGCGGCTAGAATTAACAGGCGGCGTGGTCCTCGCCCAGTTGGCTTGCCGGCCCCGAGATAATAGATTTTAGGGCTTCTGAGTGGCTTATTACTGGCCCGTTGGGAACAAAATTGCCAAAGCAGGAAAAATTATTAACACGCTGAAAAGGAATTTCCCGACGCTCTTAGAAAGAGGGGGAGGCATGCTAGCGAAACTTGGCATTTAACAGAAAGCTCGCAAAATCTCCCTAGCAATCTCTAGGGTGACATCAGTTTTGTATTCAACAAATATATCTATTTTGGTACTGAACTGGAGTCTCGGAGTCTGAGCCTCCCCTAGATTTTCACATCAGTGATATATATTATTGATCCTCGTTATCTTTTTTGTCCATATTAAAAAATTCTCTCTGAGTCCAAGTCCACATATCGAGGATAATTGCTTTTCTCAAATGATATTTCCGTTCCAGCCTTCTTGAATGCTTTTCGAGGCTTTGGCCATTAGATATTAGGTCTATAATCTCACCGAACAGGCTGTTGAATGTTTTAATATTTCCAAATATTTTTCTTATAGTGATATACGGATCCGAATCATTGAGGGGCTCTATAAACTCGAGGTATCCCTTTTTTATTGCCCGTTCAAGTTTAAATAAGATAATAGATAGTTCAACCCTTCCTTTTCCATATGGCCGAAGGTACTTGTCAAAATAATACTTAACATATTCATCTTCTTCTTCAGCTTTAGCCAAATCATAAACTATTTCATCCCCTCGTTTCTTAGTTCTATATTTTTGCATCCTATTGTAAAGAATCAAATTATCTGCTCCGATACTTTTCTTTTTATTATCTTCTTCCATATCTCTTTACCTGTCACAAAAAGAGGCAATGGATTAATTTCATTTTGGTATCGATTATATCATTGAAGGAGATGAATATTAATCTGGAGAAAATATGATTAAAAACAACCTGAAAATGGAAAGATTTAAAAGAGGAAAGACACAGATCGTGCTTTTTAAAGAAACAGGCATATGGCCATCCAAGATCTCCTATATTGAGAATGGATATGTGAAAGCATCGAAGGAAGAAATAGAGAAACTGGCAAATGCCTTAGCCGTAAGCAAAGAGCTGTTATTTCCAGAAAATTGAAAAATACCGAAGAGGCCTACATTCCCTGTCTCATGGGAGATTTTTAAGGATTTGCCTTAAGGAAATGCGATGGGGAAAAACCTAGAAAAGCCGAATAGCCCGAGCCCAGGTATTATCATTATTGCAAATCGCATTGTTGATTCTGGGCTCCTCGCCCAAATGAAAGGATCAGAGCTTAAGGTTTACCTTGCTATTGCTCGGCATAGGAACCAGAAATCAAAGCAATCATTTCCCTCCCTTTTCGAATTGGCAAGAGCTCAAGGCCACGTATCCGCTTTAATTTATCAGAACCTAAAAAACTGGCTTGCTGGACGGCACATAGAAGCCAGGGATGGCCGGCGGCTAAGATTTCGAAGCAGGCGATCATGAGTGGCCGCAGGAAGGGGGAAAAAGAATATTGTCCCCCTCATGTTCGGTTGTATTTCGCCATGCTTAATTCTCTCGCCTGGCACTATCTTCCATCGAACGCCAAAATCCTACATATCGAAGTCCTGAAAGAATGGGCTGGCGGAGATAAAAACAATATCAAACTGAGTTATTCGGTTATCAGAACGCGGCTTGGATTCTCATCCCCGACGACCTCCCGAGCCTTGATTTATCAAGAAAAATTTGGTTTTCTCAAAAAAGTGCATGTTGGCGGGCTCTTTAAATCAACATCAATCTATGGCCTATCCCAAGATTGGCAAGAAATTAAATCAATCCGTGATGTAGAGGCAGCAGCCGCGGCCGCCATCAAAGAGATCCATGCTAGAAGAAAAAGACAAGATCAGAAAAAAGAAAAGACCCTACCTGGTAATTATAAGTATGAACAGAAACTAACGCGAGAGAAGAGTCGAAAAAATGCTGCTACAACGTTAGAAACTAACTCGACAAGGTTAGAAACTAACCCGAAGCAGGGTTAGATATGAACGCGATACAAGGTCAGAAACTAATGTTGACTTTGACGGCAGTGGTCTACGAGGCCCACCTCATTCTTTTTCCTGTTCGTAACAGCCCGATACAACGCGATACATTCGAATCGGAAGCATACAACTTCCCCAGGGAAGGTTGTTTTTAATTTGCGAGGTGGTGGAAACATGACAAAACAAAAAGCTATTTATTTGAAGTGTATAGATTGCTCGGGTGGAGATCGAAAAGATGTGTTGTTCTGTTCACTTTCAGAGTGCTCTCTTTGGGAGTACCGCTGTGGATGCCATATTTCTTCGGTGAAATATCGGGCCAAGATTGAACGGGGCTGGGAGAGTCATCGGAAAATTGCGGAGGAACTTCAGCGAGATGGCCTGGATATGGCTTTTTTTCTCAGGGGAGCCCAGCAGGCTCGTGTTATTTCAAGTAATAGCCAGGAAAAGGTCAAAGATAGGGGGGATAAAGTCAGCCAGGGAGAAGTCGGTTTCGTTAGCGAATCGAAAGCAGGCTGTTTTTAAGGGTATTTGGAGAACCTCGGAGTGAGAACTGCGCGCTTAATGACTGTAGCTGAATTGAGCGACGCGCTCCAACTCCACCCTAAAACTATCTATGCCTGGAAGCAGCAAGGCAAGCTGCCTTTTATTAGGCTGAATGGCCGGATTCGTTTTGAGGCAAGTGAGGTTGATCGACTGATAGAAAATGCCAAAATAAAGCCAATATTTAATTGTCCTCATTCGTTTGAAACACCGCCGGTAGCCTATGATAAGATGCTCCTGAAAGGAGAAGGCGCTTTGAGTAATAAAAGCTCAAGGCGCGTCAATTACTCTTTTGGAGCAATCTATTCAAGGAGGACAAAACAAGGCAAAGATAGGTGGTATCTCGATTATCGGGATATCAGGGGAAAAAGGATCCAAAGGGTCATCCGGCAAGCCGTATCCCGTCAACAGGCCGCCATTGCGCTTCAGAAGGCCGTCCAGGACGTATTCAACGCTCAGCACAATATCAAACCCGCTCCCAGGCCAGTTTCATTTCCAGAGCTAGCCGATCAATACCTTGAGCGTTATGCCAAGACTAACAAAAGAAGCTGGAAGACAGATAGAAGCTACATCAAGAGCATGACAGAATACTTCGGCGACGCTCCTCTTGCGGAAATTTCTTCCTTCCACATCGAAGGCTACAAAGCAGAAAGGCTGAAGCAGAATGTAAAGACATCTACAGTCAACCGCTGCCTGGCCGTCCTCAGAAGGATGTTTAACCTTAGCGTTGAATGGGGCTATCTCCAGGAACATCAAAGGCCAAAGTTCAAGCTATTCTCTGAGAAGGACAACCGGAAAGAGCGCATCTTAACTCAGGATGAGGAGACAAGGCTTTTTCAGGCCAGTGCTCCCCATCTGAGGCCAATTCTCACCCTGGCGCTTCATACGGGCATGAGACTGGGTGAAATACTCAGCCTCACCTGGGCGCAGGTTGACTTAAGGAAGGGTCTTATCCGCGTTGAGAGGACAAAAAGCGGGCTGAGCAGGCTTATCCCTATCAATACGTCTCTCTACGGCGTTCTAGAGGCCATTAGAGGCCAAAGCAGCGGCGCTTTCTTGTTCAGAAACGCAAAGACGGAGAAACCGCTTGGTTCAGTCAAGACGGCCTTTAAAGCAGCTTGCCGGAGAGCCGGCATCAACGGCCTTAGATTTCATGACTTGAGGCACACTTTTGCCAGCCGCTTAGTCGAACGCGGAGCAGATCTCATAACGGTCAAAGAGCTTCTTGGGCACAGCTCAGTGAAGATCACAGAACGCTACACACATTCTCAGAGCGAGCAGAAGAAATCCGCTGTGGCTCTGCTTGCCGGGCCGAGCATAGAGAAGGCCGGTTCTGAGGAAAATCTGTTACATATTTGTGACACGGCAGGCGCAAGAAAGCCCAAGAAAACTGGAATCCCTTTGTATTCAGCTAATTGAGGGATGAACCGGATGGCCGAGCATCGGACTGTGGATCCGAAGGTTGGGGGTTCGAGACCCCTCACTCACGCCGTAATCATTTCCCCGATTTTCTTTCTATTAAAAGTCTTTTTTAACGTCCTTGCCCTGTTTTATCCTTTCCGCTCCAATACCGTAGTTTACGAGCTTTAAACGGAATCTATGACATATTTGTGACATGGGGAGAGGAGTGTACCAGGAATCTATAAACATTTTATGACTTGACTGAATTGAATACCTGAACTAAAAAGATCTAGAATAATCCCGGATGCGACAGTTCAGATGTGGCAAATAAATAGAGTCTTCTTGATTTATTTAATGCTGTATTTTCAAACAGTCCATGGTGCAAACGCAAAGGGGGTAATGAGAAATGTCTGAACTATCCATAATTTCGGTTTCCTGCTCACTGTGCATTAAAACTCTCGAAGGGAAGAAATGCGACTGGGAAACATACAAGAAAAATATTGCCGAGTATATGAAGTATTCAATTGGATTTCAATGCAACCACTGCAATTCAAGCTATTGCCTGACAGGGCACAAAAAAGCCCTTCAATTCAATCTCTGGAGCGGTTATGAAAAATCGCTCTGTCCCCGATGCGGAACACCGCTCCGGGCAGGCATTGTGCTTCTAAGGACGGTTCAGGCTAAACCAGAATCAGTTCCCAGTTCGCTCAGAGAGCCTGTATTCTTCGAAAATATGCTGAAGAGGGACCTGGCGAAACACAAGATGCGCACAAAGATGTTCTTGATGATAGCCGGATTTAGTACCATTTTTGTATTCACATTCTCAATCATTCTGGGACTTCTGAATCAGAAATTCGATTCGACATCCCCGGTCTTTGCGGGCCTGGCGGTGATTCTGGGCATAGCCGGTTTGGGCGTTTATACCTGGCCATTTTGGCTTTACCACCTCATTAGGAGGACCAAAGTCAGGAAATGGGTCATGGAGCTCCCTGCCCCCGGAGAGGCTCAATTGGAATACGCCATCCACTGGTATGAAAATCAACATTGGGTGCGTGTCCAGTCCGAGGAAAAAGATGAGGGTAAAATAATTATGCAGAAGAAAAAACGCTTTAATATATTCTTAGGGTTATTCTTTATGCTTTTCGGCCTTATTGGGTACTTCATATATCTCGGGGAACTTAAGAAGCCGGGGCCAAAGATTGAGTTATCTCTGACAAAGGCGGGGTTTGTGAAAATCGTCTAAGTCTATACCTTTCAGTCCTAGACCCATAGTTTCAGCGGAATTCAACCGAATCTGTCACACAGGATTGACGAGAAATCATCGAAAAACCAATGAAGCTTGAAAGCCAGAATTATCTGCATAATTAGAAATATGGAAGAAACGAGCAGAAAAAAAATCCGTGCTAGCAATATTCCGGAAATTGATTTTATTATTTCAACATTATTCTTAATTTTCTCTGAAGGCCGGCTTTCTAAATCAATTGACATATCAACCGCTCTTTAGATCAGTGATCTTATAGGAAATTCCTTTTTCAGGCTGATGATATATTATTGAGCTGATTATTGATTGTCAAATAATTGATAGAAGATGTCA